>ERZ826613.1649-NODE-1649-length-25248-cov-21.664629_pt1 | contig 25248 bp, 18 predicted proteins | sample MGYA00519925_ERZ826613 | MGnify/ENA primary metagenome ERZ826613 (study PRJEB31778, sample SAMEA3449236) | human gut metagenome | biome: human gut; feature: human-associated habitat; material: faeces | place: United Kingdom | collected 2010/2012 ... | reverse complement strand
GTGAGAAAACAGAGATTACTTTCATGCAGACAAGATTAATCCGGCTTGCTTCAGATGAGTGGAATTTACCTGTTGAGAAGATTATTCTTCTGTTTAAAGAAGCCGATGTTCTTGGATATATAGAAAAATGTTATGGTATTTTTCATTGTGAAGGCGATGAAGCTGTGCTTGAAGATAGTACTGAATTTTTGCAAAGAAAGGGGATAGAGATTAGTGCTTGACTTAAAAGATGGATTTGTTCTCTATCATGGGAGTTATTGTGAAGTAAAAGAGCCAAATCTTGTCAAATGCGCAAAGAGAAAAGATTTTGGGCAGGGATTTTATTTTAACCACATTAAAGGAGCAGGCAGAAAGTTTTCTGAGAACCTCAATAGCCAAAGCTATCGCAACTGGAACAATTGAAATAAGGCTACCGCAATCCTACTGGCTTTAGAGATCTGCCTGACCAAGCGGCAATCTTGACAAATAAAAGCTGCAATACTATTATATAAATACGTATGCAGTAGCATAAAATGCCCTTTACTGACAGACGCAGTAGAGGGCTTTTTATATGACAGGAAATTTGTACAGCAAAAGGAGACAGATCATGAGTAAAGAGTTAGCGAAAACCTATGATCCCCACGGAATGGAAGACCGGATCTACCAGAAGTGGCTGGATAAAAAATATTTTCATGCGGAGGTAGACCACAGTAAAACACCTTTTACCATTGTCATTCCGCCGCCAAATATCACAGGACAGCTCCACATGGGACATGCGCTCGACAATACTATGCAGGATATTCTGATCCGTTTTAAGAGAATGCAGGGATATAATGCATTATGGCAGCCCGGTACAGATCATGCCTCCATTGCAACAGAGGTTAAGATCATTGAAAAGCTGAAAGAAGAAGGCATTGATAAAGAAGACCTCGGACGTGAAGGCTTTCTGGCACGTGCCTGGGACTGGAAAAAGGAATACGGCGGACGTATCATTGAACAGCTGAAGAAGATGGGTTCTTCCTGTGACTGGGACAGAGAAAGATTTACCATGGATGAAGGCTGTAATAAAGCAGTTACGGAAGTTTTCTGTAAGATGCATGAAAAAGGCTGGATCTACAAGGGTTCCCGTATCGTAAACTGGTGTCCGGTCTGCAATACTTCCATTTCCGATGCGGAAGTACAGTATGAAGAGCAGCAGGGACATTTCTGGCATATTAAATATCCGCTCGTAGATGAAAACGGACAGCCGAGTAAGACAGAATTCCTTGAGTTCGCAACGACAAGACCGGAGACAATGCTGGGCGATACAGCAGTTGCTGTCAATCCGGCTGATGAAAGATATACGTATCTGCATGGCAGACAGGTCTGGCTTCCGATCGTGAATAAACCGATCCCGGTTGTAGAAGACAGCTATGTTGATATGGAATTCGGAACAGGTGTTGTAAAGATCACACCTGCACATGACCCGAATGACTTTGAAGTAGGAAAGCGTCATAACCTGCCTGAGATCAATATCTTAAACGATGATGCCACGATCAACAAAAACGGTGGTATTTACGAAGGTATGGATCGCTATGAAGCAAGAGAAGCGATCGTGAAAGAACTGGATAAAGAAGGCTTACTTGTCCGTATTGAAGATTATAGCCACAATGTTGGTACACACGACCGTTGTAAGACAACGGTAGAGCCAATGATCAAAAAGCAGTGGTTCGTTAAGATGGACGAGCTGATCAAACCGGCAGTAAAAGCTGTCAAAGAGGGCGAGATCAAGCTGGTTCCGGAGCGTATGGAAAAGACATACTTTAACTGGACAGACAATATCAGAGACTGGTGTATTTCCAGACAGCTCTGGTGGGGACACAGAATCCCGGCTTATTATTGTGATGACTGTGGTGAAACAGTTGTTGCAAAAGAAATGCCGAAGATCTGCCCGAAATGCGGTGGCAGTCATTTCACACAGGATCCGGACACACTCGATACATGGTTCTCATCCGCACTCTGGCCGTTCTCTACACTGGGCTGGCCACAGCAGACAGAAGATCTGAAATATTTCTATCCGACAGACGTACTTGTAACCGGATATGATATCATTTTCTTCTGGGTTATCCGTATGATCTTCTCAGGTTATGAGCAGATGGGCGAGAAACCGTTCAAGACAGTATTGTTCCATGGTCTGGTACGTGATTCACAGGGCAGAAAGATGAGTAAATCTCTGGGTAACGGTATCGATCCGCTGGAGATCATCGATAAATACGGTGCAGATGCACTTCGTCTGACACTCATCACCGGTAATGCGCCGGGTAATGATATGCGTTTCTACATTGAACGTGTAGAGGCAAGCAGAAACTTTGCCAATAAGGTATGGAATGCTTCCCGTTTCATTATGATGAATATGGAAGGCAAGGAGATCACAGAGCAGCCAGCCCTTGAGCCGGTTGATAAATGGATCTTATCAAAGCTCAACAGCCTGATCAAAGAAGTGACAGACAATATGGAAAACTTCGAGCTTGGTATCGCTGTTCAGAAGGTATATGACTTCATCTGGGATGAATTCTGTGACTGGTATATTGAAATGGTAAAACCGCGTCTGTACAATTCAGACAATGCAGATAGTCAGAATGCAGCACTCTGGACGCTCAAGCATGTCCTGATCGATGCATTGAAGCTGCTGCATCCATACATGCCGTTTATCACAGAAGAGATCTTCTGTACGCTGCAGAGCGAGGAAGAATCCATTATGATCTCTGCATGGCCTGTATATAAAGAAGAATATGCATTTGCAAAGGAAGAAAAAGAGATCGAGACAATGAAGGAAGCCATCCGTGGCATCCGTAATGTCAGAACATCCATGAATGTAGCACCTTCCCGCAAGGCATCCGTATATGTTGTATCAGAAAATGCAGATATCAGAGCAATCTTCGAGAACGGTAAGCTGTTCTTTGCACCGCTTGCTTATGCATCAGAGGTTCTGATCCAGGCAGATAAGACAGGCATTGCGGATGATGCAGTCAGCGTTGTGATCGATGGAGCAACACTGTATATTCCTTTTGCAGAGCTTGTTGATATCAAGCAGGAGATCGAGCGACTGGAAAAGGAAGAAAAGAGACTCGGCGGCGAGATCGCTAGAGCAAACGGTATGCTGAACAATGAGAAGTTCACGAGCAAAGCACCTGCACAGAAGGTAGCGGAAGAACGTGAAAAACTGACGAAATATACACAGATGCTGGAAAAGGTACAGGAGCGTCTGGCACAGTTAAAATAACAGAACACAGCAATAAATCACACAGCCATCAGTTGTACTAAAGTATGACTGATGGCTCTTGTCGTGCATCGAAGATGCACGACAAGATATGCATCGAAGGAAATACAAAATGACCCCATCATACACCGAAGCAGAACAATATATCAATCATATCCAGAAATTTGCAAAAAAGAATACTTTATCCCATACCCGCATGTATCTGCAGGCACTGGGCATAGAAGAAGAAACCTTCGCCGGACGCATCATTCATGTGGCAGGAACGAACGGAAAGGGTTCTGTCTGCAATTATCTGACAAACCTCCTTCTGGCAGAAGGGTTTCATGTGGGTACCTTTATCTCACCACACCTTGTCCATATGCGGGAGCGGATCCGCCTGGATAACCGGATGATCCCGGAAGCAGAGTTTGTCACAGCTTACGAAGCTGTCAGACAGGTGATCGATGCACATGCCGGGCAGGAGGCGTGGTATCATCCGACCTTCTTTGAATTTCTGTTTCTGATGGCAATGTATGTTTATAAAGAAAAAATGCCGGACTATCTGGTGCTGGAAACGGGACTGGGAGGCAGACTGGATGCGACCAATGTTTTTAGTAAGCCTGTGCTAACTATAATTACGGAAATAGGTCTCGATCATTGCCAGTATCTGGGCGATACGAAAGAAAAAATCGCGGCAGAAAAAGCAGGTATTATACAAGAAGGCGTTCCGCTGATCTATGTCAGACGGGATCCGGAGACTGAAAATGTACTGCTGGATACGGCAAAAGAGAAAAAAGCAGAGGCATTTGCGGTCGATAAAAGTCTTTTTATGGAAACAAATATAACCGATAAAGGCATTGATTTTTCGTATAAATCTAGGTATTATAATACTATTAGTTTCCATTTATCCACATATGCTGCCTATCAGATGGAAAATGCATCAGCTTCGCTTCTGGCACTGGAGCATTTATTACCGAAAGAAAAGGTGCAGCCTTCTGTCATGCAGCAGGCAGTCGCAGAGAGCATCTGGGAAGGAAGAATGGAAGAGATCGCTGACCGGGTGTATTTGGACGGTGCACACAATGCGGACGGCATAGAGGCGTTTCTTGACAGTGTGCGGCATCTGCCGGTAAAGGGAGAGAGGATCCTTGTTTTTTCCGTTGTCAACGATAAGGCTTATACGGAGATGATCCATGAGCTGGTCAGTGCACGATTATTTACGACATATATGATCGCCGGTATCCACGATGCAAGAGGTGTGGACGATCGGCAGCTTCGGGATATATTTACAAAGTACAGCGCAGAGCAGGTATATGACTTTGCGGATGCATCGGCGGCTTTTTCGGCGGCGCTTTTACGCAGAAAGCCGGAGGATGCGGTGTTTATTGTAGGCTCCTTGTATCTGGCAGGGGAGATCAAAGCCTGTCTGGAGGAAGCCGAAGGAGGAAAAAATGATCAACTTTGAAGAAGAATTAAAGAAGTTTCATCCGAGTCTGGAAATTGAGGATGCAGCAGATGCGATATATAATCAGGATCTGACAGACATGGCAGACGTTCTCGTAGGTATGCTGAAGGAAGCAAAGGAAGAAGAATAGGATAAGGGTGAAACCATGAAATGTTTTAATTGTGGCTGTGAATTGTCTGAGAAAGATTTTTGCACGGGCTGTGGTGCTGATGTCGGACTGTATAAAAAGATCATGCACATTTCCAACCGGTATTATAATGACGGACTGGAAAAGGCAAATGTCAGAGATCTTTCCGGTGCGATCGTCAGTCTGAGACAGAGTTTGAAATTTAACAAAAATCATATAGAAGCCAGAAACCTGCTGGGACTTGTGTATTTTGAAATGGGTGAGGTTGTTGCCGCACTCAGCGAATGGGTCATCAGTAAAAATCTGCGTGCCAAGAAAAATCTGGCGGATGATTATATCGATGCGATCCAGAGCAATCCGACGCGTCTTGATACGATCAACCAGACTGTCAAGAAATACAATCTGGCACTCCGCTACTGTCAGCAGGACAGTAAGGATCTGGCGATCATCCAGCTAAAGAAGGTGCTTTCTTTAAATCCGCGTCTGGTGCAGGGACATCAGCTTCTGGCACTCCTTTATATGGATGCGGAGGAATGGGAAAAGGCAAGAAAAGAGCTTGTAAAATGCAGTAAGATCGATGCCAATAACACAACGACGCTGACCTATTTAAAAGAAGTCAACAGAATGCTTGGTATCGGAGAAGAAGCCGCAGGAAGCTCTGCGAAAAAGAAAAAGGCAGTGGCGGAAGAGACAATTACCTACCAGAGTGGCAATGAGACGATCATCCAGCCGTTAAATGTCAAAGAACCGAGAGGAACAGCCTCTATTTTAAATATCGTGATCGGTGTACTGATCGGTGTTGCAGCATCTTATTTCCTGATCCTGCCTGCGCGCATGCAGGTTGTGCGAAATCAGATGAAGGATGAGCTGAAGGTAGTCAGTGAAAATGCGGATGTCAAATCCGCACGGATCTCAGAGCTGGAGCAGACAGTATCTGATCTGCAGCAGGAGAAAAAGGAACTGCAGGATGCAGTAGACGGTTATACCGGAGTAAACGGAGAAAGCCACAAGGTGGAAAGTCTTCTGCAGACTGCGACCGATTATCTGAGTGATCCGCAGGATTACGAAGCGATAGCAGATACCCTATATAATGTAGATACAGATTATGTGCAGAATTCAGCAACAGATGCTTATAAGCAGCTCTATAATAAGCTGATGGAGCTTGTGGGCAGTCAGGTTGCGGAACAGATGTACAGGGATGGAAGTGCGGCGATCAACCAGAGCGATTATACGACGGCAATCTCTACATTGCAGAAGGCGTGGTACTTTACCCGGAATATGGAAACGCCGGATCCGGAAGTGCTATATGAGCTGGCGCAGGCATATCAGATGGCGGGCGAGACCGATAAGGCGAAGGAAGCATACAATCAGATCATGCAGGAATATGCCCAGTCCCAGACAGCGGGAAAAGCGTCAGAGCGTCTGACAGAGCTTGGAGACAGCGGCGATAGTCAGAATGTGGCGGATACAAATACAACAACCGATCAGCAGGCAGAGGATACGCAGACTGTAGAGCAGCAGCCGGCTGATGGACAGGCAGAGCAGCAGACACAGTAGCAGCAGCGAAAACTGAATCAGATATTTACGAAAGAGAACTTGGAAAATCCCATGTTCTCTTTTTTGTTATGGCGACGAGGAAAATGCACGCATTTATGCGGTGCATTTGACGACCGCTAATCAGAGCGAGATTCGCAGAGCGTATCTCGTCTCTGTTGCATAAAAAGTAGAAAGGATGGGAAAAATGGAAGAAACGGGAATTTTTGAGATCAGGGAGGATTGTCTTCTGGTGCATATGCCCGAGGAGGTGGATCATCATACGACAAAGTCGATCCGACGGCTGGCGGATCATTATCTGCTTGATAACAGAGTGCAGCAGATCGTATTTGATTTTGCGGATACGATGTTCATGGACAGCTCCGGAATCGGGCTGTTATCGGGCAGAAACGCCAGAATTGCCTGCTTTGGCGGAAGGACGATCGTGATCAACGCGAACCCAAGGATCCGGAAACTGTTGCAGATCGCCGGTCTGCAGGATCAGGTCTGTATCATGGATGAAATATAAAGGAGTGAAAATGATGAAAAATGAAATGAAGCTGAGTATGGATGCCATATCGGAAAATGAAGCACTGGGCAGGATCTGTATTGCCACGTTCCTGACAAGACTCCATCCGACACTGGAGGAGCTGGAGGATGTGAAAACAGCCGTGTCGGAAGCGATTACAAATGCGATCATACATGGAGTGCCTGCAGACGGAAAAGTATACATAACATGCAGGTGCGAGAAAGATATCTTTCATGTGGAGATCGAAGATCACGGCGTCGGTATCGCTGATATTCCAAAGGCGATGGAACCATTATATACAACAAAGCCGGAGCAGGAGCGATCCGGTATGGGATTTGCCTTTATGGAAGCGTTTATGGATGAACTGAAGGTCTGGTCGCAGCCCGGGAAGGGGACGACGGTTATTATGGAAAAGGCGATCGGCTTTTCCTACCTGGAGGATTAGCTTATGGACTGGCTGACGCTCATACAGCAGGCAAGGCAGGGAGACAAGCAGAGCAGAGACACGATCATAGAGGAAAATATGGGACTTGTGCACCATATTGTGAAAAGATTTTTAAACAGAGGGTATGATGCGGAGGAGTTGTTCCAGATCGGCTGTATCGGGCTGATGAAGGCGGTAGACCATTTTGATACCGGTTATGATGTGAAATTTTCCACATATGCGGTGCCCATGATCATGGGTGAGATCAAACGTTTCCTGCGGGATAACGGTATGATCAAGGTTTCCAGAAGCCTAAAAGAAAACGCCTGGCGGATCAGGCAGACAAGGACGATGTTAGAGGCAAAGCTTGGTAGAGAGCCGGCGGTGGATGAGATCGCCGCACAGATGGAATTGTCGGTGGAAGAGATCATACAGGCAATGGAGGCAGATGTCGAGGTGGAATCGTTGTCGAGAACCGTTTACCAGGGAGATGGCAATGAAATCTGCCTGTATGAAAAGCTGGCGGATGAGAGAGATGATATGCAGCAGCTTGTCAATCATGTTTTTTTGCAGGATTTGTTGCAAAAACTGCCCGGGGAGGAGCAGAATCTGATCCGGTACCGATATTATGATAATCTGACGCAGGTAGAAACAGCAAAAAGAATGGGGATCAGTCAGGTGCAGGTAAGCAGGCTGGAGAAAAAAACACTGGGAAAGCTGCGGAGCAGGGCAGGTGTGTAGATTCCATGATGGAAATAAGATAGTGGAATTCAGACTAAAAAGCGAAACGGGGCAGTTTGCGCATAAAAATATACAAAAAACGGGGCAAAAATAAAGAAATAAAGCAAAAAAACGGGGCAAAACATGTAATGAGTGGCTCACTATTAGGCGTGGAACTGAAAGGAATTGCATCGGCTCCTGTGGGATATCTGACCATTTTAAGGATGTATCCCATGGATTTTGAAGAATTCATGATAGCAAATCAGGTTTCGGTAGCGACATTGGATATGCTGGAAGAAAAGTGGAAAGCATCTGCGCCGGTAATTCCTCTCTTAGCCAGTAAGAGCAGTAATGTATTCAGGTTGTTTTCGAGTGATATCGGGTTACTGACAAGTGCTTATCCGGCAGAAACGAAAATGGAACTGATCAATAAAAATGGAGAGGTAAACAATGGTGCGCATTTCGAAAATGTGATCGCACAGCAATTGACAGCTAATGGCTTTATGCCCCTATTTCTGCAAAAAAAAGAATATAGGAGAGATGGATTTCGCGATTGAGATGAATGGGAAAGTTGTGCCGATCGAAGTGAAGTCCGGTAAAGCGTATAGATCACACAAAGCATTGGATCATTTTATGAAAGTTGCGGATTATCATCTGGAGAAAGCGTATGTTTTTTCAGTTGGAAATGTAGAGGTAGACGGCGTCATTACATATCTTCCAATCTATATGTGCTACTTGTTAAAGGAAAAGCGGATCGGACAAATGATCGTAGATCTGGATATGACTGGCTTGTAAGAGGCAGCAGACAATAGTGAATAGGCATGTACATGACAGTTGATGAAGGTATCTGATTTCATGTTTGGACAAAGTTCTGCGTAGACATATAGGCTACAGGGAAGCTTTGGTAATACGAGCCCACTTACGATAGTTATCATTGAACTGCGTGCTCATATATGGCTTTTTGCCGGCGGCGCTGGCTTTCAAACAGTATTCTGTCCAAAGTAGTGTAAGGGTAACGCCTTTCTTGGCGAGTTCCCTGTGAATCTTTGGATAATCGTGCATAAGTCGTTTCTCATCCTTTAGGATGATTTACATTTCGAAACAAACTCGTATAATTAATTTAAAACAGATTGCGAAAGGCTTATGGCAGTCTCGCGCTGTATCAATGGGAGGGAAGAAATGACCAAAAATATCATCATAAAGACCTCCGTTCAGAAACGGTTTGACAGCTTCATGATGCATGGTAGAGTCCTTTTTTTCAGTGCGCCCTGCGGCTTTGGGAAGACCGTACTGGCGGACGCACTGTTGCGCGGTCGGAACGTGCTGCGGCAAAGTGCGGCAGACCCAGACTGTGCGATTCCACCGTCAGAGCAGGATTGGGACATTCTGCTGATTGACGATCTTCAGCTCATGCAGGAGGAAGCAGGGCAGCAGGCTCTTTGCGAACTGATCCGCTCAAGTCCGGAGCGCCGTTTCGTGCTGCTCTCGCGCGGTGTGCCGCCCGGCTGCCTGACGGCGTTTCAGTACACGGGGCTGATGACGGTGCTGGAGGCCGACGACCTGCTTTTTGATGCGGGCGATGTGCGGCGGCTGTTTCAGCTTTCGGGAGTAAACGTAACAGATAGCGAGATCGATGGAATTTTGAAAGAATCCTTGGGCTATCCGCTGGGTGTGGCCATCACGGCGCGGTGCATGTCCCCGAACAAGCCGTGGACACCGGAGCTGGTAGCGCGGGTGTTCCACGAGGTGTTCCTCTACTTTGAGACCGCTATCTACCGGCGCTTTGACCTGCCGGTGCGGCGCTTCATGTTGGAGCTGGCTCCCTTTGAAAGTTTTGACCTGGAAATGGCGCGGATGGTCAGCGGCGATCCCCATGCCGGCGAACGGCTGGATTGGATTCTTCGATACACTACTATGCTGCGCTACGACGACTGCCGGCGCTTCCACTTCTGGTCGGGTTTCCGGGCTTTTCTCCTCTGGGAGATGGAACGGGAGTATACCGAGGAAAAGCGCAAAGCGCTCATCAACCGGGGCGGGCTGTACTATGAGCTGAAGGAGGACTACGCCCACGCTCTGGAATGCTACACCAGCGGCGGTGACCATTCCAAGGTTTCCGAGCTGCTGGTGCGTAATGCAGAACTTCACCCCGGCATGGGTCACTATGCCGAGATGGAAAAATACTACCGCAGCCTGCCGGAGACGGAAATTCTCGCATCCCCCTCTCTGATGCAGGGCATGAGCATGCTCTGCGCGCTGGTCATGGATTACGAAGGCTCGGAGCGCTGGTATGGCGAACTGCAAAAGTTTGTCGAACACTGCGGCAGGCAGGACGCCGCCGGAAAGCAGGCGCGCGGCCGCCTTGCATGGCTGGACATCTCCCTGCCCCAGCGGGGCGTGAAGGGTCTGACGGAAACCATCCCCGCCGTGTTCCGGCTGCTGACGAACAAAGAGGTGGCGCTGCCGTCCTTCTCCGTCACGAGCGCGCTGCCGAGCATCATGAACGGCGGCAAGGACTTTTCCGAATGGAGCAAAAAGGACGACCTGCTCTACAAAACCCTCCGTCTCCCCGTGGAGGCAGTACTGGGGCGGGACAGTGTGTGTCTTGCCGACTGCGCCATTGCCGAGAGCAAGTTTGAAAAGGGCGAGGACGTCGCCGGCCGGATGCTGTCCCTTCTCCCGCAGATGAACGAGGTCCGCAACCGCGGCACGTCGGACATGGAGTTCGCCGTCAGCGGATTGCTGGCCCGCAGCCAGCTGGCAAACGGGCAGCCCACCGATGCGCGGCGCACCATCATGGTACTCCGTGAATGTTTTGCCGAGCGCGGTTTGACACGCTTTCTGCCCAATATGGACGCCATGCTCTGCCGTATTGACATGCACACCGGCGACCTTGACGCGGCGGACGCGTGGTATCGGGAAAAAGCCCCGTGCGAACCCACGCACCTGAACGTCATGCGGCGCTACCGGTATCTCACGCAGGCAATGGTGGAAATTATGCAGAACCGTCCGGACGCCGCTTTGCTGACGCTCTCACCCATGGAGCCGTATATTCAAAACTGCGCCCGCATCATCGACGGCATTCACCTGAATGTTCTGACTGCCATCGCCCTGTACCGCAAGAAGGACGAGCAGTGGCGCAAGCGATTGACGGCGGCGCTGGATGCGGCAGCGGAGTACCGCTTCATCCGCACCGTCAGCGTATACGGCACGGCGGTGCTGCCGCTGTTGGAAGCACTGGACTGGGACGGCGACAAAGCATGGCGCAAGCGGCTGATGGCGGCGGTGCGGATGCAGGCGGCGTTCTACCCGCATTTCCTCGAACCCCGCCTTGCCCCCGGCGAGGAGCTGACGCCAACGGAGCTGCAAATTCTCCATCTGCTCTGTGCGGACAAATCCAACGCCGAGATTGCGCAGATCATGGACGTGAAGCTGCCCACGGTGAAGACCCACGTCAGCCACATTCTCGACAAGCTGGACGTGAAGCGCCGGGCGGAAGCCAAGACCGCCGCGAAGAAGCTGCATTTAGTGCAGGACGACCTGTAAAAAAGCATCCGGCAGATGTCGGATTTCCATATAAAAGCAAGACGATTTTTTAAGGAGGAAGAATATGAAAAAACGAGTATTGAGTATGTTCATGGTGCTGGCGCTGTGTCTGACGCTCCTGCCCGCACCCGTGCGAGCGGCGGAGGATACGCCGGAGAGCGGCGCCATCGTGCAGCAGGAGCGGCAGGAGGAAATTTCGCCCGCCGTATCCGAACAGGCTGGAACGAATGAGGAAGAGAACGGTTCAGAGGGTGACCCGCAAAATACCGGTACCCCTGACGCCGGTGGCGCTGAGGACAGTAAAGCAGATGCGCCGGAGAGCGGCGAGGATGAAAACGCCGGGAACAATGCGGACGCGGCGGTATCCGCTGTGCAGACGATGATCGATGCGCTGCCCATCGTGAGTGAGTTGGACGGCATGACCGCCGACGAGCTGGACGCAGCTTATGACGACATTCAGGCGGCGTATGATGCTTATGAAGCACTGAACGTAGAGCAGCAGGCGCAGATCACCGGCGCAGACTTCGAGGCGCTGCTCGGCTGGTTCAACAGCCAGACCGCGCTGTTGGCGGACGCACAGTCCGGCGAGCATACCCACTGTGTCTGCGGCAAGGACAGCGGTACAACGGTCAACGGTCATACCCATAACAACAGCACAGCATGGACGGCAGCCGATTCCCTGCCTAATTCTGCGGGCAGCTATTATCTGACGCGGTCTGTGTCGGGGAGCTGGGCTGTGCCAGAAGGCGAGGTCAACCTCTGCCTGAACGGGCAGACGATCAACGGTAAAATCACCGTCGGCAGCGGCGCGACGCTGACGCTGACCAACTGCACCGGCAACGGAAAGGTTCAAGGCGAAGTGCTCGTCAATGGCGGCAAATTGGAACTGTACAGCGGCACGATCACCGGCGGCGTGCAGGTCGGTAAAAAGGGCGCCGACTATCAGACCGGCTCGTCCTTTACCATGTATGGTGGAGCGATTACCGGTAATGAAGACTACGGCGGTGTGTTCCTTGTCGGCACGACGAATCATATCGACCCGCCGAGCTTCACCATGCACGGCGGCACCATTTCCGATAACACTGCGGGTGCGTCTGACGGCGGTGGCGGCGGCGTATATGTGGGTGAGAAGTGCAGCTTCACCATGGACGGCGGCACCATCACCGGCAACACGGCAACCGCCGGCAACGGCGGCGGCATCTATATCCACTTTAACGCCGGCAATGTTTCGATCTCCAACGCCACGATCACCGGCAACAAGGCGTCCGCCACGGGGGATACAAGGTATGGCCACGGGGGCGGCATTTATTCGGAGAGAGGGGTAACCGTCAAGAATGTGACGATCACCGGAAACAACAGCACCTTTGAGGGCGGCGGCATCTATGGAAAGGGCGCTATTACCCTCACCGATGCTACCGTTACCGACAACAATCAATATGACGTTTACTACGACGGAACAGAAAGCACAAACCCTAAACTTACCGTTTCCGGCTCGGTGAAGGCCGGCTATTACGCCAATTATGATTGGAAGCTGCCCATTCTTGTATCAGGCGCATTGAGTGAGGATTCGGTCATCCGTGTGGGCGTGCGTGAAGGCATAAATCCTGGGGCCATCGCCGAACCGGCAAGCGGCGTGACGCTCAGCGCTGAGAACTTCAAGGCGGACGCCGCCGACAGCGTGACCAGCCTGGGCAATGACGGCAAGGTCTATCTTGTGCCCTGCACGCACGAGATGGACGATACCGGCTACACCTGCAAGAAGTGCCATACGCAATTCGACGCGCGCGTGGGCGATAGCGCCTATTATAAGACGCTGACGGATGCGTTTAATGCAGCCAGAGGCAGCACCGTGACGCTGCTGCGGAATGTGACGCTCACAGGAAATTGCTCTTCTGAGAACTACTCAGCGACGCTGGATCTGAATGGCAAAACTGTCAGCACCGAGAATAAATACATTCATGTCGGAGGCGGGAACAAGTCCAATACTCTGACGGTCAAGGATTCTAGCAAGGGCGGCGGGACGCAGGCGCTCAATGTCAAGTTTTCGGTTGGGTCCAACGGAACGCTGGCGGTTGACGACTCCTACACCGGCGAGATTTCGCGCGTGGAGCTGCAGGCCGGCGGCGCATTGGAGCGCTTTGGCGGCAAAATCGGCGAGTTGGTTTTAAGCAATGCTGCGTATGGCTCCACAAGTACGGGCTACGGCCTGAAGCTGTGGAAGGGCAATCCAAACGCCTGCACCATCGGCAAGATCACGGACAACACGAAGAGCAAGAGCCTCACCGTTAACGACCTGCTGGGAACCGACTATGCGAAGTGCGAGCTGTACGGCGAAAAGGACAGTGTATGGAGCATCGTTCCCAAGACGGAGAAAATCTCCGAACTGACCGGCTATACAGCGTACAAGGTGCAGTTCACGGAGTGCGTCCATCAGTGCGCCGATGACAGCAACCCTGTGTGCTCTGTGTGCCACAAGGACCTGTATACGAAGATCACCGCCAAGGCCGCTGACGGCACGACCAAGACTGCCTACTTCACGAAAGACAGTGCGCTGGAAAACGGCTATGTAGAGGCCATCCAGACCTTGAACGGCTGGAGCAATGAGGGCTGCACCGAGCCGACGCTGACCCTGCTGCGGGATATGCCTTACGGCACCTCCATAACGCTGACCGGCACGCTGACGCTGGAGAGCGGAACGCACACCGCCAAGAATGTGACGGTCGCTGAAAACGCGAATGTGACCTTTGCCAACGGCAGCTATAAAGGTGCGACCATCAACGGCACGGCGACGGTGGAGGCGGGCGTCACATTCACCGACGCCTCCGTCACGGTGAACGGCACGCTGAACGCCAAGGGCGGTACCTTCACTGGTAATGTCAAATTCAACGGCAGCAGCATCGCGAACATCAGCGGCGGCAGCTTTAATAATGAAAAGAAATATGGCGGCGTTGAGTTTGACTACAATGTCACGGGGACGATCTCCGGCGGCACGTTTGTCTTCGCGGATTTTTACACCACCAAAGTCAAGCTTTCCGGCGGCACATTTACGATGATCAAAACCAACGGCGACCGCAAACTCGCCGACCTGCTGGCGGAGGGCGCGGCGTATTACGGAGCAAGTGATAATCAGGCTGTGACCAATGATAGATTGAATACGCTGGAAAATGTCAAGGTCGTGTCGCATACGCACAACGGCGGCACGGACGGCAACGGCACTTGCAGCATCTGCGGCAAGCAGATGGCGGCGTCGCTGACCGTCGGCGACAAGACGAGCTGGTACGCGGCCTTTGCCACTGCCATCGAGGCGGCGAACGCGGCGGACGGCGAAAAGACCATCACGCTGTATCAGGATGTGAATGGCTATGCCGACGGGCATTCGACCACCTATGAGCTGACCCACGGGCCGGTGACGCTGGCGACCGGCGGGAAAACGGTCACGAGAGTAAACCTCATCGCCAAGGGCATTTCTTTGACGGTCACGGGCAGCAACGGAGACTTCAATGTGACGGTGGACGGCAAAGACGCGGAATTGACCGTCAACGACGGGAATACGAAGCTTGCCATTGTCACGGCGCAGAACGGCGGAAAGCTTTCGCTGAGCAACGGCACCTTCAGCCGTGTGGCTGTAAAGGACGACGGCAGCAGCGCCAGCCTCAGCGGCGGCAGCTACGGCGAGATCACGAGCGATGCCGGCTATGTCAAGCCCTACGCGCTGCTGGCGAAGGGGTACGCTTACAAAAAAACAAAGGATAACCAATGGCTCCCCAACGCCAATTCAATCCCGTCAGAAGTCACCGTTGAAAAAGCGCCCTTCGCGGTCGAAAAGATCTATCCGAATAGCGATACGGACTACACCGGAAACTCGGCGTTTGCGACGGACGGCAATATCACGCTGACTGCGGTAATCGCGTCCGAGCCCGAAACGGAGAACGTCACCTACTACTACTGGTGGGAGCTGTTTAACGAATCAGAAAACGACTGGACCACGAGGTTCAAAAAAGTTAATACTGCAACGCATACCGGCGAGAAGAGCAAGACGCTCACGATCTCCGGGCTGCCCGTAGACAAGAGCTATCAGTACCACATTTTCGTCCAGTGCAGCAATGGCTATCAGTGCTACAGCGAGCCGTTTACCGTGACCCAGCATCAGCATAGCTGGACGTACAGCGCCAGCGGTGCGACCATCACCGCGAAGTGTACGGCAGAGGGCTGCTATCTGACCGACGGAAACGGCGGCAGCGTGACCATTGCGGCCCCCGCCGAGCTGACCTACAACGGCAGCGGCAAGGCCGCCGTGGTAACCGCAAGCGGTGACGATTGGCAGGGTCCGGCGGCGAGTGAGATCACCATCAGCTACATAAAGACGGGCAAGTATGGTCCAGAGATATTGGAAAACGGCACGCTCCCCACCAAAGCGGGCGAGTACACCGCCAGCATCACGGTGGGCGAGGGCAATAAGGCTGCCACCGCCAGCGTGAAGTATACCATTCAGAAGGCTAATCCGGTGGTGACCGAATGGCCGACGCTTTCTGCATCGGTTTATGTCAACAGTGAAGCAACCCTCACCGGCGGCAGCGGCGAAGGCACCTTCGCTTTCAAGGCAGGTACTGATAAATCTTGGGACAGCACAGGTAACAAGACCACCACGGTTGTGTTTACCCCCACAGATACCAATAACTACAAGGAGCTGACTCGGGACTACACCGTAACGGTTGTCAAGCGTACGGTAAAGAGCTGCACTACGCCGACTGGCATTACGGACAAGCCCTACGGAACGGCGCTGGAAGAGCTGGGACTACCCGAAACCGTGACGATCACCACGGAGGACGGCAAAACATTTGATAAGATCCCCGTCACATGGAGCGGTTATAATCCGAATACGCTGGAGGAGCAGACGCTCACCGGAACATTAGATCTTACTTCGATTGCTAACGAGGTGGAGCAGCCCGGCATGCCTGTGACGGCGCAGATCAAGGTCAAACTCACGCAGAAGAACTTCAGCGGCATTTCGCCTGAGGCTTATGATGGTGTGTATGACGGTAAGGCGCACGGAATCACCCTCACCGGCGTGCCTAGTGGCGCAATCGTAAAATACGGCGAAAGCGCAGATAGCTGCACACAGGACAGCCTGACCTACACCGACTTCACGAATGGTGCAAAGACCGTATATTATAAGGTCTCCCAGTCCGGCTATGCGGATGCTTCCGGCTCCGCCTGGGTAAATATTACCAAACGCCCACTCACTGTTTCCAACATCACGGAAAATAAGACCTATGCGTATGCTTCCGGTTCAGACGATAAGGCAATCGGTGTGGATATTGCAGGAAAGCTCCCGCCGGATAGGGGAACTACAGCATATGCGGTTGCAAAGACAGATACAGAGAAGCTTTTAAGTGAGGTAACAGTCGATACAGCCGGAAATCTGACCTATAAAGTAAATCAGGTAGATTCGTCCAAGGTTGGAAAGACAGCAATTATCACGGTAACAGCTTCGATGGAGAACTATGAGAATGTTGAATACACGCTGACGATTAGTATTACAGATAAGAAGACGGTAGAGATTAAGCGTGGAAACACCGTATCCGTAGATGGAAGCAATGCGCTGACTTATGGGGAAAAGGTTTCAAAGCTGACACTTGGAAATACCGTTTTTGTGGAAGCCGGTACAGATGATATGATAGAAGGTATTCTTTCATGGAGCAATCCGGACGAGATACCGGCAGCCGGAACCACACAGGCGGGCTGGGTATTCAAGCCGGCAGACAGTACGCATTACGCGGAACTTACCGGAACAACAGCCATCACAGTAGCCAAGGCAACACCGATAGTTGTAACAGTACCAACCGTTGCAGAGCGTGAATACAATCCGGATGCTGCACTTACCGGTTCTGATATGACAGGCGGAAGTGTGACAGGTGCAGATGGCAATGAACTTGCAGGAACATGGAGCTTTACAGGAACGAACATCATTCCGACTGTAAACAACAAAGGCTATCAGGCAGTATTTACACCTGATGACACAAACAACTACAATACAGTAACTAGAACAATAACAGTTACGGTCAATAAGGCAGCGAAAGCTCCAAACATGCCGCAAGCTGCAATGGCTCCGGCACACAGCACAAAGAAGGTTGGCAATATTACACTTCAGGAAGGATGGAGCTGGCAGGAGGCAGATAAGGACACGGTGCTTGCAGATGGTGTGGCTGTGACGGCGACTGCGGTTTATATAGGAGCTGACAAGGGAAACTATGAGACAGAAAGTGTAAGCATTACGATTACAAGAAGCGAATGTGATCACACACATACTGAAATACGGAATCAGCGGGAAGCAACCTGCACGCAGACCGGATACGCAGGAGATACCTATTGTACGGACTGCGATAAACTTATGAGTACCGGAAAAGAGCTGGCAGCATTGGGACATGATTATAAAGCAACCGTAACAAAGCAGCCGACGACAACAGAGGAAGGCATCAGAACCTATACCTGTACAAGATGTGGGCATTCCTATACAGAAAGCATTGCAAAGCTTACGAGTCCGTCGCCGCAGCCAACTGCAACACCGTCAGATAAGCCGGAGACACCATCACCACAGCCAAAGGGCACCAATCTGAAGGATGACACAGGTGCAGCCTACAAGGTAACAAGTGCAAATGGCAAAACACCGGCAGTGCAGTATATAGCACCAAAGAGCGGTGTCAAAGGAACGGTGACAGTTCCTTTGGAGGTCACGATCGATGGCGTAACCTACAAAGTAACCTCTATCGCAGGCAATGCTTTTAAGGACACTAAAAAGATTAAGAAGATAGTGATCGGAAGTAACATTACTTCTATCGGAAAAAATGCTTTTGCAGGCTGCACAAGTCTGACAAGTATCACGATCGGAAAGAATGTGACGAAGATCGGAAAGAATGCCTTTACCGGCTGTAAAAAGCTAAAGTCGATCATAATCAAGACGAAGAAGCTGACAACAAAAACCGTTAAAAAGGGAGCGTTTAACGGCATCAGCAAAAAGGTTGTGGTAAAGGTGCCAAAGAGCAAATATAAGACCTACAAAAAGCTGCTCCCGGCAAAAGGTCTGAAAAAAGCGGCAAAGATCAAAAAGTAACCAACACGCTGAAAATACAGTAACCTCATATGAGAGACTGCTTAGGCAGCAGAAATGCAAATACAGACCTGCGAATCAACCGGAGCAGGGAAGTAATTGTATTTCTGCTGCCTTTTACTGCATTTTTTACTCTAAGTATTTGCAAAAAGATTTTCGTGCTTTTTTCAATTATGATGTTATAATTTTTATAATGTATTTACGAAAATGCGATGAACAGATAGCATTATTACACACGACATTGATGGAAAACAGGTTTTCATTACTGCGATAAAGGAGCGGCTATGAAAAAAACAGGAAAATCAGGGAAACGACACAATAAGCTTCTGGCACCGCTTCTGGCACTTATCGTGCTCCTGGCAGCATGCAGCTCGCAGGGCGGCGATAATGCACCGGATAGCAGGCAGAAGGAAGCTGTGCAGACGGAAGAGACATCGGCTGAGACAGCGGCAACGGATGAAATCAGGATGGATGGACAGCTCACAGGTTATATGCTCATGCAGCCATCCGGGGATACAGAGGGAGAAGCAGCGGATCCGGACGGATATAGTCAGGAACCACTTGAAGTACATTACATAGATGTCGGACAGGGCAGCGCGACACTATTAAAGAGTGGCAGGCATGCCATGCTGATTGATACCGGTGACAGCGATCAGGGTACAAAGATACAGCTCTATCTGACAAAACAGGGCGTGGAAAATCTCGATTACCTTGTACTGACGCATCCGGATGCGGATCATATCGGTGGTGCTCCGGTCATTATTACGAAATTTGGGATCGGACAGCTTTTTCTTTCTAATTATGAGAAGGATAATAAAACAACACAAAAAGTCAGGGACGCGATGCAGTATAAAGGTCTGACCGCATCGGACTGTCAGGTTGGAGATACATATACACTTGGAAATGCATCTTTTACGATTCTTGCTCCCGTAAAAGAATATGCGGATTCCAACAACGCATCCATTGTCATTATGGTGCAAAACGGAAATAACAGATTTCTATTTACCGGAGACTGCGAAGCAGAAGCCGAGGCGGATCTGATCGCATCCGGCGCGGATCTTAGTGCAGATGTTTACCTGGCGGGACATCACGGAAGTGACACTGCATCTTCACAGGCATTTATGGATGCAGTCAGCCCTTCTTATGCGGTGATCAGCTGCGGTGAGGGAAACAGCTATGGGCATCCGCATGCAGAAGTCCTCAACAGATTCCGCAGCATGGGCATTCAGGTATTCCGTACAGATGAGCAGGGCTCTGTGGTAGCTGAGAGTGATGGAACCGGGATCACATGGAACTGTGCACCTTCCGAGACCTGGCAGACAGGAGAACGAACTAAAAATGCACAGACCGGTGCAGAAAATGCGGAAACACAGCCTGCAAATGAGACACCCATACAGGAGACAGATACTGCAGCCGTGCAGGATAAGCCTGCAACCCAGCAGTCGGATGCGGTAACACTTCCTGCGCAGGAGCAGAAACCGGTTGTGGCAGACGAAACGCCGCAGGCAGGCAATTATATCGGTAATCGCAATAACGGCAAGCTGCATAAGGCTTCCTGCAGTTATCTGCCGGATCCGCAGAATCAGGTGCCGTTTACAACAAGGGAAGAAGCAGTGGAAGCTGGTTATGATGATCCGTGTAAACGGTGCAATCCGTGATGAAATATGCGTCGGGATGAGAAAACCGATTGCCGGCATTCTGACGCGATACATAAATAAAAAGCAGATGTAATGCGAATGTTTGCCGTATGTTGGCGGAGAAACAGGCAAGCGATCCGGCGGAGTAAAAAAATGATTCTGGAAAAGGGGAATACATCATGGAATTGAGACATATCAGGTATTTTAAGGCTGTGGCAGAGGAAAAGAATTTTACCCGGGCGGCGGAAAAACTGGCGATCGCACAGCCACCGCTCTCAAGGCAGATCCAGGATCTCGAGGCAGAGCTTGGTACACAGCTTTTTATCCGTTCACCGCATAAAGTAACGCTGACAGAAGAAGGAGAACTGTTTTTGCAGTATGCATCCCAAATACTGGATCTTGTGCACCGTTCTGAGGAAGAAGTCAGGGAAAGAAAAGAAGGTCTGCAGGGAACCTTATATATTGCTTCTGTGGAAGGCTGCGGACCGCGTTTGTTTGCGGAATGGATTGCCGCATTCGGGCAGCAGCATCCGCACGTGCAGTACAATCTTTGGAATGGCAATACGGATGATGTGAATAACCGTGTCATGAAAGGTCTGTGTGAGATCGCGATGATCACAGCACCCTATAATACAGAAGAATTTCAGGTACTTCCGGTTTACCGGGAGCCATGGGTGGCAATGATCCCCAAGGGACATCCATTATATACGCCGGAAAATGATCCTGTAAAGCCGGATGATCTTCTGCCGTATCCGCTGTTGATCCCTTCCAGGGAATCCAGAAAAAGTGAGATTGACAAATGGTTTTCCAATACCGGTCAGACACCTGCGATCCGCGGCAGGATCGCACATATGATGAATGCATATGAGCTGAGCCTGCACGGTGTCGGGATTTCCATTTATCCGGCTTCTATTTCCGCAATGGCAAAGAACAAGGAAGTCTGCATCCGTAAAATAGAGCATCCGGATGCGTATGCATCCTATGCTCTCATTTGGAAAAAGGATCACACGCTTTCCCATGTGGCGCAGGAATTTCTTTCTTTTATTCGGGAAGGCAGTGAAAATACAGATGAAACATGATTTGTATTCACTATACTCGAAAAGTATCATAATATATTTATAATATGTATTTCACATTATAGAGCCTGTATGATACATTATAATCATCAAAAGGAAGTCAGGCCGGACCTCTAAAGTAACTGATCAATTTCAAAATGTAGAAAGGTTATGGTGAGTGTTATGAAAAAGATTATGGGTAAAATCAATGAGTTCTTTGGTGAATATTATAAGAGCTTTGGTGAAAGAATCTGATCAAAGAGGCGTAAAATGAATCAGAGTGAAAATCAGACAGAGACTTAGAACGGGCAGTGTATCATATACATTGCCCGTTTTGTGTCATGGCGACGAGGAGAATGAATGCCATGCTTGCATGGGCAGACATTCGACGACCGCTGATCAGAGCGAGATTCGCGAAGCGTATCTCGTCTCTGTTGCGGGCAGAAGGATTTTCGAATGAAAAGATAGAACCCCTTCTTTATTGGGAGAAAAAAGACTTTCAAAAAATAGGGACTTGCGTACAACTGGGGGATATGCTATGATATCTCTCGGCGGCATACAGTTGTACGCCGTACAAAAACATTCGGAAGAATGGAGCGTGAAAGAAATGGAGCAGTCTACCGGCTATTTTGTGGTAAAGCAGAAAGCATTACCGGAAGTATTGTTAAAGGTTGTGGAAGCTAAGAGGCTGATAGAGTCCGAACGTGCTGTTTCCGTGCAGGAAGCAACAGAACGGGTGGGGATCAGCCGCAGTTCTTTTTATAAGTACAAGGACGATATTTTCCCATTCCACGATACGGCGGCGGGCAGAACGATCACGCTGACCTTCCAAATGGATGATGAACCGGGATTGTTATCGGATGTGCTCAAGATCATAGCTACATTCGGAGCAAATATATTAACCATCCATCAGAGTATTCCGATCAACGGAGTTGCCTCCCTGACGATCAGTGTACAGATATTGCCGACAACGGCGGATGTATCCCTGATGGTCGATGAGATGGAAAAACAAAAAGGCGTACATTACGTGAAAATCATAGCTAAGGAGTAAAGAAAATGGTAAAAGTAGCAGTATTAGGATATGGTACAGTAGGAAGCGGTATCGTTGAGGTAATCAAAACAAATCAGGATATGGTAAATAAGAAAGCCGGAGATGAGATTGATGTCAAATATATCTTGGATCTGCGTGATTTCCCGGGAGATCCTTATGAGAATCTTGTTGTACATGATGTTGAGATTATTTTAAACGATCCTGAGGTGCTTGTGATCGCAGAAGCAATGGGCGGAGTGGAACCGGCCTATACCTTTACAAAGAGAGCACTCAGTGCAGGTAAGAGCGTATGTACATCAAATAAAGAGCTTGTTGCAAAGCATGGTGCAGAACTAATTGAGTTAGCGCGCGTTAACAAATGCAACTATATGTTTGAAGCAAGTGTCGGCGGCGGTATTCCGATCATTCGTCCGTTAAATGCTTCTCTGACACCGGAACGTGTAGACGGTATCACAGGTATTTTAAATGGTACAACAAACTATATCCTGACAAAGATGGAAAAGGAAGGATCAGATTTTGATACAGTACTGAAGGAAGCACAGGACAAAGGCTATGCGGAGCGCAATCCGGAAGCAGATGTGGAAGGTTATGATGCATGTCGTAAGATCGCCATTCTTTCTTCTCTGATCTATGGTAAAAATGTAAATTTTGAGCATATTTATACAGAGGGTATTACAAAGATCACTACAAATGATTTTGCATATGCAAAAAAGGCAGGCTATACGATCAAGCTGCTTGCCATGAGCAAGGAAGTGGACGGCAAATATTTTGCCATGGTAACACCTTGCATGATCAATGACCAGAACCCGCTTTATTTTGTAAATGACGTATTTAACGGTATTCTGGTACACGGCAATACACTGGGGAATACAATGTATTATGGAGCAGGAGCAGGTAAGCTTCCGACAGCAAGCGCGGTTGTATCCGATATCATTGACTGTGTGAAGCATCTTGGCAAGACAGTATTCTGTTTCTGGGATAAAGAAGAACTGACATTGTCCAGCATGGATGATTCCGTAAAGCGTTTCTTCGTCCGTGTGAAGGATGCTGATTTTGCAAAGGCAAAGGAAGTATTTGGTGATGTGGAAGAGATCGATGCACAGATCGCAGGAGAAAAGGGCTTCTTTACACAGGCTATGAGCGAGAAAGCATTTAAAGAAAAGAGTGCACAGGTCGGTGAGATCATCAGCCGGATCCGTGTTGAGGAGTAAGCAGGATTACATATGGAATCACACATGACAGCTCGTGTGATCCTAAGTGAAAATAAATACCGAGGAGTAGGAAAATGAAAAAAGTAGTAAAATTTGGTGGTAGTTCATTAGCAAGTGCAGAGCAGTTTGAGAAGGTCGGAAAGATCATCCGCGCAGACAAGTCAAGATGTTATGTGGTTCCGTCTGCACCGGGTAAGAGAAACAGCAAAGATACAAAAGTAACGGATATGCTGTACAATACCTATGCACTGGCAGAAAGTGATGATGCATTTGATAAAGAACTGGATGCGATCAAAGCAAGATATCAGGAGATCATCGATGGACTGAAATTAAAGCTTTCTCTGGATAAGGAATTTGAAGTGATCCGTGAGAACTTTAAAAAGAAAGCGGGCAGTGATTATGCAGCAAGCCGTGGGGAGTTCTTAAACGGTATCATTATGGCAAATTATCTGGGCTATGAATTCATCGATGCAGCAGAAGTGATCTTCTTTGATGAAGACGGCAATTTTATGCCTGATCACACAAATGAAGTACTTTCCGCGCGTCTGTCAGAAACACCAAAGGCAGTTGTTCCGGGCTTCTACGGTGCAAAGCTGGATGGCAGTGTAAAGACCTTCTCCAGAGGTGGTTCCGATATTACAGGTTCTATCGTGGCAAAGGCTGCACATGTGGATGTATATGAAAACTGGACAGATGTATCAGGCTTTTTGATCGCTGATCCGCGTATCATTGATAATCCGAAGGGCATTGAAACAATTACCTATCGCGAACTGCGAGAGCTTTCTTACATGGGTGCTACCGTGTTGCATGAAGATGCGATCTTCCCGGTTCGTAAGGAAGGCATTCCGATCAACATCCGTAATACAAATGCACCGAAGGACAATGGCACATGGATCGTAGAAAGCACCTGCCAAAAGCCAAAGTACGTGATCACAGGTATTGCAGGTAAGAAGGGCTTCTGTTCCATCAATATTGAAAAGGATCTCATGAACTCCGAGATCGGTTTCGGCAGAAAGGTTCTGCAGGCATTTGAAGAAAATGAGATTTCTTTTGAACACGTACCATCCGGTATCGATACAATGACCGTATTTGTACACCAGTCAGAATTCATGGAAAAAGAGCAGCGTGTACTGGCAGCGATCCATAAGATGGCACATCCGGATTCCATTGATCTGGAGTCTGATCTGGCACTGATCGCAGTCGTAGGACGAGGTATGAGACAGACGCGCGGTACAGCCGGACGGATCTTCTCCGCACTGGCACATGCCAATGTCAATGTCAAGATGATCGATCAGGGATCTTCCGAGCTGAATATCATTATCGGTGTGAAAAATGAAGATTTTGATGCAGCGATCCGTGCGATCTACAATATCTTTGTTGAGGTTCAGTTATAAGATGATGCCAGGGTCAAAAGGTCTAAACCCATGTGAGCTTGCTCATAGGTGGGTGAAAGACCTTGGGACCCGCCCCGATATGAGCATCAAAGTCGGGGCTTTTGTCCCCGACATCATACGATAAAAATAGATAAAAACAGAAACATCATATAGCAAGCAATCGATAGCGTAGGCGACTGAGATTTATCGCTCGTTTACCCGGCGGCGAGATCGAAACGCTCTTTTTCGACCAGA
>ERZ826613.1637-NODE-1637-length-25353-cov-4.117756_pt1 | contig 25353 bp, 16 predicted proteins | sample MGYA00519925_ERZ826613 | MGnify/ENA primary metagenome ERZ826613 (study PRJEB31778, sample SAMEA3449236) | human gut metagenome | biome: human gut; feature: human-associated habitat; material: faeces | place: United Kingdom | collected 2010/2012 ... | reverse complement strand
TATGATGCTTGCCGATTTTTGGTGCGGGAGATGGGACTTGAACCCACACGTCTATGGTTGGACACAGGCACCTCAAGCCTGCCTGTCTACCGATTCCAGCACTCCCGCATATGCACTTTTCAAACGCATGAGTTATTATAACAGAAAAGCGCGGAATGTCAACCACAAATTTTTGACTCAGGTCGATTTTTTCATTTTGTCGTTCAGCGGCGCACTCTGCCGCAGCTCCAGCGCCAGTGCGGCCGCCAGAATGATAAGCGCGGCGATGAGCGCGAGCGCGCCGTCGGCCATCGGCAGCAGGTAGCGCATGCGCAGATAGGCGTGATAGCCGAGCAGGGACGCAAATTCGCACAGCACCGCAGGCAGCGTCAGCTGCGGCCACGCGGCTGCCAGCGTGAGCGTGAGCGCATCGGCGGCGAAGAAATATCGGTCGTGCATGTGCGGCAGGAAAAAGGGGATCGCGACCGCGAGCAGTGCCGCTGCCAGCACGAGCGCCCGGTCGGAGCAATCGTCCCGGCGCAGCCAGAACCAGACAGCCAGCAGCACGATCACGAGCGCGGCCGCGCCGATGCCGAGCTTTGCGGCGAGATCAGGGTCGCGCACATCCGTGACGAGCGCAAAGACGGACGAGGCGTTGTAGTTGAGCCCGGTGCCGATGCTGCCCGTCTGCTGAAACGGGATGGTCAGTGCATCCCACAATCCGCGCCCGGCGATGACGGCCGGGAGCACCATGACCACGCACGTGGCGGGGAAGGCCAGCGCGTGCCGCAGCCTGACGCGCCGCGTGAGCCAGAAGAGCAGAAACACCGGCATGACGAACACGGCCTGCAGCTTGAAGGCAAACGATGCCCCGATGCTGATTACACCGAGCAGGGGGTGCCCGGCCAGCACGAGATAGACGCTCAGTACGGCAAGGGAGGCATACACGCTGTCGCACTGGCCCCAGAGCGCGCCGCTGAGCACGACCGTCGGCCAGAAGAGCACGAGAAAGAACGCCGTGAGCTTCCATGCCGCTTCACGCCGGAACAGTCCCACGAGCTGCATGACCGACCACGCGAGCACGACGTCAAAAAAGATGCTGAACAGCTTGATCAGGTGCAGATCGGACAGGGAGCTGTCGCTGATGAGCGCCAGAAACGTCAGGTACGGTACATTATAATTTCCCACAGGCTCCCGCAGCGCGGCAAGCCCGCCGTGCGTGCGGAAGAAATCGACCCACACGGCCAGAAACTGTGTGTAGTCGCTCGTCTCATAATTCAGGCACAGTCCGCGCAGCACGAACGCCGCCGCCAGCAGCAGCGCCGCGTACAGGACGTGCGCCGGTTTCCGGAGCACGCCGGCGCTCCACAGCAGCACCAGCGCCAGCCCGGCCTCGGCGGCCAGCAGCAGGCAGATCCGGACATCCATGGCCATCCCTCCGAAGATACAAAAAAGCGGCAGGGCGACGCGCTCCTGCCGGCGAAAAATTCACAAAATAGTGCTTGACAACCTATGCGTTGAAATGGTAAAATATCACGCTATGTGTCTTTAGGAGCGGGAGGGACTACTCCCACAACCTACAAGCACATTTTACCGGATGCGCTGTGAAAATGCAACAGGTCAAAAAAGTATTTTACAACCCCACCGGGTGTTCACAATCTCAAAAGAAGGAGTGTTCGCCATGCCAAAGGCAGTCACCTATGGAAAAACCGAACGAATGAGCTTTGCCCGTCACGAGGAGATCCAGAGCATGCCGAATCTTCTGGAGATCCAGAAGAATTCGTACAAGTGGTTCCTCGAAGAGGGCCTGCGTGATGTGTTCAAGGATGTGGACGTCATCACCGACTACTCCGGCAACCTCGAGCTGCGCTTCGTGGACTATTCCATGGACGAGAACCCGAAGTACACCGAGGAAGAGTGCAAAGCGCGCGACGCCACGTATGCGGCCCCGCTGAAGGTCAGCGTCCGCCTGCGCAACAAGGAGACCGAGGAGATCAAGGAACAGGAGATCTTCATGGGCGATTTCCCGATCATGACGCCCAGCGGCACCTTCGTCATCAACGGCGCGGAGCGTGTCATCGTCTCGCAGATCGTGCGTTCCCCCGGCGTGTACTACGATAAAAAGACCGACAAGGCCTACAACTCCACCTACGGCACGACCGTCATCCCGTACCACGGCGCCTGGCTCGAGTACGAGACGGACCTGAACGACATCTTCAACTGCCGCATCGATAAAAACCGCAAGCTGCCCGTGACCTGGTTCATCAAGGCTATGGGCGCCTACAAGGCGGACAACCCGAATACCTGGCTGTCCTGCATCCCGGATATGACGACCGGCGTCGTCACGAACGAGCAGATCAAGGAAGTGTTCGACAACGACGCGCGCATCGTCGCCACGCTCGACAAGGACACCTGCAACTCCCGCGAGGAGGCGCTCGTCGAGATCTACCGCAAGCTCCGCCCGGGCGATCCCCCGACGGTCGAGAGCTCGGAGACGCTGCTCGAAGGCCTGTTCTATGACCGCCGCCGCTACGACATTTCGAACGTCGGCCGCTATAAGTTCAATAAGAAGCTCGGTCTGCGCGGCCGCATCGCCGGCTTCGCGCTGGCAGCCCCGGTCGCCGACCCGATGACCGGTGAGATCATTGCTGAGGCGGGCGAGGTGCTCACGCGCGAGCGCGCCGAGGAGATCGCCGAGGCCGGCGTCAACGACGTCTATCTGGACGTGGACGGCAAGTCCATCCGCGTGTTCGGCAACGGCATGGTCGACATGAAGCACTACGTCGACTTCGACCCTGCCGAGCTCGGTGTCAAGGAACTCGTGCGCGGCGTGATCCTGCGCCAGCTCATGGAGCAGTACGAGGGCGACGCGCTCAAGGAAGCCATCGAGGAGAACCTGGACCTGCTCATCCCGAAGCACATCATCGCGGACGATATGTTCGCGTCCATCAACTATCTGTGCTGCCTGGCACACGGCATCGGCGAGCCGGACGACATTGACCACCTCGGCAACCGCCGCGTGCGCAGCGTGGGCGAGCTGCTGCAAAACCAGTTCCGCATCGGCTTCAGCCGCATGGAGCGCGTGATCCGCGAGCGCATGACGCTGCAGGATCTCGATGTGGTCACCCCGCAGTCGCTCATCAACATCCGTCCCGTGACGGCCTCCATCAAGGAATTCTTCGGCAGCAGCCCGCTGTCCCAGTTCATGGATCAGACCAACCCGCTGGCAGAGCTGACGCACAAGCGCCGTATCTCCGCCCTCGGCCCCGGCGGCCTGTCGCGTGAGCGCGCGAGCTTCGATGTTCGTGACGTGCATTACAGCCACTACGGCCGCATGTGCCCGATCGAGACGCCTGAAGGCCCGAACATCGGCCTGATCAGTTATCTCGCGTCCTACGCCCGCGTGAACGAGTACGGCTTCCTCGTGACGCCGTTCCGCCGCGTGGAGAAGGGCACCTGCCGCGTGACTGACGACGTCGAGTACATGACGGCGGACGTCGAGGATCGCTACATCGTCGCACAGGCGAGCGAGCCGGTCGATGAAAACGGCTGCCTTATCAACGAGCGTATCACCTGCCGCCACCGCGACGAGATCGTCGAGGTCGACCGCGACCGCGTCGACTACATCGACATTTCCCCGCGCATGATGGTCTCCATCGCGACGGCCATGATCCCATTCCTGGAAAACGACGACGCGAACCGTGCCCTCATGGGCGCGAATATGCAGCGTCAGGCCGTGCCGCTGATGGTCACGGAGGCGCCGATCGTCGCCACCGGCATCGAGCACAAACTGTGCGTGGACTCCGGCGTGGTCATCCTCGCCGAGGATGACGGCCTGGTCATGGCCGTCTCGGCAGACAGCGTCAAGGTGCGCTACGACAGCGGCGAGATCAAGGATTACAAGCTCATCAAGTTTGCCCGCTCCAACCAGGGCACCTGCATCAACCAGCGCCCGATCGTCGCCGTCGGCGACCGCCTGAGCAAGGGTGACGTCATTGCCGACGGTCCGGCCACCTCGCAGGGCGAGATCGCGCTCGGCAAGAACCTGCTGGTCGGCTTCATGACCTGGGAAGGCTACAACTACGAGGATGCCGTGCTCATCAACGAGCGTCTGGTCATGGAGGACGTTTACACCTCCATTCATATTGAAGAGTTCGAGTGCGACGCGCGCGACACGAAGCTCGGCCCCGAGGAGATCACCCGTGACATCCCCGGCGTCGGTGACGATGCGCTCAAGTATCTCGACGACCGCGGCATCATCTGCGTCGGCGCGGAGGTGCGCAGCGGTGATATTCTGGTCGGCAAGGTCACGCCGAAGGGCGAGACCGATCTGACTGCCGAGGAGCGCCTGCTGCGCGCCATCTTCGGCGAAAAGGCGAGAGAGGTCCGCGACACTTCGCTCAAGGTCCCGCACGGCGAGGCCGGCATCATCGTGGATGTCAAGCGCTTCACCCGCGAGAACGGCGACGAGATGTCTCCCGGCGTCAACGAGGTCGTGCGCGTCTACATCGCGCAGAAGCGTAAGATCTCCGTCGGCGACAAGATGGCCGGCCGCCACGGCAACAAGGGCGTCGTGTCCCGCATCCTCCCGCGCGAGGATATGCCGTACCTGCCGGACGGCACGCCGCTCGACATCGTCCTAAACCCGCTGGGCGTGCCTTCCCGTATGAACATCGGTCAGATGCTCGAGGTGCATCTGGGCTACGCGGCTCAGGCCCTCGGCTGGAAGGTCGCAACGCCGGTCTTCAACGGCGCCAACGAGGAGACCATCCGCGAGACGCTCAACAAAGCCGGCCTGCGCGAGGATGGCAAGAGCGTTCTGTATGACGGCCGCACCGGCCAGAAGTTTGATAACGACGTCACGGTCGGCTGGGTCTACTTCCTCAAGCTCCACCACCTCGTCGATGATAAGATCCACGCCCGCAGCACCGGCCCCTACAGCCTCGTCACGCAGCAGCCGCTCGGCGGCAAGGCGCAGTTCGGCGGCCAGCGCTTCGGCGAAATGGAAGTCTGGGCGCTCGAGGCCTACGGCGCGGCTTACACCCTGCAGGAGATCCTGACGGTGAAGTCCGACGACGTGACCGGCCGCGTGCGCACGTATGAAGCCATCGTCAAGGGCGAGAACATCCCGCAGCCGGGTGTGCCGGAGTCGTTCAAGGTGCTCATCAAGGAGCTGCAGTCCCTGTGCCTGGACGTGCGCATCCTCGACGAGAACGGCGACGAGATCGAACTCAAGGACGACGAGGACGATTACATCCCGGGTATGCGCGATGAGATGTCCTATAAGTCCGACGATGATGAGATCACCGGCAGCGGCTTCACGATCGAGGACGTACCGGTGGAGGAAGACGACAGCCTCGGCGCGTTCGGCGATGCCGGCGACGACGATGACTATACGGACGATTCTGACAAGGAGGAGGAATAAAACATGAGCTACACCCCGTTTGATGCAATTCAGATCGGCATTGCCTCCCCTGAAATGATCCTTTCCTGGTCCTCCGGCGAAGTGAAAAAGCCCGAGACCATCAACTACCGCACGCTCAAGCCCGAGCGTGACGGCCTGTTCTGCGAGCGCATTTTTGGACCCACGAAGGACTGGGAGTGCCACTGCGGCAAGTATAAGAAGATCCGCTACAAGGGCAAGATCTGCGACCGCTGCGGCGTCGAAGTCACGCGCGCAAAGGTCCGCCGCGAGCGCATGGGCCACATCGAGCTGGCTGCGCCCGTGAGCCACATCTGGTATTTCAAGGGCATCCCGTCGCGCATGGGCCTGATCCTCGATCTGACCCCGCGCGTGCTGGAAAAGGTGCTGTACTTCGGTGCGTACATCGTCACTGACCCCGGCATGACGCCGCTGCAGCGCTGCCAGATCCTGTCCGAAAAAGAGTACCGCGACATGCGCGAGAAGTATGAGGACGATTTCGAGGCCGGCATGGGCGCCGAGGCAATCAAGAAGCTCCTGCAGCAGATCGACTGCGCCAAGCTCTCCGAGCAGCTGCGCGCCGAGCTCGAGGAGGCCAGCGGCCAGAAGAAGGCGAAGATCGTCAAGCGTCTGGAGGTCGTTGAGGCCTTCCACCGCAGCGGCAACCGCCCGGAATGGATGATCATTGACATTCTGCCGGTCATCCCGCCCGAGATCCGCCCCATGGTCCAGCTCGACGGCGGCCGTTTCGCCACGTCCGACCTCAACGACCTGTACCGCCGCGTCATCAACCGCAACAACCGTCTCAAGCGCCTCATGCAGCTCAATGCGCCGGACATCATCGTCCGCAATGAGAAGCGCATGCTGCAGGAAGCCGTTGACGCTCTGATCGACAATGGCCGCCGCGGCCGCGCCGTCACCGGCGCCAACTCCCGCGCGCTCAAGTCCCTGTCCGATATGCTCAAGGGCAAGCAGGGCCGCTTCCGTCAGAACCTGCTCGGCAAGCGCGTGGACTACTCCGGCCGAAGCGTTATCGTCGTCGGCCCGGACCTGAAGCTCTATCAGTGCGGCGTGCCGAAGGAAATGGCCATCGAGCTCTTCCGTCCGTTCGTTATGAAAAAGCTGGTGGAGGACGGCGTTGCCAACAACATCAAGTCCGCCAAGAAAATGGTCGACAAGCAGCGTACCGAGGTCTGGGACGCGCTCGAGGTCGTCATCAAGGACCACCCTGTCATGCTCAACCGCGCGCCGACGCTCCATCGCCTGGGCATCCAGGCGTTCGAGCCCGTGCTCGTCGAGGGCCGCGCGCTCAAGCTGCACCCCCTGTGCTGCACCGCATTCAACGCCGACTTCGACGGCGACCAGATGGCTATCCACGTCCCGCTGTCTGCGGAAGCGCAGGCCGAGGCACGCATCCTCATGCTCTCGGCCAACAACCTCCTCCGCCCGCAGGACGGCCACCCCGTCACCGTGCCGACGCAGGATATGATCCTCGGCGCGTATTACCTGACCTACGTCCGCCTCGGCAAGGCCGAGAAGGGCGCCGAGCAGGTGTTCGTGACCGACGCCGGCGACACCGATCTGCCGGTGAATGAGATCGTTGACGCAGACGATTTCGTCGCCGCGCAGAAGAAGGCCGAGGCCGAGGGCGGCAAGATCCCGAGCTATAAGCCGCTCAAGGTCTACCGCGACCCGAACGAGGCCATCATGGCCTACAACTATGGCGATGTCGGCCTGCACGCGCCGATCCTGGTGCGCGTTGCGCGCGAGGTCAACGGCGAGACACTGCACCGCACGATCGAGACGACCGTCGGCCGTATCATCTACAACGAGCCCATCCCGCAGGATCTCGGCTACGTGGATCGTACCGATCCCGAGCACATGTTCGACCTTGAGGTCAGCTTCAAGGTCGGCAAGAAGCAGCTCGGCAAGATCATCGACCGCTGCATCGAGAAGCACGGCTTCACCGTTGCGACCGAGGTGCTCGATAACGTCAAGGCCCTTGGCTACAAGTACTCCACCATCGGCGCCATCACGATCTCCATCGCGGACATGACCGTCCCGGAGGAGAAGAAGACCCTCATCTCCGCCACGGAGAAGAAGGTTATCGCCATCGAGAAGAAGTATAAGCGCGGCTTCATCACCGAGGACGAGCGCTACCGTCTGGCCGTGTCCGAGTGGGAAAAGACCACGAAGGACGTCACCTCGGCCCTGCAGAATTGCCTCGATGAGTTCAACCCGATCTATATGATGGCGGACTCCGGCGCCCGTGGTTCCATGGCGCAGATCCGTCAGCTCGCCGGCATGCGCGGCCTGATTGCGAACACCGCCGGTAAGACCATCGAGATCCCGATCAAGGCCAACTACCGCGAAGGCCTGTCCGTCCTCGAGTACTTCATCTCGTCCCGAGGCGCCCGTAAGGGCCTGGCCGATACCGCACTGCGTACCGCCGACTCCGGTTACCTGACCCGTCGTCTGGTCGATGTCTCGCAGGATGTCATCATCCGCGAGGAGGACTGCGGCACGACCGACGGCATCATGGCCCGCGCCGTGTTCGACAAGGGACAGGAGGTCCAGAGCCTTGGCGAGAGCATCCACGGCCGCTACCCGGCCGAGCCCGTCGTGTCGCCCAAGACCGGCGAGGTGCTGTTCGATACCGACCATATGCTCATGCCCGACGATGCCAAGGCGCTCGAGGAGCACGGCATTGAGGAAGTCAAGATCCGCAGCGTCATGACCTGCGAGGCGCGCAGCGGCGTCTGCGCCAAGTGCTACGGCATCAACCTGGCCATCGGCCAGCCGGTCAACGCCGGCGAGGCGGTCGGCGTCATCGCCGCCCAGTCCATCGGCGAGCCGGGCACGCAGCTGACCATGCGTACGTTCCACACCGGCGGCGTCGCCGGCGACGATATCACGCAGGGCCTCCCGCGTGTTGAGGAATTGTTCGAGGCGCGCAAGCCGAAGAAGATGGCCACCCTCGCCGAGATCCCCGGCATCGTCAGCGTCGAGGAGACGAAGAAGACCTCCATCTACGCCGTCACGATTACCAACCCGGTCGATGGTGAGACCGTCACCTACAACCTGCCGTACTCTGCCGGCATCCTCGTTGCCAACGGCGACACGGTCACGAAGGGCCAGCCGCTCTCGAGCGGCGCGTACAGCCCGCATGACGTGCTGCGCATCTGCGGCGTGGACGCCTGCCAGCAGTATATCATTCAGGAGGTCCAGAAGGTCTACCGTCAGCAGGGCGTTGACATCAACGATAAGCACATCGAGGTCATCGTCCGCCAGATGATGCGCAAGGTCCGCATCGACGATTCCGGCAGCACGGATCTGCTGTCCGGCGCTGTCGTGGACCTGCACGAGTTCCGTGCGGCCAACCGCGCCATCGCCGAGCGCATCGCGGCAGGGGAGACCGACCTCGTGCCCGCCACGGCCGAGCATGTCCTCATGGGCATCACGAAGGCGTCGCTCGCTACGGAGAGCTTCCTGTCGGCCGCGTCCTTCCAGGAGACTACGAAGGTGCTCACCGATGCCGCCATCAAGGGCAAGATCGACCATCTCGTCGGCCTGAAAGAGAACGTCATCATCGGCAAGCTCATCCCCGCCGGCAGCGGCCTTGCCTGCTACCGCAACTTTGAGACGAATGAGGAGCCGGTGGCCCCCGCTGAGCCCGAGGATGACGGCGTGGATCTGTCCGATCTCGCCAACATCTCCAATGCGCTTTAAACGACCAAATACCAACCGTTTCACCGGGATATGCCTGCATATCCCGGTGAAATTTTCGCTTCCGTCTTGAATAAAAATGCTTGACGAATCTTGTGCAATATGCTAAAATCCTATTTTGCGTGGGCGTGCGCCCACGGATTTGTCATGCCTGTGTAAAAAGCACAAAAATGGCCGGGATTTCCTGAAATTTTTCCGGCAGAATCACGGTTTATCCGATGCTGTTTTTTGGCATCGTATAAATAGATCCATTTTCGAGGAAAGGAGGAAAACCATGCCTACTTTTAACCAGTTGGTGAGAAAGGGCAGAGAGAAAGTCACCTACAAGTCCACGTCTCCCGCCATGCAGAAGGGCCTCAACACCCTGAAGAACCGCGAGACCAATCTGAGCGCTCCTCAGAAGAGAGGCGTCTGCACTGCCGTGCGTACCTCTACCCCCAAGAAGCCGAACTCCGCGCTTCGTAAGATCGCCCGTGTGCGTCTGACCAACGGCTACGAGGTAACCGCCTACATCCCGGGCATCGGTCACAACCTGCAGGAGCATAGCGTCGTTATGATCCGCGGCGGCCGTGTCAAGGACCTTCCTGGCGTTCGTTACCACATCATCCGCGGCACGCTCGATACGCAGGGCGTTTCCGGACGTATGCAGGCCCGTTCCAAGTACGGTGCCAAGCGGCCGAAGGCAGGAAAGAAGTAAGTTCCAACAGCAAATTTTGCCCTGTTGTTAACTGATATATATGTATTCGTTAACCTCGGGGCGCAGACGGAGATGCACCGCATCTTCGAGTACCTGTGAAGTCATTTTTTAATGAAGGAGGGAAGTATAGTGCCCAGAAGAGGTAACGTTCCCAAAAGAGAAATTTTGCCGGATCCGATGTACAACAGCGTTCTGGTGACCAAGCTCATCAACAGCGTGATGCTCGACGGCAAAAAGGGTGTTGCTCAGAAGGTCGTGTACGATGCTTTTGACATCATCAAGGAAAAGACCGGCAAGGAACCGCTCGATGCGTTTACCGAAGCCATGAACAACATCATGCCGAGCCTCGAAGTCAAGGCCCGCCGCGTCGGTGGCGCGACCTACCAGGTTCCTATGGAAGTGCGTCCTGAGAGACGCCAGACGCTCGGCCTGCGCTGGCTGACCGGCTATGCCCGCAAGCGCAGCGAAAAGACCATGAAGGAGCGCCTCGCAGGCGAGATCATGGATGCCTGCAACAACACCGGCGCTGCTGTGAAGAAGCGCGAAGACACGCACAAGATGGCCGAGTCCAACAAGGCGTTCGCACACTTCCGCTGGTAATCTTCCGACTAGGAGCTATCAATTATGCCCAGACAATATTCCCTTGAAAACACAAGAAACATTGGCATCATGGCGCACATCGACGCCGGTAAGACGACCACGACGGAACGCATTCTGTTCTACACGGGCGTCAACCACAAGCTCGGTGAGACCCATGAAGGCACTGCCACCATGGACTGGATGGCGCAGGAGCAGGAGCGCGGCATCACGATCACGAGCGCTGCGACCACTTGCTTCTGGAAGGGCAACCGCATCAACATCATCGACACCCCGGGCCACGTCGACTTCACCGTTGAAGTCGAGCGCAGCCTGCGCGTGCTCGACGGCTGCGTGACGGTCCTTTGTGCCAAGGGCGGCGTGGAGCCGCAGTCCGAGACGGTCTGGAGACAGGCTGACCACTACAATGTTCCCCGCATGATCTACATCAACAAGATGGACATCATGGGCGCGAACTTCTACAACGTTGTCGACATGGTGCACGAGCGCCTGCGCTGCAACGCTGTTCCGATCCAGCTGCCGATCGGCTCCGAGGCGGACTTCCGCGGCATCATCGACCTGCTCGAGATGAAGGCGGACGTCTACTACGACGATCTTGGCAAGGATATGCGCGTCGAGGAGATCCCCGAGGATATGCGCGCTGAGGCCGAAGAGTACCGCACGCAGCTCCTTGAGGCCGTCGCCGATTTCGACGACGAGATCATGGAGATGTATCTGGAAGGTGAGGAAGTCCCCACCGAAAAGATCAAGGCGGCCATCCGCAAGGCCACGACGCAGGTCAAGTTCGTCCCGATCGTGTGCGGCACGTCCTACAAGAACAAGGGCGTGCAGAAGCTGCTGGACGCCATCGTCGATTATATGCCGTCCCCGCTGGACATCCCGCCGATCACCGGCACGGTGCCCAAGACGGATGAGGTCGAGCACCGCTCCGCGGACGATTCCGCGCCGTTCTCCGCTCTGGCCTTCAAGATCATGACCGACCCGTACGTCGGCCGTCTGGCGTTCTTCCGTGTCTATTCCGGCACGATCGAAGCCGGCAAATCCGTCCTGAACTCCACCAAGGGCCAGCGCGAGCGTCTGGGCCGCATCCTTTTGATGCATGCCAACCACCGTGAGGATATCACGCAGGTGTATTCCGGTGACATCGCGGCGGCGGTCGGCCTCAAGAATACGACGACCGGCGACACGCTCTGCGACGAAAAGTACCCGATCGTACTCGAGTCGATGGAGTTCCCGGAACCGGTCATCCGCGTAGCAATCGAGCCCAAGACCAAGGCCGGGCAGGAGAAGATGGACATCGCCCTCGGCAAGCTTGCCGAGGAAGACCCCACCTTCAAGGCCTACACGGACGAGGAAACGGGCCAGACCATCATCGCCGGCATGGGCGAGCTCCATCTGGAGATCATCGTCGATCGCCTTCTGCGCGAGTTCCGCGTCGAGGCGAATGTCGGCAGACCTCAGGTCTCCTACAAAGAGACCGTCACCAAGGCCGCTACGGTGGACACGCGCTACGCGCGCCAGACCGGCGGCAAAGGCCAGTTTGCACACGTCAAGCTCATGGTGGAACCCAACGAACCCGGCAAGGGCTACGAGTTCATCAACCAGATCACCGGCGGTGCGATCCCGAAAGAGTTTATCCCCTGTGTGGATCAGGGCATCCAGGGCGCGATGCAGTCCGGCGTGCTTGCGGGCTATGAGGTCGTGGACGTGAAAGTCACGCTGCTCGACGGCTCGTATCACGAGGTCGACTCGTCCGAGATGGCGTTTAAGATCTGCGGCAGCATGGCATTCAAGGAAGCCTGCCAGAAGGCGGGCCCGACGCTCCTCGAACCCATCATGAAGGTCGTCGTTACGGCGCCGGAAAGCTATATGGGCGACGTCATGGGCGATATCAATGCCCGCCGCGGTCAGATCGCCGGCACGGACATCCGCAACGGTGCGGCGATCGTCACTGCAAACGTGCCGCTGGCATCCATGTTCGGCTATGCGACCGATCTGCGCAGCAAAACGCAGGGTCGCGCGACCTACAGCATGGAGCCCAGCCACTTCGTAGAGCTGCCGAAGTCGCTTCAGGAGAAGATCATCCACGGCAGCAACTGACCTGCGCAACCGGCACAATGTGCCTTATAAGAGAGTAAGTCACGACATTATTTTAGAATTAGGAGGATATTCTAATGGCAAAGCAGATGTACAATAGAACCAAGCCCCATGTCAATATCGGCACCATCGGCCATATCGACCACGGCAAGACCACCCTGACCGCTGCGATCACCAAGGTTCTGTCCCTGGCTGACCCGAACAGCGCCGAGTTCGCCGCCTACGACCAGATCGATAAGGCTCCGGAAGAAAAGGCTCGTGGCATCACGATCAACACCGCTCATGTTGAGTACCAGACCGACGACCGCATCGGCGCCGACGGCACCGAGATCAAGGGCCGCCACTATGCGCACGTTGACTGCCCGGGCCACGCCGACTATATCAAGAACATGATCACCGGCGCTGCTCAGATGGACGGCGCGATCCTCGTTATCGCTGCTTCCGACGGCCCGATGGCTCAGACCCGTGAGCACCTGCTGCTCGCCCGCCAGGTTAACGTTCCGTACGTTCTGGTGTTCCTGAACAAGGTCGACCAGGTCGACGATCCCGAGCTGCTCGAGCTCGTCGAGATGGAAGTCCGTGAGCTGCTCGACAAGTACGACTTCCCGGGCGACGACACCCCGATCATCAAGGGCTCCGCTCTGAACGCTCTGATCTCCGAGTCCACCGATCCGAAGGCCCCCGAGTATGCCTGCATCTGGGAGCTCATGGACGCTGTTGACACTTGGATCAAGACTCCGGACCGTGCTGCTGACAAGCCGTTCCTGATGCCCATCGAGGACGTGTTCACCATCTCCGGCCGCGGCACCGTCGTTACCGGCCGTGTCGAGCGTGGCACCGTCAAGGTTGGCGATAAGGTTGAGATCGTCGGCATCAAGGACACCCAGGAGACCACCGTCACCGGCACCGAGATGTTCCACAAGACCCTCGAGTTCGCCGAGGCTGGCGACAACGTCGGCTGCCTGCTCCGCGGCATCGACAAGAAGGGCGTCGAGCGTGGCCAGGTTCTCGCTGCTCCGAAGTCCATCCACCCCCACACCAAGTTCAAGGGCCAGGTTTACGTCCTGTCCAAGGAAGAGGGCGGCCGTCACACCCCGTTCTTCAACAACTACCGTCCCCAGTTCTACTTCCGTACCACCGACGTGACCGGCGTCATCAACCTCCCCGAGGGTGTTGAGATGTGCATGCCCGGCGATAACGTCGACATGGACGTCGAGCTGATCACCCCGATCGCGATCGAGGTTGGCCTGCGCTTCGCTATCCGTGAAGGCGGCCGTACCGTTGGTTCCGGTGTTGTCATCGCCATCAACGAGTAATTTCCGGCTTTCTGAATTCCTCTCCGGCTTCGGCCGGGGAGGAATTTTTTTGTTTTTCGATAAAATTGTTTCATAATCGAAACTTTAATTACTTTCCTAATGCGTTTTTAATAATTGCGGCCTATATTTCGTGGTGAAAAAAGGCTCCGGGCACCGCGCCGATGAGATGCGGGCGCCTGTGTCCGACATTTTGCCGGCACCTTTTCCTTGTATGCTTACCTGGAACTTAAAGGAGGCAAAATCCTATGAAAAAAATGCGCAAGACGTTGAGTCTGATACTGGCCCTCGTGCTGGCATTCAGCCTCGCTGCAGTCCCGGCTTTCGCGGCAGACACGGAAGCGGAGAGCAGCAAATCCGACACGGCCTATGGCCAGCTGCACAACGGTCTGCTCAGCGAGATCCTGAGCCAGATCGGCATCGCCAACGACGATAACTTTATCCACGGCATCGTCGGCGTGAACATCAAAGATCTGGTCGACCATATCGGCAGCGACAGCAATTTCACCCACGGCATCGTGCGCGTGACGGTCGGCGATCTGTTCAAGAACATCGCCAGCAACAGTAATTACACGCACGGCATCGTGACTGTGGTCGATAACCGCATCAATATCAACTTCGGCCTTGCTTTCCAAAATGCGCAGCAGCAGGACGCGAGCGGTGAGACCGCCCGCACGTTCCTGACCGATCTGCTCACGGATGCCGGTATGACCCAGATCCAGAGCAGCGGCATCGTCAGTGCCATCGCGGCCGGCACGCTCAGCGACGATCAGGCATCCGCCATGGTCGATCAGCTTGCTGCGACCGGAAAGATCAGCCTGACGGACATCACGGCTCTGCTTGGCAGCCTGACGGACAGCGGCCTGCTCGACGTCAGCACGGCGGCGCAGCTGTTTCGCGACGCGGCCGTGACCGTTGCGGCGGCGCTCGGCATCCAGTCTCTGCAGGGCAAGGGCAATGTATCCGCGCTCTCGCACATTCTCGACAGCATCCACATTGTCGACGGGGATAACTTCATTCACGGCATCGTGAGCGTGAACATCAACGACCTCGTTGATCACATCGTCAGCAACAGCAACTTTATCCACGGCATCGTCGGCGTCAAGACCGGCGACCTGTTTGACAATATTGCCAGCGGCTGCAACTATACGCACGGCATCGTGACCGTCAGCGGTAACGTTATCAACATCAACTTCGGCGCAGCCATCATGGACGCCAAGGCGGATGACCTCGACGGCGAACATGCGCGCACGATCCTGACGAACATCTGCAAGGCCGCCGGCATCCCGGACAGCCAGACGGATGTGATTGTCTCCGGCATCGCGCAGCAGAGCCTGTCAGCGGATGATGCGCAGACCTTTACCATGCAGCTCGTCAAGACCGGCGCGTTTGATCTTGCCGGTATGGCATCCGTGATCTGCGCGCTTGACAGTGACCAGACCATCAGTGACGGCACTGCGGTCGAGCTCATGAAATCCGCTGCCGCTACGCTGGCCGTCGACAAGGATGCGGCCGACACGGTGACGACTTCCCTCACGGATAACGATACGGTGCTCTCGCACATTCTTGACCAGCTCCGCATCGTCAACGGCGATACCTTCATCCACGGCATCGTCGGCGTGGACGTGGGCGACCTTGTCGATCACATCGCCAGCGACAGCAACTTTATCCACGGTATCGTGAACGTGGATGTGGGCGATCTGTTCAAGGATATTGCCAGCAACAACAACTACATGCACGGCATCATCACCATCACCGGCAACACGGTGAACATCAACTTCGGCCAGGTCATCGGCGACATTGCCGCCGGCGGCTCGAACAACGAGGCAGCCCAGCAGGCGTTTGCCGAGATCCTGAAGGCTTTCGGCATGACGCAGACCGGCATCAACGCCATCCTGACGGGCATCGCGGGCAGCATCCTCACGAATGATCAGATCGCGCAGCTTCTGTCCCAGCTCATCTCCTCGACGAACATGAACCTGAAGAACGTCGTGACGATCATCTGCGCGCTCTATAACAGCCGCACCATCACGCTCCAGCAGGCCATGACGCTGCTGGAAAAGTACATCTCCCAGATGGGCGGCAACAATAGCAATAACGGCGTCAGCACCGGCACGCAGCCGGCGCAGCCGGCCGGTCTGCTGGATATGACCAGCCACACGGCCTACGTCTCCGGCTGCACGGCGACTACCTTTGCGCCGACCGGTACGCTCACGCGCGCCGAGGCGGCCCAGATGCTCTATGAGCTCATGACTGAGCAGGCGCACAAGCAGTACGACTGCAGCAGCAATGGCTTCCGCGATGTTCCGGCCGGCCAGTGGTACACGGATGCGGTCAGCACGCTGGCCAATGCCGGCGCCATCAATGGCTGCGGCGACGGCACGTTCCAACCGAATCAGGCCATCAGCCGTGCGCAGTTCGTGACCATTCTCGCCGGGATCTATGGTGTGAATGCGTCGGGCGGCATGCCGTTTTCCGATGTCGGCCGCAGCTGGTACTATGATGCGGTCGCCACGGCCTACGCCAACGGCTGGGTCAGCGGTCTCACGGATGGCACGTTCCATCCGAACCAGACCATTACGCGCGCCGAGGCAGTGTCCATCCTCAACCGTGTGCTCGGCCGCAGCTGCGACCTGACGTTTGTGCAGGCGAACGCGCAGACGGCGCTGCACTTTACGGATGTACCCGCGAACGCGTGGTACTATGCCGACGTCATCGAGGCTTCGGTCGGCCACACCTATACGGAGCTGGCCGGCATCGAGCGCTGGACGGCGCTCGCCTGAACCCCAGCCAAACAGCAAACTCCCGGCACTTTCGCGCCGGGAGTTTTTTCGCCTCTTTACCGCAGGCCGTGCATGAAGCCGTCCATGGCCGTCGCGTGGATGTCGCCGCCGATGACGCGGTTGCGATAGACAAACAGCTGCGCGAGCACGGTGTCCGTTGAGCCCTCGTAGTTCGTCACGCGGTAGGTATAGGCCGTGCACGTCTCGCCGGCGTAGGTGGACAGGTCAAAGCCCTGCTGCTTTTGCAGGGCGTTGTAATCGCCGAAGACACCGTTGAACACGCGCGGGATCACGATCTCCTGCGCCGTTTCGGTCGCGGGGTCCGCCTCCCAGCCCAGCGCCTGCAGATAGGCGATGCGCCCGTCGGTCGTTGTGACGTTGTAGTGCGCCGAGAGCACGCCGCCATTGCTGCGCCAGATGACGGCCAGCGCCAGCAGCACGGCCAGACCGATGAGCGCGAATACGACGGTCCGTCTTGTCCAGTGAAAGGATTTGAGCTTCATAACTACACCTCGGAACAAGCCTATTCAAATTTGCCGCCGGATATGTTATAATGAATCCAAATGTCCGCAAAGGAGGGGGCGCACGTGATCCGTCTGGACAAATATCTCGCCGATACCGGCGCCGCTTCCCGGCGTGAGGCCAAGGCGTATATCCGCCGCGGTGAGGTCACGGTCGACGGTGTGCCTGCCCGCGTGCCGGAGCAGAAGATCGCGGAGACGGCAGTCGTCTGTCTGCGCGGCCAGCCGCTGCGCTATCAGACCTATCACTACTACATGCTCCACAAGCCCGCCGGCGTCCTCACCGCGACGGCCGACCGCAGCCAGCCGACGGTGCTCGATCTGTTCCCGCCGGAGCTGCGGCGCTTTGGGCTCGTGCCTGCGGGGCGGCTCGATAAGGACACGACCGGCTTACTGCTCGTTACGGACGACGGGGACTATGTTCACCGCGTCATCACGCCGAAAAGGCACGTTCCGAAGGTCTATTTCGCGCGCACGGATGGGCAGCCGACGGATGCGGATGCAGAGCGCTTCACGCAGGGCGTCGTCCTCGGCGACGGGACGCAGTGCCTGCCGGCCCGACTCGAGCGCCTGCCGGAGCAGGGGGGCTGCCGCGTCACGGTTTATGAGGGGAAATACCACATGGTCAAGCGGATGCTGGCCGGCTGTGGGACGCCGGTTTTGCAGCTGCACCGGTTGTCGATCGGGGCGCTGACGCTCGATCCCGCGCTGTCCCCGGGCGCTTACCGGGAACTGAGCACGGAAGAGGCGATGCTTGTTTTTTCGCTGCCAACTTCGTGAAAATTTACAAAAGTTCGGGAAATTATCCGACTATCTCACGAAATTTCGAAAATTATTCACAAAAAACGACCATTTTTCTATTGAAAAATGCACATAAATCGGCTATTATGTAAAGTAGGAAATTGGTAGGTGCTGTGGGAGACTGCGGCGGCCGTTCGTAGGAGGAAAAGATATGTCGAGCAGAATTTTTCAGGGCGTGATCGTTCAGATGAAAGATGCCACCACGCGCTGCATCGGTGTTGTGGACGAGCAGGGGTTTGTCATTGCCTGCAGTGAGCTTTCGATGATCGGCTCGCGTCTGGATGACTTTCAGGCCGCAGTGGGCGAAGTGCAGGAGCAGCTGTTTGCAACGGACACGCGCACGTATAAGATCCTGTCTGCCAGCACGGCGCGCTTTGAGTATGCCGTGTTTGTCGAGGGCAATGATCAGACGGCGCGCAGCATCTGCATTCTCGCGGCCGTCGGCATGACGGAGGCCAGCACAAACTTTGAGGAAAAGCACAACAAGGCTGCCTTCGTCAAGAACATCATTTCGGACAACATTCTCCCCGGCGACGTGTATGTGCGTGCCAAGGAGCTGCATTTTACCACCGACGTACCGCGCGCTGTGCTGCTGGTGCGCCAGGTGAATGTGACGGATATCGCTGTGCTTGAACTGATCCAGAATATGTTCCCGGACCGGCAGCATGATTTTGTGCTCAGCGTGAGCGAGTCGGACATCGTCGTCATTAAGGAAATGACGCCGGATGAGACCTCGGAGGATATCTGCGCGCTGGCCGAGAGCATTGAGCGCACCGTACACACGGAGCTGCACGTCCAGACGGTCGTTGGCATCGGCACGACGGCCAACCACCTGCGTGAGCTGGCTGACCGCTACAAGGAGGCGCAGGTCGCCATTGAGGTCGGCAAGGTGTTTGAAAACGAGAAGCCGGTCATTCACTACGATAACCTCGGCATCGGCCGCATCATTTATCAGCTGCCGACGACGCTGTGCGAGATGTTCCTGTCCGAAGCGTTTAAGAAAAACCCCATCGAGGCGCTCGATGAGGACACGCTCGACACGATCAATCGCTTCTTTGAGAACAACCTCAACGTTTCGGAGACGGCGCGTAAGCTCTACGTCCATCGAAACACTTTGGTATACCGGTTGGAGAAAGTCAAGAAGATTACGGGCCTGGATCTGCGCGAGTTTGAGGATGCGATCCTCTTCAAGGTCGCGGTCATGGTAAAGAAATACCTCGACTCTCAGAACACCGCCAAGTTCTGAGCACTTACCCGGGCGGGCGTAAGCCCAACATATTGGAGGACATCTTATGGTTCAAATGAACGATGTGAAGATGGTCTACGGAAACACGGAGGCTGCGGCCCTCAACGGTATCTCATTTACGATCAATGAGGGCGAGTTCGTGTTTCTGGTCGGACCGTCCGGCTCCGGCAAGACGACGATCATCAAACTGATCACCGGCGAGCTGAGCCCCACATCCGGACAGATCACGGTCAACGGCTTTGACATGCAGGGCATCAAGCGCCGCAAGCTGCCGAAGCTGCGCCGGACACTGGGCGTCATTTTTCAGGATTTCCGCCTGATCGACAAAATGACGGTGTATGAAAATGTTGCGTTTGCCATGCGTGTGGTGGGGGCGTCCAATAAGGAGATCCGCCGCCGCGTGCCGCAGGTGCTCGAGCTGGTCGGCCTGGCCGACCGGGAAAAGCGCTTCCCGGCGGAGCTTTCCGGCGGCGAGCAGCAGCGCGTGGCCATCGCCCGCGCGCTCGTGAACAATCCGCGCATGATCATCGCGGACGAGCCGACCGGCAACCTCGACCCGGTGCGCAGCCTGGAACTGATGCTGCTGCTGGAGAAGATCAACGAGCTCGGCACCACGGTCCTCGTGGTGACGCACGAAAAGGAACTGGTCGACGCTTTTTCCAAGCGCGTCATCTCCATCGACGCCGGAAGAGTCATCAGTGACGGATTGGACGGGTACTACGGATATGAAGCTGAATAGATTCAACTACCTGATGGCGCAGGGCGTGAAAAACATCTTCACGCACGGTTTCATGTCCTTTGCGTCGATCACGATCATCATCGCGTGCCTGCTCATCATGGGCAGCTTCTCGCTGCTGACGCTCAACATTGACGCGAACATCGACCGCCTGCAAAACCAGAACGAGGTCATTGCCTACGTCGATGAGACGCTCACGGAGGATGAGGCCCGGGCCATTGAGCCCAAGGTCGCCGCGGTGCCGAATGTTGCCTCGGTCGAGTTCGTCACGCGCGAGCAGGCCATGCAGACGTTCGAGGCCGAGTATGACTCCGACCTCTTTGACAACATTGACGCGTCGGTCTTCCGTCACCGCTATGTCGTGACGCTCGACGACCTGTCACTCATGAAGGACACGCAGACCGCGCTCAAGAACGTGGACGGCATCGCCGATGTCACGGCGCATTTGGACTACGCGGAAAACTTCATCACGTTCCGGAACATTGTGAGCGTGGTTTCCGTCGTTTTGATCGTGATCCTCATTGCGGTGTCCCTGTTTATTATGACCAATACCATCAAGCTGGCCACGTTCGGCCGGCGTGAGGAGATCGCCATCATGAAGATGGTCGGTGCGACGAATGGCTTTATCCGCCTGCCGTTCGTGGTCGAGGGCCTTGTGCTCGGCCTCGTCGGCGGTCTGATCGCGTTCCTGCTCCAGTGGGGGCTTTACAGCCTGATCGTCGGCAAGATCATGTCCACCATGGCGGCCGGCATCATCACGGTGCTCCCGTTTGCATCCGTGTCGCTGCCGTTGCTGCTGGTGTTCCTCGGCGTGGGTGTGCTCGTCGGCGTGTTCGGCGGCCTCACGGCCATTCGCAACTATCTGAAAGTCTAAGGAGGAAATCGAATGAAGATGAACCGCAAAGTCGTTCGATCCGTTATTTGCGTGCTGCTGGCGCTGATTTTCGTCATCTCGCTCATGACAGCGCTGATCCCGACCAATGCCAGCGCGGCGTCTCAGTCGGAGATCAACCAGCTCACGCAGCAGCGCAAAGAGCTGCAGGCCAAGCAGAAAGAGCAGCAGAAGACCATCAACAACCTGCGCTCCAAGAAAGCCAGCGTGGTGGATCAGAAGGCTGCGCTCGATAAGGAAAACGATCTGGCCCAGCAGGAGATCGAGCTCGTCAAGGAGCAGATCACGGCCTATGACCAGCAGATCGAGGACAAGGGCGTCGAGCTTGAGTCCGCCAAGCAGGAGGAAGAGGCCCAGACGGTCCGCTTCCGCAGCTGCGTGCGCCACCTTGAGGAGTACGGCCAGATGTCTTACATCGCCATCCTGCTCGAGGCGACCAGCCTGTCCGACCTCCTTGCCCGCATGGACATGGTCGGCGAGGTCATTGCATATAATAAACAGGTACAGGCCGACATGACGGCCGCCCGCGAAAAGGTCGAGACCGTCAAAGCGGAGCTCGAGGATGCCCGCACTGAACTCCAGGATAAGCAGTCCGAGCTCGAGACCAAGCAGGTCGCGCTGCAGCAGAAGGTCTCGGAGGCCAATGCGCTGCTTGCCAGCCTGGAATCGGATATCAACGCCTATAAGAGCGTCCACGATCAGTATGAGCAGCAGCAGAAGAACGTGCAGTCGCAGATCGACAAGCAGGTCGAGGAGCTGCGCCGCCAGGAGGAAGTAAACAAGAACAACAACCCTGGCTATGACCCGGGCAAAGCCAACGGCTCCACCGGCACCATGATGTGGCCGTGCCCGTCCTGCCACTACATCACCTCACCGTTCGGCTGGCGCTACCACCCGATCTATCAGACGCAGAAGTATCACTCCGGCGTGGACATCGGCGCGAGCTACGGCGCGACCATCGTTGCGGCTGACGGCGGCACGATCATTACGGCCGGCTCCGTGTCCGGTTACGGCAACTGCGTTGTCATCAACCATGGCAACGGCATCACCACGCTCTACGGCCATATGAGCTCCATCGCGGTGTCCGTCGGTCAGAAGGTCTCCAAGGGCCAGACGATCGGTTATGTCGGCTCGACCGGTAATTCTACCGGCCCGCATCTGCACTGGGAAGTCACGGTCAACGGCGTGCGCCAGAACCCGCTCAACTATGCGAGCTGATTGGACATATTTTGATTGAATGAAACTGCCGGGCGGCCGGAAAATGGCTGCCCGGCTCATCTGCTGCATTGGGGGCTGCCCGGTGCGGGCAGCAATTGGATCCGGAGGGATAGCATGGACGAACACAAGCCACAGGAACAGGCACCGGAAAAAGTGCCGGCCCGCAGAAAAAGCGGCAGAATGCGCGGCTGGAAGGCGAGTATCCTTGCCTGTGTGACCTGCATTCTGGTGACTGCACTGGTCACGTCGATGATCTTTGTCGGCAAATTCGGCGGCAGCAGCAACTATAAGCTCGCGCTGAAGTTTGCACAGGTCAAACAGGTCGTTGACAAAGACTACATCGGAGATGCGGACGATACGGCGATCAGCGACGCTTCGTCGAGCGCGATCATCAGCGCCATCGGCGACAAGTGGAGCTATTACATGACGGCCGAGGAATACAAGGCCTATCAGATGTATTCCAACAACGAGTATGCCGGCATCGGTGTGACCATCCAGCTCGACGATAAGACGAAGGGCTTTCGCATCACGGCGGTGACGAGCGATTCCCCCGCGGCGAAAGCCGGCCTCAAGCAGGGCGACATCATCACGGCGATCGACGGGGAGAATGTCACGGGCAAGACGCTCTCGGACGTGCAGAGCACCATCCGCGCCAAGCTCAACAAGACGCTCAAGCTCACCATCCAGGATTCCGCCGGCAAGAGCCAGACCGTCACGCTCGACTGCACGGTCATCTACACCGACCCTGTGACGTATAAGCTCATGGACAACGGCGTCGGCTATATCCAGATCCGCAACTTTGAGACCGGCGGCGGCAGCCGTGCCGTGCAGGCGGTCGATAAGCTGCTCGACCTCGGCGCAAAGTCGCTCGTGTTCGATCTGCGCGATAACCCCGGCGGCCTGCTCTCGGAGCTCATCACGATCCTGGATCATCTGCTGCCGCAGGGTGATCTGTTCGTGAGCGTTGACGGCAACGGGAAAGAGACCGTCACGCAGAGCGACAGCGTCTGTGTCAAGGTGCCGATGGCGGTCATCGTCAACGGCAACACCTACAGTGCGGCGGAGTTTTTTGCAGCTGCGCTGCAGGAGTATGACTGGGCGACCATCGTCGGCCAGAACACGACCGGCAAGGGCCGCAGCCAGACGACCATCGCGCTTCCGGACGGCAGCGCCGTGCACATCTCGAGCCGGAAATATCTCACGCCCAACCGCGTGGACCTGTCCGAGCAGGGCGGTCTTGTGCCGGATGTCGTCGTTGCTCCGGCCACGGACAGCGATGTCGATGCGCAGCTCGAAGCGGCCATCGCCGCGCTGCGCTGAATCAAATCGTATACACGAAAATTTCAATGATATAAGGAGACGGATTATGGCGATCGACAGCAGATATAAGATGAGTCAGGAGCGTCTGGACACGCTCAAGGAAGAACTGCACTACCTCGAGACGACCCGCGAGAAGGAAGTCGCGGAGCTCATCAAGGAGGCGCGCTCATTCGGCGACCTGTCGGAAAACAGTGAGTACGACGAGGCCAAGACGGAGCAGGGCAAGCTCTATTCCCGCATTGCTGAGATCACGGACCTGATCGAGAACGCCGAGGTCGTGGAGAAGGTCGAGGTCGCGGCGGACGTCGTGACCATCGGCAGCCGCGTGCGCGTGCTCGATGTCGATGAGGACGTGGAAGAGGAGTACACCATCGTCGGCTCGCAGGAGGCCAACCCCATGGAAGGCTGCATTTCAGACGACAGCCCGTTCGGCTTTGCGCTCAAGGGCCACAAAGTCGGCGAGACCGTCACGGTCGCAGCCCCGGTCGGCGAGCTGCAGTTTAAGATCATCGCCGTCGAAAACGAAGACTGAGGAGTCCATCATGAACGAAGAGAGAAAGAACCAGCAGGCGGCGGCAGAGCCGTCCCTGTCCGAGATCCTTCAGATCCGCCGCGACAAGCTCAAGGCGCTGCAGGACGCCGGGCGCGACCCCTTCACGCAGACGCGCTTTGCGCGCAGCGCCTATTCGACCGACATCAAGAACGATTTTGACGCCTATGACGGCAAAACGCTGCAGGCCGCCGGCCGCATCATGTCCAAGCGCGGCATGGGTAAGGCCATTTTCTGCGACATTCAGGATGACCGCGGCCAGATCCAGCTCTACGTCCGCAAGGACGCTGTGACCGAGCAGGAGTTTGCCGATTTCCGCAAGTATGACATCGGCGACATTATCGGCGTGAGCGGCTATGCGTTCAAGACCAAGACGGGGGAGATCTCCATCCATGTGCAGCAGGTCACGCTGCTCAGTAAATCTTTGCGCCCACTGCCGGAGAAGTTCCACGGCATGACGAACACGGAGCTGCGCTACCGCCAGCGCTACGTGGATCTCATCATGAACCCCGAGAGCAAGCGCAATTTCCAGATCCGCAGCCAGTTCGTGGCCTACCTGCGCCGCTATCTGGACGGCCTGGGCTTCATGGAGGTCGAGACTCCCGTGCTCAGCCCCATCGCCGGCGGCGCGACGGCGCGCCCGTTCATCACGCACCACAACACGCTTGACATTGATATGTACATGCGCATCGCGACCGAGCTGCACCTCAAGCGCCTGATCGTCGGCGGCATTGAGCGCGTGTATGAGGTCGGCCGCATCTTCCGCAACGAGGGCATGGACACCAAGCACAACCCGGAGTTCACGACCTGTGAGCTCTATCAGGCCTACACCAACCTCGACGGCATGATGGACATTCTCGAGGGCATCCTCTCCGGCGCGGCCAAGGAGATTCTCGGCACGTATCAGCTCCAGTGGCTGGGCCATGATGTCGACCTCACGCCGAGCTGGCGCCGCGTGACCATGGCCGACGCCGTCAAGGACGTCACGGGGGCCGACTTTATGGCCATCCTCGGCGACGCGGACGCGGCGGTCGCCCTCGCCAAGAGCGTGGGCGTGGACATGGAAAACGTCGCCTACACGTGGGGCAATGCGCTCTATGAGACGTTCGACCAGAAGGTCGAGTCCACGCTCATCCAGCCGACGTTCATCACCATGTATCCCGTGGAGGTCAGCCCGCTGGCCAAGCGCAGCCCCGAGCAGCCCGCCCTCACCGAGCGCTACGAGATGTTCATCTGCGGCTGCGAGATGGGCAACGCCTTCTCCGAGCTGAACGACCCCATCGACCAGTACGAGCGCTTCAAGGCGCAGGCCGAAAAGCGCGCCAACGGCGACGACGAGGCTGACATGATGGACGAGGATTTTGTTCTTGCGCTGGAGTACGGCATGCCCCCGACGGGCGGCCTCGGCTTCGGTATCGACCGCTGCGCCATGATGCTCTGCGGCACGGATTCCAT
>ERZ826613.1623-NODE-1623-length-25533-cov-6.774315_pt1 | contig 25533 bp, 22 predicted proteins | sample MGYA00519925_ERZ826613 | MGnify/ENA primary metagenome ERZ826613 (study PRJEB31778, sample SAMEA3449236) | human gut metagenome | biome: human gut; feature: human-associated habitat; material: faeces | place: United Kingdom | collected 2010/2012 ... | reverse complement strand
AAATAAGCTGTAGCACATTAATGCGACAGCTTATGCAAGAATATTCAGTTTACTTCAGCAGTTCTTTTTCGATCCTTTCTCTCGCCTCCGGAGCCTGCTTGTTCATCTTCTCGGGGAAGCCGAACATGGATACACAGGCGATATTGTCACCACCCACCTTCGGGGCATCCGGTGCAAGCTGCTTCTTTGCAAAATCCATTTCTCTTAAGGTACGGAAGATACCGTCAAAATCAACATCTCCCTCGCCCATGGCCAGATGCTGGTGCACCGTCACATCTGCTTTTCCCCTTCCGTTCAGTGACGGCGGATTCAGAATGTAGCGGCAGTCCATAGTCTGATTAAAGGTATCTGCAAAAAGCACATGGGTCAGTTCATCGCCTGCATATTTCAGCATGCTTTCCACATCACCCTTTCCCTGATCGTAGAAAAATCCGTGAGGGGAAGAATATACGTAACCCAGATTTTTGGAACGGAAGGATTTTACCATATCGCAGGTTTCATTATTCAGCTCACAGAAATCATAGGGATGAGACTGGATCTCCACACGAAGGCCTTCTTTTTCAATGATCGGAAGAAGTTCTTCCATGGAACGGAACCACATACCGTTGCAGATCTCTGCCTGGTTCGGATCACCGGAAAGCTCGGTATTGATCACAGGAACTCCCATGTTTACTGCGATCTCGATCATTTTTTTCCAATTGGCAACTGCAAACTGACGCTCCTCCTCTGTAGGGCCGGACCAGCGGTAGACACAGATGAAGGAAGAAATCTCCACGCCGGTCTCACGCAGCGCATCCCGGTATTCCATTTCACATTCCTTCGAAAAAAGCGGATGCTTGTAAAAAGGATTGATCCTGGGGTGCGGAGACTGTTCAATATATTTGTAACCCCAGTCAGCAACCTGGTGGACCATACGGTTGATATCCATCTGTTTTGCCAGAACATCTACATCAAATGCAATTTTCATGTTAAAACCCTCCCAATTTCTCAGTTAAAACAGAAGGCGGGAAATTTACCTTCCCGCCTTCCGCCCGTTTTCATATATTTCGCATATCTCTGTTTTACTTATTTTGCAATGGCATCCAGTGCTTCCTGAGCATTGTCTGCTGTGTAGTATACGTTATCTACGATGGTCTCGGAATCAACTTCCTTGCCATCCAGAAGGTCTACGCATGCATCTGCTGCAAATTTTCCCTGGTCAGCAGTATCCTGGAATGCTACGGTTACATCCGGATAATCTGCAAGTACCTGGTCAAAGCCTTCAGAACGTCCAACCTGTCCGTCAGAACCCATAGGTCCAAGAAGAAGAGCTACATTACCTTTTCCGTCGATGTCCTTCATAACCTCTTCCATCAGTTTGGAACCTGTGGTTGCCGCATCTGCACCTACATAGCAGTCAGCAGCTTCCGGATCACTGATTCTCTGGTTTACGATAACGACATTAACGCCTGCCTCTTTTGCAGCTTTAACAGATGGTACGACACCGTCAACAGATACCTGCTCGATGATGATACCTTCCACACCAAGGGTGATAGCCTGCTCGATCTGATCTGCTTGATTCTGTGCATCCTGATTTGCATCGTAGATATTCAGCGCATAGCCTCTCTCTGCAGCCTCATCCTTTGCTGCATTGGAAAGAGTAACGGTAAACTCATTTGACATATGTGTCATAAAAAGAGCCATTTTCTTTTCGATAAGATCTCCGCTTCCTGCATCCTCGGATTCCTCTTTGGAAGCATCTGCTGTGCTGTCTGCCTCGGAACTGTCCTCAGAGCTGTCTGCTGCCGCACTCTCCTCTGTCTTTGTGTCAGAAGAAGAGCTTCCGTCGGATACCAAAGAGCATCCTGTCATCATGGATACTGTCATTGCCAGTCCCAGTCCTGCTGCGAGTAATTTTTTAAACATACCTTTTCCCTCCGTTATACATTTAGTTTTTAATATTTACATTATTATTTTTTATTCCTGTTTCGCTTTGCCTCGTAAGTCTACATATACGGCAACTGCGATAATCACACCTTTGATGATCTTCTGATAGTTGGATGATACACCCAGGATATCAAGTCCGTTTCCGATAACCGCCAGGAACAGAGCACCGATGATGGTTCCGTACCATTTTCCTGCACCACCTGACATGCTGATTCCACCGATAACAACGGCTGCGATGGCATCCATCTCATATCCTTCACCGGCTGTCGGAGAACCCTGAACAGTTCTGGATGCAACCAGAAGTCCGGCAATACCTGCAAGTACACCGCAGATAGTATAAACAGCCAGTTTATAACGTTTTACATTGATTCCGGAAACCTTTGCGGTTGTCTCACTTCCACCGATCGCATATACTCTTCTTCCGAAAACCGTTTTTGTAAGAATGAATCCGCAGAAAAGAACGATCAGTATAAAGTAAACTGCCAGAAGCGGGATCTTTCCGAAAAGGAAAAAGCTTGTCATGTGCTCAAACGGTTTGTTCAGTCCGTAAACCGGAGAACCGTTACTTAAGATCAGCGCCAGACCTCGGATTCCTGTCATGGTTGCCAGTGTGATGACAAATGGCGGAAGATTCAGGTACGCAACACCAAATCCGTTGATCAGACCTACGATAGCACCTGCTGCCAGAGCTGCCAGGATCGGAACCAGGATTCCTCCGTCCGGATTCTGTGCACAGTAGGCAGCTGCAACACCTGCAAAAGCAATGGTAGAACCAGCTGACAGGTCGATTCCTCCGGAAATGATTACGAACATCATTCCACAGGAAAGAATACCGTTAACAGATGCCTGTTTGATGATATTGATCAGGTTTCGTGGTTTTACGAATGCATCTGGTGAAATGATCATCAGCACAATTACCAGTGCAAAAAACGCTATAAAAATACCAAACTCTTTAAAATTTATCTTATTCTTCGTAGTCGCTGCTGCTTTCATTTCTGTTCCCCTCCTGTTATATTAGAGGCATATCCCATAATTACTTCCTGAGAAAATTCCTCTCTCTGGACCTCTCCGTTGATCCTTCCTTCTGCCATGACCAGAATCCTGTCACAGATTCCCATAACCTCTGCCATTTCCGAAGATATTACGATCACCGCTTTTCCTTCTTTTGCCAGATTGTTGATCAGAAGGTAAATATCTCTTTTTGCTCCGATATCGATTCCTCTGGTTGGTTCATCAAAGATTATGATATCCGGCTCATCCAGAAGCCACTTGGCAAGTACTACCTTCTGCTGATTACCACCACTTAAGTTTCCTACAATGGCGTTTCCGTCAGGAGTTTTGATCTTCAGCTCTTTGATATATTTCTCAGATACTTCATTGATCTTCTTATCATTTACAATTCCGTGATTGGAAAGTTTTCCAATGGATACAGAAGCGATATTTTCTTTTACAGAAACGATCAGGTTCAGTCCTGTCTGCTTTCTGTCTTCTGTGATCAGGGCCATTTTGTTTTTAATGGCATCTGCCGCACTTTTTATATGTACTTCTTTTCCATGAAGGAAAATCTGTCCGCCGGTTTTCGGATATAATCCAAAGATCGTCTCCACCAGCTCGCTCCGGCCGGCTCCCACCAGACCTGCAATTCCAAGAACTTCTCCCTTTCTCAGTGAAAAACTTGCATCGCGTACTTTCTTTCCTCTGGAAAGATTTTTTACTTCCAGAATCACATCTCCGATCTCTACCGGATCCTTTGGATAGATGTCAGTCAGCTCACGACCTACCATCATCTTGATCAACATATCGTTATCCAGCTCTTTTGCCGGTTTGGTTCCAATCCACTGACCATCTCTTAAAACTGTGATGGTATCTGAGATCCGGAAGATCTCATCCATCTTATGAGAAATATAGATAATGGCAACACCCTGTTTTTTCAGTCTTTCGATCTGTGCAAAAAGTACAGTTGCTTCTTTCTCTGTGATGGCGGATGTAGGCTCGTCCATAACAATGATCCTGGAATTCAGTGAGATTGCCTTTACAATCTCTACCAGCTGCATTTCCGCTACACTTAAGGTACGCATCTTTGCCCGGGGATCAATATCGATATTCATTTCCCGGAAATATTTGCCGGTCTCCTCTCTCATTCTGGCGATATCCACGATCTTCAGCTTCTCAAATCCTTTTTTAAGAAGCTCTCTTCCAACAAAAACATTCTCTGCCTCTTCCATGTCCAGCACTGTGTTCAGCTCCTGATGGATCATGGAAATTCCTTTGCTCATGGCATCCTTCGGCCCGTGTATGACAGTTTCTTTACCTTCCAGAAAGATACTTCCCTGGTCTGCCTTGTAAATTCCCATTAGAATCTTCATCAGTGTGGATTTACCGGCACCATTTTCACCCATCAGGGCGTGTACCTCACCTGGTCTGACCTGAAGGGTAACATCCTCGAGAACCTTCACACCCGGAAATGACTTATAGATGTTTTTCAGCTCAAAAACATATTCCATAGATTTTCTCCCTTCCTCTCCTTTTTCCTCGCTTAATAACCATACAGGGGAATTAAAAATCCCTCCTGATAATGTTTTGGTTTGTTTATGAGCATATATTAAACAATTTATGCTCACTTTCCAACCGACATTTTTCATATCAGGGGGGATGATTTTTGGATTTTTATATTTTTCACACAATACGCAGGCGATTTAAGAACTCTTTGTTGTTACATCTGCTGGAAATCCCGCCTGCTTCTCCGGTGAGAAGAAGGATTCCCATGCTTTTTCCAAGGCACATCAGCATCATTTCCACAACCTGGTCATACAGATAATATTCCAGTCCGTTAAAAGGAAAAAAACAGATCAGGATTCCCGGATTCAGCATATACCACTTCAGATAAGAAAGGATCAGGTAATCCTTCTGGGACCACTCACCTGTTTTTTTCAGCATCTGTTCTTCTGAAAACCACCGGCTGCTCTCCTGAAGGATATTCTGCTCCAGTTTTTTTCTCACAATGCGTTTTCCTGCTTTCGGTGCAAGGACCAGGCTTAAATTTTCCAGGCCTGTGAGATTTTTAAACAGGGTGCTTTCCTTTCTGCTGGTAACAGAGGTCTGGATGCCGATCTTTTTTCCAAGGTAATTTTTCAGAATTCCGGGGGTTGCTTTTTCTCCGTTAATGCGGATTTCTCCTTCTCTCCATCTCTGTTTGCCGGCCAGCGTGTTTACCAATCTGCTGGCTGTTTTGTAATCGTTGTCACGGATCACCGCGATCTCTCCGCTTCTGACCTTCAGTGAAAAAGGTTCCTCTTCCTGATCATGAAATTTTATATGATCCATTTCCAGAATGATCCTTCCTTTTCCTGCCGTGACCGGTACAGCGCCTTTCCATACACCAGAAGCTGCTGTATACAGTTTTTCTTTTTCATACTCATCCACACTAAGCCGGTAACAGATCAGACCTTTTTTCAGGATATCGATCCTTCCGGCGTAGCGGAACAGAAATTCATAACTCTGATCCTGAATATAAACAGCCTTTCCTCTCTGGAGAAGAAGCTCGCTGTATTCCATAAAACGTTCGATATCATCAGGCCGGAGATACTCTGTCAGGAAACTGAAAACCAGGATATCCACATCATACAGCCAGGACTGGAACAAAAATACCCTTCCATAATCAATGGGGCTTAGATCCCGGATGCGGTCCTTCCAGTCAATTTCCCCACACAGCAGCTCCTTCATTTCCAAAGCCTCCTGGCTTTTGAACCTTTTCTTCATTTCCCTGCGGTCCCTGATCCCAAGATTTCCTTTCAGGGAAAAAAGATAATCTCCTACTGTCAGTTCCGGCGAATAATTGGTTTTTCTCTCCAGAACCGCAACCCGGTTGGAAATCTCCCTGTGTATGGACATACTGTCCGCCTGTTCCTCACAGATAAATGTTTTTCCCGTTTTCAGATCCATAGTCCCGCGAAAAAAATTCAGGATCATATCCGAGTCCGAGATACTGTCCGGAAAAATTCCCACGCATTCTCCTCTGGAAATTTCCAGATCCAGAATGATCTTTTTATTTTTTACAGGCAGAAGGCCATTTTCAATTCTAAGAAGTTCTTCTTTCATTTACGCTACCTCAGATTGATTTCTCCGTCATCGTAGATCAGCGGGAGAAGCATGCGGATCTCGGTTCCCATTCCTTCCGAACTGAACACATGCAGTCCGTAATCTTCTCCAAACAGCAGCTTAATGCGGCTGTTTACATTGGGAAGTGCAATACCACCCTTTCGGTTCCTGCCATCTCCAAAGCGTTTCCTGGTACGGTTCTGCGCAGAAAAGATTTCGTTGAGTTTCTCCATCTGTTCGGTATCCATACCTACACCATCATCCTTTACATAAATATAAAGAACATTTCGGCTGCTTTCCACTACCACCTTCACGGTTCCCTCTCCTGTCTTTTCTTCCAGGCCATGGGCAACCGCATTTTCCACAAGAGGCTGCAGCACAAGCCTTGGCATCCTGGCGCTTAAGAGCTCCTCATCGTTCAGTTCCAGTTCCAGATTCATCCGATCACCGAAGCGGAATTTCTGAATGGTAAAATAATCTTCCACATTTTCCAGCTCATCAGACAAGGTCACAAGCCGTTCCACATCCGTGATGGTATAACGGAAAAAGGTAGCCAGCGCTTCTGTGGTATCTGCAATCTGATCCACACCTGCGATCAGGGCATCCGCACGTATGGCTTCCAGGGTATTATAAAGAAAATGAGGATTGATCTGGTTCTGCAGTGCCAGATACTCCGCCTGCTTCTGTTGAAAACGCATTTCCGGTCCGGCCTCCGTGATGCTTGTGATATCCCTGCAGAATTCTTCCAGCTCTCTGCATGACGACCAGTCCTCCCGAAGCACATTTTCCAAATTTCGATTTTTATGAAACTGCTTCAGTTTTTTAATAAAACGAATGTATGTCATAAAACGGCTCATTGCACTCTCACAGGCCTCCTCCTATTGATACATTTTCTTATAATCGGACGGGCTGATCCCGGCATTCTTTTTGAACAATCTGGAAAAATATTTCAGGTCCTGATAGCCTACAGCCTCTGCCACATCATTCACAGACATCTCACCACTGCAGAGGAGCTGTTTTGCCTTGTTCATGCGAAGCTCTGTCACATAGTCCAGAAAGTTCTTCCCTGTTTCCTTCTTGAAAACCGAAGAAAAATATGTAGCGTTAAATCCGATGTGTTTACTTACATCTTCCAGCTTCAGAGGCTCCAGGTAATGCTCCTGGATATATTTTCTGGCTTCTGTGATGGGTTTCTGCTCTTTTGTTTCTTTTTTCTTCTCAAAGTTTTCGATCAGATCGGAAATATATTCTCTCAGGAAACCAAACGCCTCGGAGGTTGTGGTACACCTGTAAAATCCATAGATCAGATCTTTTCGGATTTTGTCGATATCCAGTTTTTCATTCTGACGGATTCCTGTGAGGACTGCATCGGAAATTTCCATATAGCAGTCATAGATCTGACTTCCGGATGCCCTGCGAGCTGTCATGATCCCTTCTGTTCTGGCAACCTCCATGGAGATTTTTTTGCTGTCCAGATATTCTCCGATCTCCTGGAAATATTTCCGTTCCTCCGGAAGCATCTCATAATCTTCCCTTGTCTCATTGTCGCCGGCATCCCAGGAAAGCCAGCCGCCTTTTCCACCGGTGATGCGATTCTTGCAGAGCTGTACGGCTTCTTTCATGGACTGTGGAAGCTCCTGGATCCTGTGTTTTTCGCCACCCATTGCCATGGTGACAATGATTCCCCAGAAAAGATCTCTCTGATTTTCAATCTCTCTGCGGACTCGTGTAAGAAACTGGCGCAGCTGTACCGGATCATACTTTTCCTTATAGATCACAACCATGATCCCCTCCGCATGAACAGCCGCCGCAGATTCATCCGCAAACTGTTCCAGCGCTTTCTGAACTACAGACAGCGACCGTTTCATCATGATCCTGTATGCATCCCCATGTTCTTCCGCAGAAGGAATATCCGGTTTTATAATGATCACCTGATAAGTGCCTTCATGAAAATCACAGCCATATTCCTGATTCAGGCTTTCATAACCGTTCAGCTCCCTGTTTTCCTGTGCGTATTCCCGCAGATTATCTACCAGCTGTTCCCGTTTCTTCCACTCGTTTTCACGAAGCTGCCGGTCCACAGACGCTGTCCAGTTATCCAGACGTCTCTTTTTCTCCTCTTCCTCACGGATTCGGATGAGAAGCTGCGTCAGTTCTTCCGCATTTACCGGTTTCAGAAGATAATCGGTCACTCCGTATTTCAGCGCAGTCTGTGCGTACTCAAACTGCCGGTACCCGCTTACCACGATAAAAACCAGATCCGGCCGCAGTTCCTTTGCCCGCCGGATGAGCTCCATTCCATCCACTCCCGGCATCCGGATATCTGTCATCAGAACATCCGGCTTTTCTTCCTCAATAAGCTGAAGTGCTCTTTCCCCGTCATTGGCAGTTCCCGCGATCTGGTACCCCAGTTTTTCTCAGTCCACAATCTTCTGCAACAAAAGATTTACCTTCGGCTCATCATCTGCAATGATTACTTTCAGCATAATTTCCCCCAGATATGTTTCCTTTTATTTCAGCAAAAATAACTGTTATATATTACAGAAATTATATCACGCACCTTATATTTTTTCATCCAGATTATATTACAAAATATTTCAGAAAAACAGGCCGGAAAGACTGATGATTGTCTTTCCGGCCTGTTCTGATTTCTGTTTATTTATGGACCGGTAACTCCATCTGCCGGTTCATGTTTGTGATTACCTGAAACTCTCCGTTTACCCTCTCAATTTCGTATACCAGTGGATGTTCTTCGGCCCACTTCGGATCTTTTTCCGCAAGGCTGTTCCAGGTATACCAGGCCTGGACAAAACCTCCGTGAATGGTATTTTCTGCTTCCAGGCGTGCCTGTACTGCATCTTCATAATTCTTAAATGTTCCTATATAAAATCTCTTCCCCTTAAATCCTATGGTGGCACGGTACTTTCCATTATTCATATGGTAGATTCCACGAAAACCGCTGGTATTGTCACTGCGGTGTTTTCTCTTTTCCAGCATTTCCACGCAGGTTCCATCAACCATATGAAGCTGCCCCGGAAGTTCTTTCCAGATTTCCTGGCGCAGGCAGCCACAACTTTTGTAATTGCCGTGAAGAAGCCCGTCTTCTGTGACCTCCACTTCATTTCCACAGTCGCAGCGGCAATGCCAGAATACTGAGCCTTTTTTGCTCCGTTTATCTGTGTGGTAAAGCGCAGTCAGACGTCCGAATTTCTGGCCGCTGATATCTGTGACTCCCCTTCCCTTTTCGTAACGACTGCAGCCACAGCTGGTACACTTTCCAGCTTTCAGCGCATGTGCGGTAACGATATGGATATTTCCACAGTCACAGCGGCATTCCCATCTGGTTCTTCCGTTCTGGCTCCGAATCCTTCTTACTGCCACAAGTTTCCCGAATCTCTGACCTGTAAGGTCTTCTGCCACCGGTCCACGTCTGGCCGTTTTTTCCAGAATACATCCACAGTTATCCACGGTTCCTCTCACCAGACGCCTTGTATTTACTTTTATTTCATTCCCGCAGTCACAACGGCACAGCCACATAATGTACCGGTTCTCACGTTCATCCAGTCTTTTCAGCACAGTCAGATGTCCAAATCTCTGGCCTTCCAGCTCAAGTCCCCTGTTCATATTCTTCATCCCTTACAAAAAACAGCGGTACGGTAGAAAATTTTTTTCGGCCGCACCGCTGTTCAGATTTTATTTTTTATCCGTCTTCTGTTTTTTTCTGGCAAAACCGATTATAAGTAATACCGCACATCCGGAAACGCAGATTACTGCGATCCATTTTCCGATATTGGTATTATCACCGGTTTTTGGCATGGATTTTACATGACTGGAAGAAGTTCCTGAAGCAGTTGGGTTGCTGCCAGTTTTATCTGGAGTCGTTGTCACCGGAGTTGCCGGTGTACTGGTCGGTGTATATGCAGGAGACGGTGTCGGTGTATTTTCCGGCGTTGGTGTTGGTGTGTCCGCAGGATCATAGGTATTCACAAATGTGATGTCCTGTTTTTCACTGACCATCTGCGCATCTGTATGTGCGGCAACAACCGCTTCCAGCTCGCCGGAGTCTCCGTTTGTTACTGTCACTTTTACGTAATAAACGGTGGAGTCATAATGGCCTTTTTTCAGGCTGCCCGGCTGCTGGGAAACTGTGTAGCAGTACACACCCGGCACAGAATAGCTCACTGCCGGAAATTCCGCTTTCCCGGCTCCTGTTACTGTCAATATGTTTTCTTCCGGCATGGGCGCTTCGTCCTCACCCTGAAGAATGATCGTATAAGTTTCGTCCGGAGATGGCTTCTCACCTGACAATTCCACGCTGACAGGAATCTTTACTTCCGCAACTCCAGCTGCCATAGCTGAAATCGGAAAAACTGTCAGGCACAGAACCGCAAGCAGGAGCACTGCCGGAAATTTTCGTATATTCGTCTTCATCCCCTCCTTACGTCTCCGGCGAATAAGGTTTCATTACCGCCAGAAGAACTGTTCTTGCATCTGTAAATTCCGAAGAGCAGGTTGACATTGCCAGTATCTGAGAAAAATCTTCGGACTTTCCAATCTGATCCATGGTTTTCTGATGGATATTTTCTGCATTCTTTCTGACAAAATCCACAAGCCCGCTGGTGTCTGCCTGCCATTTCCCACTGTTAAAAATTGAATCCTCAGAAGCGGAAACCTGCATACATGCAAAAATTTCCAGCTTGTAGGAACGGTCAAGGAGAATCAGGGTGCCTGTGGTGTTTTTGTCAAAAAACTTCTTTTTTCTATAGAGATCCAGATCACCAAACATCTTGTGGTTGGCCATGTGATGGCCATACAGCAGGGAATATTTTCCCTGGAATGTGTTATCACAGCCTGAATCCAGGAAGATGCTTCCTGACAGTGCAAAATCGCCGTATACATCGGTGTTGATGTAGGTCAGGTTATCTTCTCCCTGTAGAATCGGATAATCAATTTTTGTATGATCCAGTGTGATCCATCCGCAGACATCCGGATTAATCTTTCGAAGTTCCTCAAAAGAAGCTCCCCCATCCTTCTGTTCCGGGTCCGGCTTCAGTTTCATAAGCTCAGACTGAACATCATCCACGGCTGCATAAACCTGTGCATTATCCCAGAGTGCGTATCCGGAATATGCCGCTGCAAGGATCAGAAACAATGCCACAATGGCAGTGATCAGAGAGTTGGCTGCTTTCAGGAAAAACTTAGATGCGTTCATACTGCCTCCTCTCTACTGCCTGGATGATTATTAGTCTTCGTATCTGCGTCTTCTGGTGATGAATGCTGCACCTGCGATTACGATTACACCTGCGAATACGAGGATGTATGGGAGGGTTGTGAGGTTGACGCCTGTGTCAGGAGTATTAGTTTTATCATTGGTAAATGCTGCTGTCTGATTAGCTGCGCTTACTTTACCTGTGTCACCTGTCTTGGTTGTGGTATAACCATCTGCTGCTGTCTCGGTAACGGTGTAGGTTACTCCGTATGGAAGGTTTGCAATGCTGATTGTTTCACCATGTTTCAGTAAGAATGTCGTTTCTTCACCATTAATTTTAATAGTAGAAGGATTTGCTCTATTGCTGCCACCTGTTACAGCATAAGAATCGCCATATGTTTTTCCATCTTCACCTGTTAATTTTACCTTGAACTCGAAGTATTTAGACTCATCACCAAGGTTACCTGTAACTGTCTTGGAAACTTTTAATGTACCTGCAGAATAGGTATTTTCAAATGAATCCTTTTTGTCTCCTTTTGATTCTGTATGGACTGCCGCAATACGAAGCTTTCCATTCTCTCCATTAACTACTGTTACAACCAATTTGATATTATCTCCATAATAAGTAACACCTGCAGTTGTTCCTGCAACTTCTTTTAATGTGTACTTATACACACCAACATTGTCATATTTCGGCAATGTAACCGTAATTTCTTTGCTTAATCCCTCAAAGGTCGCCTCTCCTTGAGCAAATGTAGCACCATTAATTGCTACAAGATCCGGAACCTCTTTAGCTTCACCATCTACAACTTCCTTCTTAGTCTGCTGTAAAGTGAAAGTTTCTTTCGGAGAAACTGTTCCTGCATTTGTAAGCTTGTAAACCTTATTAACAGTAACAGTTTTCTGATCTGTTGTTGCCGCAAACGCCGTACTTCCCATGGTAAACATGGTGGCTGCTGCGATCAAACATGCTAACAGTTTCTTTGTCTTTTTCATAAGAAAATCCTCCTAGAAATATAAATTTATTTATAAGCTCATAAAAAGCAGCTTATACATTTGTTGTTATGTTCTCTCAGAAATGAGAGAACCGTTACTTTTTTACAGTTCTCTTCTTCGGAGTATGGTGATCACTTTTGCTTTCACATCCTCTGTAGAAATGGGGCCGAATTCACGACTGTCTTTTGCATGAGTCCGGTAGTCTCCCAGAATAAACACACTGCCTTCCGGAACTGTATAGGGATATGTGATCCCTTCCTTTGCATATGTAGGAAATGCAATTTCTCCTGTCTGGGCTGTTCCGTTTACGAGAAGCGTTCCTGTGTCATCCATTGTGATCACATCAGTTTCGCATCCCAGGATACGCCCTACGTGAGTTTTGCCGTCGGCTTCATACACGACAACATCTTCTTTTTCAAGATTCTGTTCCAGCCGATAACCGATGAGAAGATCTCCGGCTTCCACTGCCGGGAACATTTCATTATCCGGTGCCTGGCCTATAAGAAAAACCTGTGTAAACAGCAGCCAGCCAACGGCCACGATCAACACGATCCGCCAGAAAAGACGGATGTAGCCTTCCTTTATTTCTGTAGAATATCTTCTTTTCCGGATTGTCTGAGAACAGGTTTGATCTTTTTCAGCACGCATCACCTCCGCACCTCTTCTCTGGAACTATATCCTGTGAACAGTTCAGACATTTGTATCCTGTCCGGTAGTCCCTCTTTCAGCAAGTTCCTTATATTTGCGAATCATGGCATCACAGCTTTTCTGATGGTCAGCGATCAGTGCATCATACCGTGCACGTTCTGCGCTTAAGGATGTTTCATAAATCTGATTCAGCTCTTCCAGCTTTTTCCAGAGATGAACTTCATCCACTCCGCCAAACAGCACCTTCCGAAACCTGACTGTCAGGAACCACTCTTTCAGTTTTTCGTGCTCATGATTTAACGCCTCTGTTTGTGGAAACTGCTCTGCTTTTGGCTCACGATTTCCTTTTTTCCCTGACTGTTTCTTCTTCATCACAACCGCCTTCAGCTCCAACGCTTCCTGCGCCCGAACAACAGTACACCCGCTCCGGTAGCCATAATACCTAACATCAGAATGTATGGTGTTGAGTTAAGATCCACGCCTGTGTCCGGAATGGCTTCTTTGTTGTTGGTGAATTCAACTTGATGCGCCACATTATTATCCATTCTCGAAATAGAGGTTATTTTCGCCTTGCTACTCTCAACAGAAGAATTACCGTCTATCTTATAGGAAGTCTTATATCTGCTACTATTATAATCATCCTCTATAATTATCACCGTTGCTCCAACCGGAACATCTGTCAATGTTATTGTCTCTTTATCAGACAGTGAAGTTTCTGCTGAACCTGAATACGGTTTATCACTGATTTTAAATGAAAGATCCGTATTTCCATTTTTTACAGAAACTGTAAAATGGAATTTTTTACTCTTATCTCCCATACTTCCGGTTACAAGCTTTTTAATATTCACTGATGTATAAAGCAGTGTGTAATGGGCGTAGAAGTTTACGGTACCGTCTGCCAACTCTGCGTCATTTGGTGAATATGGCCACCCTGCATCTAGGATTTTTGAGCTACTATCATTTCCTTCTGGATCCCTTTCCGGATACCATCCATCCAGAATGTAGGTTAATCCATTGACATCTTTTGTACTGCCTATCGCAACTTTTGTTGTTTTATCAACATAATCACCTGTTTTATAGTTTTTCGCATAAACCTGTGTGTAATCCGTCGCACCTGGCTCTTTTACCCAGAATTTTGCAGTAAATGCTTTTTTACTTTTTATACTTAATGCACAGTCTATATGGTACGGATATGTTCCACCGTTATCACGTGAAATTTTACGGGGAGTTAATTTAATTTCAAGAATATCTGATTTGTCAAGACTATCAATATCAATTCCCGTATCTTTACTGATTGTGTTTTTGTAATTCTCCCAGATTGAATTCAATATAAATGTAAAATATGAATCAGTAGTCGTATTTCCACTCTTTACTGTCCAAGTTGTGCCTGTACTTCCATCCGGCCATGAGACAATATACTTCGACACATTTGATTTAATATTCTTATTTTTGTAAACTGTATCTTCTACATAACCATCTTCCCAGGTTGCCCCATCTGTATTAATACTTCCTAAAGTGTTACTGGTTTCCGTTGATGGAGCCCATGCTCCTGTATCATTTGTCCATGGATCTCCTACCGGGTCAGAAAGATAATAAATCGCAGCTTTTCCAGAATATGCTGCTGGTGTTGTAGGTATAGGCGTCGCTGTTGGCCATAGCCATTTAGCCGCCTGCGCTTCCATCTCCACATCCTGCACCTCATCCGATGATGAATCCACATCTTCCGCCGGTGTCACACTCGGCTCTTCCGTAACTGTCGGCTCTTCCGGCAGCTCAGTTACAGTGGGGTCGGCGGGTTGTTCGGTGTCTTCGCCGGGTTCTGCAGATGGCTCTGTTGGTTCTTCTGTGTCTTCAGATGGAGCTTCGATAACATCTGCCGGTTCCTCTGTATTTTCATCTCCGGTTGTCACCGCAGGTTCTTCCGATTGCGATTCATCCACCGACTGCTCATTTTCCGCTTCTGTGGCTGTCAGCTCTTCTGCTTCCTCCTCTGATCCGGGCTGTACTGTTTCAGCATTTTCATTGGCTGTTTCACTGCTGGCCTCTACCGCAAACGCTGAGATGGAAACACTGCAGATCATCGCAAACGCAATACAGACTGCGAGGATCTTCCTCCACAGACGGTGTTTTCCAGATGAATGATTATGTATCATACTTCAAACCTCCTTCTTGTATGCTATGGCAGTCAAAAACAGGCACTGCTCATTACATGTCCATGCCGGTATTTCTGCTCTTTCGCAGAGCACAATACTCTGTGAAAGATTCCCTGCGATCCGTGTAAATTCAACGGTTCTTTCTTCTCTGACGGCGGTTTTTGACGGTTTATTAAAAAACTTAGGCTCCCGGAAATTCTTTTTCCACGGTATCTGCGATCTTCAGTTTTTCCATATTTTTACGTTTCAGGTTCATGGATGAATGTACATAACATTCCAGTGTGATCCGTGTGCTGGAGTGCCCCAGGATCTCCGAAAGACTGCGGATCTCAAATCCGGCCTCCACACACCGTGTCGCAAAACTATGCCGCAAAGTATGGAAATGAACATTTTTCAGATTACAATCTTTCGTATATTGCCTCATGCGATACTGCAGGGTTCTGGGCTCTAGGAAATACCCTGCTTTTCCGGTCAGAACATATGCTTCCAGATCATCTGCTCTCCATTTGTTACAGAGCTTTTCAATATCCTGGTTCATGGGGATTATCCTTACCGACCTTCCACTTTTAGGAACCCCGGTTATGATCCGGGTCCTTTCTTCACTTGCAGGATTGAGATTTTTCAGGCGCTGCATGGTATGACGTACAAAGATGACTTTATTTTCCAGAGAAATATCTTCCCATTTCAGAGCACATACTTCTCCGATGCGCAATCCTGTCAACAATGCCAGCAAAACCCCAAATTTACACGGATCCATGTCCTGTAAAAGATATTCCGTAAACCTTTTCTGTTCTTCACAGGTCAGCACACGCATTTCTTTTCGATCCTGCCTGGGGTATACGATATCCACCGGTTTTGCCAGTGGATTCTGCTTTGTTGTATAATTCAGAATGGAATGCAGCACGGAAAGGATATCCCGCACTGTTTTTGGTGACAATCCTCTTTCATGGACAAGCCTGTAGCTGAATTGTTCTACAAGTATTTCTGAAACAGCCTCTGAAAAATACTGCCCGAGATCAGGCCTGATATATTTTTCCAGGATCGTTGTATATTTTACAAAAGTGGATGGTTTCACGCTGCTTCGTTTCAGATACAGCCATTCATTACAGTAATCTGCAAAGCGATTCCGTTTTCCTCTCACGGGCAGAAGCTGATCATTCATCAGCGCATAACGTGCCTGATTGACCTTATCTCTGGCTTCATGATATGTTTTTCCGTAACAGTAGCCATAGTGTATCCTTCCGTTTATCCGATGCTCTTTGATATATCTGGCTTCCCATCGTCCGTCTTTTCTTTTGTAAATGTTTTCTCCTTTTCTGCTCATTGATCTTTCCTCCTGTTATGCTGAATCTTATAGTCTGTTCACAAATAAGAGTTTTTATCCGCCGGTCTTTTATCCTCTGACGATGACACTGACGGCGAATAGTGTCCTTTTTCGGACACCACAATATTTGCGCCCTATATTATCCGTAAAATATGGCGAAAAACCACGATAAAAAAGCCGGTTTTCAGGAACTTGCACCTTGAATTTCCGAAAAATTTATGGTATTTTTATAGAAACAGAGTATTGTGCTCTGTGAAATTTACCAACTATAATCTAAATAAATAAGCCGTTTTTTAAGCAAAAAAACTCCCTCACATATCAGTTTTTTCTGATATATGAGGGAGTTTCTGATCTTATATTTTATTTCTGTTCTTCAAGCTTTCTTTTTAACATCTGAATTTCTTTTTCCTGAGCTGCAATTTTCTCCTTTTGATTATCAATCTGCTCCTGCATCTGATCAACCATATACTTCACTGTGTTTCTGTCAAGAATCTTTAATTCCTCTGAATACATTTCCATCATCCCTTCCACATTCCGGCATATATTATATATGTGCTCGTACATGACCGTAAACTCCGGATATTTTTTTATTAATTTCACGATTACTTCCGGAGAATCCATACTCAAAAATGCCAGCCATGCATCCAGTTTATCTGTGATACCTTTATTGTGCATATTCTCACGAAAGATGTCAAGCGGAAGAAATACATATTTCTGAAGCAGATTAAGTTCCAATCCTGTATCTGATCTCTGTTGAAAAATATGGCAGTATCTATCTTTATATTTATGAAAATCTCCTGTACTTTTATCAATCAGTACAATTGTATATACACTTTTTATATCCTTATAGGAAAAATTCTCTTTTCTGGTACTTCGGGCATTTTTATATTGCCTTAATAATAGATCAGAAGAATAACATGCGCATCTTTCCCCAGGAAAAGCGTAACCTATTTTTTGCACTTCCACGTTACAATATGAACCATCATCAAATCGTACCAGAATATCCATGATCAAAAGAGACTGCTCATCTGCCAGTCTTGTAGAATCTCCTGGTAAAACTTCGATAATTTTCACCTTTCTCTGAAGCAATACTTCAAGAAAATCCTCTAATCTTTCCGGTACTGTTTCCGGATTCATAATTTCCTTAAAAAATGCATCATACAGCATTTTCACCCCCTTCACTCCCGTACAGAAATCCAGAAATTCCTCTCGCTGTTCTTCTTTCCAGCTATAAAATCTCTCTGTCAGATTTATGTTCTGCTGAATGTCCCGCAAAATCTCCTCGCGGGTTCTTATCATTGGAAAATAAGCCTTTAATTTCGTATTCAATTAATCTTCTCCTTGTCTGATAAAAATGGAACTTTCGTTTCAGATCTGAAACATCTGTGAATGCCATACGGCTAGAATAAGTCTTATAAGATACTTATAGAATATCATATTTTTATCTTACATCCAAGATTTTTCCTTCCTGTTGTTTCTCTGTATTTCGACACAATATTTTATGGCAATCAACCAGATACGGCGCAGACTACAAATATCCTTCTGCAAAAAAACTCCCTCACATATCAGTTTTTTCTGATACATGAGGGAGTTTCTGATTTATGACTGATCTATGATCTATTTTGCTTTATAACGGTAAACGGTTTTTACTGCTGTGCTGTCTTTACCGGTTGTCCAATCACTTTCGGAGGTTGTGGTCTGAGTCTGGAGTTTTTTGTTCTGGTACTGGTTCATGCGGTACCAGGCCTGGCCTCTGGCTCCGTGGCTTCCGTATGCGCCGTTACAGGTAGTTCCGCTGGAGCACCATACCCGGCTGCCGTTCCCGTTCCAGTTCAGCAGATAATAGGTAATGCTCGAGTCATCTCCATCTGCGCCGGAAGCAACTACGGTTACCTGACTGGCTGCTACACTGTCAAAATGTACATAAGAGCCCGTCTGCGCAAAGTTTACATTCTGTCCGGTATTCGGTCCGCAGAAATGATAGTAATAATAGCCCACCAGCTGTCTGGAAGCAGATGTCTCCAGTGGTCTTACAGACTCATAAACACCACCATCATTGACATAGCTGGAGGTTGTTTTCTGATAGGTGTGTTTATACTGGATCGTATATTTATCGGAAGTGATATTCTTGGGAAGCGTATCCACATAAACCCAGTTTTTAGGTTTCGCCTTGATCTTAAAAGTCTTTGTTACGGTTCCGCTGTAATTCCCCTTAAACTTCACCGTTACCTTATAAGTACCAACATTTTTTCTTCCACGGGAATATGACACCTTATAATTGCCGGAACTGATGGTTTTATTATTCGCACCAGTTACTTTTACCTTCGGTGTTTTTACTTTTCCGTCGTATGTATAGCTTGTTGCAGAAAGCTTTATTGTCTTCGGATAATAGATTGTTTTCTTTCCGGTCACCGCACCGCAGGAGCAAAGATACTGGACATATCCGTTCCTGGATGTAGTTGCTTTCTTCACCTGTTTTTTGTAGCTGTGTTTATGAGCTTTTCCGGTAATCTTAAAGGTTTTTGTAACGGTTCCCGAGTAATTGCCTTTAAACCGAACTGTTACCCGGTAAGTTCCAACATATTTTCTTCCGGCAGAATAGGTAACTGTATAGTTGTCTGCACTGATCACCCTGTTGTTGCTGTCTGTAACCTTTACCGTTGGCTTTTTTACTTTTCCATTATAAGTATAGCTTGTTCTGGAAAGCTGTATTTTTTTCGGATAATAGATAATCTGTTTATTCTGTATACTTCCGCAGCTGCACTGCTCCTGTGTATATCCGTTGGCAGTGGTGGTTGCCTTTACTGTTACTCTCTGATAGCTATGTGTATGTGTGACCGGAGCTGCCTGGACAGTGAAATTCACAGAATCCGAAAATGTATATGCATACTGTGCATGATTCACAGATGCCACCGCTACTCTGTAATTCCCCGCCGGCAGTGTGCAGGACCAGTTTGTTCCATTCACTCCATACTGAACTTGCGTCGGATTGGATTCTCCTGCTTTATACACATATACATCATAATATCTGGCATAGCTTGTTGCATTCCAGGAAAACGTTGTGGTCTGATTCGCTTTTCCCGGATTCACGCTCACATATGGCTTGCCCGGTACACGAACGCCCGGATAGATAAAGCCAAGCAGCACCTTGTTGGAATCATAAGGGCGCCTTCCTCCGACTGCATTGGTCAGTGTATATCCATATGCAACTCCATGAGAGGAGGTCTGATCTTTGTCCGTTCTTCCTCCCTCATCTACCGTAAATCTGTTGTTTCCAAGATTAGCTGTTACATAAGCAACATGTCCGTAATAATCTCCGCTCCATACAGCAATAGAACCGGGAACAGGCTCATTTCCTACTGCATAGCCCTGATTGATAGCATTTTGCCACCAGCTTACCGCATTTCCCCATGCAGGCAATGCGATTCCCTGTCTGTCATACACGCACTGCCATGCAAAGCGTGTGCAGGGGATCTCGTATAAGCCATCTCGATCCACATCCTGTGTTGTAGGATAAGGATTACCTGCTGCTGTTACCGTTGCTGCCGGTACCGCACTGAAGGCAGTTACTGCGGACAGCGCAAGGACCATTAATTTTTTCAGAAGCTTCTTTTTCATAGTTTTCTCCTTTCCTGCGGTTTCATCCTTCTTACCGGATAATCCTGATCTGGCACGCCTCCATGGCTTTCAGTGCATTCTCATGACTCTCCGGTGTTACACCTGCGCAGCATGTGGCATCAACACAGATCGGCACTTCCGGAAGGGATGCCTTGATCAGCAGAGCATTGGAGATCACACAGATATCTGTGCAAAGTCCCACAAGAGTAATACTTCCGATTCCTTCATCTTCATCGATCATAGTCAATTCCCCGGCAAGATCGGTGGAGCCGAAGGTTTCTTTATCAATGGGTTCTGTTTTCCTTAAGGCGTCCAGCTCTTCCCGGATCTGCCATCCAGCTGTGCCCCGGATACAGTGAGGAACCGGAAGGTTTTTCCCTTCCTGTGTCTCCAGATAATACGTTTCATGGGTATCCCTTGTAAAAAATACCTTTCCTTCAAAATTCCGGATCTTCTCCTCCACCTTCGGAACAATGGCAGCTGCCTCCTTCGTGCCAAGTGCACCGTCGATGAAATCATTTTGCATGTCTACTACAATGAGAATGTTCTGCATGTTTGTCACCCCTTGTTTCATAATTTATTTCTGTACGACAAGTTTATGATACTCTTATTGTGCATACTCTCACGGAAGATGTCAAGGTAAAGAAAAGTTTCTCAGGCTTCAACGATCCACACATCCCACGCTGGCACTGCATACGTAGGCGTTCCGATGATCACATGGATCCCCGCCTCTTCCATGGCATCCATCATTCACTCCTCATGGGAAAATCAAACACCCCATCCTGGGGCTCGCAGGTGCTCCACGTAGACTCCGCAATACGCACCGTATTGATCCCCGCTTTTTTCATCATCTCTATATCTTTATCAAGTCTGTCATACGGCATGTATTCATCGTAGTATGCCGCACCAAAAAGAATTTCCTTCATCTCTGCCTCCCACTGTATGTTTTGATAATCCTATCTTAGCAGAAATTTCCTGCACAGAATATCATTTATTCAATATAATCATCATTTATCCCACATCATTATCACTTGCCTGAAAAATCCCCAATATCCTTATAAAAAACCGCCCTTTTCTTCCATGCCAAAACATGAGAAAAGAGCGGTTCCCGTTTCATTTTTTTACAAAAACTGTTTTATTTACCTTCAGCAATGTCCTTAGTGATCTTCAGGAATTTATCGATATCATCTGTTCCATGGCAATGGAGCGGAGAAACACGAAGTGCACCCTCAAGACCAAGAGTCTCAACAATACGTTTGGAATACGGGCTGCTCTTTACACGCTCGAACAGAGTAACTCCATGCTCCAGATATCTTCTTGCACACTCTGCAAATTCAATACCCTCGATACCCATGGCAACGATCAGATCCTTATAAGTAAGATCCTCCATATCCACATAAACCTGAACCCCCGGAATATGACGAAGCCCCGGAACCTTATCGGTACCTTCCAGCATACGGTACAGAAGCGCTCTCTCCTGAAGATGAATGTGATTCATACCCTCAACAAAAAGCTCACGCTTATTATATTTTTGTGCGGAATCACCCAGGAAATGCTTACCGATACTGCAAACATAATCAATAACCGCCATCATAGCCGCAAAGTTAGCCGGAGCCGGAGTACCAAGAGCCCATACATTATCATCCTTGCAGGTCAGCTTGATATGCGGCATCACAGCAACACGGTCAGAAACATAAGCATAACCGCAGCCACGAACACCAAAGAACTTATACGGAGCAAAGTTGCAGACATCCACATCCCAGTCCTCAACATCGATCACTGCATGAGGAGCATGCTGAACTGCATCACTTACAATATAGATATCCGGGTTGATCTCTTTTGCACGACGTGCGATCTCCTTGATATCCATGATATTACCGGAAATATTTGAAGCAGCCATAATACTGAGAAGAACCGTATCCTTATCTACATACTTCATGATCTCATCCGGATCAAGGCCACCAGTCACCTTATTAGCCGGAACCTCACGAAACTCTCTGCCGGTCTTTTTACAGTAATACTCAACCGCATCATGAGCAGACGGATGCTCCAGAGCAGAAGTAACTGCGTTCTTACCCCAGTCAACACCTTCCATGATCGTACCAACCGCATGGAACATAGTCTGGGAAGCAGTCAGCTCAGTGATAAGCGCACCACTCTTTGCACCAAAAATAACCTCAAGGATCTCCTGAGTACCATTCTTAACATAATCCGCCAGATCAAAGCCCCTGCCGCGGGCACGCTCCGGACAATCCGGGAACTCCTCGATAGCAGCCTTAGCCTCAACCGCCTTCTTAAGCCGCAGAGAACCACCGGAGTTCTCAAAGAAAAGTCTCGCGCCATACTGTGGATCCTTATCTGCATAATAAAACTGAGACTTCAGCTTCTTCTGATATGTATCTGAAAACAAAACGCCATGATTAAATTCCATAATAATATCCTCTCCTTCATCACATAAGCCCCGGCAACCCGGACAGCCAGCTATTCATGAACACTCTCATTTCATACGACTGTGTTCAGTATATATCTCTCATCAGAAGATAGCATAACACATTTACAAATAGTTATAAAATGAATAATGTAACTGTATTATATTAACATTGTTTATATTTTAACACAGCGTAGCACTGATAGCTCATCCAACTCCCGAGCAGCCACACTACCCTACCGCCCTGAAAAGCCAGCCCGTGAGGCGTGTGCTGCCTGTCGCCGGACTCTGCAGGAGGGGAGCTGATTCTTGGCTGGCGGAAATCTGCGTTGTTTTTCAAAAGTTCGCTGTTTGAGCGAAGCGAGTTCGGACTTTTGGAAAACGGTTTTAGCAGATTTTCGGCATCTTAGAAGCCAGCCCCCGACGAAGCCGCAGACCGGACAGTATCCTGAGCCTCGGCGTCCCTTCAGCCACCAAACCGTCCAATCACCAACAACCTCCCGCAGAAGCCCACCCTCCCAGCCATCCAGCGCAGCGCTGATGGCTCAAAAACCTTCAAATTCAACAAAAAAAGAGACTGCACACCCATGCAGCCTCTTAATGTTATTGATACAGTTTTTCGTTAGATCATCCAGAAATTATCCGTGCAGACAATCTTCCTATAAGTCTCAAACTTAAACCACTTATTATGAAACTCCGACTTATTATCAGCCCCCTTAAACTCCTCCAGGAACTGCTGATAATCATCATTACTGCGGATCTCCAGCGCAAAACCTCTCTCATCTACAACAGGAAGTCCCATAAAGGCATACTTATCCAGCGGAATAATATCCAGCACCTTCTTATCACGAATAAGAACAGCTGCATTGTCCTCCAGGGATACAATATCAAAATAACCCGGATACTCGAAGCTATCACCCTCTGTAGGTACAGCATCCCCTACATGATAAGTCTTAACCTCTTTATCCGCCTTAGAAAGCAGCGCATTCTCAAGGTTAAAGTAAAACTCTTCAAAGACATAACCGCCAACCTTCACATCATCCTTCTGGAAATAAGGCTTCTCACCCTCAGTATCAACAGACTCCACAACACCACACGCAGAAGTCATATGACTCACACGATCGATCAGGATCAGCTCACCAAGAGTCTTGTTCTTCTTAAACTCATCCAGAACTACTTTGTCAGAAAGACCAATCTTACACAAAGCGATCTCATTCTTCTCAATGGTATCTGCATGAAGCTGCTCTCCAGTATTTACATCCGTCTTAAACTCAATACTCTTAACCACACCTGCGATCTTCTTGGTACCAAGCTTCACAAGATATTCCTTGCCCACTTCAAGTCTGGAATCATCCATCCAGAGAAGAGTAGCCTCGAAACCTTTTGCCACAGGAATCTCATTATTATTGGTAAGAACACAGCCACGGCTGACATCCACCTCTTTATCCAACTGAATGGTAACAGCCTGACCCGCAACAGCCTCCTCACGGTTATCACTGCCCACCAGGATCGTCTTAACAGCCGCTGTCTCGTTGCTTGGAAGCGTAGTGATCGTATCGCCTACATGAACCCGGCCACTCTCGATCTGACCCTGGAAACCACGGAATTCATGGTTTGGACGGGAAACACGCTGAACAGGCAGATAAAACTCGCTGACATTCTCAGCCTCGGAAACATCCACAGTCTCAAGATGATCCAGAAGAGCTTTGCCCGTATACCATGGCATATTCGGAGACTTCTTCGTAACGTTATCACCCTCTGTAGCACTGACAGGAATGATCACAACATCCTGAAGACCCAGAGTCTTTGAAAGCTCATTAATATCCTTCACGATCTCGTTAAAACGGCTCTCACTGTAATCAACAAGATCCATCTTATTAACAGCAAATACGAAATGATGGATACCCATCAGAGCGCAGATACGCGCATGACGTCTTGTCTGCACCAGAACACCCTGTTTTGCATCCACAAGAATAATGGAAAGCTGGGCAAAAGAAGCACCAACTGCCATGTTTCTTGTATACTCTTCATGACCAGGAGTATCCGCAACAATAAAACTTCTCTTATCCGTTGTAAAATAACGGTAAGCAACATCAATAGTGATGCCCTGCTCACGCTCAGCCATCAGACCATCCAGAAGAAGAGAATAATCAATGGCACCGCCTCTGGAACCTACCTTGCTGTCCAGAAGAAGGGCTTTTTCCTGGTCCGCATATAAAAGCTTGGAATCATAAAGAATATGACCGATCAGTGTAGATTTTCCATCATCTACACTTCCGCAAGTGATAAATTTCAGTAATCCGCTCATCCTAGAAGTACCCCTCTCTCTTTCTTTTTTCCATACTTGCAGCTCCGCCGTCGGAATCAATAACACGTGTGGTTCTCTCAGATTCCACAGAGCTTAAGGTCTCGTCAATGATCTCGTCCAGTGTCTCCGCATCAGACTCGATACCACCTGTCAGAGGATAGCATCCAAGAGTACGGAAACGAACTTTTTTCATCTGCGGCTCCTCACCCGGGTTCAGACGCATTCTGTCGTCATCCACCATAATGATGTTGCCGTCTCTGTATACAACCGGACGCTCTTTTGCAAAATACAGCGGAACGATCGGGATATTTTCTCTCTTAATGTACTGCCAGATATCAGTCTCAGTCCAGTTGGAGATTGGGAAAACACGGATGCTTTCACCTTTGTTGATCTCAGTATTGTAAAGCTTCCACATCTCCGGACGCTGGTTCTTCGGATCCCAGGCCTGCTCTGCGTTACGGAAGGAGAAAATACGCTCTTTTGCACGGCTTTTCTCCTCATCACGACGGCCGCCGCCAAATGCAGCTGTGAAACCATATTTCTTAAGAGCCTGTTTCAGGGCCTGTGTTTTCATGATATCTGTATATGCGGAACCGCTGTCAAAAGGATTGATTCCCTGTTTCACACCGTCCTGGTTAATGTACTCAAGCATTTCGATTCCGAGATCTTTTGCAGTCTTGTCACGGAACTCGATCATCTCTTTAAATTTCCAGGTTGTATTTACATGAAGAAACGGGAATGGCGGTTTCTCCGGGTAAAAAGCTTTCATCGCAAGATGAAGCATTACAGAACTGTCTTTTCCTATAGAATAAAGCATTACCGGCT
>ERZ826613.1614-NODE-1614-length-25654-cov-3.366772_pt1 | contig 25654 bp, 19 predicted proteins | sample MGYA00519925_ERZ826613 | MGnify/ENA primary metagenome ERZ826613 (study PRJEB31778, sample SAMEA3449236) | human gut metagenome | biome: human gut; feature: human-associated habitat; material: faeces | place: United Kingdom | collected 2010/2012 ... | reverse complement strand
GTAGCGGGTGGTTTAAAGCTGGCCGCTGCGCGGCCAGCAGACTAAAGTCTTGAAACAAAAAGCGGTGACGCCTCATTTGAGACGTCACCGCTTCCGTGTAGGAGCCGGTTATCGGAGCTCCGCCCGATTAGGGCTTAACGTATGCCTGGATTACTCTTCCTCAACGTGATTGATCACAGCACCCTTGGTGTGGATGAAGTTGGGGACGAAGGCGACGATCAGAAGGACAGCAAGAATCGCGTAGACACCGGTGGTACCGAAGGCCTCGGCAGCGCGGCCAAGCGTAATACCAATGACGGAGAAATCGAAGTCGCCGAACGTAGTGTTCTTGAAGCCAAAGACGTCAAGAACGGGCAGGAGCAGGGCCGGGGCGAATGTAATGAGCAGGCCGTTGACGAAAGCGCCAAGAGCTGCGCCCTTGCGACCGCCAGTAGCATTGCCGTAGATGCCTGCGGTAGCACCGCAGAAGAAGTGGGGAACCATGCCCGGGATGATGAAGATGCCCAGGGTAGCGCCCACGATGAACATACCGACCACGCCACCGATGAAGGATGCGACAAAGCCGAGGATGACGGCGGTGGGAGCATAGGGGAAGAAGACAGCGCAGTCGACGGCGGGGAGATGCCCTGGAAAGCCGGGACCAGGTCGGCAAGGATCATACGAACGCCGTTATAGACGATGGTGACACCAACGGCGAAAGACAGAGCGCAGGTCAGGGCATAGACAATCACGTTGTCGCCGCCAGCGGTCTTGGTAACGACCGCAGGATCTGCGATGTAAGCGGCGAAAGCGGTAACCAGGTAGAAGAAGGCCATGGTAAGAGCCGTGGAGATGGTAGTGTCGCGCAGGAAGGCGAACTTCTCGGGAACCTCGATCTTCTCGGTGCTGTTTTCCTCGGCGTCCTTAGCAAAAAGCGTACCGACTGCAGCGGAGATGTAATAGGCGAGTGAACCGAAGTGGCCCATGGCGATTTCATCGCCATCGGTAACCTTCTCGGTGAAACGCTGACCAACGGCGGGAAGCATAGCGCTCACGAGGCCCAGGAACATGCCACCCACGATGACAAGCTGGACATCCTGGAAGCCAGATGCCTGCAGAACGGCAGACAGCAGGCAGGCCATAAACATGCTGTGATGGCCCGTCAGGAAGATGTACTTAAACTTGGTAAAGCGGGCAATGATAATGTTCACGACATAGCCGAGAATCAGGATCATCATGGTCTGAACGCCGAGGACGCTCTGAGCCATCGAAACGACGACCTCGTTGTTGGGCACGACGCCGGTGATGTGGAAACCGGTCTCGATGAAGGTACCCAGCGGAGCAAGGTTCTCCTGAACAACAGCGGCGCCGGCGGACAGCATGATGTAACCAAGAATGGGCTTCAGGGTGCCCGCCATCACCTTGTGGGCAGGACGCTTAAGCGCGACAAGGCCCACAAAGGCAAATAGACCCATAATCCACGCTGGCTTGGTCAGAATCGATTGGATAAACTCAAGTATGGGAAGGATGGCTTGCATCTGCGCTTCCTTTCTCTCTAACGTGGGCGCGTTTCCCTCTTCCACAGGGAACCGCCCTTTTTTGTGCCGCTTTAGGCGTTAGCGGCGGCCGCCTTGATTGCCTCGAGGGCGTCTTCGCGGATCTTCTTCTTGTTCACATAGCTGCGAACGATCACAACGTTGCCGTGGAGCTCGGGGGCGAGTTCCTTAACGGTGATGAACAGATCCGGATTTGCGGAAGAAGCACCGTTCAGGTCCATAGACTCAACGTCGGCCTTGATGCCCTCCTCCTCGCAAAGCTCCTCGACTTTGCCAGCGAGCATCAGGCTGGACCCGATGCCGTTTCCGCATACGGTGATGATATGCATGGCAACCTTCCTCTCCTACACGTGACGGTTTTCCGTCTATCCAAAAGCGGCGACGCATCGCCGTGCCATTAAGGCCTAAAAGAATGAACGCATGGTCTCCAAAACCTGCTCGGGCGTATCGCATGCGCTGAGCTTGGCAACGCAGTCCTCGTCCTCGAACATCTGCGAAAGCTCCGCCAAGCAGCCAAGATGAGCCTTGGGGTCGGGTGCGCAAATACCCACGAGCACGTGAACCGGATCGAAATCCTCGTGTCCAAACGCAATGGCAGGGTCAAGCGTGACGATACAGATCCCCGCTTCACTCACATTGCCATCTGCCTGAGCGTGGGGCATGGCGATGCCCTCTTCCAAGACCATATAGGGGCCGAATTTGTGAACCGATGAAATCATGGCGTCGACATAGCTCTGGTCGCATTTGCCAGCGCCTACGAGCAACTTACCGCATGCCCTGATCGCTTCCTCCCAGTCGGAGGCCTCGACGTGGCAGGCAACAAGCTCGGGCTTAAGAAGATCGGTCAGCATGCTCGTCCCCTACTCCTCGGGCAGGATATGAAAACCAAGCGCCTGAATGTCGCGGGCAAAGCCCTTGACCGTATCAAGCGAGTACTCAAGCAAATCTTTCCCGAAATTCTTGCGCTTGGCAAGAAGGGCATTGGGGACCGTAATGATCTGGCATCCAACGGACTCCGCCTGGAAGATATTGAGGACCTCGCGCGTAGACGCCCAGAGAACCTCGGCAGCAGGCTTAACGGCAGCTTTCTTTACGGACTCCGCCATGAGGGGCAGCGGATCGACGCCGGTATCGGCAATGCGACCGGCAAAGATGGACAGAATAGAGGGGGTCTCGGCAGAGACGGCATCGACAAACTCGTCGACCTGCTCGGGCGTGAAGATAGTGGTGACATTCACCTTGATGCCGTCGGCAGAAAGGCGCTTGACCAGCGCGGCAGTGGACTCGCCCTTGGTGTTGAGCGCCGGGATCTTAACGTAGACGTTGTCAGCCCAGGTTGCGATCTCGCGAGCCTCGGCTTCCATACCCGCCTCGTCGTCGGCGAATACCTCAAAAGAGACCGACACATCGGTAATGTGCTCAAGAACCGTCTTGGCAAAAGCGCGGTAGTCGGTCACGCCGCCGGCCTTCATAAGGGAAGGATTGGTCGTGAAGCCCTGAACGTTGCCATTGTCATGCATGTCAAGCATGCCTTCGAGGTTAGCGCCGTCGGCAAACACCTTAATCGCCATGTTCGGTCCTTTCTCATCTAGCACTATTGCTATCGAAAGCCTTCATCTTTGTTTCAAAAGCTTTTCGGTTTTCTTTTATAAACCATTTCAAAAGCTATCGAAAGCTCAATTGTCAACTTTCCGTGAACGGTCGAATATCGGGTGTGAACGTACTTCTTTTGGGCGGCACCTTCAGAATGAGACTCTTTATAACCCGTCTACGTGCGAACTATCTGCTACGCATGCATTTGTGACATGCCATTCCGTTCTTTTGATTCATTCGAATTTGCCTTGTTCTTTTCATATCGATACGTTATATTTCGATTACGAAAGGCGCATTTTTTTACCTTTTGTTCAAAAGGAGCATCATATGGCATCTACTTCAGACCTTTCACCGGCCGAGCGTCAGCGATTTATCATGAATTGGCTGGCCGAAAAGCCAAATATCTCGGTATCCGACATCGTTCGCCGTTTTTCGGTTTCGGAAGTCACCGCACGACACGACCTCATCTCGTTGGAATCCGAAGGCAAGCTGCGTCGCGTACGCGGCGGAGCGGTATCGCTTTCTCGCTCCAACGCAATCTCGTATCCCGAGGAGCGCATCAATGTCCAAGTCGAAGCCAAGGAGGCCATCGCCGCAACCGCAGCAACTCTTGTTGATGATGGCGATGTTCTGGTAATTGACATCGGCACCACAGGCTTCTACTTCGCTAAGGCCCTCATGGACAAGCGTGAGATCACCATTATCACCGGCGATCTTGCAATCGCGAACTACGCCAGCTTCAATCTCCCCAATGCTTCGGTAGTGCTGCTGGGCGGCTCTGTGCGCAAGGGCCACCTCTATCTCGCGGGCGCACTAACGCTCGACTGCATGAGCAAACTACATGCCGACAAGGCGTTTGTCAGTGCCGACGGATTCCACCCCGACCACGGTTTTACCGTCGAGCACGACTTCTCGGCCATGATCAAGCATGTGTACCTTACCAACTCAAACCAGGGCTACATGATGGTTGACCAGGGAAAGTTCAACAAGACCAGTTTTTATCAGTCCGCGCAGATCGATGACCTCGACGGCATCATCGTTGATGGAGACGACGAGGGCATCATGACGGCGGCGATCGAGAGCAGTCGCAGTCATCCCAAGCTCTATATTGCAAAATAGCTCAAATGGCCGGGTCGCCCCCACTGCGGGCGACCCGGCCATTTATTAAATCAACCCAAAGTGACGCATGGCGGTGACGGTACCGTCGTGCGCGACATCGTCGGTCACGTAGTCGGCGAGCGCCTTGACCTCGGGCATGGCGTTGCCCATGGCGACAGCCGTCTCGACCGCAGCGAGCATGCCCAGGTCGTTGCCCGAATCGCCAAAGCCAAAGGTGCGCGCATTTCCCTCGCGGCCCAGGTACGCCAGCGCTCGCGCCACGCCCACGCCCTTGTTGATGCCCTTGGGGCTCAGCTCGCGATTCTGGCCACCGGTGTTGCAGGCCTCAAAATAGCGCTCGATAAAGCCGTCATCGTTGGCTACGCGAGCCAAACTGGGCACATTGAGGCATACCTTGCCCACGCGCAGACCGCCGTCGACGCGCATTTCCTCGGCGCTGTGCACCACAGAAGTGCCGATCAGAGACGACTGCTCAACACCCGCGGGTTCCAGGGCAAAAGTAGCCACGTTGGTCTCGAAAAAGGCCTCAATCCCTGCCGCGGCCATACGGCGTGCAAGCTCCTCGACAACGTCCTCATCAAAGCAGTCCTCGTGTACCACGCGGCCCTCGACCTCGAGCGTGGCTCCCGCCATGGCAACGACACCCGCAGGCTCCAAAGCACGCAGGCCATCGGCAATCAGCCACAAGGGACGACCCGTGCAGATAAATGCTTGGTGGCCCGCATTGCGCAGACGACCAAATGCATCGACAACGGCCTTCGACGGGTGGACCGCATTGAAATCCTTATCGGTCATGTTGTCGGGATCGAACGACGTCAGCGTGCCGTCCACGTCAAAAAAGAGCACAGCGGGTTCGGGACACGCATCAATCATATGGGTTCCTTTCGAGGATAAGGGCAAGCGAAGCATCCATCATATAATGGAGCGACGCAACCAGAGAGGTCACCCATGGAATTTTACGCAAGCTGCCCCGAGGGCTTTGAGTCCGCACTCGCCGATGAGCTTAAACGCCTCGGGCTTTCGCATGTCCGCCGCCTGAAGGGCCGCGCCACGTTTGAGGGCGAGCTTGAGCAAGGCTACCGCGCCTGTCTGTGGTCGCGCCTGGCGAGCCGCGTGTTCGTGGTACTCGGGCGCTTTGAGGCGCAGGATGCCGATGGGCTGTACGACGGCGTTTACGACATCGCCTGGGAGAGCATTGTCCGCCCCGGAGCAACCATCGCCATCACCGCCCGCGGCGTGACCGAGCAGCTGCGCAACACGCGCTTCTCGGCCCTGCGCGCCAAAGACGCGCTGTGCGACCGCCTGGCCGAGACCACGGGCCGTCGCGCCGATGTCGATGCCGCCGACCCCGACGTTCACCTGCTGCTTTCGCTGCGCCAGCGTCGCGCGAGCATCAGCCTGGACCTTTCGGGCGATCCGTTATTCAAGCGCCTGCCGCCCGCAGCGACCCGCGCCGGCGAGGGCTCGCACGTGCTGCGCCCCGACTACGCCGCCCTGGTGCTTTCGCAGGTCGGCTGGACCACGCTGTGCGAGCGCGAGCTAACGGCCGACGATTACGAGAACGAAGCCCTGCCCACGCTGGTCGACGCCTCGTGCGCCGGCGGCGGCCTGCTGCTGGAAGCCGTGAATATCCTAACCGACCGCGCCCCGGGGGCCGCCCGCGAGCGCTGGGGCTTTGAGGGCTGGCAGCCGCACGACGCCGCCCTGTGGGAGCAGCTGCTTGCCGAGGCACGCGAGCGCGAGGCGGCAGCACGCGAGCGGCAGGCACGCATCGTGGCCGTGGATGTTGACCCCGCCGCCCGCAAGACCGCTGAGCGCATGGTCAAGTGCGCCGGCTACAAGCGCTTTGTCGATTTTTGCGCCGCCAAGTCCGCCACCGTGCTGGACCACGGCGGCGCCGTCGCCGGTGACGCCGTGGTCGCGGATACGACCGAGACGCCGCTTTCGCTCATGCACGACGCCATGACGCTGGTCGGCGAGCTGCGCCGCGCGCCCGAGCTTGCCGCGGCGCCGGTCGCCGCGCTCACCCGCGACGGATTGCTGGCCCGCGCGCTCCACGCCGAGCCCGAGCGCTCGATCACCGTCATGCCCAACAACGAAGAGGCGACCGTCGAAGTCTGGCCTTCGCTCGACCACGCCGCCGCAGCGTTTGAGGCTTCGACCAGTGCGGATGCCGAGGCCGAGGTCACGGATGCCGACGAAGTCAACGACAACGCCGCCAACACCCCCATGCCCGAACCTGCCGCCACACTCGACCTGGGCGACGGCAAGCCGCTGCCCGTGCTCATCCCCGAGTCCGAGCAGTTCGCCAACCGCCTGCGCAAGAACGCACGCCTGCGTCGCAAGTGGGCAAAGCGCGAGGGCGTGAGCTGCTACCGCGTCTACGATGCCGACCTGCCCGATTACTCCGCCGCCATCGATCTGTACGAGGGCTGCCCGCAGACGCCGGGCCGCTGGCTCGTCATCGCCGAATACGCCGCGCCCAAGACCATCGACCCCGCGCTTGCCCAGGCCCGCATGCTCGACATCTTGGCCATCGCGCCGCGCATCCTGGATGTTCCGGCCGAACACGTGCACGCCAAGGCCCGCATGCGTTCGCGCGGCGGCTCGCAGTACGGCAAACAGGGCGCCGGCAAGGGCGGCTCGGGCGAGCGCGCCAACATCGCACGTCGCCGTCTGCCGCTCATCGAAGAGGGCGGCCTTACCTTTGCCGTCAACTTTGACGACTACCTGGATGTGGGCATCTTCCTGGATCACCGCGTCACCCGCAACCTGGTGCGCGAGCACGCCAAGCAGGCGCGCCGCTTCCTCAACCTGTTCGCCTACACCGGCACCGCCACCTGCTACGCGGCGGACGGCGGCGTCGAGGAGACCGTGACGGTCGACCTCTCCAACACCTACCTGGACTGGGCCGAGCGCAACATGCGCCAAAACGGCTTTGTGGGACCGCAGCATCATTTTGTGCGCGACGACGTGCTCGCCTGGATTCGTGACCAGCGCCAGACGCGCAACCGCTGGGACCTGATCTTTGTCGACCCGCCCACGTTTTCGAACTCGTCCAAGATGGGCCGCCGTACCTGGGATGTCCAGCGCGACCATGTTGAGCTTTTGGCCGGCGTATCGCGCCTGCTCGCGCAGGGCGGCCATGCCATCTTTAGCTGCAACCTGCGCGGCTTCCGCCCCGAGACGCGCAAGCTCGCGCGCGCGGGCGTCGTGCTGGAGGACATTACGGCACAGACCATCCCCGAGGACTTCGCACGCAACCAGAAGGTGCACCATTGCTATATCGTGCGCCGCCTGCCCATCGAGGACGCCATGGCCGAGGTCGGCTTTAGTGCCGAGGAGATTGCAGAGCGAACCGAGGAGCTGCGCAACCCCGAGGCCCGCAAGTCTCGTGCGGCAGTACCCGCGCACGCGCAGGCCAGCAACGGCAAGTCCAACCTTGCCGGCAAACCCTCCCCCGCCGGCAAGCCCAAAAAGAAGAAGTTCTACGCCAGCAAGCCCAAGGGCAAATAGACAAAGTTGCGGTGGAATAGTTCCTAAAAAGCCTGGTAAAGGCACAAACAGGAACTATTTCACCGCAACTCATATTGGGATGGTGGTTGGCGATCTAGCCTTGGGTGACCAATCGGTAACCGATACCCACATGCGTTTGGATATAGCGCGGGTGCGCGGGGTCGGACTCGATCTTCTTACGCAACGTGCCCATAAAGACGCGCAGGCTCGCCAGGTCGCTCTTAGTCGCCGTACCCCAAATCTCGTGCAGGATAAACTGATGCGTCAGCACCTTGTCGGCGTTATGCGCCAGCAGGCACAGGAGCTTGTACTCGATCGGCGTCAGATGCAGTTCCTCGCCATCCATCGTGGCGATGCCGGCATCAAAATCGATATGCAGCTCACCGGTATCGAACGAGCCCTCGGAGGCAACACCGCCCGTTTGCGCATACGAAAGGCGCCTGAGCGTCGTGCGAATACGCGCGAGCAGCTCCTCGACCGAAAACGGCTTGGTCAGATAGTCGTCGGCACCGGCATCGAGCGCGCGGATTTTGTCCGCATCCTCGCTGCGCGCCGAGACCACGATAATCGGCATGCCCGACCATGCGCGCACCGACTCCACCACCTTGACGCCGTCCATATCGGGCAGGCCCAGATCGAGCAGCACGATGCTCGGCGTCTGCGACGAGGCGGCGGCGATAGCGGCATGGGCGGTCTCCACGGCCATATGGCGCAAGCCGTGCGCCTCGAGCGCGGCAACGATTAAGTTGCGAACGGCAGGGTCGTCCTCAACGACCAAGATGAGCGGTTTTACGGCAGAGTTCGGCACGGCGCTACTCCTTATCAAACGAAACGTCGGCGGCAGGAAGCTCAATCGTAAAGACCGAGCCGTGCGGGTCCGCCGCGGCAACCTCTATGCTACCGCCATGCGCCAGCGCAATGGAGCGGCAGAGCGAAAGACCCAGGCCCACGCTGCGGTGACTGTCAGCCAGACCGTGGTTGGCGGTGTAGAACGACTCAAAGATCCGCTCGCGGTCCTCGGCTGCGATGCCCGGACCATCGTCGACCACCGAGCACGCCACGCGTCCATCGTCGACGCTAATCGAAATCATGATATGCGAGCCCGTGGGCGTATAGGTGATGGCGTTGTTCACCAGATTGACCACCAGCTGCACCATCAGGCGCGCATCGACGTTGACGAGCGCCGGCTCATCGCACGCCACCACCTTAAGGTCGTGCTCGCGCACGGCAGGGTTCACGTGGCGCAGCGCCTCCTCGACGATATCGTCCATGAGCTCGAGCGTGGTCGACAGGCGCATACCGCCACCCTCGAGCTTGGTGATGGCGAGCAGATTCTCGACGGTGGCGTTGAGCCACAGCGCATCCGAGCGAATGGAAAGGAGCAGGCCGCGGCGCGTCTGGGCATCGAGCACCGCGGTGCCGGTCGAGCCCTGATCGAGCAGGACATCGGCATTGCCCGAAATACTGGTGAGCGGCGTACGCAGATCGTGCGAGATGGAGCGCAGCAGGTTGGCGCGCAGCTGTTCGTTTTTGGCGAGCACCGCCGCCTCCTCGCGGGCCTCCATGGCGCGGGCGCGATCGAGTGCCAGCTCGCCTTCGCTCACGATGGCATCGGCAAGTGTTCGCTCCTCGTGCGTCAGCACGTCGGGCTCGGCAACGATAGCCAGCACGCCCACCACCGAGGCGGGGTCGCCCGAGCGCGCGAAGCCGTCGCCTGTGCGAACCGTCAGGTAGATGCCATAAAACGCCGAGCCGCCAAACGTGGCGTCGAGCGGCGTTCCCACATAGGCGGATGCCGAGAGCCGCGGCGGCATCTGCGGCGCCAGTTCGTGCACCGGTGCGGCATCGCCCACGGCCGTGTATGTCGCACGCGGCAGCAGGTCATCGCCCTCGGCGTCGGCGCTGTACCACACGACCGGACAGCCCGAAAGACGAGCCAGCTGCGTTGCCATGGCATGGACAATCTGCTGCTGATCGGCGCATCGCTGCAGCATGCGGTTGGTCTCGAGCACCATATGCGTGCGACGGTCGCTAGCGGCAGCCTGTGCCAAGGCGCGGCGCAGGGCCAGCGCAATTGAGCTCGACACAAGCGAGACCACAAACATGATGAAAAACATGCCGGGATAGACGCGATCGATAAACGACAGCGAGTAGCGCGGATCGACAAACAAGAAGTTGTAGAGCGCCGCGGCGGCAGCCGAACTCAACAGGCAATACAGGCGACTCCAGGTGAAAAAGGCACACAGCTGCACGGCAAGCACATAGACGATCATGATGCTCGGCGCGAGACCCGGATGGTCGAGCAGCGCGCCCACAATCGTCGCCGCGACCAGCAGCCCCACCGATACGCAGGCGTCATACAGAGGGCCGCGGCGCGTCAGCGTTGTGCGCCGCCACCAAAAGCTATCGGCAATATCGCCGTCCGCACGGACGTCCATCAGCGCCCCGCCCCTCTCTCAAAAACAAAAACCACCACAAAGGGACAGGCACCTTTGTGGTGGTTTTCCCTCGTGGTGGTTCTAAGTGTAAAGCCTTCTACGACCGGCAGCCGCTAGACAAACAGCACGTGCGCGAGCAGGGCGCACACGCACACCGCTCCAAATACCAGTGCCACGATCGAAATCACGCGATCGGCCATGTCCATGTTGGCACGATTCGTAAAGAACCGATCTTCGGCGGCGTCGGCGCGTGCCTCACACACCATCTCGGCAACCGCCTCGCGGCCATCAAGCATCTTTGCATCCATGTTTGCCCCCTCGGTCTCAATCTTGTCCATCGGAAACCAACTCCACGCAGCCTGTCGGCGCCTACGGCCGCTCGTTGGGAGCCAGGCGCTGCATCTTATTCACGGCCTTGAACTTGGTGAACAGCGGCACGTACTCAAAGCTCACGTTGGAGTTCTCCAGGCCGTACCAACGCGCGGGCGTGCCGGCGGCGCGGCGGATGATGTACTTGAGCGTGATGGCCGTACGCTCGCTGGGCTCCACATCGCTTTCGGGTGCCAGAAGCTTACGGATCAGGACGAACTTGAACGTGCCGATGTTACCCGGATCCTTGTAGACCGAGTAGTCATGCGTCTGCGGCGGCAGCTCGCCGGTGGCAGCAAGGTCCTGAACAACCTGACGCAGGTAGGCATTGACGCGCTGGTTGATCTTGTAGCCCAGGTACAGATGCACGCGGAAAACATAGTCGGTGCCAAACGTCTCGACCGAATAGGCAAAGGTGTGCGGCTCGTCCATGGTCTCGACATTCACAAACCACCAGGCGCGGGCGCGCTTGGGATGCTTGTCCAAGATCGAGTAGACGATATCGCGGTCGATGTAGTCGGTATGGGTGTCCTTGGTCAGGTACACGACGTTGTCGCTCATGCGCTCGTAACGGTCGTCGTCACGCAGGCGCTTGAGCTGCGGCAGGTAGCTGCGCAGCGGCAGCAGCGTAAACTGGCGCTGCTCGACCGCCGTGCCGTTGTACCAGCACACCATAATGCCCATGATGAGTGCAGCCATGAGGATGGTGAAGTAGCCGCCGTGGAAGAACTTGGTGAGCGAGCTCACGAAGAAGAAGCCTTCGAGCAAAAGGAAGAAGGCCGCGAAGATCCACGGAGCAACCTTGAGCTTGCGCTCCTCGTGCAGGTAGAAGAAGAGCAGCAGCGTGGTGCACATCATAGTCAGCGTAATGGCAAGGCCGTAGGCGGCTTCCATATGCGCCGAGTTCTGGAACAGCAGCACCACGATGACGCAGCCCACGAGCATGACGTTGTTGACCATGGGGATGTAGAGCTGGCCCTTGGTCTCGGCAGGGTAGAAGACCTGCATGTGCGGCATAAGGTCCAGACGGCTGGCCTCGGACACCAGCGAGAATGCGCCGGTGATGAGCGCCTGCGAGGCGATGATGGCCGCAACGGTGGAAAGGCCTACGGCAAACGGGCGCAGGCCCGGGGCGAGCATCTGGTAGAACGGGTTGAGGTCGGCAATGCCCATGAGCTCGGGGTTGGCAGCGTTGTTCATAAGCCAAGCGCCCTGGCCCATATAGGAAAGCAGCAGGCAGCACTTAACGAACGGCCAGGTGGCGTAGATGTTGCCGCGGCCGACGTGGCCCATGTCGGAGTAGAGCGCCTCGGCACCGGTGGTGGCGAGGAAGCAGCTGCCCAGAATCATGATACCCGCGTGGTTGTTGGGGCTCAGCAAAAAGGCGATGCCGCGCACTGGGTTGAGGCACAGCAGCACGGCGGGGTGCTGGAAGACAAAAAACAGACCCGTGCCGCCCAGGAACAGGAACCACAGCGTCATGATGGGGCCAAAGGCGTGACCGATCTTGGCCGTACCGATGCGTTGCACCAAAAAGAGCGCGATGATGATGGCGAGCGTAATGGCGACGACGCGGCCCTGGTCATCGCCCAGCACGGCATGGACCGCCGGGATGGTGCGCAGGCCCTCGATGGCCGTGGTAACGGTAACGGCCGGCGTCAGGATGCCGTCGGCGAGCAGCGCGGCGCCACCCAGCATGGCGGGGATGATAAGCCACTTGCCACAGCGCTTGACCAGGCTGTACAGGGCAAAGATGCCGCCCTCACCATGGTTATCGGCGCGCAGCGAGATGAGCACATACTTGATGGTGGTCAGCAGCGTGACCGTCCACACGACAAGGGAGAGCGCGCCAAGCACGAACTCCTCCGTCACGCTTCCGATGCCGCCGTTGCCGGCAACGAGCGCCTTGGTTACATACATAGGGCTGGTGCCGATATCGCCGTACACCACGCCCAGCGTGACGAGCATCGCCGAGATGCTCACAGGAATCGCAGCGTGCGAGGCTGCCTCCTTGGCCTTCTGTTCCATAAGCCGGTTTCCTCCCAACTTTAATGTTCGAAGGAATTATAGGTAATCGGCCCATGTTTGAATGGCACTGTTTTCCCAGCTAGATAAACATTTATACGGCCTTTAGGCCACCGCGGCGATATGGAATGTGACAAAGGGACTGTCCCCTTGTCACATTCGTCATTTTCCGAGCCAATTTTTGAACCACCACTCCATGGAGCGGCTCATCTCGGCCATAAAGGGGCTCGTGTGCTTGCGGGTGTAGATATCCATGACGCGCTCCCCCACCTCGCGGGCATGCGGACGGAACATTGCGTCCATCTCGGCCACCTGCGCGTCCATGGTCGCGGCATCCGCGCGGCAGTAGCGCTCCTCGTGCACCAGGTTCACCACGGGGTGCGCAATGGCCGGACGCTCCTTACGGGGCGTGCCGATGATGAGCATCGACAGCGGCATGGTATAGGGCGGCAGATCGAGCAGCTCGGCAACTTCCTCGGCGTTCTCCACGATGTCGCCAATGTAGCAGCTTCCCAGCCCCAGGGCCTCGGCGGCAACCACGGCGTTTTGCGCGGCGATCACGGCGTCCTGGGCCGCGATGGCAAAGTCGCCCAAACCCGGCGCGCGGCGGGGCGCCTTGCCCGTGCGCTCGACAAACTCGGGCTCAAAGCAGCCCACGTGCTCAAACAGATCGATCCACTTTGCATAATCGACCACAAATATGAGTGCCCAGGGCGCCTTGGCAATCATGGGCTGATGGTCGCACAGGTCGGCCAGGCGGCCGAGCGTAGCTTGCTCGCGGATGCTCACGATGGAATACATCATCATGGCGCCCGCCGACGGCGCGCGACTCGCCGCATGCAGAATCGCCGCACGCTGCTCGTCGGTCACCGCTACGGGACGGTCGTTGTCATCGCGTGCAAAAGCGCGCGTAGAGGAACGGTGCTCCAACGTGTCCAGCACCGCATTGCCCGTGGTCTCGACCGGATAGCCGCACGTATCCACAGCCTTGGTGCAAACCTGCTCGCTCATCGCCTCATCCTCGCTAATTCTTTAAGAAGCCTTTACGTTTCCGTGTAATTCCCGTCCATTATCGCGCAGGCCGCCACTACATTGCGCCACACCGCCGCACGTGCGCGTTAATATGGCTGGTTGTTGTGCGCAGCCACCAATTGCAGCGCATATCTTGGTAACAATCGGGTAAACCCCCGCTTTCGTACGTTTTAGTTTGTGAGGAGTCTCAGCATGTTCGCTGCCGCCATCTCGCTCGTCGGTCTTGCGGCGACCGTCTACCTTGTCTTGCGCGAGGCCAAGGCCATTCGCGCTCAGTCGGGCACCGTTGCCAAAAGCGCTCTTGGGTGGAGCGTCGTCTTCGGCCTGTTCCAGGTCTTTTTGACTATTTGGGGCGCCATTGGCCTCGTCGCCCAAAACGAGCCGCTCGCCTTTGTGATGCTCATCCTGACCAACGCCATCCTCACCGGATGCGCCTGGGCCAGCATCGCCCGCGATCGCATCGCCCCGCGCGTCTTTGCGTTCGCCAAGCCCGACGCCCCCGCCCCCACCGGCAAGCTCGCCCGCCTGCGCGGCGCCTTTGTGGGCAAACCACTCGTCGCCGCCGTCCTGTGCCTGCTGCTCGCCGGCGTCTTTGCGCTGCTGGGCATGGAGGTCTCGTCCAACCACGACTTTACCTGGGTCTACCCCCTGTGCATCCTGCTCGAGTGGGCCATCATCACCGTGCTCATGATCGGCTTGTTCTTCCTGTTCCAGCGCCACGGCGCAGCTCCCGCGGTCCTGGCCTTTGCCCTCTTTGTCCTGGGCATTGCCGAGTTCTTCGTCATCACGTTTAAATCCATGCCCATCCAGCCGGGCGACCTTTCGGCCATCTCCACCGCCGCCGCGGTCGCCGGCACCGGCTACACCTTCTCCATCTCGCTGTTCTGTGTGCTGTCCATGGGCTTTACCGCCATCGCCATGCTGCTGTGCGAGTACGCCGGCCTGGTGGCACCGCACCGTCAGAAGGGCGCCGCCAACGCCAAGCGCATGCTGCTCACCAACCTGCTCGTCGCCGTGCTGTGCCTGGGCGGTGTGACCGCACACGTCACGCTCATCGACTACTACAACACCCTCGGCATCACCGTCTACACCTGGCGCCCGCTCGAGAGCTACTGGCGCGAGGGCTACCTGCCCGCTTTCATTAGCGCAGCGCAGTCCATCAAGCCGCCCAAACCCGCCGACTACTCCGTCGACGATGCCAAGGCCACGCTCAAAAAGTACGCCAAGGCCTACGACAAGTCAGACGCGGCCAAGAGCGACGAGCGCGCCGCCGCAAAGGAGCAGTTCGATAGCGAGAAGCCCACGGTCATCGCCATCATGAACGAGACGTTCTCCGACCTGTCGATCTACCAGAACATGCGCGCCGGCTACGAGGGCCCGCAGTACTTTAAGAGCCTGTCCAACTGCCTCAGCCGCGGCAAGGTCTACGTGAGCGCCTACGGCGGCGGTACCGCCAATACCGAGTTTGAGTTTATGACCGGCAACTCTATGGCCAACCTGGGCTCGGGCGTGTACCCCTACACCATCTACAACATGGAAACGACCGGTAATCTGGCAGAGCAGTTCAAATCGCTCGGCTATTCCACCACGGCCATGCACCCCAACCACGCGACCAACTGGAACCGCGAGAACGTCTACAAGGACTTTGGCTTTGACCAGTTCCTGTCCATCAACGACTTCCAGGGCGCCGATACCCTGCGCGGCATGGTGACCGACCAGGCGACCTACGACAAGATTCTTGAGCTGCTCGACCAGAACGCCGATCCGCAGTTTATCTTCGACGTGACCATGCAGAACCACTCGGGCTACGACACGGGTCTGCTGCCGGTCGACAAGCAGATGCACCTGAACATCGACACGACCGATCTGGACGCCAAGACCGTCGAGGACGGCACGCTCTCCGATGTCGACGAGTATGTCTCGTGCATCGAGCAGTCCGACCAGGCGCTTCGCTACTTCCTCAACGCCCTGAGCAAGCTCGACCGTAAGGTAGTCGTGGTGTTCTGGGGCGACCACCAGCCGTTCTTCCCGTCCAAGTTCAACGACAAGTGGTTTACCGGCGAGGACGATGCCACGCACCAGGAACGTCTGTGGCAGACCGACTACATCATCTGGGCCAACTACGACGTTGCCGGCTGCGACCAGACGAGCGAGGTCGACGACCTGTCCACCAACTACCTGTCCACGCAGCTTATGCAGCTGATCGGCGCACCGCTGACCGACTACCAGAAAGCGCACATGACGCTGCGCGAGTCGCTGCCCGCCATCAACTCGGTGGGCTACGAGGACGCCAGCCTGCGCTGGGCGCTCTCCTCCAACGTCACCGGTGACGATGCCGCTGCCGCGGCTGTCACCAAGGCACGCGAGGATTACGCCAAGATGCAGTACTACGAGATGTTCCGCGACGGCAAGAACGTGTACACCGAGCACTTCCAGACCGAGGCCAACGAGACCGACCCCAACCTGGCACCGGGTACAACCAAGATCAAGTAGCGGGTCGCTGCTAATTCACAACTGAAACGTCTGTCCGGGCGGAGGCATATAAGGTTCCCTGCTCGGACAGTCCTGCGCAAGGCGGAGGCCAAATTAAGTGGCCTCCTTTGCGTGCGGAACTCGCGATGAACCTTATATGCCTCCGCCCGGACAGACGCCCTGTTGTTGGAGCGCGGCTTGTCATGGGGGGGTATCCGCAACATATATAAGTTGAAGGCCACGTCTTGTGGCCTTTTTTGCATCCGGAAACCGTGTCCCAGAATTCACGTCCGGAATGGGATGCAGTTTCCGCTTGTGGCTCCGTTGGGAAACTGCATCCCATTCCAAAGGCAAATTCTGGGACGCACTTTCCGAAACCCCATCCATCCGGAAAGCCCGTCCCACTCTGAATACATCCAGCGAACGCATGAGAGCGTGTCATCCAGGACAGCCTCGTCATCGTGGTGATGGAAAATGTCACCCCAAACGCTTGCCACGGTTGCGCCTATGAGTGTCAAGAAAAAAGCCTCGAGAATTTCGAGGCTTTCACATTTGTATTGTTTTGCACGAAGGACCGCGAACGACGAAGCTACTCGCCCAAAACGGCCTTTTTGGCGGCTGCAGCCATGTTGTCCAGATCTTCCTTGGTGGGATGGTCCTTCGCGGCAACCCAGTTGTCGAGCAGCATCTTAAATCGGGCGTTGTCGGGATCTTGCTCGAGCATGGCCTCGTAGCGCTGCTTGACCGCGGGGCCCATCTTGCCCTGGCACATCGCCCAGCCCGCAAGCTCGGCATCCCCAGCCAAATTGGAAGTCACGCGATCAATAATCTGCTGGTAATAGCTCTGGTCGGCCCCAAAACCGCAGGTGCCAAACAGGAAGACGCGCTTGCCGTGCAAGGCGGAGAGCAACGCCGCGACCGAAGGCGTGCACGCGCCCTTGTCGCACCAAAAACCGACGAGCACCGTGTCGGCCGCGCAGGCGCCCTGCGCCTCGAGCGCAACCTGATCTGCATCCGCATCGTCGCTCAACGCCGCGGCATGGACAAACTCAACACCCGCAGCCTGCAGAGCGCGCTTGATCGCGCCCGAAACCATCCTGGTATTACCGCTCTTGCTGTTAACCACCAAAGAGCACGTCATAGTCACGTTGCCTCGTATCCCCCAAAACTAAAGCCACTAATGCAATTTATTAGATGAATATCTTAGTACTAACGTGACAGATGTAAACCACCGTCTGTCGATTGATTAATTTGCCCCACGGGCTTGCTCACTGGGCAAACTGGCTGCGATAGAGTTCGGCGTAGAAGCCGCCTGCCGCTAGCAGCTCGTCGTGCGTGCCGCGCTCGATAATCTGGCCGTCGCGCATCACCAGAATGCAGTCGGCGTTGCGGATCGTCGACAGGCGGTGCGCCACCACAAAGCTTGTGCGGCCGGCCATAAGCTCGTCGAACGCCGCCTGCACCTGCAGCTCGGTACGCGTATCGATACTCGAGGTCGCCTCGTCCAGCAGCAAAATCGCCGGGTCGGTGAGCATGACGCGCGCGATGCACAGCAGCTGTTTTTGACCCTGGCTAAACGTGCCGCCGTCCTCGCCGATGACCGTATCGTAGCCGCCTGGCAGCTGCACGATAAACTTGTGCGCATGCGCGCGCTTGGCAGCCTCGATAACCTGCTCGCGTGTGGCGTCGGGACAGCCGTAGGCGATGTTTTCCGCCACCGTGCCCTCGAACAGCCAAGTGTCCTGCAGCACCATGCCAAAGGCACGGCGAAGGCTTGCGCGCGTGTAGTCACGCGAAGACCGGCCATCGACCATGATGCGTCCGGCATCGATATCGTAAAACCGCAGCAGCAAGTTGATGAGCGTCGTCTTGCCGCAGCCCGTGGGGCCGACCAGGGCAAAGCGCATGCCGGGCTTGGCCTCGATGCAGATGTCCTGCAGCAGCTTGCGGTCGGGCACGTAGCTAAAGTCCACATGCTCAAAGGTCACCTCGCCCTGCGGGACGGCAAGTTCCACGGCATCCTCCGCGTCGAGCTCCTGCTCGCGCGCATCGAGCAGCGCAAACATGCGGCGCGCCGAGGCGTACGCGGTCTGGATCTGCGTAATGACGTTGGTGACCTCGTTGAAAGGCTTGGTGTACTGGTTGGCGTAGGACAGGAAGATCTGCACGCCGCCCACCGTAAGCGCCGCGGGCACGCCCGTGATCACGCCCGCGCAGCCGATCACGGCGACCACGGCGTAGATGATGTTATTGATAAAGCGCGTGCCGGGGTTGGAAAGCGAACCCATAAACTGCGCGCGCTCGCCCGCGGTGTAGAGCTCGGCATTGAGGGTATCGAAGCGCTGTTGAGCGTGCGGGCCGTAGGCAAAGGCGTCGACAAGCTTTTGCTCGCCTACGTACTCCTCGATATGGCCGCCGAGCTGCCCTTGAATACGCTGCTGTGCCGTAAAGCTTTTGTTGGAGAGCTTGGCAATAGCGCCGGCTGCAAAAATGGAAAGCGGCGTGACGAGCACCACCACGAGCGTCATGGTCAGGTTAATGGAGAGCATAAACGCGAGCGTGCCCACAATGGTGATGACGCCGGTGAAGAGCTGCGTGAAGCCCTGCAGCAGACCGTCGCCCACCTGGTCGACGTCGTTGACCACACGGCTCATAAGGTCGCCGTGAGCATGGCTGTCGATAAAGCTGAGCGGCATGCGGCTGAGCTTGTCGCTCGCCTCCACGCGCATGTCACGCACCGTTTCGTAGGACAGGCGGTTGACGCAGTAGCCCTGCAGCCACTGGAAGGCCGCAGCTCCCACCACGACGAGCGCGAGTTTGGTAACGAGCGGCAGCAGCGCATCGAAGTCCACCTGGCCCGCGGCAACGATCAGGTCGATGCCCTCGCCAATGAGGATGGGTGTGTAGAGCTGCAGGACCACCGAGACGGCGGCACTCACAAACGACGCCGTAAACGTGATACGATGCGGACGGACGTAGCCCATCAGGCGGCGGGTCACCGCACCCACGGGATAGCGCTCGGGATCGCCGGGCTGGCGCGGACCGTCGCCCAGGTCGTTGAGGTTATCGTTACCGGACACGTTGGCCGTCATCGTGGCGACCGAACCGGAAGAAGTATACGGATTCATCTAGCAGCCCTCCTTTGCGCAAGTGGATGCCGGGGCAGCCGGGGCGCCTGGGGCGGGCGCGGGCATCGCGCTCCCCTGCTGACCCTCGAGCTCCTCGCGACGAAGCTGCGACTGGCAAATCTCGCGATAGAGCTGGCAGGTCGTGTACAGCTCATCGTGCGTGCCCAGGCCTGCGACAGAGCCGTGGTCGAGCACGCAGATCATGTCGGCATCGCGCACGGTCGAGACGCGCTGGCTCACGATCACCGTTGTCATGGGGACACCCCTCGAAAACACCGGGGCTCTTCCTGCGAGTTCGCGCACCGCACGGCGCAGAGCCGCATCCGTCTTTACATCGAGCGCCGATGCCGAATCGTCCATAACGAGAATCTGCGGGTATTCCACCAGAGCACGCGCGATAGTCAGACGCTGACGTTGTCCGCCGCTAAAATTTTTGCCGCCTGCCTCGACGGGAGCATCGAGGCCGTCCGGCAGGTTACGTACAAAATCGTCCGCCTGGGCCGTCTCGAGCGCATCCCAAAGCACGTCATCCATAAAGCACGTCCTTTGACGCCATGCCAGATTGGAACGAATCGTGCCGCTCATGAGGGTCGCCCGCTGGGGGACCATGCCAATAACCTCCCTCAGTTGGTCAAGATTCCACGAGCGCACGTCACGGCCGAAAACGCGAACCGTTCCCGCCGACGCATCGTACAGGCGCGGGATAAGCGAGACGAGCGTGGACTTGCCGCTGCCCGTGCCGCCGATAATACCGAGCGTTTTGCCCACCGGCAGTTCCAGGGTCACATCGCTCACGGCATTTGCCGCGCCCGCGCCAAACGAAAAGCTCCCATGGTCAAAGCTCAGCGCAGGGACTGGAGCAGCGCCACCCGCCAGTTCGCTCGGCTTGGGCAGCTCGACCGGCTGGTTGCCCTCGTCGGTGATGCTCGGCACGCAATTGAGCACCTCATTGATGCGCGACGCGCTGGCGCTCGCCTTGGTAAAGACAACGACCAGGTTAGCGACGTACACGATGGAGGTCAGGGTCTGCGTCATGTAGTTCACAAACGCCATGACCTGGCCCTGCGTAAGCTCACCCACGTTGACCTGGATGCCGCCCACCCACAGGATGGCGCACACGCCCAGGTTCATCACCAAAAACGTTACGGGGCTAAGGATTGACGAGAGTTTGCCCACCGCGATGGCGGTATGGGCCTGGTCATCGGCGGCTTGGGCAAAGCGCTCGCGCTCGTGGTCTTCGCGCACAAAGGCGCGAACCACGCGGGCGCCCGAAAGCCCCTCGCGGCAAATGAGCGCAATGCGGTCGAGCTTTGCCTGCAGCTGCTTGTAATACGGAATGCAGCGCGCCATGACAAACCAGAACACCAAGCCGATGGCGGGCGTGCAAATCAAAAAGATCATGCCGAGCTTAAGGTCGATGGCAAGGGCCGCAACCATGGAGCCCACCGCCAGGAAAGGCCAGCGGATGAGCATACGCACGCCCAGCGCCACGGCAAGCTGCACCTGGTTGACATCGTTGGTGATGCGCGTGATGAGCGACGGCGTGCCAAAGCGGTCGAGTTCGGTGTAGCTCAGCTTATTGATGTGCTGGTAGAGCGCGCCGCGAATGTCGGTGCCCATGCCCTGCGAGGTGAGCGCCGCCATCTTTTGGCAGACGAGCGTAAACGAGATGCCGATCACGGCCATGGCGCCAAGCACCATGCCGTAGTGGATAACGGCGTTCACGTCGTGCGCCCCAATGCCCTTGTCGATCATCTGGGCAATCACCAGCGGCGTAAGCAGGTCAAAGATCACTTCGATCAGCTTGCACGCAGGGCCGATCACCATATACCGGCGAAACTTACCACCAAAACGCCTGAGCAGCTCAATCATGTATAGGCGCTCCCTATCATCATCTCTATTCAATCTGATTCATGATAGTACGGCGAGCCCTGGAGATGCGTAAGCAACTCGTTACAGATGTAAGGGCGACGGTCACTAGCGCCTAAGGCATGTAGCAGCCGATGTTTTGGCAACGCCAGCGAGCGGTATAACGCCAGGGATTCAATTATCAGATAAATGTGACCCTTCAGGCGGTTTTGGTCGGCTACCCGCGAGTGCCGGCAGGGCGCTTGGTAGTCGAGCGATCCCGCAGGCAAAGCCGAGGACCAGCGAGACACCAAATACCTCGCCGCCGGCCGGGCCATGTCGCGGCACCAAAAAGCGCCCGTGCGCTCGATGGATTCGGATGCCCGACAGAGGCTCCTTATGGCTGCTTCCTTCCGGACCTGACCAGATTCGGAACATGTCGTCATCCGAACCCATCGAACGCGCTAGGCGCTCGGTATATCTTACCTGCTCCCGCCCGCCAGAGCAAGGTAGCTAATTTGGGACGGAGCTTTTTTGACTACTTTTGCAGCCCGATTGCCAGAGCAGCCAATGAGTAGTCAAAATAGTCCCATCCCAAAATGACCGGCTTGGTGCCGCACCACAGAAAGGGCCCATCTACTACGTTTAGGCCGCAGGGGTCAACCATAGCCGGCTTTTTCGAAAATCGGCAAGCTTTCTACCTGCGGTTTTGTTTTTGCAAATTCCGGGATGGTCGAAGGTGGCCGGTTTAACGTAGTAGATGGTCGCATTTCGTGGCAAACGGTCCGACCCAAGGCACAAGGCGGCCAACCTCGAATGGCCATTCTCGAAGTTGCGGTGGAATACGGACTGAATTGGCCCCTTAAAGGCAAAAACGCTCCGTATTTCACCGCGACTTATCGAGGGGATGGGTTTTAGATACGGCCAAGGTCGTAGGATCGAGCGGCCGCTTCGCCGGCGCAGATGAGGTTGGTTGTGGCTTCTTGCGGATCGAGTGCCTGTTCCAGGCCCATGGGTTTGCGGCAAATCGGCAGTACAAGGTCGATGCCTTGCCCATACACCGCATCCAGGTTATCAGCGCGACCGCCCACGACAGCAATCACCGGCTTGCCATATCGCTTCGCACGACGGGCCACACCCACCGGCGCCTTACCGGCGGCGGACTGCTCATCCATATTGCCCTCGCCCGTTATGACCAGGTCGACATCGCGCACGCGCTCGTCAAACCCCACGAGATCGAGCACCGTCTCCACGCCCGAACGCAGCTCCGCCCCGAGCGCCAGCAGCGCGGCACCCAGGCCGCCTGCGGCACCGGCACCGGGCACTCCGAGCACCGAGCCAAATGTCCGAGCACCCTCGGGTGTGCGCAACAACCCCTGGGCTCGAGCTCTGGCAATCGCCGCATCGAGCAAGCGACCGTAGCCGACCATCCAGCCGTCGTATCTGCGCAGCACCTCGACATCATCCGCCGGCAGGCCCTTCTGCCCGCCGAACACCGCCAGTGCGCCTCGACGCCCCACGAGCGGATTCTCGACATCGGAAAGCACAACGATACGAGCATCATCCAAAGCCTGCAGCGCGGGCGCCAGATCAACGCTCGCCACCTGCTCAAGGCCGGCAAGACCGGTGGCGACATCGCATCCCTGATCATCGACCACACGCGCGCCCAGCGCCTGCAGCATGCCGGCGCCACCATCGTTGGTGGCACTGCCGCCCAAACCAATATAGATAGTCTTTGCGCCCGTGCGAACCGCGCGAAGCATGAGCTCGCCCACGCCATAGGTCGAAGCCGCAAGCGCCGCCAATTCTGTACAGGGCGAGTACCCAATACCCGCCGCCTCGGCCATCTCGATGACCGCGGACTCGCGCTCGCCGTCCACCAGCATCCGGGCAGACGCGCGGTCGCCCAAGGGGCCTGCGACATCGCAGGTTGAGAGCTCACCGCCGCACGCGGCAACGGCATCGAGCGTCCCCTCACCGCCATCCGCCAGCGGCAATGTGCACACCTCGGCATCGGGCCAAACGCGGCGCACGCCTTCGGCAACCGCCGCCCCCGCCTGCGCACTCGAAACGCTGCCCTTAAAGGAGTCGATCGCCAGCAGCACACGGCGGGGCCGGCGGCACGCAGGACCAAAGTCAACCACCGTGCCAGCATCCTCACTGACACCTGCAAGCGCTGCGGCGTGAGCGGCGTGTGCTTCAAGATCAGCCCCACAACCGCAATCAGCGCCGCCTGCTCCGCGCAGACCGCCAAAATAGCTACTCAGCAGCTCACGGCATTCATCCGCCAGGACCCCGGCCGTCACGTTAAACCGATGATTCAGGCGCGAGTCGGCATTCAAATCGTATAGGGATCCCAGCGCGCCCGCCTTGGCATCGGCCGCGCCATACGCACAGCGTCCAACGCGCGCGTTGACCATAAGCCCCGCACACATGCAGCAAGGCTCGAGCGTTACATAGACCGTGCAATCGGAAAGGCGCCAGCGGCCAAGCGCCTGGGCGGCAGCGCACAGGGCCGCGAACTCTGCATGAGCCGAAGGATCCTGATCGAGCTCGCGACGATTATGCGCCCGCGCGACAACCTCGCCGTCGCGCACCACTACGGCTCCGATGGGCACCTCGCCCACCGCCGCGGCGGCTCGCGCCTCGGCCAGCGCCTCGCGCATGAACTTCTCGTCGATTTCGGTGATCGTCATCGTTCGCCTTCCCTGTTGCAAATTCAAAACGATGCTATCATTACGACTCACGGAGAGATGGCAGAGCGGTTGAATGCGGCGGTCTTGAAAACCGTTGAGCGCGAGAGCGTTCCGGGGGTTCGAATCCCCCTCTCTCCGCCACTCCTAGTGATGCACCGGTGTCATGGTCCGCTCAAACAGTGCATCGACCACGTCGGCCATCTCGGGTCGACGCTCAAGATCGTGGCCCGATTCCCACCATATCGTGAAAAGTCGAATAATACCGCCGGCGACAAACTCAGACGTCGTCTCGAGTGACACGGGGGCCAGGGCATCCTCGGCAAGCACGTTCATCACACGCTCGCGGATAGAGCGGGCAATGCGGTCGCAAATAACGTTGGTCAACATGCCCGACATGCTGCTTGCCAAAATGTTATCCATGAGCCGCTCGTGCGCCAGAATCAAATCCATGGCATCGTCCAAAATCGCGTGCCGAAGCGCGCGCACGTCCTCGGCAGACACCGCGCCGGCCTCATCGGGCTGTTTTTGCGGCAAGCCCGACATGAGCTCATCGATATAAAAGGCAAAGTAATCGTTCTTGTCGCGAAAGTGCTTGTAGAACGTCGTGCGGCGAATCATGGCGCGGTCGCACAGCATGGCAACCGTCAGGTCCTCAAAACGATTCTCCTCGAGAAGCTCGGTGAAGGCATCGAACAGGGCGCGGTAGGTTTTCTTAATGCGAAGGTCCACTGGTATCGCCATCCTCAGGGCAAAGACAACACTCGTCAATCTGTCGCATATCTTACACCTGTACCTCGCGCGCTTTGCCCCGGTGCCAACCCCGCCGAAAACATAACGCTTGCCGGAAAGTTCGGCACGGCAAAACGTTGCGGGTATACTAGTAGCGTTATACCAACGGCAGCTGGCGCATGCCGCCGCGGCCATTCGAAACGGAGACATCATGATTACCGTCATCATCGGCATCGTTGTTGTCATTGTGATTGTCTGCGCCATCGCCGGCATCTACAACAACATGGTCACCAAGCGTAACCGCATCGATAACGCCTGGCAGAACATCGACACGCAGCTGCAGCGCCGCAACGACCTGATCCCCAACCTGGTCGAGACCGTCAAGGGCTACGCCAAGCACGAGCAGGAGACGCTCTCCGCCGTGATCAGCGCGCGTAACACCGCCGTCAAGGCCACCACGCCCGAGGCCAAGATGGAAGCCGACAACGTGCTGACCGGTGCGCTGCGCCAGCTCTTCGCCGTGGCCGAGGCCTATCCCGATCTTAAGGCAAACACCAACTTTACGCAGCTGCAGGCATCGCTCGAGGATACCGAGAACAAGATTAGCTATGCACGCCAGAGCTACAACGACTGCGTGCTCAGCTACAACAACGCCATTCAGACGTTCCCGGCTGTCATCTTTGCCGGCATCTTCCAGTTTAAGGAGCGCCAGGGCTTCGAGGCCGCCGAAGCAGCCCGCCAGGCTCCGACCGTCAAGTTCTAGTAGTTTGACAGTGCATCCTTAATCGGCCAAATGTATAAACCGCCCCGTCGAATGCATACTTCGACGGGGCGGTTTCCTTTTTCGCGAAGGTCCCCCTCTAAGCGCCGTGCATTTTCAGGAGTATTCAACATAACCAAGAGCTTCGGGCGCCACGATAAATGCCAAAGACCGCGAATATCCCTACAAATCAAACGCTGCCAGCCCATAACCCCGCCCATCATTCGTAGAAAACATCGAGAAATCCCGATTTTTTGCCCGAGGTCGGTATGCAGGGGCCTTCGATTGCAGAATACTCGCAAAAATGCACGTCGCCACCCCCCCCCACATGGCGCGAAGCAATCAGAACCACCCTTAAAAAGGGTGGTTTGCTCTTAGGGTATAACCCACGGGC
>ERZ826613.1613-NODE-1613-length-25664-cov-5.191261_pt1 | contig 25664 bp, 20 predicted proteins | sample MGYA00519925_ERZ826613 | MGnify/ENA primary metagenome ERZ826613 (study PRJEB31778, sample SAMEA3449236) | human gut metagenome | biome: human gut; feature: human-associated habitat; material: faeces | place: United Kingdom | collected 2010/2012 ... | reverse complement strand
ACGCATATCGCTGGCCTGCACGACTTGTATCGCACAAGCCCTTTGCAGCCGAGAGATATTTTATCACATCTGCGTGCATTTGGCAAGTGTTTTTTCAAAAAAATCGTATTTTTCTTTTTTATTTTCTCCGCACGGTCTTTTGGCGCATTTTTTGTGCATTTTGCATACTGCGTTCCACGTTTTTGCGTGGAAAACTCCCCTGCCTCTCAGGATGCACCGGAATGGGGCGCTTTATACAAAAAGGCCCTCTCCGTCAGGGCCCGCAGGCTTTGACGGAGAGGGTCATTCTTTACTTTTTCTGTTTCAGCTGTTCTTCCAGCCCATCCCGGGGAGTGATGTAGACGGTGGTGTACACCTCATACAGAACCATGCCGGGTTTTGCGCCGTTGGCTTTCCAGATATTCTTCACCTCGGTGGTGTCCACGGCCACCTTGGCACCGGTCCCGGCCTTGTAGGCGCTGGAATAGATCACGGCCAGCTCGGCGGCCTCCTGCCGGGTGGTGTCCGGGATATCCTCGCCCCGGCTCATCACGACCACATGGCTGCCGGGAGCCTTCTGGACGTGGAACCAGAGGTCCTTGCCCCGGGCGGTGTGGAGGGTCAGCTTGTCGTTCTGGGCGTTGTTGCGGCCCACAAGAATTTCAAAGCCGTCGCTGGAGGTAAAGCGCAGGAAGTCGGCAGGCTTCTGGCGCTTGTCGCGCTGCTTATAGTATTTCAGGTAGCCCTGACTCTTGAGCTCTGCCCGGATCTCGTTCAGTGCCGCCTCACCGGCGGCGGTCTCCACTTCGTAGAGCACCGTTTCCAGATAAGCGATCTCCTTTTCCCCCTCTGCCAGCAGGTCTACCAGCATCCGGGCGGCGGTCTGCTTCTTCTTGTAGTTCTTGAAGAAGTTCTGGGCGTTCTGGCTGGGGCTGAACCGCAGGTCCAGCGGGATGGTCACTTCCTTGCCCTCATCGTACCAGTTGGGCACGGTGATGCTCTTCATTCCCTTCTGGGCCATGTAGAGGTTGGCCGAGAGCAGCTCCCCGTAGAGCCGCAGCTTCTCGCTCTTGCCGCTGGCGGCCAGCTCCTCCTGCCGTGCGGCCTGCTTACGGACCGCACGCTCGTACATGTTGTGCACGGCCTTGTGCAGCTCCTTGCTCTTGGTGCGCAGGCGCTCGGCGCGGTCCTTCTCGGCATAGTAGCCCTCGAGCAGGGCGTTGAAGGACGGCCACTCTTTTATAATATAGGTATCGCCGTACTGCAGTGGCCGGAAGAAGGTGAACTCCACCGGCTTGCCGTCCGGGGCAGTCACGCTGCAGGGACAGCCGCCGTTGTGGTGGAGCTCCTTCAGCTCGTCGATGGCGGCCATCAGCTTTCGCTTCTGCGCATCGTCCAGCTCGTTGGCCAGCAGGTGTTCCCCGTCGAAGGCGCGCCAGGCGGCTTCCCGGCAGACCACCGGGCCGACACCGGCCACGGTCTTGTTCAGAGCATCGGCCACAGGCAGGTCCCGCTCACAGGCCGCCGCCACAATAGATGCGGCGCTCACCTGCAAAAAGTCGGGGCGGGCCGGTTTGGGCGGGATGGTATAGGGCAGGCCCGGCAGCAGCTGCCGGACATCGCTGTCCTCAAAATCCACTCGCTTGAGGGCATCAATGATCTTGCCGTTCTGCACCAGCACCAGATTGGAGTAGCGGCCCATCAGCTCAGCGCAGAGGATGTTCTGCACCAGGTCCCCCATCTCGTTGGTGCACTGGAAGGTAAAGTACACGATGCGGTCACCCGGCTCCATCTGCACATCCAGCAGCTTGCCGCCGGTCAGATGCTTGCGCATCAGCATACAGAAGGAGGGAGGTGTCTCGGGGTTCTCGAAGCTCTCCTCGGTCAGGCAGACCCGGGCCGAGCCGCTGCGTGCCGAGAGCAGCAGCGCATAGGTCTCGGTGCGGGTGCGCAGGGTCAGCACCAGTTCATCGCGGGTGGGTTCAAATATTTTTGCGATCTTCGCATCGGTCAGGGTCTGTTTCAGCTCCCCAGCCGTCAGCGCCAGCGTCGCGGCATCAAGTGCCATCTTATAATCACCTGTTTCTCTGATAGAATCTCTTATTCGTTTACGCAAAACGCTCCGGTTTTGCCAAGGGCTCCCCTACTAGGCAACGACGACGACCGCCGCCAGTGGCGGATGAAGGGAGGAGTTGTTGGGGCCGCGGCCAGCAGGACACGAGTGCAATCCTTTGCACGAAGTGGATGCTGGGAGCCGCAACCCGTATGCTGGCGCAAAGCGCCTGAGAGGTTTAATTCCTTATTATATATAAGTAAACGGATCTCTGTTCTCTCCGCTCACCTGCACCTTCAGCTCCGGGAACGCAGTGCGCAGGCGGTCAGCGATGGCGGCACACACCGGGAACTCGGTGGCGTAGTGCCCCGCCGCCACCAGCGACAGCCCCAGACGCACGGCATCTATGGCCGCGTGGTGGTTGGCCTCGCCGGTCAGCAGACAGTCCGCCCCCACGGCAAGGGCATCCTCGAACATGCTGCCGCCCGCGCCGCTGATGACCGCCAGCCGCTTTACAGTCTTGCCGCTATCCGCAAACTTGACCTGCACTGCGGGGCCGCTCCGGGGCCGGTTGCACCGCTCGCCCAGCACAGCCTGCGCCTTGCGGGCCAGCTCCGGCACCGTGATGGGCTCAACCTCGCCCACCCGGCCGCAGCCATCGGCAAACACTTCCCAGTCCCGCATCCCAAAGATGCCCGCCAGCACCTCGTTCACGCCGCCCTCGGCGGCATCCAGATTGGTATGCATACAGATGGCAGAGATGCCCTTTTGCACCAGCTGGAAGGATACATCTCGGGGGGTCAGCTTTTTCAGCGGGCTGAAGATGACCGGGTGGTGGGACACGATAAGCTCGCAGCCCCCGGCCGCAGCTTCCTCCACCACCTCGGGGGTGATGTCCAGCGTTACCAGCACCCGGGACACCTCACGGCCGCAGTCCACCAGCAGGCCGGGGTTATCCCAGCTCTCTGCCAGTTCCAGCGGCGCATAGCGCTGCATCTCAGCGTAAATATCATTGGTTGTAGCCATAAAGCTGTACCTCCGATTTCAGCAGCCTCACTCTCTCCGTCATTGCTGCGCAATGCCACCTCTCCCGAAGGGCGAGGTTTTGACAATCTCCACAAAGTTTCCGGTTTTGCCAAGGGCTCCCCCTTTGGGAGAGCTGGCGAGCGTCAGCGAGTCTGAGAGGGCGAGCCATCTAACAATTTATCGATCTCCTCCGCCAGCTCTGTCCCATCCGGCACGCCCAGCCGGAAACGGGGGAGCTTGGCCTTCTGCCAGGCGGCATATCCTGCCCCCTCGGGCCATTCGGCTGTTCTGCCGAACAGGCACTCGGTAAATGTGGGGGTGCGCACCTCGCCGGTGTACTCGGCAGCCATCACGGCGTACCAGCGGCCCGCCGCCTGCACGGGGCGGTCTGCCGCCAGCACAAAGCCGTGTTCCCACAGCCAGCGGCGCAGCTCGCTGTGGCGGGTGGCCGGCACCATCACCAGCCGGGGCCCGCCGACCTGCGACACCCACGGGGCCTGTTCGATGATCTCCCAGGTGGTCTGTGCCGAAACGCCCGCCAGCACAATGGTCCCCACCTCGCCCGCAGACAACACAGAAAGACCGTCGCCGAGCCGAAGCTCAACGCGGTCTTTGCATCCTGCATGTTCCAGCGTCTGTTCCGCCTTTGCCAGCGGGCCGGGGCGCAGATCGGCCCCGATGACCCGGGGGTATTTCCCCGAGGCCGCCAGCACCGCTGTCAGCTTGCCGTGGTCACAGCCGATGTCGGCCACCGGCTTGCCCGGCAGCACCAGCTCGGCGGCGGCGGTCAGACGCGCATCCAGTGTGGGGAGCACTCAGGCCTTCTTGGAAGCCAGATGGGCGTTCAGCTTCTCCAGCAGCTCGTCGCAGTCCACACCGTGGACCTCACAGGCCTCGGCAATGGTCTCGCCGCGGGAAGCGGGGCAGCCCAGGCAGTGCATACCGATCTCCATAAAATAGGGAGCGGTGGTCTGATCCATATCCAGAATATCGCCAATGATGGTCTCGCGGGTCACCTGCATCGTCTTGTTCTCCTCGTTCTTCTTGAGCATATTAAAAATATCAAACATGATGGGATTCCTTTCTGTTGTGGGTGTTTTCGTGGTCAAGCAGACCATTCGTATATACTATACCCTATTACTAGGTATTTTTGCAAGACTTCTTACAAATTTTAAGCCTCATCTTTGTACAACCTCTCAGTCGAGCTTACGCTCGCCAGCTCCCCTGGTAGGGGAGCCTCTGGCGAAACCGGAAACTTTGCGTGGAATGCCAAGGCCTCCCCTCGTTAGGGGAGGTGGCATTGCGAAGCAATGACGGAGAGGTTTTGCGTCCTCCTTTTATACAAAAAGCCCCCGCCATCTTGCGACAGCGGGGGCCAAGCTTCAGATTTTAAAATCAGCGCTTAGTTCTGCTTCATACGAGCGAAGCAGTCGGAGCAGTAGACCGGACGGTCCTCACGGGGCTGGAAGGGAACCTTGCAAGCCTTGCCGCAAGCTGCGCAGACAGCATCGAACATCTGGCGCTCACCGCTGTTGCTGCGTGCGCCGCCGTTCTTGCGAGCGTCACGGCAGGGCTTGCAGCGCTGGGGCTGGTTCTCAAAGCCGCGAGATGCGTAGAACTCCTGCTCACCAGCAGTCCAAACAAACTCCTTGCCGCAGTCTTTGCAAACTAAAGTCTTGTCTTCGAACATAGTAGTATCTCCTCTTTGTTTAGTTCTTGCCCACGGAAGGATTGTAACCATACCTTTGGTTTTTAGGGACCATAGCGCTGATCGTAAGCTTACCAGGGGCTTGAATGAGTAAACGTCCTCTAGCTGAGGACTCCCCTATTGTACCGTTCTTTTTTTGATTTGTCAACCAAAAAACAACCCCTCACCCGCTTTTTTGTGCATTCGGCATAATAAGACGGTCTTTGCTCGTGCAAAACAGCAAAAAGGCCACACCGCCCTTTGGGGGAGCGGTGCGGCCTTGGATGCCTTAAATGCAGAGATTACTTCTCGAGGACTTCCTTGGTGTCGCGGGCGATCATCAGCTCCTCGTCGGTAGCGATGACCAGAGTGCGGACCTTGGCGCCCCAGGCGGTGATGTCGCAGACATCGCCCACGGGATGCTCGTTCTTCTCGGTATCGATGCGGATGCCCAGCCAATCCATGTGGTGGCAGACCTTTGCACGGGCGATCTCGTCGTGCTCGCCGATGCCGCCGGTGAAGACGATGGCGTCCACGCCGCCCATAGCTGCGATGTAGCTGCCGACGACCTTCTTGATCTGGTAGTTCAGCATGTCAGAAGCCAGCTGAGCGCGCTTATTGCCGTGGAGAGCAGCCTCCTCGACGTCACGCTTGTCGCTGGAAACACCGGAGATGCCCAGCAGGCCGGACTTCTTGTTCAGGATCTCGTCCAGCTCGTGGCCGGTGATGTTCAGGGTGTACTTCAGGTAGTTGACCACAGAGGGGTCCAGGTCGCCGCAGCGGGTACCCATCATCAGACCGGCCAGCGGGGTCATGCCCATCGAGGTATCAATGACCTTGCCCTGATCGACTGCGGCGATGGAGGAACCGTTGCCCAGATGGCAGGTAATCAGCTTCAGGCGCTCAATGGGCTCCTCCAGGAACTCAGCGGCGCGGTGGCTGACATACTTGTGGCTCGTGCCGTGGAAGCCGTAGCGGCGGACCTTCAAATCCTTGTAGTATTCATACGGCACGCCATAGAGGAACGCCTTCTTCGGCATGGTCTGATGGAAAGCCGTGTCGAACACCGCAACGTTCGGCTTGGTCGGCATAACCGCCTGGCAGGCCTTGATGCCCGCGATGTTCGCCGGCTGATGCAGCGGGCCTAGCGGCACGAGATCCTCGATGCCCTTCATCGTCTCTTCCGTCACCAGCACGGAGTTCTTGAACGTCTCGCCGCCATGCAGCACGCGGTGGCCGCAGGCGCCGATCTCGTCCAGAGAAGTGATCGCGCCGTTGTCCTTGTCCGTCAGCGCGGACAGAACGGCGGAAATCGCCTCGGTGTGGTCCTTCATGTTGCGGGTGAACTCGATCACCTTGTCCGTGCCCAGCACGGTCTGCTTGAAGTGCGTGCCTTCGATGCCGATGCGCTCAACCAGACCCTTCGCCTTGACGGACTCGTCGTCCATGTCGATGAGCTGGAACTTCAGCGAAGAAGAACCGGCGTTGATGACCAAAATCTTCATGGGAAGTATCTCCTTGCTTCGTATGATGATTCGTATAATGACAGGAAAAACGCGCGGCCGCCGCTTGTAAGACGACCGCGCGTAATCAGTCGATTAAGCCTGCGCCTTGACCGCCGCGATGGCCACGACGTCCACGATATCCTCCACGGAGCAGCCGCGGGAGAGGTCGTTGACCGGCTTGGCCAGACCCTGAATGACCGGGCCGATGGCCTTCGCGTTGCCCAGACGCTGCACCAGCTTGTAGCCGATGTTGCCCGCCTGCAGATCCGGGAAGACCAGCACGTTCGCCTTGCCGGCAACCGGGCTGCCCGGGCACTTGAGGTCGCCGACGCTGGAAACCAGCGCCGCGTCGGCCTGCATCTCGCCGTCCACATTCAGCTCCGGCGCCTGCTCGTGCACCAGCTTCACGGCATTGGCCACCTTGTCCACGTTCTCGTGCTTCGCAGAGCCCTTCGTGGAGAAGGAGAGCATCGCCACGCGCGGGTCGAGGCCCAGCAGCGCCTTGCCGGTCTGCGCGGAAGCGATCGCGATGTCGGCCAGCTGTTCGCTGGTCGGATCGATGTTCACGGCGCAGTCGCCGAACACCAGCACGCCGTCGTCGCCGTACTTCTTATCCTGCACTTCCATCAGGAAGCAGGAAGAAACGGTCTTGATGCCCGGGGCGCCCTTGATGATCTGCAGCGCCGGACGCAGCACGTCGCCGGTGGTGTTGATCGCGCCCGCGACCATCGCGTCCGCGTCGCCCATCTTGAGCATCATCGTGCCGTAGAACAGCGTGTTCTTCAGGCACAGCTCGGTGGCCTTCTCCAGCGTCATGCCCTTCTTCTCGCGGATATGGAAAAGCTGCTCGGCGTAAGAAGCGGTTTTCTCGCTCGTCGCCGGATCGGCGATGGAAATGCCGGTCAGGTCAACGCCCAGCTCGGCGGCCTTCGCCTCGATCTCGGCTTTCGCGCCCACCAGCGTGATCTTGGCCAGACCCAGCTTCACAATCTTCTCCGCGGCCTGCACGGTGCGCGGCTCAGTGCCCTCAGCCAGCACGACGTGCTTCACATCGGCGGCAGCTTTCGCTCTGATTTTGTCAATGACAGACATTTGTAAATCCTCCTTGACGTGATATAATAGGCTTATCGAAAGATAAACCTGCGGTGTACAAAACGATACAGCCTTATTATAGCGCAATTTGCCGCTTTTGAAAAGGACAGCGTGCAATTTTATGCCGCTTTTTGTCCGTCTTTTCGCGGTTTGTTTCGTTTTTCGTCCGATTTTTCCGAAAGGAGGCCGCCGTTCATGCGCGTCTGCGCCGTCATCTGTGAATATAATCCCTTCCACCTCGGCCATGCCTATCATCTTCGCGCCGCCCGCGAAGCGTCGGGCGCGGATTACGTGCTCTGCCTGATGAGCGGCGCGCTCACCCAGCGCGGCGCATTCGCCCGGCATGATAAGTGGCTCCGCGCACGCGCGGCGCTGGAAAACGGCGCGGATGTCGTGCTCGAACTGCCGGCCCGCTTCGCCTGTGCCCCCGCGCCGGATTTCGCGGGCAGCGGCGTCGCGCTGCTGGCCGCCCTCGGCGTGGTGACGCATCTTTCCTTCGGCTGCGAGCCGTCCGCGCTCCCCCTGCTTTCCGCCGCCGCATCGCTTTTCAAATCGGAATCTCCCGATTTTTCTGCCGCCTTGCAGCGGAGCTTAGCCGACGGCCTGCCCTATCCCCGCGCCCGCGCGCTGGCCGCCGAACAGCTTGCGGAAATCCCCGCCGATCTGCTGGCTCAGCCCAACGCCGCGCTGGCGCTGGAATATCTGCAAGCCCTGCCGGAAACCATCGTTCCCGTTCCCATCGCGCGCCGGGGAAGCGGTTATCACGACGCGTCCCTCTCCGCCCTGTCCAGCGCAACCGCCGTCCGCGCAGCCCTGGCGCGGGGCGGCCTGACCGCCGCGCTGGCCGCCATTCCTTCGCCCGAAGCTCTGCGAGCCGCCGAAGAAAGCGGCTTTGTCCACGAAGAAGAAGCGCTCACGCAAGCGCTGCTCTATCGCCTGCGCACCGCATCTCCCGCCGAGCTTGCCGCGCTCTACGGCATGGATGAAGGGCTGGAAAACCGCTTTATCGCCGCCGCGCAGACCTGTTCCACCCGCGAAACGCTTCTGGACTGCATCAAAACCAGGCGCTACACCCGCGCGCGCCTTTCCCGCCTGTGCGCCTATGCGCTGCTGAATCTCACCCGCGATTTCGCGCAAACGCACCGCGCGCCCGATTACGCCCGCGTGCTCGGCTTCCGCAAGAGCGCCGCGCCGCTCCTCAAAACCATCAAACAGCGCAGCTCCATCCCGCTGATCACCAAGGCCGCCAATTTTGACCGTTCCAATCCCCTCTTTGCGCTCGATGTTCTGGCGCAGGATCTCTGGTCGCTCGGCGTTTCCAATCCGTCCCTTCGCGCTTCCGGCCGCGATTTCACCACCAGTCCGGCGATTCTATCCCGCTGATTCAATCCGCCCCTCATCTTCTCCCGAAAGGCAGGTCTTTTCCATGCGTCTCTTCGCTTTTCCCGCCGCGCTTTTTCTCGCGTTCATCCTCTACTGCGCCGCGCCCAAACTGGCCGAATGGCTCCCCCGCGCCTTTCAAAAACTCTATGCTCTTTTCCGGCGACTCGACGAGCGCGCCCCGCGCGAACTCGCCTTTCCGGCCTTCCTGCTGACGCTCATGCTCGCGCCCTTCCTCCTCGCGCTGATTCATCCCGCTGTCGAAGCCGTGCTGATGGCGTTCCCGCTCTTTGGTCTTTCGTGCATCCCCGTGAGCGGAGCGGTCAAGCGCGAACTCGATTCCGGCGCGTATGCAAGGGATATCCCCGCTTACGAAGCCCTCGTCCGCGAAACGTGCGCCGCGCTGGCTCCCGCCTTCGTCGCGCATGTCTGTGCGCCGCTCCTGCTGATGGCCGTCGGCCTGCCGCTCCGCCTGTCCGCCGCGCTGGGCTGGGGCTTTCTCGCGCTGACCGCTGTCAGCGGCGAAAACGAGCAGGCGGATCGTCTGCTCGGCCTGCTCGTTCATCCCGCGGATGCGGTGTTCGGTTTTCTGCTTCGGCTGTGCTGCGGCGTCACAGGGCGCAATCCCTTCCGCACGGGCGGCCGCGGCGCGCAGACCCGCCTGATGAGCATTCTGGGCATCGCGCAGGATGGCACCGATACCCACGCCCCCGTTTCAGGCGATATTTCGCAGGGCACGTTCCTCTGCTGTTTCTGCGCCGTGCTCCTCTGTCTTGTGCTGACGCTGCTGCTTCTGCCGCTCGTCCGCTGAACGCTCACGGCTCGTCGTCCGTGTAACAAAACAGTGCTTCCACTGTCGTGTCAAAAAGATGCGCGATATCCATCGCCAGCTTGAGCGACGGATTGTATCTGCCCTTTTCAAGGTTGACGATGGTCTCTCGCCGAACGCCGACCAGCTCGGCCAGCTCGGCCTGTTTCATCCCCCGGTTTTCCCGATATTCCCTGATTTTGGTGTGCAAAGCCATCGTCAAACGCCCTCTTTGTCCATCACGCAGAAAATCACGGTGCGGATGACGGCCAGCGCCGCCAGCGTTCCCATCAGGCAGTAACCGATGATCTCCGTCGTGAGCACCATTCTGCCGACCGCGCAGACAAAACCGATGACAATCATCGCCGCTGCGCCGATTTTCAGGCAGATGGAATCGCACCGCTTCAAATTCGTTTCGGCCATTTCATCTACGGCTTCCTGCTTATATTTTTTGAGCCGTATCGCGCGGTTAACAAAGTAGTAAAACGAAAACGCAAAGACAACATCTTGAATCGTTGCGTAGGATTCCCGCCAGTCGTTTCTCGCCCACATCCAATAATAGACCGCAATCAGCGCGGCAAAAACAATTTTGTCCGCAACCAGTTCCCGCAGCGACACTTTTTTCATGATTCTTCTCCCTTTTCGTTTGAATGTGAGATATTTCTCACTTCATTGATGGGGTAAATATATCACATTCATGGCCCTTCGTCAAGCCAAATGTGCGAAATTTTTCACTTTTCTTTGCGACGCATCCCATCGTAAAACACGCCTCCCGTTTTTTCGGAAAGCGTGTTTTTGATTTTATTCCTTATTCCGCCCAGTCGGTCACAATTGTGTCAAACATCTCGGCGTTCTTCTCGATCTCCGCTGCCGAACCGATGCACAGCTTCACGCCCTGCTCGGCCAGCTTGTCAAACATCGCCGCATAGGTCTGCACATCCTCCGGCGTGAAGGTCTTCATGACGTGCATCTTTTCTTTCGTCTCGCCGAAAGAGTCCGTGCCTTGCAGCACGTCGTTGACCGCCGCCGCGCCGCCGCTGATCGCCGTCATCGGCATGGCCAGCGTGCCGAACGCGCCAGTGATGTAGCCGTCCAAATCATCCTGTGTCAGATCAAGCGCGCGAATCATGCCGCCCAGCTGACCAAAAACCTCGTAGGTCGTCGCGAGGTTCGGGTCGCGGTAGGTGGAAACAATCAGGTTGCGCTTGCCCATGCCCGCGCTCGCGTCGTAGGCCGAATACTGGAAGCGCATCACCGGAATCATCAGCTTGTCGCTGACCATTGCGGTCATCACATCGGTTTTGCCGCTGTAAGCAAAGCCCGTCTCCTTCGTCGGCAGAACCAGATAGTTGTATTGCATGCTTCCCGGCACTTCCACCGCGACATTGCCGTGCAGCCCGGTGTCCAGCGCCATGTAGTCCACGGCCTCGCGTTCCGTGTGGTCGAGCGCGGCGATGAACGCCGTCGCCGCCCGCTCCGCCTTCGTCTGCGCCTCTTCGTCGCCGATGCAGAAGGCCGAGGCGTTGTTTCCGCTCAGCGCAATCTGCCAGACCTGTTCCATGTCCGCCTTGGCCGCTTCCAGCCCGTCCTCGTCCATCGCCAGCAGGCTCTCCTCAAAATCGGTCTGCAAAAAGCTGACAAAGTAGTTGTATTTGCCCGCTTTCGTCGTCATCGCGGGCAGAAGAATGTTCGCCAGCTGGGTGGGCTGGTTCTGCGCGATGTAGTCGGGCATAAACGCAGCCTGCATCGCGTTCATCAGCATCTGGTCGGTGTCCTCAAGGCTGGTTTTCGTCAAAATCTCTTCGACCAGCGCCATCGCCTCGTCGATATCGTCCTTCATGCAGACAAACTGCGCCGTCAGCATCGGGGCGTAGCCGCCGCCCTCCAGCTCCAGTGCGCCCACATCGATGGAAATCGAGTTGGTCAGCAGCGCCGCTCTGGTTTGCAGCTGCTCCACCGTGTAGTTTTCCGTCGGCATGCTGCCCAGCAGCGTCGCATAGAAGGAAAGCTCGCTCAGCTTGTCCGCCGGAACGGCGGAGGTATCCAGCACCATGCCCACCGCGGCCAAATCGCCGATATCCGCCGTGGAGGTGATCATCCGAACGCCGTCCGCGTCCTTCGTCTCAGCGGTGTAAACGGTCAGCTCTTCAGGCAGATCCTGCGCGCTGACGGCCTTCATCTGGTCGATCATCGTGCTGTTCGCGTTCTCCTCCGTCCACGCGGCGAAATCCGCCGTCCGGGCGATCAGCGCATCCAGCTCTTCGTCGGTCATCGCGGCCTTCATGTCCGCCAGTTTCTGCGCCAGTTCCGCGTCCTGCTGTTCCTGCAAGCCCGGCTCGGTAACGGTCACAAGCAGCACGCTGCGCGCGGGGTTCGTCATATATTTTCTAAAAATCGCGTCGAACGCGCCGCTTTCAACGTATTCGCTCAGCTTGTCAAAGACCTCGTATTCCGTCTGATAGGCGGTCACGTCGCCGTCGTGCGCCCAGCGCGTTGTCACATCCTCCGCGAAAGCCAATCCGCGGCTGGGATCGCCGTTGCTCAGCTCCACGCTGAAACGCCGATTCTGGCAGACCGCCGCCAGCGTTTCCTGGTCCGCGCCGTTTTCAAGCAGTTCCGCGACGGTTTCATCGACAATCGCCTTGAACTCGTCCCTGTCGCTCTCCTGTGCGCCCAGCATCTGGAAAACCAGCGTCGGGTCTTTGCCCAGGTCGCGGTTCAGCAGCGCCGCGCCCACCTGAGCGGCGGGCAGACGCTCGTTCGTCTTTTTCACCAGCGGAGAACTCTCCATGTTCAGCACGTCCGCCAGGTTTTCCATCACGGCTTCTTCCTCCGCCGTCATGCCCTCCAGCGCAAACGCATAACTGACGATCGACTGCGCTTCGCTGTCCGCCGTCGCCGGCGCAACGCTGCGCGCTTCTCTGTATCCCGTCCACGGCTCGTCGTTCTCGTCCGTGATTTCAACCGTCTGCGCGTCGTAGGCGCTCAGATAGTCCTCGTCGATCAGCGCCAGAAACCGCGCCAGATCGAGTTCGCCCGTCAGCACAATCAGCGCGTTGGACGGCTGATAATACGTGCTGTGGAACGCCTGCAAATCCGCCTGCGTCATCGTCGGAATCACATCCGGATCGCCGCCCGTATTTGTGGAGGTGTAGCTGCCCGGATACATCAGCTTGTACAGCTCGTAAAGATGGCGCTGGTTCATGCTCAGCGCGCCGAGCATCTCGCTGTATACCGTGCCGCTGAGCGTGATCTGTGCGTCCCTATCCGTCAGCTCATAGCGGTAGGCTTCGCGCATCATGGATCGCTCATCGCTCACCACCAGCGGATGCAGCACGCCGGAAAGCACGTAATCCGCGTACACATACAGCTGGTCTTCCGACAGGCTGCTTTCCGGATAAATCGTGTAGTCCGTCGCCGTCATTGCGTTCATGAACGTGTTGTAGGTCTGATTCATCATCGCGAAAAACAGCGACGGGTCGGGGTATTTCTCGCTGCCGCTCAAGCACGCGTGCTCAAACACGTGCGGCACGCCCTTGTCGTTGTCGTATTTCGTGCGGAAGCCGATAGAGAACGTGCGGTTTACGTCTTCGTTCGCCAGATAGATCAGCTGCGCCCCCGTCTTTTCGTGCTCCATGTGGACGACCGTGCCGCCCAGCGCGTCCAGCGCATAGAGCTGCGTCACCTTAAATCCGCTGATTATCTCACCCACATCGGGCAGGCTTCCCTCCGCCGCCGCAGTCAGCGCAGACAGCGCCGCCAGCAGCATGAGCATAAGCGCCAGCATCTTTTTCTTCATGTCCTGTACCTCGTCTTTCCGATTGATTTTCCTTGCGTCAATTTTAATCTCTATGTGAAGTGCGGGCGCATTCCGCGCGCCTTTGCACCCATTTTTTCCCGCTGCAAATCAGCCGTGCCGCGCCGTCTTCCAGCCTGCACAACCCCGCCGCCGCCAGCGGCAGCATATAGACCATGTAGGGATAGGCGTACTGCGCCTTCGCTTCAAAAATCAGGTGATACAGCGCGCCGCCCAGCACCGTCACCGGAATCATCAGCAGCGCCGCGCCTCCTTTTTTCCGCAGGGCGCAGACGCCGCCGACCGCCGCCAGCGCATAAACCGCCGTCTGCATCGCGTCCATGTATCCTTCCATCCAGCCGCGCAGCGCGCCCGGCGCGCCGTAAATCCCGCGAATCACGCCGGTGTAGCGTCCGGCCTTTTCGCTCAGCTGACCCGACCACAGCATGTCGCAGGCCGGTTCGAGCCACTGGGTCAGCAGCTTCTCCCGATAAAACGCCAGCGCTGCCGCCGGGTTCTCCCTCATCCGGCAGAGCTGCGCCCCGATATCCACAAGCGCCTGCGCTTTTTCCTGCTCAGCCGTCACATCCGCCGAAAAAAAGCGCTCCGTGTAATTGTTGTACCATCCCGCCGCGATTGGGGATTCCTGCATGCCCATCGCCAGCCGCGCCAGCATGCTGACATTGGCACGGAAATCGACCCCGCCCTGTTTCCCATACCATGCCGTCACCGCCGCCAGCGCACCCTTCCCGATTGCGAACGACAGCGCGGCAAACAGCACGATCTTTCCGTCCTTCCGCGCCCATCCGTGCATCAGCGCGCAGATGAAAAGCGCCAGCAGCACCACCGCCGCGTTGGGCTTGGCGGCCAGCGCCAAACCGCCCAGCAGCGCATAGCCTGCGCCGAACCCGACCCGTCCCGTGCGCACATAGCGGGCAAAGCAGAGCATCGTGCCGGCGCACAGCAGGATCATCAGGTTGATGTTGTAAACAAACTGCGCAAACAGCAGCGTCGGCAGGCTGACGATATACAGCAGCAGCGCCGCCAAAGCCGCGCGCTTTTCAAATATCTCCTGTGCCAGCGCCGCCAGCACGCCCGCGCCTGCAATGCCCAGCGCCGCATTGAGACATTGCGCCGCAAAATCCAGCTGTCCAAGCGCCGGGCCCGAAAGGAGCTTTGCCAGCACGTGCAGCGGCAGACAAAGCCCCAGTTGATAGGTGTAAACCTGTAAATAATCCTCGCTCAGCGCGCCGTAGTAGCCCCGCGCAAACTGGCTGGCGTCCGCCATCACCAGCTGCGCGTCCGCTCTCTGCCGCATGCCGATCGCCCAGATCCAGAAAACCGCCGCCGCCAGCCACAGCGCGCAAAGCCCTGCGTTCAGACGAACGCCGCCGATCTTTTCCAGCAGCACGTGTATGCCCGCCAGCGCCGCCAGCATGCACAGGGAAAGCGACAGGCTTTTTAAAAACGGCTGACGCGCCAGCGTCACAACCTGAAGCATGCGGTTGTTCCCCACGCCGTTCTGCGCCGTCAGCGCCAGCGCGCACAACGTCAGCGCCGCCAGCAGCAGCACAAACGCCGCCAGCGCCGCCCGGTGCAGCATTCGCACAACCCTCATGCTCTTTTTCCTTTCAATCCATCCTCGATCCGGCAAATTCCCATCGCCGCCATCGGCAGCAGCAGCACAGCATAGGGAAACGCGTACTGCGATTTTGCCTCGAACAGCAGGTGGTACAATGCCCCGCCGAAAAAAATCAGAGGCAGCAGCAGGCAGAGCCCACTCCGCTTCCTGTCTCGAAGCATACCGATGATGCCCGCCGCGGAGAACGCATAAAGCGCCCGCTGGAATGCGCCCAGCAGCGTTTCCAGCGCCGTGTGATCCTTTGCGAAGAAGCGCGCCGCCGTCTCGCCAAATGCACCGGTATGTTCGCTGAGCGCGCCGTTCCAAAGCATGCCCATCGTCGGTTCCATCCACTGGCTGCAAAACTTCTCTCGGAAAAACGCCGCCGTCTGCGCGGGGTTTTGCGCCATTTCCGCCAGCCGCGCTTTCAAATCGGCCAGCGCGATATCGTGCTGCTGCCGCGCAGTCACCTCCAGCGGAAAAAACCGCTCGGTATAGCGGTTAAACCATCCCGCCGCGCCGCCGCCCTCCTGCATGCCCATCGTCAGGCGCGCCAATGCGCCAATTCCGCTGTTCAGCGTCACGCCGCTTCGCCGTTCATACTGCCAGATGATCGCGCGCAGCAGCAGCAGCGAAAGCGCAATCGCCAGCGCCGCATAAGCCAGCGGCTCAAGCTTCCGGTTTTCCAGCGCATCCAGCACGGAACAGATCGTCACCGCAATCAGCGCGACCGCCGCGTTGATTTTGGCCGCATAGGCCAGCGCCAGCAGACAGGCGAAAGCCGCGCCCAACGCACGCCGCCGCGTCTTGACGTATTTCGCATAGCACAGCATCGCCAGCGAGACGAAAAACAGCATCGGAATCGTGCCGTAGACCTGCTGGCAGAACAGCAGCGCGGGCCATACCAGCAGCCCGGCTACCTCGCATGCGCGCGATATCCGGCTGTCTTCAAAGATTGTCCGGCCCAGAGCCGCCATGGCCGCCGCCGTGCCGAGCGCCATCGCCACGTTTACGAGCTGCATCGTCAGGTTCAGATTCAGCCCCGGAAACAGGCGCAACAGGATTTCCATCGGCAGGCAGATGCCCAGCTGATAGGGATATGCGTTCAGATAGTCCGCGCTCATCATCTTGTAATTGCCGCGCGCGAACAACTCCGCCGCCTCCTGCACGATGGCCGCGTCGTAGACCTGCTTCGTGCCGAAACCAACTGCCAGAATCGCCGCCGCCGCGCCCCAGAGCGCCGCCAGCGCCCAGCCCAAACGGGCATGTCGTTTCAGCAGAGCGAACAGCGCCAGCGCGGCCAGCATGCCGCCCAGCAGCAGCGCCGCGCCCTGCACAGGCGAAATCGGCAAAAACGCAACGGCCTCGGTTTTGCCGCCCCATGTGCCCAGATGCACGCGCTCGGTCAGCCCCGTTCCAATCAGCGTCAGCAGCGCGGCCAGCGCCAAAACCAGCGCCGCGACCTCGCAAAACCGATTGATCTTCCTTTTCTCCACCCGGTTTTCCTCTTTACTCGATCTTGTCCACAAACAGCAGATTAAACCGCGGCACCGCCACGTCGTTTCCGCTCGCATCCTGCTCGTCGTATACGCCGTCCACCGTCACCACGGCGGTCATCATATCGCCGACTTTCGCGCCCGTATCCGCGTCGCAGATGATGACCACGTCGTTGTACCACTTGCCTTTCGCGTTCTTGTTGTATTGCAGACGCACATAGTAGATGCTTCCGCTGCTGCTGATTTCGCTCACCGGGCCGTAGAGCTGCATGACTTTACCCCGATTTTCCGCTTTATCCTGCTGCAATTCCTTGTAGGAAAGCTTCACGGCGGATTGACGAATCTTGTCCTTCTCCTGTTCGTCCGTCGTCACGCGGGTGATGGCGAACGCCACGCGCCGCTGGTTGTAGCCGCTCTTATCCAGAATCAGCGTGTAATTGTAATCGCCCGCCGTGTCGGTCGTCAGCTCAAAGGAAAATGTGCCGTCGTTGCCCGATTTCTTTTTGCTCACGCCGAAGGGCGTGACCAGCTGAAGCTGAACGCCCGCCAGCGTCGTGCCGGTTATCGTCACCTTGTCGCTCGTCACGGTCTGGCTTTCGGCAATGCCGGAGACGGGCAGCGTTTTGGCGCTGTACGCAATCGCGCCGGAAAGCGACGCGTCGTTCATGCCTTCTTTGGAAGCCGTCAACGTGATCTCGTAACTGCCCTCTTTTTCCAGTTCCAGCGCCAGCGTGAACTGGCCGCTTGAGGAAACCGTCTCCGCGTCGAGGGTCAGCATCGCGCCGTTGCCGTCCGGCGTTTCCGCAATGACCGTCGCGCCGGCCGTCGCCGTGCCGCTGATCGTCACCTGCCCCACGGAAGTTTCAGTCGGAATTTCCGCGTCCAGCTTCACGTCGCGCACCGGTTCGGCAACGCTTTCCGTGATCGCGATATCCGCCAGCCGCGCACGGAACACATTCAAATCCCGCCCCGAAAAGCGTCCGCTTTCAATCCGCCAGTCCAGCTCCACATACAGCCCGTTGTGAACGGTGACGTAACGCAGCCCGCGCCCGACCGTCGTGCCCGACCGCGTGACGATGTAGTGGATGTAGAGCCAGTTTTCGCCGTTCTCCTTCTGCCATTCCACATCCTGCGCGCGCAGACCCGTCGTCTCCCACAGACTGTTGCTCTCCGCGCGGCGGCGCAATGTGGTTTTCTGCGCGTCCGTCATCGCGTCAATTTCATAAATTTCCTGTGAAAGCTCGTCTTCGCGAATCAGCACCGCCAAATACTGCGTATAGTCCGCGTTGTATGCGCGGCTGAGCGTCCGCGTGTCCGTCAGCTCCTTCGCCACGTCGTCCGCATCCAGCCCCGCGTCCGCCAAAAGCGGCGCGTAGACCCCGCAGAGCTGGGGCGAAACCACCAGCCAGCTGTCCGGATAGTCAAACGCGACGTGCCCCTCGTCCATCACAACGGTCTGCGCGCCTGCCGCCGATGCGCCCATCGCCAGCAAAATGAAAATCAAAAATGAAAGAATACGTTTCATGTATTTTCTCCGTGTATTCTATCCGCAGTCTCAATTTTATCCGCCCTTTATCGCTGCGCGATAAAGAAAACGGGAGGTGCCGGAACCTCAGGTTCCGACCGGGGTTTGGGGAAGCGCCCCAACCGTTCCCCCCTTACAGAATATGCACCAGCATGTTCCCGCCTTCGTCCGTTTCCAGCTTCAGCAGCTTTTCCCGCTCCAGCGCACGCAGCACATCCGAAAAGCGCCGCAGGCCGATCTGCCGTTCCGTGAAATCGGGATAATCCGCCTGCACGGCCGATTTGAGAATGGAGGGGTTCACCCGGTCAAAGCCGTCCTCCTTGTATTCCGACAGAATGCGCGCAAAGATACGCGCGTAATTCTCCCGCGTGATCTGCTCCCCAGCGGGCGTGTGCGGCTGATTGAGCGAAACAATCACGTTGAATTGTTCGCTTTCCACCGTAAACGCGCCAAACTGCTGGGAAAGCCGGGCAATCAGCTTGCCAAAGGTCGAAAAACCGACGCTCTTTTCGGAGAAATTCGGCCTTAAACGAAGCAGAACGCTCTTCACCTCGCTGGCCAGCATTTCGCCGCTGTCGCTCTCTTTCAGGATCGTCACAATCAGGTCGTTTACGTCTGAAAGCGTCAGCGCTTCGATCTCCTGCCCCTGCGCGCGCTCCTTGCCGCTGGCGACGCTTTCCAGGAACTGGAACTCGCTGCACGCATTCATGAACACGCCGCTGGCCGCCTCGCTTCGGGAAATGCCGAGCACGAATTTGCCCATCGTTTTGAGCTTGCCGACGAGCGGCACGTAATCGCTGTCGCCGGAAACGATGCAGAAACTGTCGATCAGCGAATTGGTATAGGCCACGTCCAGCGCGTCGATGACCAGCTGAATATCGAGGCTGTTCTTCTGGTTGCGCCCGAACCGCAGCGACGGCACGACCGCAAACGTATTGGACAACAGAATCTCCTTGAGATCGGAATAACTGTCCGTATAACCGTAAACCTTGCCGATGAGGATATCGCCGCGGATTTTCACCCGCTCGATGACGTCCATCAGCATGCTTTTTTTGCCGCCGCAGTTTTCCAGATCGACAAACAGCGCGAAATGCGAAGCCATCAAACCATCCTTTCCAAATAAACGTCGGGAGAACGCTTGAGGTCCCGCCTCAAGCTCCTTTTTGCTCTCAATACGCCGACAAATCTCCGTTGACGAAATCGCTCATGTTGGAGGAGAGCTTCAAAATCCGTTTGAAAATTCTCTCGCTGTCCGTTTCGTCCGCAACGACGGGGCGGTAATCTGTCCCCTTATCCAGCGCGGTCAGGCGGATCGGCACGACTGTCAATTCCGGCGCGTCGCAATGATCCTCGTACACGGTGAACGTCACGCGCGCCAGATACGCGTCGCGGTCGTCGGGATCGACGTTGCCGCCGAACACGAGATTGCCCAGCGAATAGAGAATGTAGCTGTCCTGATAAGCCTCGATGCCTTGCACGATATGCGGATGCGTGCCCACAACGATATCCGCGCCCGCTTTGATCGCCGCGCGGCCGATAGTGCGCTGTTCCCCGGTGAAGTCGTCGCGGTATTCGCTGCCCCAGTGGAACGACGCGATCACAATCTGACAGCCCGCCTCACGGAGCGCTTTCACATCCGCGCTGATGTCCTTTTTGCCGTCCTTGTAGGGGAAGCAGTAGCCGGTCATGCCGACTTTCACGCCGTTCTTTTCAAAAATGCCCAGCTGTCCGCCGCCGGAAACGATCATCCCCGCCGCTTCCAGATTGGCAATGGTGTCCTCCTTGCCCTGCTGGCCATAGTCGAGCGTGTGGTTGTTGGCGACGTTCACCGCCTCCACGCTGCCCAGCGTCAGAATATCGGCGTATTCCGCCGGGCCTTTGAAGTTGTAGAGCTTCTGCTTTTTGCTCGTCTCATCGGTCAGCGTGCCCTCAAAGTTGATGAGCGTCAGGTCGTCCGTGGCAAACAGGGTTTGCAGACCGGAGAAAAACCAGCCGTAGCCCTTTTCCGCCGCGACGTTTTCAAAGCAGTCGTCCCGCTTGCGCAGATCATCCGTCGAGCCGAGCGTCGTATCGCCGCCCAACGTAACCGTAAAGGCCTTGGGCCACGTGTCCGCGTTCTGCTGTTCCTGCTGCTGCACATCCTGAGCCGCCGCCATCTCCGAAAGCGAAATGCCCTTGCCGTCTGTCTGCGCGGCTTCCTCCGCCTGCTGCGCGCCCTCGATCTTTTCGTATCGAATGTGCGGATTGGTCAGCGTATAATCCATCTCGCAAAGCCCCGTAGCCGCGAACGCCGTCATCAGCACGAAAGCGCCCCATACTGCTTTTTTCATCGGTTTTCTCCCTTCATTATACATATTTCTCTTTATTTTATCACAGTCATAAAACTGAATCAACTTGCGTTTTTCTCCCGTCCGTGCTATCCTTTTTTCTGAACCTTTCATTCTACGCGGGCGCACGAGACGCGCCCCTGCCATTTTTTTCTCTCCTTTATCGCGAAGCGATAAAGATTCGGAAGGTGCAGAGAACTCAGTTCCCTGCCGGGGTTTGGGGCAGCGCCCCAAAGGAGTTATCATGTATACCACCCGCACCCGGCTGCGTAAACTCCTCGCCGCGCTCATCGCCGAGCGCGAGGATAGCCAGCTGCTCTATATTCCCCACGGCGAAAGCGGCATGCGCCGCATGATCGCCGCGCTGCTGGTCATGCGCCCGATCGTCGAAAACGACCCGCTGGCGGAACAAATCCGGTGGTTTAAAACCGATCAGCCGGAAAGCGCCTCCCCGATCAGCGTGCCGGAAAGCAGTTCCCGTTCCGCCCGGCGCTGATAGCGGCTGTCGATCAGCAGCAGCGCGCCGCGGTCGCTCTCCGTGCGGATCAGCCGCCCCGCCGCCTGAATCACCCGAACCATGCCCGGCAGGGTCATGCAGAGAAAATACCCGTCCGCACCGCTTTCGTCGTGATAGCGCTGCATCGCGCGCACCCGCACGTCCGGCTGGGGCAGGCCCGTCGAAACGACGATTACGTTTTCCAGCCGCTCGCCGGCCAGATCGATGCCCTCCGCGAATGCGCCGCCTAAAACGGCCAGCAAAGCGACCTTTTTCTCCCGCTTTTCAAACGCGCCCAGCAGCGCGTTTTTTTCGTCCTCGGTCATCCCCCGCGCCTCGCGCATCAGCGCCGCGCCGGACATGTTCCGCGCCTCCAGCAGCGCGCCGACCTTCTCCAGATACGCATACGACGGAAAGAATACGATGGCGTTGCCGTCGTGCGCCGTCAGCTGCGCCTCAATCGCGTCGGCCACGAGCGGCGCGCTCGATTCCCGCGCGGCATAGCGCAGATCGACGGGCAGAATTCGCGCGTCCAGCTGGCTTTTGTCAAACGGCGAGGGCAGAGCCAGACACGCGTCCCCGTCCAGACTGCCGAGCATGCGTTTGGCGGCCTCAAACGGCGCGAGCGTCGCGGAAAAGAAGACCGCGCCGCGCGCTTTTTTCGTCTTTTCCAAAATGTCCTGCGCCGCACAGAGCAGAAACAATTCGATCCGCGCGGTTTTCTCCGCGCCTTCCGTCAGCACGGCGTATCGCTCATCCAGCCGTCCCGCCGCATACTGCCAGCAGGCCGCCAGTGAAAACGCATCCGAAGCGGGCGGCCCCGCGCCTTCGGCCAACGCGCCGCCTGCCGCGTCAAGCAGCCCTTCCATCGCCGCGTTCAGGTCTTCCGGCGGCTTTTCCAAACGCCCGGCGGCAAATTCTTCCGTCCGCGCCGCTTCTTCCAGCGCGCGCAGAGCCGCCGTGTAAAGCGCGTGTTTCCGCCCAAGCGCCTGCCCCGCGTCCCGCCGAAGCTCGCGGAGCTGTTTTGCGCTCACCGCCGCCGACGCGTTATCCTGCACGCGCGGAGCAAGCTGGTGCGCCTCGTCGATAAGCAGCGCCGCGCCGCCCTGCATCAGCGCGTCGATGGCGACAAACGGATCGAATACGTAGTTGTAGTCGCAGACGACCACGTCCGCCAGCTGCGCCAACGCCAGCGACAGCTCAAACGGGCAGAGCCTATGCGCTTGCGCCAGCGCGCCGATCTCGCCGCGCTCCCGATTTCCGCCGTCAAGCGCGCTTTCCAGCGCGTCCGGCAGGCGGTCGTAAAACCCTTTCGCATAGGGGCAGACCTCCGGGCGGCAGTCTCGTTTTTCCATTGGGCAGACCTTGTCCTTGGCGGCGATTTCAACCGCCAGCAGCTTTGCGCCGCGCGACTGCAAAACGGCCAGCGCGTCCATCGCGCTCTTTCGCCCCGTCGTCCGCGCCGTCAGCATCAGCACGCGGGCGCATTTGCCCTCGCCCAGCGCCAGCATGGCAGGATACAGCGCGGCCATCGTCTTGCCGATGCCCGTCGGCGCCTGGGCGAAGAGTCGTTTCTTCTCCCGAATGGCGACATACACGTTCGCGGCGAATTTTCTTTGCCCAGCGCGGTATCCGTCGTAGGGAAACGCCAGATCGCTCAGCGACGCATCCCGCGCCTGCCGCCGCGCCAACAGTTTTTCCGCCCATGCGCAGTAGGCCGCGCACAGCGTCTCAAATTCGGCTTGCAGCCACGCGCTGTCCGCGTCCTCTTCATACAGACGAACGGACGCGCCGTTTTCATCCACATATAAAATGCGCAGACGGACGCCGGCCAAGCCCTCCTTTTGGCAGAGCATATGGCCATACATCGCCGCCTGCGCCCGATGTGCCGGGATGAGCAGGTTATCTTCCTTGCCCAGCTTGATTTCCTCCACAACCCGCACGCCGTCGGGGGCAAGCAGCAGCCCGTCCGCCCGGCCGGATACGCGCAGGGCGATTGCCCCCTGTTCATATTCCGCGCTCAGCGACTGTTCCGCCAGATAGGCCGTCTCGCTCTTCGCGCCCGCGCTCTGCCGGTCTTTATGCGCCGCCGCACCCTCCCGCATGCGCCGGGCGGCAAAGGCTGCGGGGGAAAGATCGCTCTCGTGCAGGCTGAATTCCACCACCTGCCGGACGCTTGCGCGAACCGTGTTCATGCGCGTTTCCTCATCCGGCAAAGCGACCACGCCAGCAGCAGCGCGCCCAGAACGCTGATTCCCTGCATGACCAGCCACAGCGTCGGCGGCTGATACCAAACGTGGAGCACGCCTTCGCCGCCTTCCGGCGTGCCGTAGATCCGCAGCATGTTGTTCGTGCCGCGCGCCACCGTATGCGTCTGTCCGTCCATCTCGGCGTGATAGCCGGGATAATAGAGCAGGGGAACCTCGATATACATGCTCACGCCCTCAGTTTTCACCGTCGCCGTGATTTCCGTTCCGCGCTTTTCATAGGCCAGAATCTCGCAGCTTCCCTCCGGGTTCGTGCGGATGTCGCCAACCTTGAGCGCCGTTTTTTCCGTGCCCAGATAGGTGTATTCAAACTGACTGATCCGCGTATCGGTATACGTCTCCTTTTGCAGCGGCGCGTCCTGCTGCACCATCGTCTGCATCGTGTAACCGGAAAAGACGACGCACAGCGCAATCAGCGCCGCCATGCCGAGCCTCGCGTCCTTCTCTTCCCGCAGATAGCCCCACGCCGCCGAAACGCTCAGCAGCGGCGCGGCGATGCTGACAAAGCGCCACGGGAACTGCATCTGCATGAAAAACGTGGAAAACGGCTTTCTGAGTGAACAGAGGAACGTCCACGGGAAGAAATCCGTACATAGCGCCAGCGCCAGCGCGCCCAGAGCCAGCAGCGACAGTGACAATTTGTCGCTCTCGGCCTGAAACGCCCCGCGCCCCGCCGCATAGCGCCGCGCCAGCAGCAGCGCGCAGCCCAGCAGCAGCGCCAGTCCCGGCACCACGCCGATGGTATAGGCGAAATCTTCCGGCGCATCCGCCCCCGCGTCGCCCGCAAAGCCGACAAGGAAACTGCCCGGCACATGCACGTTTTCCGCCGCGTTGAGCACGACGCTCGTGCTGATGCCGTCCGCCGTATACTGCATCATCGGCACATAGAACCACAGGCCGCACAGCGCCGTCACGCCTGCCGCCAGCAGGATGGCCAAAATCCGGCGCTTTTCGGCAAACAGCTTTTTGACGCTGAGCACAGCGGCCAGCGCGCAAAACGCCGCGCAGAACAGCGTGCTGAGCAGATGGCTCATGCACACGCCCGTCATGCCCAGCGCCAGCAGCGGCCAGCGTTTCTCGTCCCTTCGGAGCACCTCGTACAGTCCCAGCAGCACCATCGGGAAAAAGATCATCGCCAGACTTTCGCCCAGCGTCGCGCGCGTGTAGAGATTCACCAGCCGATAAATGCACAGCGTATAGAGCACGCTTGCGCCGACGGCGGCGCGGCGGCTGCGCATCAGGCTGCGCACGCACAGATAACAGGCCAGCGCCGTCGCCAGATTGATGCACGCCTCAAACACCCGCACGCTCGCGCTCAGCGATACGCCCAGATTGCGCAGCGCCGCCGGAAAATAGAGAAACAATTCGGGATAAAATTCCGGCGCGGCATAGCCGTAGCCCAGCAGGGTGGAGCTGTGAATGCGCACGGGGAACTGGCCGTTTCGCAAGCCGCTTGCAATGCCCTCGATGCGGTTCAGGTGAAACAGCAGATCGTGGCCGTCATATACGCCGCGCCAGAGCAGCGGCATGCAGGCAAACGCCGCCGCGCAGACGAGGATCATTGCGTCCCGGCGGTTTTTGCGCCCGCGTTCGGTTTTATCCCATGAGAGCGCGAGCAGCACGGTCAGCACCGCGCCGACAAGCGCCGCATACGCGCACAGATCCGCAGAAAACACGCCTGCGCCAGCCTTATGCACCGTCACGCCGACGATATCCTCCGGGTTTTCGCTCGCCAGATAAAGGTCCGGCGTGGAATCGGTCAGGTTAAAGCCGAAACTCAGCTGCTCAAACCTGCCGTTCTCCTCCTCCATTTCTTCGTGGACTTCGCCGTTTTCAATGAACGCCTGATATCCGGCGGAAACCACGCGCACATCCGCCTTCGCCGCGCCGTCGTAGTCCACCGTCACCTCATAGCGGCCCCACGTCAGGTTCAGGCCGCCGTCTTCATTCTGCGCCTGGCGAAACGGCTCGACGGAATCTTCATCCGTTCCCCAGAGGTTGGCATCCGTGCGCGCCTGCGCGGCCTGCTGTTCCAGCGCCATCGCCGCGTCGGCCTGTGTCTGCCGCGCGTCGGCTTCTTCGCTGGAGATCACAATCTGCCCCAGCTCGTCGCCCTCATAACGCCACGTGTATGCATTTCGATCCGTATAAATGAAGACCAGAGCGATCAGCGCCAGCCAAAGCCCGGCCACGCTCAGCCATTTCTTTTCCATCTCGTCAAACCTCCGAAAGGCCCTATCGCATAAAGCCCCATGATGTTGTTATGATACCATGAACAGGCGCATAAAGCAAGAAGCGGCGCCCGCTTCTCAGCGGACGGCGCTCCCATTCATTTTTTACGCGTTCGGGTCAACCGGAGGACGGCGGCGGCGGCGCGGCGCTTCACCCGTGGAAGCGGTCGGCGTTTCGGCTGTCGTCGGCACGACCGGCGCTTTCGGTGCGCTCGGCATCGTCGGCGCGTCTGGCGCTTTCGGCTCGCTCGGCACCGTCGGCGCGACTGGCGCTTTCGGTGCGCTCGGCATCGTCGGCGCGTCCGACTCCTTCGGCATATACGGATTGACCGTGCTGCGGACGTTCGGCTGCTGAGCCGCCGTATTCTTCATGTA
>ERZ826613.1608-NODE-1608-length-25802-cov-2.989552_pt1 | contig 25802 bp, 20 predicted proteins | sample MGYA00519925_ERZ826613 | MGnify/ENA primary metagenome ERZ826613 (study PRJEB31778, sample SAMEA3449236) | human gut metagenome | biome: human gut; feature: human-associated habitat; material: faeces | place: United Kingdom | collected 2010/2012 ... | reverse complement strand
AAATTAGAAATTCTTGGCGTACGTATGACTGCGATATCCAGAAGCCCGCCACTTTTCTTTGAAGTGAAACGCTCTGTCAGACTGTCCTCATCTTCAATCTCCACATGAAGATACGGCGTTACTCCTATAACCGGAACATTCCCTTTTTCCTCCAGCATCTCGATTCCGGGATCCAGAATAGTCTTATCCCCGCGAAATTTATTGATGATCAGCCCTTTTACACGTTCTTTTTCATCCTCCTCTAATAGAAGCAATGTGCCAAGAAGCTGTGCAAATACTCCTCCCCGGTCAATATCTCCGACAAGGAGAACCGGAGCATCTACCATCTTTGCAAGCCCCATATTGACAATATCATTTTCTTTCAAATTAATCTCCGCCGGACTTCCCGCACCTTCAATTACAATGATGTCATAATTTTCTTCCAGTTTATGAAAAGCCTTCATCACATCTGGAATCAATTCTTTTTTGTATTTAAAATAATCACGGGCACTCATATTTCCCAAAACTTCACCATTTACAATTACCTGAGATCCAACATCGTTGGTCGGCTTAAGTAAGATTGGATTCATGGATACTTCCGGCTCGATTCCTGCCGCTTCTGCCTGTACAACCTGGGCGCGTCCCATTTCCAGACCTTTGTCTGTGATAAATGAATTCAATGCCATATTCTGCGATTTAAACGGTGCAACTTTGTAGCCATCCTGCTTAAATATCCTACATAGTCCCGCACAGAGAAGACTCTTTCCTGCATTGGACATTGTTCCCTGTATCATAATCTTCCAAGCCATGTGATCAACCTCTCATTTTCTTCTTTTGTCCGCACTGCGATCCGGTAAAAACCTTCTGACAACCCTTCATAATTCTGACAATCGCGAATCAGAAATCCTGCTTCCAGTGCCTCTTTTTCAAGTCCTGGTCTTCCTTTGAAAAACAGATAATTGGCTTTTGATGCAAATACCACATATCCCATCATCTTCATGATATTTCTCATATACTCCCGCTGACCAGATACATATTCTCTTGTCTGTCTGATATATTCTTTTGGCTTTTCAAGTGCTGCCACTCCCGCCATCTGTGCCGGAACGGACACATTCCACTGTTGAAGCTTCCAGGACATTTCTTCCAGAATATCCTGATTACTGCTGATTGCATAACCAAGACGCAGTCCCGGCATACTGAATATTTTTGTAAATGCTTTGATGATTAGTAAGTTTGGATATTCTCCCCTTAGATCTGACATCTCATATCTGTTTGGTTCATCCAGGAATTCTAAGAAACACTCATCCAATATAACAACTATATTCTGCTTTTTACAACGATCCAGAATCTTAATCAACATATCCCGGTCAATGGTCTGTCCGGTTGGATTATTCGGATTACACAAAAATATCATATCTATTTCTTCCGAAAGCTTATCCACATAATCTTCCCGAATCTGAAAGTTATCTTCCTCACACAGATAATAATATTCTACTTCTGCACCAACACTTCTTAGAGCTTCTTCATATTCTGAAAATGAAGGCGCTATCACCAGTGCTTTTTGTGGCCAAACTGCTTGCACTGCCGCGAAAAAAAGCTCTGCCGCACCATTTCCACAGAGGATTTCTTCCATATTCACTTGTTCAAATCTGCTGATTGCTTCTCTGAGGGCTTCGCATCTTACGTCCGGATAATGCTCAATCTTTGCTACGCTCTCCTGTACCGCACGTTTCACCGATTCCGGTGTTCCTAACGGATTCGTATTTACCGAAAAATCAATCACGTCCGAGTGACGGTAAATATCTCCGCCATGGAGTTTCCTTGGTTTCTTTTGCACTTGATTCTCTCCTTGATTCTCAATTCATTCTTGCCTTATTATGCGGCTACAATTACATTGACAATTCAATGCATTGTGCCTGTTCTTTTATACTTGTACAGTAAAATACCACAAACATACCAGCACTTTCACAACTTCAAATACCACTAATGCAAGTACTGCTGTCATATACAGTAATGTGTGAGATCTGCGGATATCCTCCGGTTCAATCTCCCGGATCGCATCTCCGATCGTAGGCTTCTTGCAAAGCTTTCCAAAATACCAGGCGTCTCCGGCAAGCTGCACATCTAATGCTCCTGCCATAACGGATTCTGTCTGTGCAGAGTTGGGACTTTTATGATTATATCGATCTCTCAGGAATACTTTCTTTGCATTTTTCCAGTCCATGTGCGTAATTGCAGATGCCAGGATCATAAGCCAGGCAGATAATCTTGCCGGGATATAATTCACTACGTCATCAAATTTTGCTGCTGCCGAGCCAAAATACTGATATTTTTCATTCTTATATCCTACCATGGAATCCATGGTATTAACTGCTTTATAACCAAATCCAAGCAAAGCTCCGCCGATTACCATATAAAAAAGAGGTGCAATAACACCGTCTGACGTATTTTCTGCAACAGTTTCTACCGCAGCCTTTATCACTCCTTCGATCGTCAGATTCTGTGTATCCCGTCCCACGATCATGGAAACTGCTTTTCTTGCCCTCGCAATATCTCCTGTCTGGATTTCCTGATAGACACGGTCACTCTCCACCTTCAGTGACTTTGTTGCAAGGATCTGATAACACATAAAGCTTTCCACTGCCAGTCCAAGATAAAAGGAAATGTGGTATGCAAGATACAGAATTCCTCCTGGAACTGCCATACTGACTGCCACCACGATTACGACTAATAATCCTCCGCCGATCCGCTCCCCCGTTTTTCCACTAGGGAATAAGCTTCTTATAATTTTTTCCACCCCTGAGATCAAATGACCGATCATTCTCACCGGATGATACAGCCACACCGGATCTCCAAATATCAGATCCAGCACAAATCCTGCCATCACCGGAAGAAACATCTGCAATAATAAGTTCATATCCTTCTCCGTTCTTCACTTGATAATCATAATAACTGCCGTCCGGCTGACCATTCTCATCTCTGGCATATCGATCCATGATACTCATGATCGTTCCACCATGCGCCACAACTGCGACGCTCTTGATCTGATCATGTCTGCACTCCTTTATGACCTTTTCAAAACCGCGCACACATCTTTTTCTGAATTCTTCCGGATTCTCTCCTCCCGGAAATGTCATGGTCCCCCCACTGTCAATCCATGCTTGATATTCCGGGCAATCCGACAATTCTTTATAATTCTTATTTTCAAATATACCAAAATCACATTCCCTGAGTTCTTCTACTTCATAAAAGTTTTCTTTGAAAATCAATTTTGCTGTTTCCATGCAGCGCTTCATGGGACTTACATATACCCTCTGGACTTCCGGATATATATTTTTCTGAATATAACTTTCCAGTAATACAATTCCCTCCGGGCAAAGTGATTCATCCGTCCGTCCAATATATCGTTTTTTCAAATTGCCTGCCGTCATAGAATGACGAATTAAATATAGTTGTATCATTCCATTTATTTCCTCATATAAATCTGCTTCCATTTATCATAATTTGGGCTTTTGCTCCTAACATCATCATACTTCTAGTATCAAAGATAAACTATTTGACCTGCGCCTTAATTACCGTCGGAATTCCACAGACAACTCTTATCACACTCTTTGCATCTTTCGCCAGCTCTGTACAGATGCGCCCTATAGTTTCCCGTACTTCTCTGAGAAATGGGTCCATCGGCACGATTCCATATCCAATCTCGTCCGTCACTAAAATCAAATCTGGATTTTTCTCCTTCAACTGCTTCGCCAGTTCGGAAATATCTTCTCCTTCCGAGAGCAATCGTTCTATATATTTATGAAAATGAAAAATTCCCCTGTACTGAAAGATTGCTTCTTTTTCGCACTGCTCTCCGTCTGTCCAGCGCACATCCGGAAACGTCTCCTTTGCATAGGCAAGTTTTCCCTGATATGCTCCTCCTATAATCATGATCATCTCTTTTCACATGCCTCGTCTTTCTCTGCGTATATCCTATTGACCTCGCAGCTACTTTAATAACAATAAAATCTGTTCCATCACTACAACTGCCAACGCCATCAGAATTTCACACATTTGTAGAAAATACCCTGCCAGATCTCCAGTGACTCCGCCGAATTTGCTGATACACATGTGATGATAATACCAGAATACAAGAAGTGCCATAATCACCGCTGCTGCTCCGGACCATTTCCCCACCACAATCATGAGTGCACTAAGTACAATCAAATATATCATGAGCGTTCTTCGATTCACTCTTTTTTCCGCACTTTCTGAAAATGTTGCCACAAGCCCCTGTCCTTTTTTTCTCGCCTGTGGAAAACAGATAACCGAAAGTCCACTCAATGTACGCGACAGCATAAAGCTAATGGCGATTACTTTCGCTGCATGAGCTGTAAGCATAGAATAAATCCCCGTGTACGCTAAAAAATATACGCTGCAGGAAATAATTGCAAATGCTCCGGCATGAGAATCTTTTAAAATCTCCAGTCTGCGTTCCATCGGCTGATAGGAACTTAAAGCATCCTGTGTATCCAAAAAACCATCCAAATGAATTCCGCCAGTAATAAAGATGGGAATCAGCACTAATAAAATCGTCAAAAAAAGATTACTACTGCCTGGTATTCCAGAAGATAACGTTTCCTGCCTGTCAACCAGCCAGCCTCCTGCCTGATAGACACCCCATGACGCCAGACCGATAACAGCACCCACCCACGGAAAAAAACACATCGCAAGCGACATATTTTCATCTGTCCATTCACTTTGTGGCATGGGAATCTTGCTGTACATAGAAAATGCAATTTTAAAACTATTCCACATTTTTTTCATACTACTTTGTAACCTTCCTATTTCTATATCCCATCATAGTTGGGATTTTTGACTCCAACATCATTTTACTATTTGCTCATTTTATCTTAATCGGGATTCCATAGACAACTTCTGTTACCTGATCTGCCATTTTTCCAAGCTCCTGATTGATCTTTCCGAGAAGTCCGATATATTTTTTTGTTTCTTCTGAATAATCCTGCAGATCACTATGCACTTCGTTCGTCACAATCGCCAATCGCTCCGTCTGTGTGTTCAAATAACGGATTCCTTCTACAATCGTCTCCAGAACCGCTTCATCCTCTGCAAGACTTCCATCTTCCTGATATAGCACATCCGCCAGCAAATTAGAAACGCACTCTAACAGAATTCCTCCTGTTTTAGCATTCTCCTGATTTTTTTCGTTCCTACAAGTTTTATTGATATCTAAGATACTTTTACTTCTCTTCCACCTTTGGATAGAATCATCAAGCGTCCTCAAATCTCCATAACACTCCAGCGTCTGAAATCCTTTTCCGGCGCGCATCTGCCTGTGGCGTTCAATCTTCTTTTGTGTCTCTGCACCAAATGGACGCATGGTCGCAATATACAGATATGGGCATATCGCTTTTTTTTCTTCGCTTTTCTCCGGTTTTCCGGTCATCCACATTTCCGCATAGGCAGATTTTCCACTTCCACTGCCCCCGGTTATTACATGCATCATCATTTTATCCCCAGACTTTCTTTGAATATTCTATTTATCTCCTAATTCTTCATAATCATCAATGTGAATATCGGAAAATGTACTCATTTTCTCATATACAGCCAACGCCATATCCAGTACCGGAAGAAATGCAACAGCTCCTGTCCCTTCTCCAAGACACATATCACAAGTCATAGATGCTTCCCTCCCAAGTGCCTTAAGAAGAATATGCATTCCCGGCTCTTTGGACACATGAGACACAATGATATATTCTCTGACTTTATTGCATATTTGCACTGCTGCAAGTGCCGCTACCGCTGAGATGAAACCATCCATAATTACCGGAACGTGGTAATACGCTCCGCCCAGATAAATTCCAACAAGTCCGGCAAGATCAAATCCTCCTACCTTTGAAAGTACATCTACCGGATCATCTGCATTTGGCTTATTTTTTGCAATGGCTGTTTTGATAGCACATATCTTTCTTCTAAGACCAGCACTGTCAAGTCCGGCTCCTCTCCCGGTCATTGTCTCCACTGATTCATCTAAAAGGACACTCGCCACTGCACTGCTGGTCGTTGTATTACCGATTCCCATCTCTCCGGTCGCAAGTATCTGATATCCTGCTTCTTTTTTCTCTTTCACAAGATGCACTCCTGTCAGGATTGCCTGAAGCGCCTCTTCTCTTGTCATTGCAGGCTCTTTCACCATATTCTTTGTTCCATAAGCAACTTTATAATTCGGTACTCTTGTATCACGAACCATACCAATGTCTATCGGAAACAGATCTACCTCTGCACTCTGACACATAATCGCGGCGCTGGTAGCTCCTTCCAGAAAATTCTCTGCTACAATTGCAGTTACTTCCTGTCCGGTCTGTGTCACACCTTCTTCCACGACACCATTATCTGCACACATAGCTATCAGTGCACGATTCTTAAGTTCTACCTCGGCATTTCCAGTAATTCCGGCAATCCGGATAATATGCTCTTCCAGCTTTCCAAGGCTATGTAATGGCTTTGCGATAGAATTCCATTTCTTCCGGGCAGTTTCCATAGCCACATTGTCCAGATTTTCGATTCCATCTATAATAATTCCAAGTTCCTCTTCCCTTGTCATCTATTAATAACCTCCTGCTTCTTAGCTTCCTATCCCTCTTGTCTATCCTGACATCATGCCTGTTAATCTTTTTCTTTATATCTTCTGCACGCACCCGCAAATGCTTCTGCAACTTGTGGATTTCCCATATAATGAATATGTGGATATCCTGCCAATATTGTATCTGTACTGATCATACACTCCCATCCCCTCGTGGACATCGGTTTTTTCGCTGTAAATGCATGACCACATTCTTCTGATTCGTAATAATGAAATTCATGTGCTGTAATGTTTCCAACATTATGACCAAAAACTGTCCCTTTGGATAATATAATATATCCAAACCTTCTCAGTTTTTCTGTCTTATAGCTTTTTCCAAAAAGTGCTCCGGCCATATCATATATTTTCCCGTCAGAACCTTCCAGCCGTTCCTGCAGATACATAAATCCTCCACATTCAGCAATACATGGTACTCCCAACGTTACTGCATGGCAGATACTTTCACGCATAGAATCATTTTCACTTAATTCTTTCGCATACAGCTCCGGATACCCTCCATAAAGAACAATTCCCTGTATATTCTCAGGCAGGCTTCTGTCGTGTATTGGTGAAAATGTGACAATTTCTGCTCCCAATTTTTTTAAAATCTCCAGATTATCCGGATAGATAAAACAAAATGCTTCATCATGTGCAACTGCAATTCGAATCCCTTTTTGCAAAGTGTCTGATAAGTTCAAAAGATGCTCTTTGACTTGTGTATCTTCCTGCATTGCTGATACATTCCGGGCAAGTTCTAATATTCCGTCCAAATCTACGGTATCTTCCATCACCCTTGCCAGATGTTCCAGCTTTTCATCGATTTTCTCTACTTCTTCCGGAATCTGCAAACCCAGATATCTGCTTTCCAGAACACATTCTGATACAACCGGAACATATCCATATACGCGGACTTTTAACTGTTCTTCTATCATCTGCTTCATCCTTGCATACATCATCGGGGAGATACGGTTTAAAATCACGCCCTTGATATGATGTTCTGTTTCATATTCCAAAAATCCTTTTACAACTGCAACTGCAGAGACAGAGACTCCTTTGCAATCTAAAATCAATATAGCTGGTGTATCTGTTGTATCTGCCACATCCCATGCGCTGGCTTCTTTTGAAATTCCGGCAATTCCATCATAATATCCCATCACACCTTCCAGAACACAGATATCTCTGTTCTTTCCATGAGAAAGAAGTGATTGTCTCACTCCTGTTCTTTTACACATAAAGGTATCCAGATTGTAACTGTCGATTCCAAGCACTTTCCGGTGGAACATCGGGTCGATATAATCTGGTCCACATTTAAATGCAGCACAATTAAGACCACGATTTTTCAGAGCCTTTAATATTCCACATGTAATCATCGTTTTTCCGCTTCCACTGGATGCGGCTGTCAATAATAATCTTGGAATTCCATTACTATTTCTGTTATTGTCTTTATCATCTATGGGCTGCATATTTTTTCTGTTTAACTCCTTGTTCAAAGTCCGGCCGTATAATTAATCTAATTCAAAACTTACAACATAAATCGGATTCTGTCCTGTCATCATATGATAACTTCCAACTACTTTAGATTTTGCAATATTGACCTGCACGATTTCATCATTTTTAATCGGATATTTTCTGCAATATTCCAGAGTCTGCGCCAATGTCTCCAGTGAAATAGCATTTAATACCACTCTTGCCTGTGGATTCTTTTTCCTGATAAGCTCCAGAATCTCTTCCAGTCGTCCTTTACTTCCTCCGATAAATACACAGTCTGGTGCCGGAAGATCTTTTAATATTTCCGGCGCACTGCCTTCAATAACTTTTATGTTGCTCACTGCAAATTTTCTGGCATTTTCCTCAATAAGACCAGCTGCCTCCGGATTGATTTCCACTGCATAAACCTGTCCGTCTTCTGCCTGAATTGCAGATTCCACAGATACAGATCCGGTTCCCGCCCCGATATCATATATAATATCCGACTTTCTGATCTTCATTTTTGAAAGACTGATGGATCGCACTTCCTCTTTTGTCATTGGAACATCTCCACGGATAAATTCTTCATCATTCATTCCATGAGTCACCGCATTTTCTCCACCATATGGATTGGCAATGAGCACCGCTGCAAGATTGTCTCCATCATAATCCAGGAATTCTGACACATTTCCTTTTAAAATCTGCTCTCCCTCATAAGTAAGCTCTGCCCCGACTGCCATGTTACAATCTCCAAGTCTGGCATCGATCAAAGTTTTTGCAAGCTTACGGACATCTGCTGCAGAACCTGTCAGTGTAAACGTATACTTATTATTTTTCACAGCTGCAAGAAGATTTTCCTCTCGTCCATGAATGCTGACAAGTTTTATGTCTTCCCATGGAATCTGAAGTTTTGCACACAAACTGGAAACTGTAGAAATTCCCGGTAAAATCTCTGTCTTTACACGCTCAGGCTCACCACTTTTTTTCAGCCTGTCACGGATCGTTAAAATCAATTTCTTTGCACCACTGTAAAAGCCAGGATCTCCTGACAGTACAACTACTATATTTTCATCTTGTGGATGACTGAAAATATAATCCGTAATTTTCTCCGGTTTGTAAGCTGCAAATGTCTGCTGTCCTTCTTTTACAACAGATTTTAACATACGTGATGCACCGATCAGTACATCGGCTTCCTCACATGCCTTTTTAACTTCCACAGTCATGGAACCTTCTGTTCCCATTCCGATTCCTGCAAGCGTCACTTTTTGCATTGTTTTGAAATGATACTCTTCTTTTAACAGATCAATGATTTCTTCGTAAGTATATCCGGACTCTTCTTTCTGACGGCCCAGAACGATGATTTTCACACCAGCCTTTTTCGCTGCATTATATTTTTGCAGGAACCCGCCAATATTTCCCGAATCCTTTGTCACCATATAAGAAATGTCATAGCTCTTCATAATTGCATAATTCATTTCCACCGAAAATGGTCCTTGCATACAGATCAGATTCTTTCCGGTAAACCCAAGCTGTTCACACTTATGTGCCACTTTCGCTGTTGAAAGCACTCTCGCATAAACACGTTTTTTGTAATCTGTGAGATTCTGAAAAGCTGCCAGTTCTTTACTTCCTGTCGTTGCCAGAATATTTCCTGTCGTCTGCTCCAGATATTCAATTGCCTCTTCCATGCTATCCACATAAATGCAATCTGACTTTTCAGCTCCTGTATCCCTTAAAATCCTCAAATATGGAACTCCGGCTTTTTCACATGCATTTTGCAGGTTTTCTGTCACTTCTATCGCATAAGGGTGAGTCGCATCCACTACATATGAAGGATGATATTCATTGATAAATTCTATCATCTGATTTTCATCCATCCGTTCATGTGTTGTTGTAATATTACTTCCCTCTGGCAGCAGACTCTCTCCATATTCTGTTGCCACGCAGACATGAACACTGACTTCCCTTTTTACTAAAAATTCTGCCAGCCGTCTTCCTTCTGTTGTTCCTGCATATATTAAAATTTTATTTTCTGTCATATCGATATCCCCTTGGTGTAACCATTTTATCTTTAATTATTTTTGTCATTTTATTCCCTATATAAACGGTAGAAAACATATCTACCTCGGTATTTCGAAGCTCTTTCAGTGTCAGTATGTTCATACTTTCTTCTTCTCTTGCAATATTTCTCACAATACCGCATATAATGCTTTCTTCTTTGTACTCAAGCAAAATATCACAAGCCCTTGCAAGATAATCTTTTCTCTTTTTGCTGGAAGGATTATATAAAGCAATCAGAAAATCCGCCTGTGCTGCCGCCCGAAGTCTCTTTTCAATCAGTTCCCACGGCGTCAGAAGATCACTTAAACTGATCAGACAGCAATCGTGTCCAAGCGGTGCACCAAGCACTGCTGCTCCCCCCATTGCTGCTGTCACACCCGGAAGAACCTCGATCTCGACTTCCGGATATTCTTCTCCGATTTCATACATGAGTCCTGCCATTCCGTAAATCCCGGAATCACCACTGCACACCATAGCTGTCACACGCCCTTTTTTTGCCTCTTCAAATGCCAGCCGGCATCGCTCCGGCTCCTTTCTCATCGGCGTTGTCATAAATTCCTTTTCCGGAAAATATTTTTTCATAAGATCTACATATACTGTATACCCGACAATCACATCACAGCCCTTTAGCGCTTCCACCGCTGCAACCGTCATCTGCTCATAAGCACCAGGTCCCATTCCAATCACATATACTTTATTCAAAATCCACACTCCATTTCTCCACTGCCACAGCAACTGTCACTCCTTCATGCGCTGTCTTGTGTACCAGAATTTTCTCCCCTCCGGCACACATAGCACTTCTTTCACACACATTATCAACACCTGTGGTCTGTTTTACAAATTCAGATCCTGTAAATGTCCCTTCTGCCTGTTCCAGCTCTTCTTTCGAAAATGTCTGAAACGGTATGTCATATTTTTCACAGTATGTACATAGTCCAGGCTCTTCCTTCTTTAAATCAATGCTTGCTGCAAGTTTCACTGCTTCCGGAAAAATCCCATAATCCTCAAGCACCTGTGTTACATGCTTTTCAATCTTTTCAGCAGCAGTTCCCTTCTTACAGCCAATCCCTAAAACCACAGCTTTAGGAATCAAATACAACACCTGTGTTCCGCTTCCTGCAGGTGCATCGTTTTTACAGATTCCTATGTGAATCTTTAAAGCCCTTGAATCACATCTGTCTGACTCATGTATGAATTTTAATTCTTTTGGAATCTGTCCTATGACAGAGCATTCTGGTTCTATCTCTGCTAAAACTTGTTTGCCAGCCAAAATATCTGCAGATACGAGTTTTGCCAGTTTCATATCTTCTATATATAATCTATTTTTCTTTGCAAATATATCAACCGCCCACTTCTGATTCAAATCTGTTGCTGTTGTGATCACGGCCTCCATGGAAAGCATTTGACTGAGTTTTTCTGCAAGTTCATTGGCACCTCCAATGTGTCCGGACAAGATTGGAATACAGTATTTTCCAAGCTCGTCTATAACCAGTACAGCCGGGTCTTCTTTTTTGGACACTACAAATGATGCAACTGCCCGAACTGCAATTCCTGCTGCACCTACATAGATCAAAACATCAGATACTTTCCAATGTTCTCCGGTCCATTCTTTCAGGCTTCCCTCATAAGAATCTGCCTCTTCTTTACATTTGACATTCTCTGCTACAAGCCAGTCTTCTGCCAACAAAGCTTTCCTGACTTTTCCAGCCGTCTTTCTTCCGTTTGCAGTAAAGCTCAGAATTGCAGCTTTCATCTAAGAATCACTTCCTTTCCGGAATTCAGTTGTGAATCCCGGATCATACAACTTTGACCGTTCATAATGGCTGTGAGTCACTACATTTCCCACAAGGATCAGTGCAGTCTTTGTAATCTGATGTTTCCTTGCTGTCTCCACAAGTGTATCTATCGTACATACATATGCCTCTTCCTCCGGCCATGTTGCTTTGTACACAATTGCTGCCGGCGTATCTGATGCATATCCTCCGGCAAGCAGTTCTTTTACCAGCTTTTCCAAAAGTCCTGTACTTAAGAAAAGAACCATCGTTGCACCATGTGCAGCAAAACTCATGATCTTTTCACGCTCAGGAACCGGAGTCCTTCCTTCCGTTCGTGTAATAATAACACTCTGTGACACCTCCGGAAGAGTATATTCCAGATTCAGTGCTGCCGCCGCTCCACAAAATGAGCTGACTCCAGGGCAGGAATCATAATCAATTCCTTTTTCATCAAGAATGTCCATCTGCTCACGGATTGCACCGTAAAGACAAGGATCACCCGTATGAAGTCGTACGGTCATCTTATCTTCTTTTTCTGACTTTATCATAACCTCTATGACTTCTTCCAGTGTCATATAGGCACTATTATAAACTTCGCAGCCTTCCTTTGCATATTCCAGCAGTCCTTTATTGACCAGTGATCCAGCATAAATGATTACATCTGCTTCTTTAAGATATCGTTGTCCTCTTACCGTAATCAGATCGACCGCTCCCGGTCCTGCTCCTACAAAATGTATCATTAATTTTCTTCCTCCCACAAATGCATCAAAGTATCTACCTTACTTGTTTTTCCCAAAATTCCATACACATTTGAATATAAAATTGCCCCAACAGGCATCTGATCTGCCATGCGGTATTCCATATATTTTTCAATGGATCTCATGATCTGCCCGATTGTAGCTTCTCGCTCTTCTTCACTTAAAAGTGCAAGCGCATCATCGGTCGTCACGCAATCCAGAACCGCTCTGGCACGATCTGCGGAAAATCCAGCCCGTAGCATTGCCGTTGCCAAAAGATCCATACGGCAGTCTGCCCATCTGGAATGCGTATTCATCACTCCACCTGATACTTTGATCAGCTTTCCGATATGTCCGGCAAGTACAAGCCCTTGAAACTTACAATCTGCTGCCATATCCATGCTCTGCCCTATATAATTACTGCATTTTACTACATCTTTATCCTGAATTCCATATGCTTCCCGCAGAAAATCTAGCCCATAATTTCCTGGCGCCATAATGAGATAGTTCTTTCCCCCTGCACGCCTGACCTTCATCTCTAATTCAATCGTATCAAGCAGAGCCTGTTCACTCATCGGCTCCACGATTCCACTTGTTCCCAAAACAGAAATACCACCTTCAATTCCAAGTCTCGGATTAAATGTTTTCTTTGCCAGTTCTACTCCCTGCGGAATGGATATCTCTATTTTAATTCCGCCGTCGTACCCATACATTTCACACGCCTCTTCGACTTCTCTTAAAATCATCTGTCTCGGCACTCGATTAATTGCAGCATTTCCTACAGGCTGATCCAATCCGGGCTTCGTCACCCTGCCGACTCCAACGCCTCCGTCCAGGACTATACCAGATTTTATTCTGCTTACTTTACTGTATACTAAAATTCCATTTGTAATATCCGGATCATCTCCACTGTCTTTTTGTACTGCGCAGGAAACAGATTCTATATCCGGATTACTTTTATTATATTTATTAAATTCTTTTTGAGCCTCAGTGATCTTCAGTGTCAACACTTCTTTCCCTGGTAAAGACACTGTGACCTGATCTACGCTGACATTTCCAAGAAGCATTGTGACCGCGGCCTTTGTTGCTGCCTGTGCACACGTTCCTGTGGTATATCCTCTTCGGAGTTTTTTCGTCATAGTTTTTTACCCTTCCAGTCTGAAATTTTTGAATTCATCATCGTTCGCTCTCTTCATTCTACCTATCTGTGTGAAGGTTGTCAAATCATTTGCCACTTCCATCTATTGTCTTTTTCTTTCAAGATTTTTATTGATGCCAGACTTTTCAATATCCGCGTGCCGAAATCTACATTCTGTGATACAATAAAACAAGCAAAGAAAGGAGCCATTTTTTATGTCAGAACAAAAGCAGCGCGTCTATGACGCCTTAAACAAGCTCGGAATTAAATATGAAGTCGTAGAACACGAACCCGTACACACAATGGAAGACATGGACCGCCTCGGTCTTCCTGAGAAAGGAACTCTGTGCAAGAACCTGTTTCTCAGAGATGCAAAAGGAAAACGTCATTTTCTCATTACATGTGATGAAAATGCTAAAGTAGACTTAAAGTCTCTTGGCAGACAGCTCGGTGCCGGAAACTTAAGCTTTGCCTCAGAAGAACGTCTCGAAAAATATCTCGGACTCAAACAGGGAAGCGTATCTCCATTCGGTCTCATGAATGATACCGACCATGCAGTCGAATTTTTTATTGATAAAAACTTAAGCAAATGCAAAAGTCTGGGAATTCACCCATTGGAAAACACAGCAACAGTATTCCTCTCATTTAAAGATCTGGATAAGTTCCTGTGGAATCTTGATGTGGATGTGATGAAGATTAAATTATAACCAATAGGCAAAACGATATGAGGTTATCTTTCATTGGTAACCAAAAAGCTGAAGGTGTGTCAGACCTTCAGCTTTTTTATTCCTACTTTTGGCAATGGGAAGGCTTAACCCCACAGGCTAGTTGCCCTCTACTTATCCCCGTCTAACCATTTGTTGATGCGGTGGCAAACCACACCAGCCACAACAGTGATAATAAACGATATGAGTACTTCTTTCACTGGCAACACCCCCTTTCTACGCTATATAGAGGGTAGCAACAGTGTTATTATATCATGTTTCATCCAATATTTATAGTATTATTTTTATACAATTAGCATAGCGTCTCCGAAAGAAAAGAAACGATATCTTTCCTGTACTGCTTCTTCATATGCTGCCAATACGTGTTCTCTTCCTGCCAGTGCTGATACTAACATAATCAGTGTTGACTCCGGCAGATGGAAGTTCGTAATCAATCCATCTAAAATCTTGAATTTATATCCCGGATAGATAAAAATCTCTGTCCAGCCACTTGTCGGTTTCAAATGTCCGGTCTCGTCCGCTGCCGATTCAATGGTTCTGCAACTTGTCGTTCCAACACAGATAACTCTGTGACCGGAATCTTTTGCGCGGTTGATCTTCTCAGCTGCTTCTTCGTCCACCTGATAGAACTCAGAATGCATATGATGATCTGTAATCTCATCTACCTTTACCGGACGGAATGTTCCAAGTCCTACATGAAGTGTCACTCTCGCAATGTCAATGCCTTTTTCTTCTATCTCTTTTAATAATTCCGGTGTAAAATGAAGTCCCGCTGTCGGTGCCGCTGCGGATCCGGTATGCTTTGCATAAACAGTCTGATAACGATTCTTATCTTCCAACTGATGTGTAATATACGGAGGCAGCGGCATCTGTCCGAGCTGATCTAAAATCTCTTCAAAAATTCCTTCATATTCAAACTTCACCAGACGATTTCCTTCTTCTACGATTCCAACGACCTCTCCAACAAGAAGACCTTCTCCAAATACGATTCTTGTTCCAACTTTTGCCTTCTTACCGGGCTTTACCAGTGTCTCCCAGATATTATTCTCTTTTCTCTTTAATAATAAAATCTCAATCTTTGCTCCGGTTTCTTCCTTCGCTCCAATCAGTCTTGCCGGAATAACCTTGGTATCATTGATGACCAGGCAGTCTCCTTCTTTCAGATATCCTGTAATTTCTTTAAATATATGATGTGAAGTAGCTCCCGTCTCCTTGTCAAGGACAAGAAGTCTGGAACTGGAACGATCCTCAAGCGGATCCTGCGCGATTAATTCCTCTGGCAGATCATAATAAAAGTCCTGACGTTTCATGATTATAAATCCCCTTCCTGTATGTTTTCTTCTATACTATCTTCTACTTCTTCTTTATTTTCTTTTATTTCTGTTACATTTTCACCTGTAGTCCCGGTTGTTTTTTCAGATTCAGCTTGTGTAAACTCCTTTTTCACTTGCCCGGCATCACTCACGAAACTATATCCTCCATCTGGCACAGCTCTATACGGTTGTCCTGGCTGTGACTGACTCTGCACTTGCACATTTTCCCGTACATAATTCTGTGTCTGCACTGGTTCTCGCGGCTGTACAGACATCTGCGGTCCTGCCGCACTCTGATACTCTGGATACATTTTCACTTTTTTCTCATAGACAACTCTTGTGTCACAGAGCATATCGTGAAAGCCCCGTTTTTCCTTATCAATTCCCACAATAATATATCCAATCCAGATAGATATTCCACATAAGAATCTTCCGACAGTCTCCCGGTATAACACATCCACAAATGAAAGCTTTTCATTTCTGTCAGCAGATACTACCCTAAGATTCATCAGTCGTTTTCCAATCGTCGTTCCAGTACACCATGTCAATAAAGCAAAATACATGACTTTGAAAATATACAACACAATATCTTTTAATGAATAATGAAACAATACATTTTCATCCAATATTGTACCACTGATCAGCGCTCCGATTCCGACCCATGCAAGACGCACAACGAGAAGTCCAATTGCCACAATGACGCTGTCTATCACATATGCTGCTAAACGCACCCAGAACCCGGCATAATTCTCATTACTGTAACTGTTCTGCATAATACATCAGCACCCCGCTTTCCTTCTCTTCGGCAGTTTCCTTTAATATCTGTGCCTCAGATTTTGGAACAAGCTTTTCTGCTTTACTAAATATTGCTGCCAATATGCTTTCCTCACTGCTCGGTGTATAGAACTCGTCTACTCCAAGCTCCGAAGCCATCTGATTCATTACATCCTGGTAAGTTGCGATCTCATCAATAAGCCCATTCGCTTTTGCCTGTTTTGCGGTGTAAGTGCGTCCGTCTGCCAGTGCTTTTACCTGGTCTGCCGACATATCTCTTCCGTCCGCAACAATATTTACGAACTCCTGATAACACTCATCGACCTGTGACTGGTAAATTGCGACCTGCTCGTCTGTCAGCTTGGAACTGTCCTTGTTCACACCACTCGTAATACTGACATAACGAATTCCAAGTTTCTCATAAAGTCCGCTCATATCATACCCTGACATAATGACGCCGATAGATCCTGTAACCGTATTCTTATTCGCATAAATCTTATCTCCGGTTACAGACGTCATGTACCCGCCAGAAGCTGCATAATGCGCCATATAAGTCCAGATTGGACGGCCTGTCGTCTCTTTATATTCTATCAGCTTGTCATGAAGTTCTTCCGACTCATAGACCGCTCCGCCTGGAGAATCCACATACAGCAGAATCCCTTTATTATCTGAATCGTCCATAAGATTGTCAATATAATCCATCGTTGTATTGTGCTGATATCCAGACGATGTATCCAGTACACTGCTCTGCGTCTGCTCCTGAATCGTCCCCACTACATTCACAACTCCAATATAATCATCTGCCGGCGGATCAAATTCCAGTTCTCCAGCCAGCATCGTTGTCACATCTTCTGCCATTGTATTTGCAGATAAAGTATTCGTCAATACGCTTGTAACACCTGTCACAATAAATACAGCCCCAGCCACAACCAGACCGATTATCTGTTTGTTCTTCATCTTTTTTTCTCCTTTAAGTTCTAAATCTCCATAGCTTTTTTATTGTAACATATGAAGGATTGTTTTTCAAAAAATAATACATTTAACGCGTAGTAAACCTCGAATTTACTACGCGTCCTGCTATTTTGCTAACTTTATTAATTCTTCGATTCTTTTATTACATTCTCCCACCGGCACATCTGTTACAATAACTCTCTTACACTTTTTCATCACTTCAACTGCTCTTGCAAATGTCTCATCACTAATCTGCCGGAATGGTTCTTCTGTAATCACTTCCACTGCCAGAAGTCTTGCAAGCTGATAGTCAATATCATTCTTGTAGAGGATTCCTGCTGCAAATGGAATGTGTTCTTTCTGTAACTGTCGATAAATTGGGATTCCGCTTCCTCCGGACGAAATTACAAATACCTCTGGTTCTCCTTCTATCTTCGGAAGCTCTATGCTTCCAAATACCGGATCAAAAGAACCATTGTCAATTTCATAAAGACTGCGGATTGTATCTTCCTTAAATACCTCTTCTGGCTTTCCATAATGTGCAATGGTATCTCCCTTCACACAGATAATCTTATCCGACACTTTCTGTGCAAGATCAATCTCATGCAGCGACATAATGACCGTAATATGCTTTTTTCTTGCCATACGTTCCAATATTGCAAGTAATTCTAATTTATATCGTACATCTAAAAAAGATGTCGGCTCATCCAGCACAATAATCTCCGGCTCCTGACAGATTGCTCTTGCAAGAAGAACTCTCTGTTTTTGTCCATCACTAATAGCGTTAAAATCGCGGTTTCCCAGATCTTCTGCATGAACTGCCTTCATTGCCTCATCTACGATTTGTTCATCTTCCGGCGTCAGTATTCCAAGCCGCCCTGTATATGGGTAACGTCCTGTTGCCACAATTTCATGACAGGTCATAAGCTCCGTTTTAATACGTTCTGTCAAAACAACAGCCATATTGGAAGAAAGTTCTTTATAAGACATTTCCTGAAGCGACGTGTCATCGAAGAACACCTTTCCTCCAATTAATTTCAATTGTTTTGTAATGCTCTTTAAAATTGTAGATTTACCGGATCCATTTGGTCCAATGAGCGTTACAATTTCACCTTTATCAATACCAATATTAATGTCATGGATCAGTGTCTTTCCCTGGTATCCAACAGCCATATCATCCATTTTAAAATAATAATCTGCCATGTTACATTCTTCCTTTCTCGCGCTTCACCATCATATAGATGACAATCGGTGCACCAAGTATCGATGTGACTGTACTGATATTCAGCTCCACCGGTGCCAGTGCCATACGAGCGATCAGATCACAGCTCATACAGAATACAGCCCCTATAAAAAATGTACCTGGTATCACCACAATCGGTTTTGATGTTCCGAACGCTTTTCTCGTAAGAAATGGAACTGCAATTCCCACAAAAGAAATGGGTCCGGCAAATGCAGTCACACACGCGGAAAGAATACTTGACAGTAATATAATAACAACCCGGAATACTTTAATATTCACTCCCATACTCTGTGCATATGCTTCTCCAAGCTGATATGCACTGATTGGTTTTGACAGTAAAAATGTACACACTGCCGCAATTCCAACTACAACTACAGCTACTTTTATATTTCCCCAGCTCATACCGGAAAAACTTCCCTGTGACCAGCCATGAAGATTTACAATATCAGAATCATCTGCAAATGTCACCACAAAATCTGTAATTGCGGAACAGATATATCCAATCATGATTCCTCCTACCAAAAGGGATGCCATATGATGAATCTTCTTTGACATCAAAAGAATGAATCCCGTCGATATCAACGAACCGATAAATGCTGCCACTACTAATGTGTAAGATGAAAAATGTCCTACATATTTTAAAAATACAATCATAGTCAGTGCGACAGCCATCTTCGCTCCGGAAGAAATTCCAAGTACAAACGGTCCTGCGATCGGATTTGAGAAAAATGTCTGTAATAAGAAACCGGACAGAGACAATGCTCCGCCCAGTAATGCTGCCATGAGGATACGCGGCAGACGTATCTTCCATATGATACTGTACTCTACCGCCTCTCCATCATGTAAAAATAATATTCTCAAAATCTTCGGCACAGAAATATGTACATTTCCCGTATTAATATTCAGCACTGTAATGACAAAAAATGCTGCGATCATACACACAAATACAAATGTATATCTGGATCTTTTTCTGAAATTTTCAGTATGAAAACTTAACTGTTCCTGCTTTGTTTCCTTATTTTGCATATTTCTCCACCAGTTTCTTTTATTTTTTGATCTTTATTTCATCTTTTCAAGAAATGTCATCTGACTGGCATCACCATCTGTCAGCATCAGATGAATATCTGAAATCAGTTCTCCAACTGTGTCTGTCGCCTGATATAAGTTTTTACCAGTATACCATACATTTCCATCTTTGACAGCTTTAAACTCTGTAAACAGATTGCTCTTGGCTTCCAAATCACCAAGACTACTCACCTGCCCGTCAATGGTTCCGTTGTAAATAAGATAATCTGCATCTACTGCCGTTGCATAAAATTCTTCCATCGTCAGTTTTACAGATGGCGCATTCCCCTCAGAATTCTTCAGATCCTTGAACACATATCTTCCACCGGCAATCTCAATCATAGTCGGAATGTAGTCATCGGATTTGCGGACAACCACAGAACCGTCTGTATTGATGTAAAAATATGCCACTGTCTTCTCTGTATTCTTAAAATCCTTCAGATCTTCGATTACCTTTGCCTGGTCATCAAAAAATGCTTCTGCCTCTTTTTCTTTATTCAACATTGCTCCATAGACTTTGATCCACTCTGTTCTTCCAAGTGGATGAGACTCATAACTGGAATAATCTACAAATACTGGGATATCAAGGTCTTCAATCATCTCCTGCACCTTCGGTGAGTGAAGGATCATCGTAGATTCTACTGCCAGTTTGCAATCTCCATCTACAATCTTCTCATAATCCGGTTCACTGTATTTTCCTGCAAATGTCATGGCTCCGGATTCCATTGCTTTCTTCGCACTTTCTATATACCAGCCGGAAGCCTCTAAACCAGAAAATTTCACAGTATCAATTGCATCTAATGCATCAAATAATGACATGATTGCTGTAGCAGCCATATAAATATTCTGAATCGGCTGTTGAATTACTATAATCTTTTCATCTAATCCTTCCGGTGCTTCTTTTCCTTCCGGCACGATCAGATACTGACGCCCTTCATGCACATCAATAAGTTTGTAACCTTCTTTGTAATAAAACACATCAAACTCCTGAGCATATGTCAAATCCATGGTAGATTCATAAGTCAGTCCGTCAATTTGAGGGGCTTCTGCTTTTTTTGAATCGCTATTATCTGAGGATGTCTGAGCCGATGAATTCGTACTGTCACTGCTTTCTTTACCGCTTTTCGCAGAGCCACAGCCCATAACCATAAGGGCTGTAGCAAGCAAAAGCGCTGTTATTTTATATATTTTTTTCTTCATGTTCTTTTCCTTTATTCTTCTGTCTGAACTCTTGTCTGGGCAATTGCATCATCACCGGCGTCCTTGACTGCCTGATCAAATAATGTATTCATCTGATCCTCACATCCAAAAAGTACACCGTAGACTTTGATCCACTCATATTTAGCCAGATCTGTCTGCTCATCCTCAGAACGGTCTACGATAACCGGAATTCCAAGTAATGCAAATTTCTCAGTCATCTGCTGGAAGCGCTCTATCTGCTCTTCTACAGTCAATTCTTTCTGTTTTTCAGATTGGTCTTCAGATTTCTTCTTTGATTTTTTATCTGATTTATCATTCTTTTTCTCATTAGATTTTTTATCTTTATCCTTAAAGTCCGTATTGTCTTTATTTTCTTCAAGGTCTGTGATATCCGTCTCTCTTGGAAGAATATCAGATGTAAGTAGTGCAAGATTTGTTTCCTGTTTTACCAGTGTCTTGAAATCTGGCTTCTCTTCTTTTCCACCATAAACAACCTGTGCCTTGTCTTCTCCATCTTTCTTCTCCATCTTTTCTGCAACAGAATCAACTTTACAGTCTTTTTTCTTATCCCCAATCGCTGCAACATTGTCTGTAAGTCCAAGTTCATCCATCTTCTCAAGAAGTGCTTCTGTTGATGTATAAGTCTTATCTGTCGGCATCTGCACTACGATCATATCCTGGTCAAGACCGACTGGGACTTCAACTCCTTCTGGAACAAGAAGATATTTTACAACATTTCCTTTATAAAGCTCTGCTGCCAGTTCCTCTTCACTTATACCATTCAGATTTTCTTCGCCATCCTCCGAAATTCCTACAGCAGCTGTATCTTCTTCTGCTGCATTCTCGGATTTTACATCCTTGGAATCTGTACTCTGATCTGCATCTGTATCTTTTGCTACATCTTCACTTTCACCAGTCTCATTTTCTGCATTGATAGCTTCTGCTGCAAGCTTCTCCGGATCATTTGCAGTTCCTTTTGTCATATCAATCTCAAGGAGTGTAATCCCCTGATCATAGTGATAAATCTTGAAATATTCAGCATAATCAAGCTTTGTCTCTGACTGATACACTAATCCCATGATATCAGGAGCCTTTTCATCTAACTGTTTATTAGCCGATGCTCCTCCTAAAGTTGTTCCATTTCCAGCTGCTGCCAGATAAACAAAGATCGTATACTCAATTTCATGTGCCACAGACATTTTATCTGTCATACCAAGAATTTTATTATTCTGATTCAATGCAATCGGAATTGTAACAGTCGCTGTTCCGCCACCTTTTGATGTATAATATGTATTTCCATTTGCTTTGACATACTGATAATGATCACTGTCAAATACCAATGTCGCATATGCCTGGCCATTCTGAATAGTAATCTTATTACAATAAATTTTAACTTTTCCGGTTCCACCAGACCAGGTAAAACGATCCGGTGTATATACACCATCTGCCAATACGGTAGAACTATTTACCTTACTTGTCGCACCACTTGTATCTGCTTCATACTTGGATTCATTCTCTGCTTTTCCATCATTCGGTTTTAAAATAGACCCGTTATTAGATCCGGATGGAGTCGTACTGCCTCCGTTTGTTCCACCATTGCCCTCATTGCTGATATCACCAATCTTTTCCAGACTGTCTGAATGGAAAACAAGAGTTCTGCCATACCAGCTCTGCCTATTATGTGAAAATGCTGCTACTGCAATTTCTTTATCTAAAGACTCCAACGGTACTGTATAAGTATATTTTCCATTGTTATCTTCTTTAAAAGGAACCCACAAAGACTTGTCTGCTTTTGCAGCCTCTTCTTTTGTTCCCAGATACAAATAATCATATCCTGTGCCGCTCAAAGTCAATACTGCACTCATCTTACCATTCTTGACCGTCAACGTGCAGCCTACTACACGAAACATAGCTGAACTAGATACGACATTATTTACTTTATAGATTCCATCTGCTGGAACTACTACTCCCGGATTTGGATCTGGTGTTGGATTCGAATCTGGTAATTCTCCTGTTTTTTCAAGAATTCCATTAATAAATGCTCTTGCATCTTTCGTTGACCACTCACCTGTTTTTACTGTGCGTACAGAATAACTGAATTCTTTTCCAAGTTCTGATACTGGCATTGTAAAAGTAAAACTCTTATATCCACTTGCAATGTCCGAGCGGTCTTGTGGAACAATCGCGTTTGCTTCCTTTACTTCGTCAGAATCCACCGTATTACCGATATATAATCTGTCATATAGACCAGCCTGTGTCACCCAAGTAACAGTAGCCTGATCTCCACTTATAGAAACACTACTTTCTCTCTCAAAATTCAAACTATATGAATTTGTAGTCGGATAAGCCGAACCATATAAATTGTATACGCCTTCTGCAGTTGTATTAACTCTGTTCTCCAGATTCGGAATGTTTATGAACAAATCTCTTGCCCAGGTAAACCAATTTTCATTTCCAGGTGTAATTGCAATGTTCATTCCCTGTTTTTCAGCCTGTATATCAAATGTGAAGGTTGTTACATTTTTTTCTAAATCATAAGTTCCTTTATAAACCGGTGTCTTATCCGTATCTGCCTGTACTCCGAGATAAATTTTTGTCCACTTGTTTCCTTTCACATCTAACGTCATACGAATATTCTCTCCGCGCAATACTGCTTTCGAAGAAACAATTACAAAATCATTAAATGTACTTCCTGTACCTCCGGCAATCACCTTCACTTCATCAGTAGCAGTTGGAAAACTTTCAATTCCCTCATATGGAATATAAATCCAAAGATCCTGTTTACTATACCAAGTTCCATCCACTTTCCCTAATGTAACCGGGAGAACCTTTCCGCTGTATGATACCGGCACCTGAAATGTGAATGTATATCCTCCATCTGCCAACTCAGTTCCTTTTACAACTGAATTCTTGATTATATCTTCTTTTTCTCCCAGATATAATTTATCAAAAGATACATTCTTGGTCGAAATTGTAATCTCTAAATTATCTCCATCTTCCTGAACTTTTGACTTATTTACCACAAACATCTTAAATGCACTGCCATCAGCCTTGACAACCTGAACCTTGCTGCCCGTTACAGTCGGCGCAGATGGATTTTCCACTTTTGCAACATCAGAAGTTACAGTTGTTCCATTAGAATCAGATATGATACAACGATATTGTCCGATTTTATCTATTGCCATCTGAAATGTGTATATATTTGTCTTTGCGTTGATTCCATCACAGTCTGTCCAGCTTGTCCCATCTGCACTATATTGCCACTGATAATTTAATTTAACACTCTCATCACCATTCACCACAACATTAAGGGATACTTGTGTATTATTCTTCGCAATTACATCTTTTGGCTGTGATTGAATTACAACCTCTGTCTGCTTTTTAAATGCATCTAAAGCAGGTATTTTTAATGCAAGGGAATTATTTGTGCTAAATGTTCCATCTTTTTTCTTTCTCGGAACAAAATACACTTCTCCTCCCGCCATGGATTTCGGAACTTCAAATGTAAATTTTTCCAGATTTTTTACACTATCTACTTCTCCCATAACCAATGGAGTTTTTTCTGCATCATCTTTTCGCCCGATATAAATTGCATCATATGTAAAGTTTCCACTGCTTGCTGGTTTCACCCAGATAGATACTTGAATCTTATCTCCTATAATCTTTGCTTCTGACTCGGCAATCTTAATCATCGAATATGCCTGTCCCGGCTTTTTAATATCATCACTGGCATAAATAGCCTGAATATCGTTTTTAGTTATATATGCATTGTCTTCTGTACTATTGTTGCCGGAATTTTCACCATCACCGTTTCCGTCTTCATCTGTTTTTTGTTCTGGAGACGGTGGCTGAGAATTAATCACAGGTTCTTTAGGATTTGGAATACTCATCCAGAGATAATTATCACTCCAGGTACCTTTATCAGAACGTCCAACAGCTATCGGAATCCAACTGTTCACTTTTGATAATGGTACACTTATAGAAAATTCACAAGTACTTCCTGTGTTATTTCCTACTATATAATTATTTTTTTCTGTATCAGTTACCGGTCCTAAATACAACCAGTCAAAAACTTTTTCAGTTCCTGTATGAAATGAAATCTTAACCTGATCATCTTTCACTTCCATTTTGTCAACAACAACTGGGAACATTCCATACTCGCTCCCATCATTTTTCAATACCTTTACGTCGTCAATATCTACTGTCGGCTGAACCGGTGTCTCTGTCACCTTCGTTTCCGCCTCTGTCATCTGTGAGCCCTGAGATATCTCCGTTTCCGGATTACCTGCCTCAGTTTCCAGTACACCGGCATTATCTTCCGGCTGTTCAGATGTTTTATTCTCTTCTGTTTTTAATTCTTCTTTACTCTCCTCTTTAACAGCTGTACTTTCTTCCTGTGCATGACCAGTATCGCTTGATACTTCTTCTGTTTCCTGTTGCACAATACCCGTCGCATCCTGATCTTCTGCGTATACGTTCGCATAAGATAAAGGTGTTGCCACCATAGTCGCAACCAGCACTCCGGCTAAAAAGCCTGCACTTTTTCTCTTCATCTTTTCCTCTCCTTATTCCATGGAATCCATAGTTCTGTGTGAAAATAGTCTCCAAGCTGCTAATGTATCAATGCCTTCTACCGCCTGATAATGCCCCAACTTCTTTGCCAGTTCAGCATCTGTCATCCTGACAGGTTCAGTTGAAACAGAATTATTTGTTTTTTTCTTTATACATTCCTCCCTCGTCTGTGTTCTG
>ERZ826613.1606-NODE-1606-length-25821-cov-4.054568_pt1 | contig 25821 bp, 19 predicted proteins | sample MGYA00519925_ERZ826613 | MGnify/ENA primary metagenome ERZ826613 (study PRJEB31778, sample SAMEA3449236) | human gut metagenome | biome: human gut; feature: human-associated habitat; material: faeces | place: United Kingdom | collected 2010/2012 ... | reverse complement strand
ACTTCCAAAAGATTTAACACCGAAATATGTGGAGATGATGACTCCTTATATGGGAGAAGAAAATATCTATGTGATGCAGATTCGCCAGACCGGTGCAGTGCATTTGGATATGTAATGAGATAGAATAGAATAAAATGATGTGAGTAAAATTAATAGAATGGGGAAAGCTTCTGGTTGAATGAGAGGCTTTCCTCATTTTTGGTTTTAAATAATAATTTCCGAATACATATTTGGGTTTGGCAGTACGGGGGTGGAGGCAGACCGGAAATTTTTCCGATATTCTTTTGGGGTCTTTCCTGTAAACTCTTTAAAAACTCTGTTAAAGGTCTGCTGATTGTTATAAGCACATTCTATGGCAATCCGTGTGATGGAATAATTGCTGGTTGTGAGCAGATGTTTTGCATAGTTAATGCGCAGGCAATTTAGGTAACGGTTAAAGCTTTGATGAAGTACATTGCTGAATATCCTTGAGAGTGCATACTTTCCAATTCCGAAGTGATTTGCAATCATTTCCTGTGAAAGATTTTGAGTAAAATGAGTACCAATATAAGAAATTATTTTTCCGGAAAGGTCTTGTAGTCCTTGAGCTTCTGACTCATAAGGCAATATTTTTAAATATGGAAAGATGCGGGAAAGCATTAAGGAAACAAGTGAACTGCATAAGGGTACTGTTTCGGGACAGAAATGTACTTCGACGCTTCGTTTTTCTGCATATAGAAAGTCAGTATGAATCTGGTTGGGATTTAGAACCGGATTAGCCGGTTGACCTTTAAGTAAATCTTTTTGGAAATAGGGAAGCAGATTCGGGTTACAGTTTAAAACATAGAAAAGAGTTTCTCCATATTCGGATAAGGTGTGATAATTGTGAACTACATTAGGAAAGATAATCGCAAGATTTCCAGGTTTTAGGGTATAAGTTTTTGGACCAATCTGCATTACAATTTCGCCTTGGATTACATGTACCAATTCAATTACCTGATGAATATGTAGAGGAAAATCAAGGGGTTTGTATTCAAACACACAATAATAGTTTTCTTTTTCATTTTCGTACTCGTAAAACATAGTTGTCATCTCCTGCAATAAATGTGTGGTTTTCTTTAGTAATTATGAAGTATTATACAAAAGAAACTGGTAAAATGTCAAATATAGAAAAGAAAAACGTGTAAAAATGTACAAAGTACACATTATTCTTCTGGCGCGCGTGAAGATGAATAGTTAAAAACACAAATAAAAGATGTGTTTTATATTCTGGAAAGGGGAAGCAATTACTATGAAGAAAAGATATTTAAAAATAATGAGTGTAATGTTATGTGCTGCAATGTGCTCTTCTTTAGCAGCATGTGGTTCAGGAGACAGTTCTGAGGGAAGCAGTGACAGCAGTACAGAATCAAGTTCCAGTTCTGACAGCGGAAAGAAAAAAGGGCTGGAAATTGCTTATAACTTAACCACTGAAGATTTCTCTGTTTTTGAAGGCATTATCAATGATTTCACAGAAGAAACAGGAATTGACGTAACCATTTACAATGGTGGTGATGATTATGAATCAGCAATGAAAACAAGAATGTCATCAGGTGACCTTCCGGATATGTGGGTTACACATGGATGGAGTGTTATCCGTTACAGTGAATATATGATGGATTTGAGTGACCAGCCATGGGTAGAAAACATTGATGCAGGTCTAAAAGATGTTATCTCAAATGATGATGGAGAACTCTTTATCTTACCAATCACACAGGCTGTTGTAGGTATTATGTACAACAAAGATGTATTAGAATCAGCAGGTGTTGACGCAACACAGATTCGTACATGGGATGATTTTGATGCTGCATGTAAAGCAATTAAAGAAAAAGGCGAGGCAGCTCCAATTGAAATGTGCCTGGCAGATGGATTTGATTCCTATATGCTTGAAGGCATTTGGCCGACCTTATACACTAATGAAGACTTGAGTGATAATAAAGCAGATGCATTAAAAGATGGAAGTTTTGACTGGACAAAAGATGGAAAAGATGCATTTGCAAAATCAACAGAATGGTATGATAATGGATATTTTAATGAAGATTATGTAAGTGGAAATAAAGATGATATATGCAAAGCTCTTGCAAACGGAGAAGGTGCTTTCGCAATTTATTCTACAGAAATGATTCCTTCTATTCTGGCTTATAATGCAGATGCAAATATTGGAATCCTTCCACTTCCATCCAAAGAAGAAAACGGTGCTTCCTATTTCGGAACTGGTGAAGGAAACTTCAGCTGCTTTGGTATCTGGAAAGATACAAAATATGAAGATGAATGTAAACAGCTTCTTGAATACCTGGCACAGCCGGAAATTGCAGTTCAGATTGTAAAAATTGATGGTGGTATCCCAGGTCTGACCAATATCGAATTAGATGAAACAGACCAGGCTGCTTATACAACAAATGCATTTAAAGAAGCACAGTCACAGTTTGACGGCGATTTAAGCTACGATAACTTCTTTGACCGTGAATATCTTCCAAGTGGTATGTGGAGTGTAATGGCAGATGCTACTTCTACCTTACTTGCAGATGGAGACCCAGAAGGTGCAACAGAAGAAGCATTATCAATGGTTGCTGATAATTATAATGACTTAATGGGAAATTAATTAAATTAACGAAGGCTTAATAGGGTGACAGAAACGGAAAGATGAGAACTCCGCACTTGGATGCTGTCCTTGTGCGGAGTATTTTTGGTCAAAAATCAGGAGAGAACGGTAGCTTAGACTTTTTCTGAGAGATGGCAGATGGGAGTTGCGTGATGACTGATAAAAGAAAACGAAAATTAAACTGGTTTTATATACCAGCTGTAATTTTAATGATAGCTTTTATTGCATATCCTCTGGGAAATGCGATTTACCTTTCCTTTTTTAAATGGAATGGATATTCCGTAAACAAAGAATTTGTTGGAATTGAAAATTATGTATCTATGTTTAAAGATAAAGTATTTGTTTCTTCGCTGAGAAATACACTGATTTATGGTTTTGGATGTACGCTTTTTCAGCAGATTATTGGGTTGGCACTGGCTTTGTTTTTAAACAGTAAATTTAAAGGTCGTGGAATGATTCGTACCATTATTTACATGCCGGCTATGGTTTCTGGTCTTGTAATGGGATATATCATGTATTTCTTCTTCCAGTACAAGGGCGGTGTTGTAAATGATATCTTAGCAGCATTTGGTGCTTCCGGATATGACTGGCTTGGAAATGGTACTTCTGCGATTGCAGTTATTGTATTTATTAATACCTGGCAGTTTGTCGGTGTCAGTATGGTTATCTATCTTGCAGGTATTCAGGGAGTATCTCAATCTTATCTGGAAGCTGCAACGGTAGATGGGGCAAATGCCTGGGAAAGATTTCGTTTTATTATCTTGCCACTGTTAGTACCAGCACTTTCCTCTTCTGTTATTTATAACTTAATTGGTGGATTGAAACTTTACGATGTTATCATTGCGCTGACAGATGGTGGTCCGGCAAAGAAAACTCATTCTTTGGCGACATATATTGCAAACCGATATTTTGATGCAGAACGTGCAGGATATGCAGCAGCAATTGGTGTATTTTCCTTTGTGATGATTATGATTATTTCCATGATTGTCAATGCATATTTCCGTAAAAAGGAGGTTGACCTTTAATGGGAAAAATAAAACAAATATTTCACAAAAATAAAAATACAGAATTTTATGATGAAACAGAAGAAAAAATGAAATTTCGTGCAAAAGACTGGTGGAAGTATCTAGTCAGTTTATTTTTACTGGTTGTATATCTGTTTCCATTTTATGTTATCATCAATGTATCGTTAAAATCATTTAATGATACCACATCAAGAATACAGTTTCCGGCTGAAATTTACTGGGATAATTACAATAAAATTATTCAGAGTGGAGAAATTTTTACTGGTATTAAAAACTGTTTAATTATTACAGTGTTTGTACTTCTTGTTGAAATTGTAATTGGATGTATGGCAGCTTATGGTCTGGCACGCAATCAGTCCAAATTAAATGAAGTGGTAAGAAGTCTGATTATGTCAGTTATGATGATTACTCCTCTTACTATTTTGGTTGGTGTGTATTCTACTATGTCTAAATTCCATGCGACTTCTACTTACTGGGGCATGGTATTGGTGTTGAGTGCGTTTGGATTACCATTAGTTATTTTTTTGTATACAAACTTTATCTCATCAATTCCGGTTGCGCTTGATGAAGCAGCAGCAATTGATGGAGCAAGTAATTTTCAGGTTTTCTTTAAAATTATTTTACCACAGCTTAAAACTGTAACAGTCACTGTTATTATCCTTCAGGGGGTAAGTGTATGGAATGAATATACTTATGCGTATTATTTTCTGCAGAAGACGTCTATGAGAACAATTACACTGGTTATCAAGACTTTCTTTTCAGCAGTATCAAATGATTACGGGGCAGCAGCGGCAACAGCGGTAATCGGAATGTTACCACTTATTATTGTTTATCTGTGCCTGCAGAAATACTTCATCCAAGGTCAGGTAGATAGTGCAATTAAGTAAAAAGTCGAAAAAGCTACCTTTGGAAGAGTTCTGAGGGTGGCTTTTTTAGAAAAAATTCTGAGAGGATATAAGAAATAATTCTGAGCGTACATAGGAAAGAACAGGAGGCGTAAAATTGAAGTTAACAGAAGATTCACCGGTTGTAACAATTGCAGACCAGATTGCGGAAATCATTGTGGCAGGATTTTTATGGCTGATTGCGTGTATTCCGATTATTACAATTGGTCCGGCAAGTGCAGCTTTGTATTATACAATCGTAAAAGTTGTAAGGAAAAAACATAGTACGGTGACGCAAGCCTTCTGGTATTCTTTTAAAGAAAATTTAAAGCAGGGAATTGTGATTACTTTAATTTATTTGGTTTATGCAGTGATTTTGTTTTTCTATGTTAGTACAATTTTAAGAAGCGGAATGTTTGGAAAGAGTCCATATTTATTTGTGACTTCAGGAATTATTCTTGCATCACCTTTTGTGTTTACGATACCGTATATTTTCTCTGTACTTTCGAGATTTCGTACGGAAATCGCAGGACAGTTTCGGTATGCATTACATTTATCCATGAGTCATTTTCCAATTACACTGATATTGATTGTTGGTTTAGGAGTGGCAGGAATGATTTGCTATTTGTTTCCGTTTTTTATGGCAATTATTCCAGGGTTCTACGCATGGGCTTCTTCATTTTTGATAGAGAAAGCGTTACAAAAATATATGAAGCAGGCAAGAAAAACAGAAGAGAGTGTATGGTATTTTGAATAATTAATTTGAATGGTGATGGAGCAATTCAGGTATATCAGTGAGTGGAAAAATTTAGTTTTGACACTTACAGTATAAGATAACGAAAACAGAAGGAATAAAATCAAGAAAGGGACAGGCTTATGGAAACACAGGAAATTCGTATTGAAGAAAATGGCTTAAAAGTGGTATTTGAAGTCCGCGAGAATGGAATGGTAGAACTAAAACAGTTTTCAACCGTGGGCAAACCGGACAGAAATCGTGAACCAAGAGATGAACAGGCTTCTTATTCCATTACAGAGATTCAGCTTACCGGAAAAGGAAGCAGAAATATGCATGGATATAAACATAATTTAAGCAGTGCATCGGAAGAGCTTCATTATGTAAACCATACATTGGAAAAAACAGAGAAGGGTCAGAAATTAATCATTCATACAAAATCAGAGTATGGTGTGGAACTTAGTTATTACATGCAGTTCTTTGATGGAATTTCAGCGGTTCAGGTATGGACAGAAGTAAAAAATAATGGTGCAGAAGCAGTTGGCTTAGAGTATGTTTCGTCCTTTATTTATCATGGGCTTTGTGCAAATGGAAAACTTCCGTACTATGAAAAAACTCAGATTTATACTCCATATAACAGCTGGAGCTGTGAAGCACAGTGGAAGAAAGACAGCGCAAAACAGTTAAATTTAAATGGAATGATGGTGGATGGATTTAATACTCCTGGATTTGGTTTAAACCGATATTGCTATGGGGGAAGAGGTTCTTGGTCAAGCTGTGAATATCTGCCAATGGGAATTTGTGAAGATACAGAGTCAAAAGAGACGTATTTCTTCCAGATTGAACATTCTGGTCAGTGGCTTGCAGAGTATGGTTCTTCCATGGGCGGAGATTTATATGTGGCACTCAGCGGACCGACAGAGATGGAAAATGGCTGGTGGAAGAATTTAAAACCAGGAGATACATTTGAGACAGTGCCGGTTGGATTTGGTGTTGCAGATGGCTCTTTGAACGAGGCAATGGCAGAATTGACACATTATCGTAGAGCAATCCGCAGAGAAAATGAGGATGACAAGAAATTAAATATTGTATTTAATGATTACATGAATTGTCTGATGGGTGACCCGATTGAAAAGACAGAAAAAGAAATTATTGATAAAGCTGCCGAGATGGGCTGTGAATATTACTGCATGGATGCAGGATGGTACGATAAAGGCTATTGGTGGGACAGAGTTGGAGAATGGAAAGAATCACCGGAGCGTTTCCCGAATGGAATGAAATCCGTATGTGATTATGCAAAATCAAAAGGACTGGTTATGGGACTCTGGCTTGAAATCGAAGTTATGGGAGTCGAGTGTGAGCTTGCAAAGAAACTTCCGGATGACTGGTTTATCTGCCGTCACAGAAAACGCCATATCGATAATAAACGATATCTGCTTGATTTTAGAAATCCAGAGGTTAGAAAGTATTGCCGTGAGGTCGTAGACCGTTTGATTGAAGATTATGGAGTTGGATATTTTAAAGTAGATTATAATGTTACGATGGGATATGGAAGCGACTTGAATTCTGATAGTTGTTCCGATGCAATACGTGAGCATTATTTATGCCTGTATCAGTGGTATAAAGAAATTTTTGAAGCACATCCAGACCTGGTAATTGAAAACTGCGGTTCTGGTGGACAGCGAATGGATTACGGAATGTTGAAGATGTTAAGCCTTCAGTCAACCAGTGACCAGACCGATTATATTTACAATTCTTATATTGGAGTAAATGTTGCAAGTGCGGTAACACCGGAACAGGCAGGTATGTGGGTTTATCCTTATGAAGATGATAGAGAACACGTCATCTATAACATGATAAATGGACTTCTGCTTCGTCCATACATGAGTGGAATGGTATGGAAAATGAGTGAGGAAAATCTCAAACTTATGGCAGAGGGAATCGCACTTTATAAACAGATTCGTGATAAAATAAAAGACGGTGTTCCGATTTTTCCTCTTGGATTTGCTGATTTAGAAAGTAAACAACTGGCTTATGGAATTAAGACGGAGGATAAAGTCTATCTTGCAGTGCTAGCACCAAAAACAGAAAAAGTTGAAATTCCACTTGAATTTGAAAAAGAAATAGAGAAAGTGGCTGTGATTTATCCAGGCAGTGTAGATTGTAAATTCTCATACGACAGTAAAAAACTTTTTGTTGAGCTTCCACAGGAAAAATGTGCACGTCTGTTTGGAATTGATTTCAAATAAAAAGAGTAAATGAATACAGGAGAGACGTATGAACAAAAACGATTTTGCGAAAAATCCACCGATGGGCTGGAATAGCTGGGACTGCTATGGGGCATCGGTAACAGAAAAAGGATTGAAACAGAATGCAGATTATATGGCAGAGCATTTAAAACAGTATGGCTGGGAATATGTTGTATGCGATATTCAGTGGTATGAGCCGACTGCGGATTCCAGTCATTATCATAAGTTTGCTGATTTATGTATGGATGAATATGGCAGACTGATTCCGGCGGAGAATCGTTTCCCATCCGCAAAAGGGGGAAAAGGATTTAAAGAGATTGCGGATTATGTGCATGAAAAAGGTTTGAAGTTTGGAATTCATATCATGAGGGGGATTCCGCGTCAGGCAGTTTCTGCAAATGTGACGATTAAGGGAACTTCTTATACAGCACGTCAGGTGACACATCCGGCTTCTATCTGCTGTTGGAATTCCGATATGTATGGATTAGATTCGACCCAGCCTGGAGCACAGGAATATTATGATTCTATTTTAGAATTGTACGCTTCATGGGGTGTGGATTATATTAAAGTGGATGATATCTGCGTAAAATATGGCAGACCTGGAGATGAAAGCACATTGGAGTATGGCGGAAATGAAATTGAAATGATTCATCGGGCGATTGAAAAATGTGGACGTCCGATCGTCTTAAGTCTTTCCCCTGGACCGGCAATGGTAGAGCAGGCAGAGCACTTAAGAAAATACGCAAATCTGTGGAGAATCACAAATGATTTCTGGGACTGCTGGGAAAATATTATGGAAATGTTTGACCGTTGTAATAACTGGGCGCCTTATGTATCAGAGGGCTGTTTCCCAGACTGCGATATGCTTCCAATCGGACATATTTCCATTCGTGGCTGTGAACATGGTTTAAGCGACAGATGGACAAGACTTTCAAAAGCAGAACAGAGAACCATGCTTACATTATGGAATATTTTCCGTTCTCCTCTTATGATTGGCTGTGAACTGACTGATATGGATGAGTGGACCAAATCACTTTTAACCAACGAAGAAGTTTTGGCACTGTTAAAGAAAAGCCGTAATGCACACCAGGCAGTCCGTCAGGGGGATATGATTGTATGGCAGGCAGACGATGAAGAAGGAAATGCTTATCTTGCGGTCTTTAATACAACCAACTGGAGTGAAACTTTTGCAGTTGACTTTCGGGCATTAGATTTAAGTGGAAGTTATAAACTACGTGATTTATGGGAGAAAAAAGAGTTAGGTGAAGTAGAAGGCAAATTGATTGTGGGAGTGGATTCCCATGATGCGAAATTATATAAACTGAGTAAATAATATACTTACTCTTGGAATCTTTATGAATCTTTATTAGAATTGCTTTTTTGGCTGATTTTTCGCCAGATGAAGGCAGTATTTGGGATAGAAATGGGAGGGTTTTATTATGAGTTTTAAAATTGCATTTATCGGAGCAGGAAGTCTTGTATTTGCAAGAACTTTATTTACAGATATTATGTCTGTTCCGGAACTTAGAAAGGCAGAGATTTCATTTACGGATATTAATCCGGATAATCTCGAAAAGACAAGAGCACTTTGCCAGAGAGACCTGGATGCAAACAATATTCCGGTTACGATTCAGGCAACAACCGATAGAAGAGAGGCATTTAAAGATGCCCGATATATCGTAAACTGTGTTCGTGTTGGTGGATTGGAAGGATTTGAAACAGATATTGAAATTCCATTAAAATACGGAGTAGACCAGTGTGTGGGAGATACTTTGTGTACGGGTGGAATTATGTATGGACAGCGTGTGATTGCTGCAATGCTTGGATTTTGTAAAGATATTCGTGAAGTTGCAGAACCTGGAGCAATTATGCTGAACTATTCCAACCCAAATGCAATGGCAACCTGGGCATGCAATAAATATGGAAAAGTAAAAACAATTGGTCTGTGTCATGGAGAAATTCATGGAGAAATGCAGATTGCAGAAGTACTCGGAATTCCGAGAGAAGAACTGGATATTACCTGTGCAGGAATTAATCACCAGACCTGGTATATTTCTGTTAAACATCATGGCGAAGAAATGCTCGATAAGCTTCTTCCAGGATTTGAAGCACATGAAAAATTCAGCGAAGAAGAAAAAGTCAGAATTGATATCTTAAAACGTTTTGGATATTATTCTACGGAGTCAAATGGTCATCTTTCTGAATATGTTGCCTGGTATCGAAAACGTCCAGACGAAATCAAAGACTGGATTAATCTGGATAACTGGATTAATGGAGAAACCGGTGGATATTTACGTGTAACACGAGAAGAGAGAAATTGGTTTGAAACCGATTATCCGAAGATTTTAGCAGAAGAACCGAAGAAATTAGATGGTTCTGAAAGAGGAAAAGAACATTGTTCTTATATTATTGAATCACTGGAAACTGGAAGAAAATACAGAGGTCACTTTAATATTATGAATGAAGGCTGTATTACAAATCTTCCGGATGAGAGTGTTGTAGAAGTTCCTTGCTATGTAGACGGAAATGGCATCAGTATTCCAAAAGTAGGCGACCTTCCACTTGGATGTGCCGCTGTATGCTCACAGTCTATCTGGGTACAGAAACTTGCTGTAGAAGCAGCGGTTCATGGCGATGTAAACTTATTAAAACAGGCAGCATTGATGGATCCATTAACAGGTGCGGTATGCAATCCTCCGGAGGTATGGCAGATGATTGATGAAATGCTGGTTGCTCAGGAACAATGGTTGCCACAGTATAAAGAAGGAATTGCACAGGCAAAAGAAAATCTTGCAAAAGGAAATTTGATCCCGACAAAAGAAGGATATAAAGGTGCGGTTCGATTGAAAGAAAAATCGGTAGAAGAAGTTGCAGCAGAGCACGATAAGAGAAAGATTACAGCATAGTATGTGTTGAAGGTTAGTTTGAACGCAGATAAGCATTATCCCGCTTCAAGTACACGGAGCACTAAGCGGCGGGTGAGGGGGATGCTTATGTCAGTGGGAGTTGAAAGCTCCCACTGACAGATCGCAAAGCGACTGCGTTCATGAGTAAGTAGCGAAGCGGATTACGAATGTCCGCTTTACCGCAGTTTTACAAGAAAAATAAAAAGGAAAAAAGAAAATGAAACTTATGATAGTGGAAGATGACAAGGCACTTGCAAAGGGAATTGAATTGGCACTTTCTGAAAAAGAAAACGAAATCACAGTCTGTCATGATTTAAAAACGGCAGAAGAAATGTGGGAAAGTGAGAACGCAGACCTTGTCATTCTTGATGTGAATCTTCCGGATGGAAGCGGATATGATTTTTTGGCATTCGTAAAAGAATCATCGAAAGTTCCGGTGATTCTTTTAACTGCCAACGATTTGGAAATCGACCAGGTGACAGGGCTTTCACTCGGCGCAGATGATTATATTACCAAACCATTTAGTCTGGCGGTGCTTCGTGCAAGGATTGAAGTGCAGAAACGCCGGATTCGGGAACAGCGTGAGAATCAGAGTATAAAGTCAATTTTGCCAAATTGTTATGTGATAGAGAATTTGAAATTTGATTTTGAACGGCTCTGTTTTTTTAAAGGAGAAGAAGAATTAAGTTTAAGCAGAAATGAACAGAAACTGCTTCAGATTTTTTTGAAAAATCAGGGACGGATTTTGACAAGAGAAATTTTAATGGAACGTCTGTGGCAGGATGGTGCTGAGTTTGTGGATGAAAATGCGTTGTCTGTGACAATCAACCGGCTGAGAAAGAAAATAGAAGGCGAGACAAAATATATACAGACCGTATACGGTCAGGGCTATATCTGGAGGAAAGAAGAGTGATAAAAAAGTGATTTGGGGAAGGAGAAACTGGGAACGGTTAAATCAAATGCTTGATGAGGGAATCCGTGGAGAATTTGAAGAGTCTAAATATGATGAAAGTGAACTTTCCAAAGTAGAGTCAAAGTGGAAACGGTTTTTACAGGATTCTGCAATGGCAAAGCAGAATTTAGAGACAGAAAAGGCTAATATCAAAGGGCTGATTTCAGATATTTCTCATCAGACCAAAACTCCAATGGCAAACATAAAACTATACAGTGAACTGCTTTCGGAACAGTTGGAAGAAGACGGTATGGAAGCGGAACTGCTGGGACAGATTCAGGCACAGGCACAGAAACTGGAATTTTTAATCCAGGCGTTAACGAAACTTTCCAGATTAGAAACAAATATTTTAGAGGTGGTGCCGGTTAAAAGTCAGGTAAAACCGCTACTTGAAAGTGCAGTAGAAGAAATTCGGAAGAAGGCAGAGAAAAAAGAAATTCAGATAAAGATAGAAATGGACTTTGAGGCAGAGGCTGTTTTTGATAGAAAATGGACGGAAGAAGCACTTTATAATTTGCTTGACAATGCGGTGAAGTACAGTCCGGCAGGAAGTGAAGTCCTGATTTCAACCAAGCTGTATGAAATGTGGTGCGTGATTGCGGTAAGTGATAGAGGACGTGGCATTTCAGAAGAAGAAATTCCAAAGATATTTGGGCGGTTTTATCGGGCAAAAGAAGTACAGCAGGAAGAAGGCGTTGGAATCGGACTGTATCTTGTGCGGGAGATTTTGCAAAAAGAGGGAGGATTTATAAAAGTAAATTCAGAAGTGGGAAAAGGAAGTACATTTTTATGTTACCTTCCAAGGTAGGACAGGAGTCTTAAATCTTTCAAAACTGTTAGATTTCCGAAAGAATCTCGAAAGAGTCCTTTGTTATACTGAAATTAACAAAAGAGATTAGATAAGAAATTAGGAAAAACAGAAAGGAAGATGAGAGATGGAAGTATTAAAATGCGAGAACTTAAAGAAATATTATGGAAATCATGAAAATACAGTAAAAGCCTTAGACGGTGTGGATTTATCTGTAGAAAAAGGAGAATTTGTTGCGATTGTCGGTTCGTCAGGTTCTGGAAAATCGACCCTGTTGCATCTGTTTGGCGGCTTGGATGAGCCAACCTCTGGAAAAGTATTTGTAGATGGAAAAGAAATTTATCAGTTAAAAAAAGATGCACTCTGTATTTTCAGAAGAAGAAAGATTGGTTTTGTATTTCAAAGCTATAATTTAGTTCCGGTCTTGAATGTGTACGAAAATGTGGTACTTCCGGTTGAGCTTGATGGAGACAAAGTAGACACAGCTTATATTAAAGAAGTCATCGGGCTTTTGGGATTAAATAAGAAATTAGAAAGCCTTCCAAGTCAGCTTTCGGGAGGACAACAGCAAAGGGTTGCAATTGCAAGGGCGCTGGCAGCGAAACCGGCAATTCTTTTGGCGGATGAGCCGACCGGAAATCTTGATTCAGCGACCAGTCAGGATGTGCTTGGACTTTTGAGAGTGACCAGTGAGCGGTTTCATCAGACGATTGTGATGATTACACACAATGAAGAAATTGCCCAGATGGCGGATCGAATCATTCGGATTGAGGATGGAAAAATTGTGTCCGGAAAGCAGACCATGCAGATGATGGACAAAAATCCAGAGCAGAAAGAGGGTGCAGACTGTGTCGAACGTGAAAAATAAAAAGATGATCAATCAAATTGCATTGAAGTCTTTAAAGGCAAGAAAAAAGCGAAATTTAATTGCAATTTTAGCCATTGTATTAACCTCTGTTTTATTTACTGCGCTGTTTACGATTGGAGGAAGTCTGATTGAAAAAAATCAGGAATCTACAATGCGGCAGGTCGGAGGCAGTGCGCATGCAGGATATAAATACTTAACAAAATCAGAATATGAAAAAGTGGCAAAAGATAAGGGCTTAAAATCGGTTTCTTATCGAATTGCACTTGCTGATGCAGAGAATAAACCTTTGATTAAAGTACGCACAGAAATGGCTTATTATGAGGAGTTGGAGGCAAAATGGAGTTTTTGTTATCCGGAAGAAGGGCACATGCCGAAGAAAGAAAATGAATGTGTGGCAAGCGATTTAACCTTAAAGGCATTGGGCGTTCCGTGCAAAATCGGTGAGAAATTTTCGGTTGATTTTAGTGTAAGAGGAAAGAAATATTCCAAAGAATTTATCCTGTGCGGATGGTATAAGGGAGATCGTGTTTCGATGTCACAGGTAATGTGTGTTTCGAAAAAACTGGTCAATCAGCTTGCACCAACTGCAGAAAGTTATCAATATGGAGGAGATATAGCAGGAAGTTATATGGTAGATTTTAACTTCAAGACCTCGTTTAATCTAAAAAAACAGCTGGAAGAATTAAATAAGCGGATTGGTTTCGAAGAAAAATCAACGGGAGTGAACTGGGCATATCTTGGCATGAAGGCAGACGCTGAAACAGTTATACTTATTGTTGTAATGCTTGGCATTATTCTGGTTTCCGGCTATCTGATTATTTACAATATTTTTTACATTAATGTGTTTGGAGACATTCGGTTTTATGGACTCTTAAAGACAATTGGAACGACAAAAAAACAGCTTGGAAAAATAGTAAGAAAACAGGCAAATCTGCTTTCTCTTGCAGGAATTCCGATTGGACTTATTTTGGGTGCGGTTGTGGGTGCAGGATTACTTCCGATTATCTGTGCCAATTTAAGTATGGGGGATACAGAAGGAACAAATGTGGTGCTTCATCCATGGATTTTTATCGGTTCGGCAGTCTTTTCTTTTTTGACGGTTCAAATCAGCTGTATCAAGCCGTGCCGTATCGTAGCAAAGATTTCCCCAATCGAAGCTGTGAAGCTGACCGAAAGCTCTGTAAATGCAAAGGTAAAAGGGAAAAAGAGAAGAACTCATAAGCTTACCATGCATGCTTTTGGGCTGGCAAATATCAAAAGAAATCGAAAAAAAGCAGTATTGGTTGTATTTTCCTTATCGTTAAGTCTGATTCTGCTTAATACGGTTTATACGTTGCTAAAGGGATTTGATATGGATAAATATGTATCAAACAGGAGTGTAAGCGATTATATGGTAACGGATGCGACAACGGATAATCCGGCACTTTCAGAAAGAACGGAAGATGGAGTCACCAGTGATTTTTTGACGGAATTACGGAAACAGGATGGAATCAAAGAAAGCGGAAATGTCTATTACAGCGAATGGGAACAGAAGTTATCAGACTGGGAAAAAGAACGATTGGAAGAGAGAATCTGGAAGGATTGGAAGAAAAATTTTGCTTACATGATTCAGTTGATTGGTGAAGAGGACATGAAACAGGAAATAGACGCCGATAAAGAGCGTGGGAGCATCACAGCAAAAATGTATGGTTTGGACCAGCTGGTATTTGAAAAGTTAAAATGTGAGCAGGGCGAATTAGATTGGGAGAAATTCAAGAGTGGAAATTATATTGTGGTCAATCAATTCGAATCGGATGATGGCGAGAAACCGATTTACGATGTTGGAGATAAAATCACGTTGACTGGAGAAAATGGGTTTACGAAAGAATATGAGGTGATGGCACTTGTGTCGATGCCTTATCCGGCAGAATTTCAGATGTATTTTTCACTTGAGATAAATTATATTCTTCCCTCTTCAGAATTTTTAAATTATTTTGAGGGCAGACAGCCGATGAAAACATTATTTAATATATCAGCAAAAGATGAAAAACAGATAGAGAGCTGGCTGGAAAATTATTGTACGAATATCAACGATGATTTAACTTATACTTCAAAATCAACGATGGAGGCAGAATTTGCGACGCTTCAAAATATGATTGTAATCGTTGGTGGATTTCTAAGTTTTGTGTTGGCATTGATTGGAATTTTAAATTTTGTAAATACGATTTTGACCGGAATTTTATCAAGGAAACAGGAATTTGCCATGCTCGAATCAGTGGGAATGACCAGAAAACAATTAAGAGAGATGTTGATGTGGGAAGGCGGATATTATGCGCTTTTTACAAGTATAGTAGCAGTTCTTGCGGGAAGTATTTTAAGTATGACTTTAATAAAAAGTTATACATCCGGATTTTTCTTTTTTACATGGAAATTTACTGTACTTCCAATTCTAATCTGTATACCGTTTTTGCTTTTGATTGTGCTTTTCGTACCGTATCTGGCATGCGAAAAAATGTGTCGTATAAGTGTTGTAGAACGGATACGGAGCGGAGAATAAAAAAGAAGATAATAGTCAGGCGAATATCCGCTTTACTTAAGATACCAAAGTCAAAAGGTGGTTTATCCCCATCATGTCTTTTGACCTTGGTATCTTATCATGTTACAATAGAAAAAAATGTAGAAAGATGGGGAAATCGTCAATGAACAGTAACTTACAGGAAAAATATTTAGCGATTCTGCAGGAAGAGTTAGTACCGGCGATGGGATGTACAGAGCCAATTGCACTGGCTTATGCTTCTGCAAAAGCAAGAGAAATATTAGGATGTGAACCGGAATATATTGTGGCAAAATGTTCGGGAAATATGATTAAAAATGTGCGTTGTGTAACGATTCCAAATTCAGGAGGAATGACAGGAATCGAAACAGCCTGTATTTTAGGAGCTATTGCAGGTCACTCAGAAAATAAAATGGAAGTTTTAGAAAAGGTAACGGAGGAGCAGAGAGCGCAGACAAAAAAATTGCTGGAACAAAAACGTTGTGAAGTTGAATTTCTGGATTCGGATATTCCATTGCATTTTATGGTTGAAGTGTCAGCAGGAGCAGATTCAGCAATGGTTGAAATCCGTTATTCACATACGAATATTGCAAAAATAGAAAAAAATGGAAAAACGATTTTTATCGGTGATGAGAACGAAGCAACCGGAGGTGGTCTGACAGACCGTTCCGTGCTTACTTTGGAGAATATCAAACAGTTTGCAGATGAAGTGCCATTGAATTTAGTACGTCCGATGATTGAACGACAGATTCGATATAATATGGATATTGCTTATGAGGGGATTTCCGGAGATTATGGTCTTGGAATTGGAAGAGTGCTGCGTGAGAGTTATGCAGACGGAGTAGTGACTCGTATGAAAGCCTATGCAGCAGCCGCTTCAGAGGCAAGGATGAGTGGCTGTGATATGCCGGTTATTATTAATTCAGGAAGTGGAAATCAGGGAATTGCATCCTCTGTTCCCGTAATCGTGTATGCAAGAGAAAAAAATTACAGAAATGATGAATTGTATCGGGCACTGGTTTTTTCAGGTCTTTTGACCACGTACCAAAAAATGTTTATTGGAAAACTGTCTGCATTTTGTGGTGCGGTTTCTGCTTCTTGTGCATCGGCTGCCGCAATCACTTATTTATGTGGAGGAAGTGTCGCACAGATTAAAGCGACGATTGACAATACATTGGCAAATATTCCGGGAATTATCTGTGATGGTGCAAAAATCTCCTGTGCAGCAAAAATTGCATCCAGTATAGACGCGGGAATGATGGCACATTATCTTGCAATGAATCATAAGGCGTATAAAGCATATACCGGAATTGTTAAAGAGGATACAGAAGAAACAATCAGCTGTGTGGGATACATCGGAAAAGTCGGAATGCATCAGACAGATAAAGAAATTATTAAAATGATGCTGGATACACAGACAGAACAGGAAAATGGAAAAACGGGTGCTAATCCGGAACAGGGAAAATAGGAAAATAATACAATAGAGTTTGGAGAATACCCTGTAAATCCAGGGCATACACTGTAAAAACAGCGTCTTCGGAGGCTTATCCGTTGAAAGATTATATCGAAGAACGGGCAGTGGAAATTGCATGCTATATTATTGAAAACAAAGGAACTGTGCGTCAGGCCGCAAAGAAATTTGGAATCAGCAAAAGTACGGTACATAAAGACTGTACCGAGCGTCTGATTCAGATTAATCCTACTTTGGGATTAGAAGTACGCCAGGTATTGGACAGGAATAAATCAGAACGGCATATTCGTGGTGGAATTGCAACGAGGGAGAAATATCTTTTAATGCATGAAAAAGAAGGACAAAAGTAGAAGAGGAGACAGAAAGATGGTTAAAAAAGCAGCAGTAACAAAGGAATATACTCATGTAACACATCCATTTCCGGCACTTTATAATAAAGAATCAGAAATTTTGATACTAGGAAGTCTCCCGTCTGTAAAATCGAGAGAGCAGATGTTTTTTTATGGGCATCCGCAGAATCGATTTTGGAAAGTAATCGCAGCAGTGTTAAATGAACCGGTGCCAAAGAATATCGAAGAAAAGAAAGCAATGTTATATCGGCATCATGTAGCACTTTGGGATACTATTTACAGTTGTGATATTATTGGGTCCAGTGACAGCAGTATTAAAAATGTAGTTCCGACGGATTTAAAAGCGATTGTAAAAGATAGCAATGTAAAACGAATCTTCTGTAATGGAAAAACTTCCGGAACGTATTTTCGAAAATATCAGCAGAAAGAGCTTGGAATTGAAGCGGAAGTACTTCCATCAACCAGTCCGGCAAATGCAGCATATTCGGTGGAAAGACTGGTTGAAATATGGAAAGAGAAAATTGGAGAAATGTAGGAAAAATAAAAAAATTGGGAAGAGAGAGGAGAGCGTATCCTCTCTTTTTTTACGAACATTTAATTACTCGACTGCCAAACTCCCGGGACACACAGTGTGGAATGAAAAATCTCAAAATATCTTCGAATAGATTGCTATTTGTCAGAAAAAAAGGTATGATATAAATTATAAACAATATGATTTGGTCAGATAGAGTGGAATAAGCTGACAAATGGAAAAGTGGAGGTGCGTATGAAAAGAAAGATTACAGGACTGTTTCTGGTGCTGGCAATGTGTTTGCTATTACTGCCAGAGTCGGTATGGGCAGAAGGAGAAGAACAGGGCAGTAAAACAGTAATTACTTCTGTGGACGAATTGCTGAAATTTGCAAAAGCAGTCAATGCAGGTGATTATGATGAAAAAACAGATGCAGTCGTAGTGCTTGATGCAGATTTGGATTTATCGGGTGTGGAATGGACACCGATAGGACAAGCTAATGCTGCCGGAGATATTGAACACTGTTTCAGTGGTAAATTTTATGGGAATGGACATGTGATTTCAAATCTGGATTTTTCTTCCGGTTATGGAAAAGGAGCAGTTGGAGGTTTTTTTGGATACGTTGAAAAGGCGGAAATTTCAAGTCTGACAGTAAAAGGAAACGTTAATGTTACAGCAGACGACAGTGAATATACCTTTTTTGGAACAATTGCAGGATACGCAGACAATGCTTCTATTTTTGACTGTGTGTCAGAAGTTGGATTTCAGAATAATGGGAAATATATTTATGGATTTATCGGAATGTGTGGATACGCAGAAAATACAAAGATAAATTACTGCGAAAATAAAGGAAATATTACGATAACAGGTGACATGGGAAGTATTTATGCAGGTGGAATTTTAGGATATGCTACTGGAGATACAGAAGTAAGTTATTGTGTAAATACTGGAAATATGATACTGGCAGCAAGTCATGGTGGTGGAATTGTCGGACAGACTAGTGGAAATTCTAAGATTTTAAACTGCTATTCAACAGGAACATTAACCCCGCTCGGAAAAGGGATTACGGATGTTGGAGGAATTGTAGGAACAGTGGGAAATGAAACGACAGTCAGCCACTGTTATTTCGCCGGAAATATTGATTTGTCACAGTATACGGCAACGACTGTTCCATATAGCCGGTTTGGTGGCATTGGTGGAGCAGTTTCAGGTACAGGTACTTTCACGAATAATTATTATACAGAGAAAGAAAATGTTTTGGCGTGCGGAAAAAATGCAGCAGCAGGTACAGCGAAACCATTTGATTCTATGAGAACAGAAGCATTTTATAAAGAAATTGTGGCAGGTGGCGGAAATTATAATTATGTTTCTGAAAAGACTCCGGTTCTGCCAAAACCTAAGTATGAAGTTTCCTTTGCTGTAGTGCCGGCAGAATTGACAAATGTGGTTCTTAAAGTAAATGGAGAAGAAGTGTCTTCAGGTTTGGCTGAATTAGAAGCAGGAACTTATCCGGTTGAAATAACTGCGGATAATTGTAATCCTTTTAGCGGTGAAATTACGGTTACTGCAGATATTGCTACGCATACCCAGACACTGACATTGACTTATAAAGATGCAGATTATACAAAAGCAGATGAAGCAATTAAAAAGGCAAATGCGCTGAAAAAAGAAAATTATAAAGATTTTAGCGGAGTAGAAAAAGCAGTTCAGGCGGTTGTTCGAGGCAAAAATATTACAGAGCAGGAAGAAGTCGATAAGATGACAAAAGCAATAGAAGATGCAATTAGCGCTCTGGAATATAAAGATGCAGATTATACAAAAGTAGATGAAGCAGTTAAAAAAGCAAATTCACTGAAAAAAACAGACTATAAAGACTTTACTGGAGTAGAAAAAGCAGTAAAAGCAGTTGTTCGAGGAAAAAATATCACCGAGCAGGAAGAAGTCGATAAGATGGCAAAAGCAATAGAAGATGCCATTGCTTCACTAGAGAAAAAACAGACCTCATCTACCAAGACAACGACGGATAATACAAATAAGGCAACAGCAAACAACTCAAACAAGACAGCAAATAAAGCAGCAACAAATAATGCAAATAAAACGGCAACAAGTAATGCGAATAAGAGTACAACTGCTAAAAATGCACAGACAGGAGATAACAGCAGAATAGAATTTTGGCTTGCTCTGTTTGGAATAAGTGGCTGTGTGGGAATTGGAGCAGTGATTGTTGGAAAAAGAATGAAACATAGAATGAAATAATAAATAATGAATCAGTAATGAATAAGCAGTAGAAAGAGAGTAAGACCGCTGCTGCTGATTATATTGTAAAAATTAAGAAAGTCAGAAAATCTGGCTTTCTTTTTTGTTTTGGAAGAAAAAAAGATAGTTCTTTGCAGAGAAGGGAATGAATGGTAAGATAAGAGCATAAAAATAAAAGGTTGGGGGAAATAAGATGAATCAGGCAGAAAAAAATAGGATTTGTGAGTTGATAAAACAAAATGAGAAAACAGAAATAGTAATCAATTACACTCTAAAAAGTGGTGCTGCAAAAAGAGCGTCTAAAATCGGAGGAAAGCCAGATGTTCCAAAAGATTTTGAATGGCCAGTTTATGAAGGGAAAGATTTTGAAGATATCAGGAAAGAAAGACCCTTATCATTTATTATACAGATTAATTTAAAGGATGTTGCACCTTATGATAAAGAAGAATTATTGCCGAAACAAGGAATTCTTAGTTTCTTTTATGAAATGCGTTCGATGGATTATGGATATGATCCAGCAAATAAAGGCTGTGCGAAGGTTTATTATTTTCCGGATGAAAATGAACTTGAAGCAATGGATTTTCCGGCAGAATTAGAGAAAGATGCAATCATTTCAGAAATGAAAATTGTAAGGATAAAAAACGAAAGAAGCCTGCCGGTATATGAACAGCTACTTCCGGATTTAGAAAAATTAAAAAAAACAGAGGGAATTGTGTGTGATGATTTAGACGACTATGATGAATGTCTGCAATCCTGTGGAGTTCCGATATTTGAGGAGGGAATGGAATATTATTACGAATGGGCATACAGAAGGATAAAATTGTTAGGGAATCCGGATGTCTTACAGGGTCGAATGGAAGAAGAATGTGAAGGAGTTACAAGGGGATATTATCTAGGCAGAGGCTGGCAGGATGTGCCGGAGCAGGAAAGAGAGGAAATTTGGGAAAAAGGTAAGGATTGGATGCTTTTATTTCAGGTGGGAACAATAGATGGATACGATGATGAATACAGATGGGAATATCAAGGAAACCTTTATTTTTGGATAAAAAAGCAGGATTTAAAGATGCGAAATTTTGAAAATGTATGGTTGATTTTGCAGTGTTTATAAATAATAAAAGAGTCTGGAACGTTCCGACTCTTTTATTTTTCTCATCGCAAGAGTATAATAGACTCATCTGAAAATGTACAAAATAGTATGGAGTGTGAGTGAAAAAATGAAGCGATTTTTTTCAAATGAGGATTTGAAAAAACTGATTGTACCATTGATTATCGACCAGTTTCTGCAGGCATTTGTAGGACTGGCAGATTCTATTATGGTAGCAAGTGTAGGAGAAGCAGCCGTATCGGGAGTTTCGTTAATTGATACAGTAATGGTTTTAATTATTAATATTTTTACGGCATTAGCTACGGGTGGCGCAGTAATTGCCGGTCAGTTTATTGGAAAACAAAAAGAGGCTGAGGCATGTAAGGCAACGAATCAGCTGTTGTTATTTACGGTGAAAGCATCGGTTGTGGTTATGGCATTGGGCTATCTTGGAAGAAATGTAATCCTGCATGGTATTTTTGGTAAAATCGACGCAGATGTTATGTATAACTGTAATATTTACCTTTTAATTGTGTTTGCGTCAATCCCAATGATTGCAGTATATAACGCAGGTGCAGCTATTTTTCGTTCCATGGGAAATTCAACCATTGCCATGATTACTTCATTGATTATGAATGCAGTTAATCTTGGAGGAAATGCAGTTTTAATTTATGGATGCCACAGAGGAATTGAGGGAGTAGCTATTCCAACTTTAGTATCAAGATGTGTAGCGGCAGCGATTATATTGGTTCTGTTAAATAATCAGAGTCGTCAGATTCATATCTTTCATCCATTTTCATTTCATACAGACTGGAATCTTTTGAAAAAGATTTTGTATATTGGAATCCCGAACGGTCTGGAAAACAGTATGTTTCAGCTTGGAAAAATTCTGGTACTCAGCCTGGTGACGAGCTTTGGAACTGCCTCGATTGCAGCAAATGCGGTATCTAATAATATTGCAATGTTTGCGGTACTGCCTGGAATGTCAATTGGATTTGCAATGCTCACGGTATCGGCGCAGTGTGTTGGAGCGGGAGATTTTGAACAGGTAAAATATTATACGAAAAAATTAATGAAGCTGACGTACATCTGTTTGATTTTAATGAATATTTTGGTGGTGCTTCTGCTTCCATTCATTATAAAAGTTTATGGATTATCAGCGGAAGCCAGTGAATATGCAAGAAGAATTTTGATTTATCATAGCTGCTGTGTTGTAACTATCTGGCCATTGTCTTTCTCTCTTGCAAATACTCTGCGTGCGGCAGCCGATGTAAAATATACGATGATACTGGCGATCGTCTCCATGTGGACGTTTAGAATTGGATTCAGTTATATTTTAGGCTCGTATTTAAAATGGGGAGTATTTGGAATATGGGTTGCAATGACGATTGACTGGCTGTTTCGGTCTATCTGTTTTACTATCCGTTACCTGGGTGGAAAGTGGAAACATGCTTCCCTTGTATAAAAATGATGTGAGTGCTATCTCAATCTTCGAGTTTGGGGACGATTTTGCAGCTGACTTTGCGTCATAAATGCCTGAATTTTTGAGGTTACATAAAACGAATGTTTCTATTGACTAACAGGTATTTCGTGTCATAGAATAACATAAAATCTTAAAAACGCCGAGGGCGACGTAAAACGAAACAGGCAGGAAAGAGAGAGAAATCTTTACGTGCCGGGTCACAAAAGTGACAGCAGGTGAAAATGAAAAGCATCTGTGGGACAGTAGTTTACTTATTGTTCCACAGGTGCTTTTTTCTTTATTTTATAGGAGCATCCTATGAAACAAAAAATACTCTGCACTAATCCCACTGTGACAGGTTGCGAAGTGACTGCGTTTATGAGTAAGTAGCGAAGTGGATTGCAAATGTCCGCTTTACAGAAGAAGGAGGATATAAAAATGGATGCAGAACAGTTAGAACAGCTTTCAGATGAAAAATCAAAAAAGATAGTGATGAGAGTATCCGGAGTTACAATTGCAGGAAATCTTGTTTTATCATTGCTGAAATTATTAGCTGGTATTTTAGGGCATTCCGGTGCTATGATTTCTGATGCAGTGCATTCTGCTTCAGATGTATTTAGTACAGTTGTGGCAGTGATTGGAATCAACATTTCAAGAAAAAAATCTGACAAAGATCATCAGTATGGTCATGACAGAATGGAATGTGTGGCAGCAATTATTTTGGCAGTGATTTTATTTGCAACAGGAATTGGAATAGGAATCAATGGTTTAGAACAGATTATAAAAGGAGTGGAAGGAAATAAAGCTCCTGGTTTGGTTGCGCTTGTTGCAGCAGTGGTATCAATTGCAACAAAAGAATGGATGTACTGGTACACAAGAGGGGCAGCGAGGAAAATTAATTCGGGAGCACTTATGGCAGATGCATGGCATCATCGCTCCGATGCATTATCTTCTGTTGGTGCATTTATCGGTATTTTAGGTGCTCGAATGGGATATCCGATTTTAGACCCGATTGCAAGTGTTGTGATTTGTATTTTTATTGGGAAAGCAGCCTACGATATTTTCAAAGATGCCGTGGATAAAATGGTGGATAAATCTTGTGATGAAAAAACAATTCAGAAAATGAGAGAAGTGATTGCAAGTCAGACCGGAGTGGAAAATATTGATTTGCTCCAGACCAGATTGTTTGGTGCAAAAATTTATGTGGATATCGAAATTGCAGCAGATAAAACACTTTCTCTGGAAAATGCGCATGAAATAGCGCAGAGAGTACATGATGCGGTTGAGAAAAATTTTCCTCTTGTAAAACATTGTATGGTGCATGTGAATCCGATGTAAAAGCAAAGCGGGCTTAGGGATATTGTAAATTAAAGGTGTTTTTTTGAAAGAGCTTGTAAAATCCGGTTAGATGGCTTATAATATGAGCACTTAGACAATGCAAAAATTAAAATGCATACTTCTAAATCATGAAAAAGCTGATTAAAAAGATTCAAAAAAGAACAGGAGGAGAGTTTGTTGAAGAGAGAAACCGTAATTGTACTTGATTTTGGTGGTCAGTACAACCAGTTAATTGCAAGACGTGTGCGTGAATGCAACGTATATTGTGAAATTTTTTCTTACAAAACAGATATCGAAAAAATTAAAGAAATGCAGCCGAAGGGAATTATTTTTACCGGAGGACCAAACAGCGTATATTTAGAGGATTCACCAACTTATACAAAAGAAATTTTTGAATTGGGAATCCCTGTACTCGGAATCTGCTATGGTGCGCAGCTGATGATGCACTTATTAGGCGGAAAAGTAGAGACAGCGCCTGTAAGAGAATATGGTAAAATCGAAGTTACGGTTAACCAGTCAACAAAACTCTTTGAAAATGTATCCGAGAAAACAATTTGCTGGATGAGTCACAATGATTATATTGCAGAAGCTGCACCAGGGTTTGAAATTATTGCACATACTGATGACTGTCCGGTAGCAGCTGTTCAAAATACAGAGAAGAACCTGTATGCCGTACAGTTCCATCCGGAAGTACTCCATACAAAAGAAGGAAAGACAATGCTTTCTAACTTTGTATACAATGTATGTGAATGTTCTGGTGACTGGAAGATGGATTCTTTCGTAGAAGAAAGTATCAAAGCTATCCGTGAAAAAGTAGGCGATGGAAAAGTACTTTGCGCACTGTCTGGCGGTGTGGACTCTTCTGTAGCAGCAGTTATGTTATCGAAAGCAGTTGGAAATCAGTTAACTTGTGTATTTGTAGATCATGGTCTGCTTCGTAAAAATGAAGGAGATGAAGTAGAAGCTGTATTTGGACCAACAGGACCTTACAACTTAAACTTTATCCGTGTCAATGCTCAGGAACGTTTCTATGGTAAATTAAAAGGTGTAGAAGAACCAGAGAAAAAACGTAAAATCATCGGTGAAGAATTTATTCGTGTATTCGAAGAAGAAGCAAAGAAAATCGGAACTGTTGATTTCTTAGTACAGGGAACAATTTATCCGGATGTAGTAGAAAGTGGTGTAGGTGGCGAATCTACTGTTATTAAATCTCATCACAATGTAGGTGGTCTTCCGGAATATGTAGATTTCAAGGAAATTATTGAACCACTTCGTGATTTATTCAAAGATGAAGTTCGTAAAGCAGGTCTGGAACTTGGTATTCCGGAATATCTTGTATTCCGCCAGCCATTCCCAGGTCCGGGTCTTGGAATTCGTATTATCGGTGAAGTTACCGCTGAGAAAGTGAAAATGGTACAGGATGCAGATGCAATCTGGCGCGAAGAAATCGCAAATGCCGGATTAGATAAAGAAATCGGACAGTATTTTGCAGCGCTTACTAATATGCGTTCTGTAGGTGTTATGGGTGATGAAAGAACTTATGATTACGCAATTGCACTGCGTGCGGTAACAACGACTGATTTCATGACAGCAGAAAGCGCAGAAATTCCGTGGGATGTAATCGGAAAAACAACAAGCAGAATTGTAAATGAAGTAAAACACATCAATCGTGTCATGTATGACTGCACTGGAAAACCACCAGCAACGATTGAGTTCGAGTAGCTTGAAAAATCGCGGAAAAGCCCATAAATAAAGGCTTTGCGGGGTGTCG
>ERZ826613.1601-NODE-1601-length-25872-cov-3.691947_pt1 | contig 25872 bp, 15 predicted proteins | sample MGYA00519925_ERZ826613 | MGnify/ENA primary metagenome ERZ826613 (study PRJEB31778, sample SAMEA3449236) | human gut metagenome | biome: human gut; feature: human-associated habitat; material: faeces | place: United Kingdom | collected 2010/2012 ... | reverse complement strand
AATAAATACTTTCATAATTTCTTTTGTTGTCTCCGTATCCAGCGCTCCTGTTGGCTCATCTGCCAAGATCAACGCAGGTTCATTTGCAATCGCTCTAGCAATTGCAACGCGCTGCTTCTGACCCCCGGAAAGATTACTCACAGGCTTATCGACAAAATCTTGCATCTGCACCATTTCAAGCATTTTGCGCGCGATTTCTTTCCTGTCTTTTTTCCGTTTTTTCTTACCTCTTGCTGCAAAATCCAACGGAATCATGACATTATCCAATGCCGTAAATTCTTCTATTAACGCAAAGTCCTGCATTACCATGCCAATCTTCTCATTACGAATTGCCGCCATCTTTCTTTCAGAAATTTTGCCAATTGTCATGTCATCAATACGATACTCTCCCGAATCGTATCCATCAATACAAGCAAGTATATGTAATAAGGTGGATTTTCCAGCTCCTGAGGTTCCAATAATGGCAACCATTTCTCCATCCTCTATCGTCAGCGATATTCCGTGGAGTGCCTCAAAAGCGTTACTCTTTCCTTTGTTATAGGTCTTTACAATATTATCAAGTTGAACCATTTTATTCTACCTCCCTTAAAATGTCCTTTGCCGATTTCTTCCCAATTAACAGAAAAGACAGCAAAATACTAAATACAATAAAAAGCACCATCATAGCGAAACAACCCAACAACTGCCATTTTCCTAAAGAAAAGACCATTCGATCTAACGCACCAATTTTCTCGCAAATAGCAATACATAACATGGTAAATAAAAATATCCCCATTTGCATCATAATCACGCTTTCCACATGAATCAACACGCATCTTTTCCAAGTGAAACCCATCATATAATAAATGGAATAATTGTGCATGTTTTGTCGTATCATAATAACGGTACTGCTAATGATAGACATCAACGTAAGAATGATCATCGCAATCAAAATAGGAATTAACATATTCATCTGATTCATAATATATTCCATACTGTTTTCCCGCATTTCTGCGGATGTATGACGAAATTCATATCTTCCATTCACTGCAAGATATTTTGAATTATAATCTTTTTCCTTCTGTGTAATTCCTTTCTCATATTGTATAAAACATGGGCCTGAAATGATATATGGCCATATACAGGTTTCACCCTCTATTAAATTTTCTTGTTCCGTTTTCGCATGGATCTTATTATTATGTTCAATGTCTCTCTTGGATACAAAGACAATTGCCCTTTCCTCTTCATCCCTGTTAAACGGATAATAATAATCTCTGAAATCAGAATATTCACCATAATGCATCGTACGCATGATCGGACTGGCTCCATCTGCAAGAATCCCCACTATCTTAGCCTGAACCGGTTGTGATAACTTGTATTCTCTCGAATCTTTTACCACATCAGAAGTTGTCAAAGTTATGACCTCTCCCACTTTATGAGTGTCATCCTTTTGCACCAACACAATCTCGATCATATCCGTATCTGCATCCTCTGTTCTAAGCCAGCGTCCTGATTCTATCTCAGGAGTATATGCTGCGATCAACTCATCATCATAACCAATAACCGGAGACCATGTTCCCAATTCTTCCTTTTTATTGTCAATGTCAAATGTCATCTGTACATCATAGGAGCTTACCATATGTGCTTTTTTTAAGCTTTTTTCTACATCAGAAGATTCTGTAAACGGAAGATACCGCTGCCCGTTTCTGCCTAGCAGATCATTTATATGCATATTCAAACCATCGCCCTGAAAGAAGCATTCCAACGGCTTATATTTTTCATACCTCGATGTAATTGCAGAGATAATGCTGACGAGCATGATGAACACAATTACTATTTGGAAAAAAATCAGCACCGTCATAAGTTTATTTTTTTTCTGTTCAAACATTGCATATTTCAATTTCATCGGGCCCCTCCTTTCACATCTAACTCTTTGTCTGTTTTTAATGCATATATGATCATAAAAAGTAATATTAACAAAGACAGTATAAAATAAATAGCAAATAAAACCATATAAACATAACTGCTATAGCTATTACTCATATAGTCATAATATTTTGATACTTTTTTCAAAATTACATGCTCAAACAACAAAACACCGATAACATAAGCTGGTACCGTCAAAACCACACATTCTCCCAAATACAATAATACTACTCTCGCAAAACTCATTCCGCAAATCCGGTAAACCATAAGTGACTGTTTTCTGCTGGAAAGAATATAACGATACAAAATCGCAAAATTTATTGCCGAGACAATGGTAATAAAAATCGTCACCATAATAATCGTATTATAAAGATACACTGCATCATCATCCGGAAGATTTGCCGGCTCAACTACTGCCCTGTCTCCCAAAATTTTATTTGTTTTTTCTACTACAAGATTGTACTGTTCCTGTCGAATTGGTTTCTTAAAATGGAATACTAATCTCTGGTGAAAAAGGGTTGTATCCTCTAAAGAGGTGACCGGTATAGTAGGTCTATCAACATCAATAATGCCATAGGCAATAATTTTATAATCCTTCCCCTGAATATGCAGCGTATTTTTATCGACTGCCATCCGACTACTGACAGGAGATGACATCGTATTCCAATGAAGATAATCCCAACAAATAGCAACTTTCTCCCCGTTCCGATATTCTTTGTCTGTAAAATACCTCCCACTTTCCAGCTTGGCGTTATTCTCTATTTCTTTTTCATATTCATCACTATTAATGATCGTCCCATCCTTCACCGAAAAGTTCATACGAAACGGTAATTGATCTACGATCGCCGTTGCTTCAATATATTTCAATTTATCTGTAAAAGAATTATTAAATTCAGCCACATATTTCTTTAACAAATTCATTGTTATATAATTGTCTACAGAATCAACCGGTTTGAAATAACTTTCATCATCATTTAATTCCTTATCGGATTCTTCATCAAAATCCCCTTGCAAACTCAATGCAATTTCTCTCTCATCTGACAGATCATATTCTTTCTTTAACTGATAGTTCTGATATAATCCATACGAAAAATGAATCATAATACAAGAACAAATGACAGAAAAAACCGTCAAAATAAATATGAGTTTTTTATGTTTAAAAAAGTTCTTTATGTTGCACCAAATATATTTCATGGAGTACTCCCTACAAAAAAGCAACGCCAGCGCTTTGCTTTGCAAGAATTGCTAAAGTATAATGTGTTTGCTACTGTTCCACCATTATAATCAAAGTCCCCAGACGCAGCTTGACCCCTGTTTACAATGCAATAAATGTCGGTTATCGAGCATACAATTTGCACATTTTGCGAAGCATCTTGATCTTTTTTCCATCAAAGGCTCCCGGCTGCATACGCCAGCGCCAATTGGTTCCTACTGTGGACGGTTCATTCATTCTTGCCGTATCGTCCAATTCCAAAATATCCTGCATCTGGAATATAACAGTATCCGCAATGCTTGCGTACGCTGCACGCAACATCGCCTTTGGAATCTGTGAAACCCGCTTAATATGCAGATAATTCATCATAAATTTTAATTCTTTATCCGATTTGTTTCCATAATAACCAAGCAATGTCTGATTATCATGCGTACCACCATATACGAGACAATTCGTGTTCTTATATTGATGTGGCAGATACTCATTAGAAGCATCTCCATCAAACGCAAACTCTAAAATCTTCATTCCCGGCCAACCGGTTTCATTGATCAAAGCACGCACCTTATCACTGACAATTCCAAGATCTTCTGCAATAATATCCGAACCTTTCGTTGCCTTACGAATCACTTTCGTCAAATGTCTGCCCGGTCCCTTGCGCCACTCACCTTCTACAGCAGTAGGACAAGAAGCAGGTATTGACCAGTAATTAACAATACCAATAAAATGATCAATACGAATCACATCATACAAGGCTGCATTGGCTTTCATTCGCTGATACCACCATGCATAATGATCTCTTTTCATTCGTTTCCAACGATATAATGGGTTACCCCAGCGCTGTCCATCCTCCGAAAAACAATCCGGCGGTACCCCTGCAACGTGAATCGGTTTCTTACGCTCATCCAGCTCAAACAGATCTGAATGTGTCCATACATCTGCACTGTCCATGGCAACGTATAACGGAATATCTCCAATAATACGGATGCCTTTGCTATTAGCATACTGCTTCAACCGACTCCATTGCATGAAAAACTGATACTGACAAAACTTCCAAAAATCAATTTCTTCTGCCAGCAGATCTTCAAATTTGCGGAGGGTTTCTTTGTGACGGAATTTCAGACCATCCTCCCACAACGACCACTCTTGTCCATGAAAATGAAATTTAAGTGCCATATAAAAACTATAGTCTTCCAGCCAATAGCTGCTCTTCGCCAAAAACGCCTGATAATCTTCCTGCATTTTATGATCACTTCGCGCATATGCCTTATGTAATACCTCAAAACGAGCCTCGTATAACGCTGCATAATCTACCTCTGACACATCGTCTCCCCAATACTGCTCCTCAATCTCTTCCGAAAGAAGAAGCCCATCCTCTTTCAACGTGTCAAGATCAATAAAATAAGGGTTTCCCGCAAATGCTGAAAATGACTGGTAGGGACTATCACCAAAGCTTGTCGGTCCTACCGGAAGCACTTGCCAATAGCTCTGCTTTGCCTCTGCCAACTGATCAACGAAGGCATACGCCTCTGCTCCTAATGTTCCAATTCCATACGGTGACGGCAGGCTGCTGATTGGCAGTAAAATCCCCGCTCCACGTTTCTTTTTCATATTTTTCCTCCATAGGTACTGCCCTCTCCGAGGGATACTTCATTAAGTGTACCTTTTCCATAGGTTAATCCGGCATAAAGCTGCTGTGAATGATCCATAACCGGTCCTGAATGATCCTCTTTGGCCACTTGTTCAAAGCTCTCCATCAATCCACGGATCACTTCACACGCCGCATCTAAATGAATCGGTCTGCGTTGTACCAAAGTTGCGATCAACTGTTCGTTGACATAACGATACAACTGTCGTAATTGCAACGCAATTTCATAGCGAAAGTCCAGACTTCCGAGAAGTTCTTGTAAATATCCCTGCGCTTTGCGGATCTGTTTTTCCCCCGCATCCGTATTTCCCGCCTGATATTGTTTGTTACCCTCTTGTATTTCATCCAGCAAAAGTTCATATATAATAACGACTAATTCTGTCCGGTTTGCCTGTGCAACCCGTGCGGTATACTCCTTAATCTGTTCCTTCGTCATGCTTAACCTCCATGCCCATACTTGATCGTCACACTCCAATCAGCTTTAACATACATATCTGATCCTGCTCACGCACCAATCTCAGTATATTTACCTGATCCTGCTCACACACCAGTTTCAGCAATTCTGCGATACCTATAATTAGCTCTGCAGCAAACTCATAATCTGCTGTGGACGGTTATTGGCTTGTGACAGCATTGATGTTGCTGCCTGTGATAATACATTGTTGGATGTATATTCTGTCATTTCAGAAGCCATATCTGTGTCCATAATTCTGGACATTGCATCCGTAAGATTCTCTTCACTTACATCCAAACTCTCTCTTGTTGCATCCAAACGGTTCTGATATGCACCAAGCGTGGATCGTGCTGCAGAAATCTTATCAATAGCATCATCCAACACTTTGAGAAGCTCCGTAGCACCTTCCTGTGTACATGCGTTAATCTGATTAACACCTTCTTTATTGCGTAAGAACAGGCTTTGGCAAGATACTTCCTTAAAGTCCATCTCCAACGTCTGATGCTCGTTGGCACCAATCTGAAGCACCATATAGCCGGCATCTTCTACGCGAACAATACCACTATCACCCGCTTTGGCATCCGTAACATCGATCTGCATTTCAAATCCATCATTTCCAATGATCACAATACCGGCACCATTTGCTTTATAGCTAAAACCATCGGCCGGGGTAAACTGTGTTCCCAAGGTGATCTTTGCATCTTTGCCGTAAATAACCGCCTCATCATTGGCACCGGCAGAGCGTACTGAAATCTTCTGGTTTGCACCGGTTGCACGTGTCGTCAGTGTCAGTGATCCATCCGGACCGGAAACATCAATATTCATGGCGTCACACATATCTATAATCTTCTTTCTAACACTGGTATCATCGTACTCATCCGTAATCTCTAAACTATACCCATTAATACTGATCGTAGATGGGATCGTATAGTCAAGCTGTGCTTTTGCAGCTTCCGGCATAGCATCGATCGTGATCTCATAATCATTTCTTGGTACATCCATAGACGCCGAAATTGCATGAATGGATAACGTATTCGTCATTACGGTACGTGATGCGGAACCATCAAGCAGTCCCTTACCATTAAACTGGGTTGTGTCTGCAATGCGATCAACCTCGTCCATCAGCTCATCAACCTCATCCTGCACGGCCTTACGGTCTTCCAAAGCAAGCGTACCATTGGCTGCCTGTACACCCAATTCACGGATTCTCTGCAAAATATTCTCAATCTCTGACATCGCACCCTCTGCCGTCTGAATGATCGAATCTCCATCAGCAGAATTGCGGGACGCCTGATCCAACGCACGGATCTGGGTTCGCATCTTATTCGAAATCGCCATACCTGCAGAATCATCTGCTGCTTTGTTAATCTTATAGCCTGTACTTAATCTTTCCAAACTGGCCGAAACTTTATTGTCAACCTTTTTCAAACTGACATTTGTAAGCTGCGCTGAAATATTGTGGTTAATTCTCATTGTAATCCTCCATTCTCTGTTGCTACTACCTCTGAAATATACTGTACCAGCACTTTTGCTGTCTGATACAGTGCTTTTGTATCAACTGCATTATCGTTCTCCGATGCAGCAGAATAATCATTCTGCGCACGAAAATCCATTCCATAAGAGATCGTTTTCACCGGACACACATTCTGCTCCAAAGTTTCCTGCAAGGCTCCTGCCTGCTGCTTCAATTTCTCGTATCCGGCTCTGTCATCACAGAGTACCAGTCCCTTAAGACTGCCCCCGGAAATCTGCATCTCCATAGAAATGCGATACGGCTGCCAAATGGTTACCTGTACCTTGCCCGCCTGTTCTTCATCCTCACGGAATGTAAGATTCATCTGCGTAACGCCGTCTGCCGTTTGAATCGGTACTGCATAACTGCGATTATTTCTAAGTCCCTGCTGTAACCGCATCAAACCACGCGTTGCTCTGATCTCTTGAAATTCACTATATGTAATATCGGCACGCTGCTTTGTTTTCTCAAGAATATTTTCCAAAAAATGATCTATTCCGGCACAATATTCTGCAAGTGCTGCCTCATCTTCCTCACCATCTGCAATGGCTTCCATAACATCCTTTAATCCATCCGTTAGTTCCGTCAAATCACGTCTACGCTCTCCAAACGTCTCTTTCTCGGATGACGCCTCACTTGCAGCCACTCCCTGCGGAACCACATGATCCATGGCAGTCTCCAAAACCGCTGCATCGGCTGTCTCCGATGCCAACTGTCCAACCGCATCCTGCTCCGACTGCGATTCTCTAGCAAGTTCCAGTACTGTATCTAAAGCGGTCTCTCCATCCAGTAATCTCAGCGCCGCCTGCATATTGCCAACTGTGTCCGGCAGCCCTGCCTCCTCCAAAAATCCATCTGCTTTCTGTGACCGTTTCGCCATATCCCTGAGTTCCCCGGCACGCTCCTCATAATAAGCTGTCATGATCTGATCCGTGATCGTCTGATTACCGGCTGCCGCCTGAATAATATTTTCGGTGTCATCCACAGTATGATCCATCCCCTGTGCATTTCTGGAACGAACCGCCGTCAGCAAATTAGACAGATCCATCTGCTGACCGGATTGAACCACCGCACCAACCGCTGCATGATCTTCTTTCTGCACTTGATGCAACAAGCGATAAATTCCAATATAACTTTGTCTTTCTTCAGCAGTAATGCCGTTCGTCTTATCTAATCGCCACAAAAACTTACTGTAACTTTCCTCTTCCTGCGCCGCAGTCATTCCACGATCGGCAAGCATTTCATTCAATTCCGTTACGGTATGTTCTAATGGATTAATACCATCTCGAATCATTCCAAGTACCGTGGCAGGTTTCATCCGGTCGATCAAAGTATTCACTTCTGCATCCCAATCTTTGATCTGCGCAATACTCTCCTCTGTGATTTCCATGCGGTTATAACCAAGAATGCGTACTGCCCTTTCATTCTCCGGTGTGCTCTCCAGCCCCATCTCCTGCAGCATAGTCGGAATACCCGCAAACGCTTTCTTAATACTATCTCCCAGATCCGTGCGCACCTGTGTACCAACCGCCTCATAATCCTGTTGATACTGCCATGCGCTCTTGGTCGCACTGATCGCAGCTCCATGCAGTTCCCGCACCGTCATTAATTCATGCTGGCGCAGACTACTGCCCAAAAGTTCTGCCGGAGCTTCGGCAATCTCACGCACTGCCGTTACGGCATCCTGCATCGCATGAATCTGTGCGTCTTCTGTAACTGCCGCCTCGCCCGTCTGATCCGTCCGATAATAACTCATCTCTATTTCCCGCAAACGACCCACAAGTTCAGCCAAGCTCTCTGTCTCCACAGATATCCCCTGCGCACGCATAGACATCACTGCCGGGATTGTCATTTTTAATCGTATTTCCTCAAGTTGTCGCCAAGCTGTAACCTGCGGCAAAGGCATGACTTCTGTCGTCTCCTGTCCCGACAATTCGCCAGCCATTGCGATTGTTTCCTGTCCAACTTTTTGGTCAGATGTGTTCGCTGCTTCTTGTCCAACTTTACGGTCAGATATATTCATCGCTCCCTGTCCCGTTTTGTGGTCAGATGGCGCTCCTGCGCTCTGTCCTACTTCACGGCTAGACGATGTTCCTGCGGTCTGTCCCACTTCATGGTCAGAAGCACCTTGCTCTGTCTGATGTGCGTCAAGATAATCCTGCAGCACCGGATCTGCCTTTTCTGTTGTTACCTGTTCCACATCCTGCGCCGTGATCTCTTTTACCTGCTGTATCAAATCCCCGGCAAGCCAAATTCCTTTGTCCCCCGGAACTGTCTGCTCTGCCGGCAATCCCATTGCCATCGTCTGAACGATCTGCTGCAGCGTTATCTCCAAACAGGTACTCTGCTGCATCTGATCTAACATCTCTAATGTCTGCATATTCTCAGCCGTGATCGGTAGTTCATTCGCAAACAGCCACTTTGCCATCGCTTGATCCGAAGCTCCCCCTCGTCCGATCTGCTGCAGGATATGTTCGATCTGTGGTGCATACGCCGCCATATCTTTCTCAGTGATCGATGCGTTGTCAACTGCCGTACTACCGGAATGCATTCCTTGATATACCGCTTCTATCGTCGGCTGGGTTCCATTTTGTATAACGTAAACTTTCGCCGCATCTGTCATTTCATTGATCGACATACTCATCTGCAGCGTTCCCGCTACCTTATCCACAAATTCTTTGGTTGCAGGCAGATTTGCTTCCTGCAGTGCGTCACGGATCTGTGCCTCGCTCTTTTGCGCCAAAAATCCCTGCTGCTGCATTTTTTCCAAATCGTTCGCCAACTGCTCGCGAAGTTCTTTATTTTCTTCCATCCGGTCTGCTTTCCACTCACGCTCCTCACGGATGCGCTTAACGGCGCGCTCCAAACTGGATTTTTGGTATTCTTCCAAAGCACTATCCTCATCCTCAAGTGCGGCACAATCCTCTCCGGTCACAACCTTAAGATTGCGACTGGCAGCATTATCATTTTGCACACGATCCGCTGCGATCTCCGTTGCCTGTCTACCCGTATAATTCTCCGAACCGGACTCACGAAGTCCCTGTAGCTGTGGCATCATAAAATCAGTCTGAACGGCTTTACTACGAATCCCCAAATAACCCGCATCAGCAGTTGCCGCATTATTTTTCCCGATGTTATAGTACTTAGAGGATGCTTCCGTCGTTCCGGATCCCGCATCTCCCTGTAACATGATATCATTTATATTCATTAGCTACCTCTCTTTATCAGTGCCGAAAGATCATGAAATCCTTATTAAAGAAATTCAAACCTTTTTGGCGCCTGAATCCTATAAAGTAAAAAAAGAGTGCCAAACATGAACTTTGACACTCACATCCTATAAATATATTCGACCAAAAGGGCTAATTTCTTTACCCTATAAATTCAGTCCGTTTAACGTCATGCCCTCTATGAGCTCCCCCTTGTTGAAGCAGCTCGCTCAGACCTTCTTCGCCGTTTCAAACGCTTTCTGATAACTCAATACTTTCTTTATGTAAGAACGACACTGTGATGGTATACCGCCCACACGCCGTACCGTTCCACTTCCGGCATTATACGCCGCCAGCGCTAACTTTACATCTCCGTTATATTCCTTTAACTTGCTGGCGATGCACTTCGCTCCACCCATAATATTTTGCTCCGGATCAAAGGGATCCTCTACGCCAAGTCCACGCGCCGTATCCGGCATCAACTGCATAACGCCCATTGCCCCCGAACTAGACACATCCCTCTCATTGAAATTAGATTCTGCTTTGGCAATTGCCTTAAGCAAACTTTCGGGTACTCTGTATTTTTTGGCTGCTTTCTTAAAATAGCTGTCATAAGGCGTTGTCTTCATAGACGATGCTGATGTCGTTTTCTTAGTGCTTGTACTTCCGGTTGACACCGTACGATTCGTTTTCTGACTCTGACCGGTCGATGTCCCAGACGCAGATGAGGTTGTTCTGGAACTTCCCGTGCGGTCTAACTTTGACGTGTCCGCAGAATAGTCCAGATGTTTCACCGCACTCGTCTTCGTAGACTTCGTGCGTCCCTGTGCCTTCAGCATATCGTCAAAACTGGTAATAGAACTCCTGCGGCCAGCTTCACCCGCATGCGTCTTCAACGGTTTGATCGGCAAAGCCTGCACTTTCCCATCCGTAATATTATTCGCCGTCATATACCTCTCCTTTCTGCAAACATCTCCTGCAATGTCATATCCAACTTCCCCTGTCTCGGATTCGCCACAGACACTTCCGAAAGCGTGACAGCCATCTCTGCTGCAGCTTGATTTACAGCTTTTTCCTCAGGCTCTATTGGCACAATCTGCTGTAATCTCGGCTCTCTGGCATTCGATACCACCGCCCTCACCTTAGCAGGCGACTTCACATTCATCTCGCAAAAGTCTATCTTCTTTGGCGACAGTGGCTTCGCATTCGCTCCACAAGTCTCAATCTCTCTCGGTGACAGTGGCTTCGCATTTGCTCCACAAGTCTCAATCTCTCTCGGTGACAGTGGCTTCGCATTCACTCCACAGGTCTCAATCTCTCTCGGTGACAACGGTTTCGCATTCGCTCCATAGGTTTCAACCTCACGAACGGCTATCGTTTTCCCCTGTATCACGTTCATTGAATGCACCTCCTCGCCATCGCCTCATTTTGCTTTTTATTTTAACAACTTGTCCGGTTTAAATCAATACTTTCCCGCTTCATCCAATAATGCTGTAAGAGGAGATAGGCAATGACACAGATCACTACCGAAAGTAATGAACCCGCCGGAGCTGCCAGTCCCATCGGCATCAACGTATTAGCAAACCATTTCGACATAAAATACGACCCCGGAATACGTATAAATAGCATGGATGCAACATTATGCGCAAACGAAATAGATGATAATCCATACGCACAAAAATATCCGCTAAAGCAAAAATGCACACCTGCGATCATCGCATCAATGATATAACCACGCAAGTACTGTCCACCCAATACCCGTGCGACCGCATTTTTCGTAAATAATCCGACAACCCCCGGCGCAAACGGTTCGATCAATACGATCATCAGCGCTCCATAGGACACCGCAATGGTAATACAGTATTGCAGTGTTTTTCGAGCTCGGTCGTGATAACCCGCCCCGATATTTTGCGATGAGATAGCAGACACTGTCGACAACATGGAAGATGGTACCAAAAATACCAGACTAATAATCTTTTCCACAATTCCGACTGCTGCGGCATCATTTATCCCTCTCCGATTTGCGATCACTGTTATAAATAGAAATGCCACCTGAATAAACCCATCCTGCAATGCCACGGGTGTTCCGATCAGCAAAAGTTCTGCCATCATCTCTTTGTTAGGGATCAAATCCTTTTTGCCAAACTGTATTCCCATCTGCTTTTTACGGATCGCGATCAAAGAAACGATCACGCTGATCGTCTGCGATAAAGTGGTTCCCAGTGCTGCGCCGGCTGCTCCCATATGAAAGCCACCGATCAACAGATAATCCAGTCCAATATTACACAGGCATGCAATTCCAATGAAATACATTGGACTTTTGGAGTCGCCCATTCCGCGAAAAATAGCACTGATGATATTGTACGCTGTAATAAAAGGGATACCGATAAAGCATATGATCAGGTACTGTGTCGTTCCGGCAACCGCCTTTTCGGGAGTAGACATCACGCCCACGATCGGATCCACCCGAAACAATAAAACCAACATACTGATAACGGCAACAATGATAAACAGCGTAATCGTATTTCCTATTGCCTTGGCACATTTCTGCTTGTCGCATGCACCGATTGCTTTTCCGATCGTCACCGTAGACCCCATTGCAAGTCCGACGATCATTACCGTAACAAAATGCATGATCTGACTGCCAACAGAAACAGCCGTTGTCTCTGCAACACCATGAAACCGCCCCACAATATACAGATCCGCCATGCCATATAATGTTTGCAAAAAATAAGACAATAAATATGGTAGCGAAAAATATAAGACATTTTTGAAAACACTACCTTTGGTTAAATCTTTCTCCATGTGTTCGTATCCCTCCTCACATGGTGGCCTGATCAATTTCTCACATTTTTAGCCGGTTCCATATTTACCCTGCGTCCCTTGATCTTACTGTGATTCATTGCCTCTAATACAGCGGCCGCATATTCCTGCGGAACCTCTACAAACGAAAAATTATCGTACATATCGATTGTTCCTACGAGAGCACCTTCCATTCCGCTCTCCCCGGCAACCGCACCCAAAATGTCACCAATGCGTACACGATCTTTTTTGCCGATATTCATAAACATACGCACCATACCCGGCTCTGCACCGGTATCTCCAAACTCTTCTTTTGGAAGCGTCTGTGTGCTTGTCTCTCCTAACTGCATTGCCAACAAAGCTGCTGCCATTTCCGTTGCCGAATAATCACTGCCATCCAAATATTCCTCTAACAGATCCATCATTCTGCCCAAACCATCTGTAGCGATCAACTCTCCTGCCTGCTCCAACAGTTTCTCCACTTTAATGGCAGCCACATCATTCACCGAAGGGATCGGCTGTCTGCGGATCTTTGTCTTGCAATATCTCTGAATATCTTTTAGTTTGTATATTTCCTTGCCAACGACCAGCGTAAATGCTCTTCCTTCACGTCCGGCACGTCCCGTTCTTCCGATACGATGCACATAGTACTCATCGTCCTGTGGAACATCATAATTAAAAACCGCTTCCACATCATCAACGTCAATACCGCGCGCCGCCACATCCGTTGCAACTAAAATATCGGTACGTCCATTGCGAAAGCCATTCATCACGCGGTCTCTCTGGCTCTGTTTCATATCACCATGCAGTCCCTCTGCAAAATATCCTCTACCCTTTAAATCTGCAACCAACTCATCCACTTTTCGCTTCGTATTGCAAAATACCAACGACAAACTCGGATCATACATGTCCAATAATCGGGATAGCACTTCATTCTTTTTGCGCGGATTAACTTCATAATAATACTGTTCGATTTTTGGGACAGTAAGCTCTTTCTGAATCACTTTCACAATCTCCGGCTCATGCAGGTAACGCTTCGCAATTTCCAAGATTGGCTTTGGCATTGTTGCCGAAAAAAGCATTGTCTGACGCTCCTCTGGCAGTTGTCCCAAAATAGTTTCTATATCCTCTCGAAATCCCATATTTAACATTTCATCCGCTTCATCCAAAACCACAATATCTACCGTTTGTGGTTTTAGCGTATGACGGCGCAAATGATCCATCACTCGTCCCGGTGTACCAATCACGATCTGTACACCACCTTTTAAGGAACGGATCTGTTTGCTGATCTCCTGTCCTCCGTATATCGGAAGCACTTTGATCCCATGCAAAAACTTTGCTAATTTGCGAATTTCATTGGCGGACTGAATTGCAAGTTCTCGCGTTGGGCACAAGACGATTGCCTGCAGATTTTTGTCTTTCGGATTAATTCGCTGCAACATCGGTATTCCAAACGAAGCCGTCTTACCCGTTCCGGTACGCGCTTGTCCGATCATGTCCTTTCCCTCTACCGCAATCGGTATCGACTGCGCCTGAATCGGACTTGGCTGCTCAAAACCCATTTCCGCAATTGCACGCATTATTCTTGTATCCAAACACATTTCTTCAAACGTCATTTATATCTCCATTTCTAATCTGCTTTATTTTGCAGCACAGATTCCCTGCAAAATCTTTCGCTGTATTAATGCAACTTTCCTATTATAGCAGATTCTCGGAGCATGAGCAACATCGGCACTGCATTAGATTGTGGCTCTGGCAAAAGATCCCTGATACCAAAAGTGGGCAGCTATCCAAATTTTGATAGCTGCCCCTATGGATCTCTCTCTATTGATGGCCGGCGCACTGTTTATGATCTGGCAATGGGCCTTCGATGGATTTATGACTAGAATGCCTCCTTGCCAACTTCAACGTCATCGAACGAACCATCCAAGACAATGCCATCCTTTTTGATCGCACCACGAAATGCCTGTGTGCCAATCTTTTTGATGGTTCCACCACAAACAAATTTCTCTAATTTATGACACTTATAGAAAGCTTGTGCATCGATCGTGTCAATGTTTCCTTTGACTTCAAATTTCTTACAATGCCAGTTATTCATAAACACGCCGCTTCCAATGGTTGTAAGATTACCAAGTGCCGTTACTTTCTTTAATTTGGTATTTCTAAAAGCATTGCGTGTAATGACTTTCACATTTTTATCCAATGTCAGTGTAGATTTTTTATAATCTTTGCTCACACCATACACCGTCTTGCCGTCTCCGCTGTAAATCACATTGTCACGGACTTTATAATTTTTATTTCCCGCAGGGATTCGAATATCAAAGCAATCCGTTGACTTGTTATCCGGCAGCAAAAATCCATTTTCATCACAGTAGTTGACCGGATTGATCTGTCCCGCAAATCCGGTTCCAAGCGTGATCTTTTTTAAGCAAAGACATTTATAAAAAGTGCTGTAACCGGCATATTTTAAGGAATCCGGCAATTGAATCTCTTTTAGATTTGTACCGGCAAACGTACCTAACATAGCAATTTCTTTCAAATACTTTGCGGATCCATCCGGCTCGCTCACGAGATCTTTTTCATCATTTATGACATCTTCGTCCCCTTCATCAGAGACTTCTCCTGCATCAGCCGGCGCACCAACATCATAATAAGATAGCTTTGCTTTGACTCCGTCAAAATCACTTAATTTTTTCACGTTCACAGCCTGCGCTAAATTAATATCGCTAAGCTTACTGTCACCGTAAAACGCCCCGGCACCGATATCTGTAATTCCTGTTGGCAATACAACTTTCTTTAAGGATGGATTGCGCGAAAATGCGAGTGCTTCCACTTTGGCTACAGACTTCGGTATACGATATGACTGTTCTGTCTTTTCAACCGGATAATAGACAAGTGTTTTTTTATCCTTGGTAAAAAGTACATTATTTTCTGTCATATAATATGGATTCTTACTGTCTACCGTTATCGTTAAATTTTCTTTGAACGTATCTGACGTATCCGTGGCACCAAGTCCCCAAAATGCACCACCTTCAATATATCGTACATTACGTGGCAGACGGATCGTGCGGATATAAGCTGCATCTTTCGTTGGTGCAAATGTATTTGCATTAATTCTTTCCAGAGAGTCCGGTAAAGAAAGCTTAATTTCCTCAGCATCTTCGTCCTTGGAAACATTTCCAAATAAATTGCTCACCGCTAATGCAGTAATTCCTTCTTCAATCTTAATCTCTTTTACCGAACAGGTTATTCTTTCCTTGACTTCATATGGCTCTGCAAGTCCCTCAATCTTTTGTTTGGTAGTGTCTGAATCCACAGCGCGATCCACAGCACCGGAACCACTAATTGTCAATACTTTCGTACCTGTATTGTACGACCATTCTGCATTGTCCCCACATTTGCCCGAAATCGTCCGTGGCTCGTCATCGACGGAAGCATAATACTGGAACGGTGTACTGGTCGGCGTTGCCTGTGCTTCCTTTGCCTGTTTCGTTGATGTCGTGTCAGTAGATTTTTGTGAGCAGCCGGAAAGTCCTACGATCATTGGTACGGCTAACAAACATACTGCTGCCTTCCTCGTTAATTTTGTCCCTGCTTTTTTCATACTAACCCCCATTCCGCAGACGCTTCGCGTCGAAGGATTGCGAGCAAAATGTCAAATTTTGCTCTGCGATCAAGGCTACTTTGTGACGCCTGCGGCACAAATAGCCCGTGCGAAAAATACTGCATTAGCGGTATTTTTCACACTAACCCCCTCCTTCGTATAAATATCTTACGCTGTTATTTTTACTCTTATCCGTAAAAACAACCTTGTTCTTAACTGTATAAATCCGTCCCTTAAATTACTTGAAATCAGTATACCATATACACAGAATTTTATCAATAAAAGCCACAAAAAATCACGCTGCACAACTGCGATTTCCTATAAGAAAAAAGGACTGTCTATCCACGAAATAACATTGCGAATAGAACAGTCCTTTTATACTTTATGCTTCTTTCAAAAGCCACATATTTATGCATACTTTCGTGCTTCATCGTAAGCACAGATCATACATACTATTTACTGTATATACAATGCGTCATCTTTAACATCCAGCACGATCTCCTCGCCCATATGCACATCGCCACGAAGAATCTTTTTGGCTAACAGTGTCTCTACATTCTTCTGCAAGTACCGTTTCAACGGACGTGCACCAAAGGATGGATCATATGCCTGCTCTGTAACAAACGCTTTGGCAGCATCTGTCAAAGATACATGCAATTCTTTTTCTGCTAAACGTTCATTCAGCTCTGCAAGCAAAATATCGATAATACCGGTAATATCCTGCGGACGAAGCGGCTTAAAGAGGATCGTTTCATCCAAACGATTCAAAAATTCCGGGCGGAAAGAAGCGTGCAGTTGATCCAGTACCGCTTTACGTGCTTCTTCGCTGATCTCTCCATTTTCATCAATGCCTTCCAACAAATATGAGGAACCAATGTTAGAAGTTAATATTAATATTGTATTTTTGAAATCAACGGTACGACCCTGTGAATCGGTAATTCGGCCATCGTCCAACACTTGCAATAATACATTAAACACATCCGGATGTGCTTTTTCAATCTCATCAAACAGTACTACAGAATACGGTTTACGGCGTACTGCTTCGGTGAGCTGTCCACCTTCTTCATATCCGACATATCCCGGAGGCGCTCCGATCAGACGAGCCACGGAATGTTTCTCCATATATTCACTCATGTCGATACGAACCATATTCGTCTCGTCGTCAAACAAATATGCCGCCAAGCTCTTAGCAAGTTCCGTTTTACCAACACCTGTCGGTCCTAAGAACAAGAAAGAACCAATTGGTTTCGTAGGATCTTTGATACCTGCCTTAGAACGTAAGATCGCTTCTGCGACCAAACGGACGCCCTCTTCCTGTCCAATGACACGTTTGTGCAGTTCATCCTCCAAATGCAGTGTTTTTTCACGTTCGCCTTCCGTAAGTTTGGCGATCGGAATTCCTGTCCAGCGAGAAATAATTTTGGCAATCTCTTCCTCGGTAACACATTCCTGCACCAAAGTACGATCTTCTGCTTTTGCCTTTTCTTCTGCTGCCTCAAGCTGTCGCTCTAACTCCGGCAATTGTCCATACTGGATCTCTGCAGCACGGTTCAGATCATAGTTGCGCTTTGCCGTTTCAATCTCTGTACGAAGCGCATCTCTCTGCTCTTTCAACTTATTTACCGTATCGACAGATGCCTTTTCGCTATCCCACTTTGCTTTCTTGGCATTGAAATCATCGCGAAGTTCTGCCATTTCTTTTTGCAGTTCTTCCAAACGTTCCACAGACAAATGATCGGTCTCTTTCTTAAGTGCTGCCTCCTCAATTTCCATCTGCATAATACGTCTGCGCTCTTCATCGAGTTCTGCCGGCATACTATTTAACTCTGTCTTGATCATGGCACAGGCCTCATCGATCAAGTCGATCGCCTTATCAGGCAGGAAACGATCCGAAATATATCGGTTGGACAACGTTGCTGCTGCCACCAGCGAAGAATCCGTAATCTTGACACCATGGAATACTTCATAGCGTTCTTTCAGACCACGCAGTATTGAAATAGTATCTTCCACTGTTGGTTCATTGACCATAACCGGCTGGAAACGACGTTCCAATGCCGGATCTTTTTCAATATACATACGATACTCATCCAATGTCGTAGCACCAATACAATGCAATTCACCTCTGGCAAGCATTGGTTTGAGCATATTGCCGGCGTCCATAGCGCCATCGGTCTTGCCGGCACCGACAATCGTATGCAGCTCATCAATAAACAGAATGATCTGTCCTTCACTCTTCTTCACTTCTTCAAGAACCGCTTTCAAACGCTCCTCAAATTCGCCACGGTATTTCGCACCCGCTACCAAGGCACCCATATCCAACGCAAAGATCTTCTTGTCTTTGAGTCCTTCCGGCACATCTCCGCGAACAATACGCTGTGCCAAGCCCTCAACAGCGGCAGTCTTACCAACACCGGGTTCACCGATCAAGACCGGATTATTTTTCGTCTTACGTGAAAGAATACGCACAACATTACGAATTTCCGCATCTCGTCCGATCACCGGATCCAGCTTGCCATCTTTGGCACGTTCTACCAGATCTGTACCATATTTTTCCAACGTATCATATGTTGCTTCCGGATTGTCACTGGTAACCCTCTGATTACCACGCACCTCAGAAAGCACCTGCAAAAATCGCTCTCGATCGATCTGACACTGCTTAAACAACTGCTTGATCTCTTTGCTCGGATGCGCTAACACACTCAAAAACAGATGCTCTACGGAAACATATTCATCTCCCATCCGTTTTGCTTCATCTTCCGCATAAATCAATGCTTCATTTAAATATTTGTCAATCCGAAGATCGCCGCCGACAACCTTTGGACGTTTTTGTAAAAGTCCTTCTATCTGCGCCTGAAATGCTTCCGGTGCAATTCCCATTTTCTCGATCAGTTTGCGGATCAAGCTATCATCTACTGTCATCATAGCGGATAGCATATGCTCCTGACCGATTTCCTGGTGACCATGATCCATGGCGATTTTCTCACAGCCTTGTACTACTTCCTGTGATTTTTGTGTAAATTTACTGATATTCATACAATCACCAATCCTTTCTGTCTCAAACAAATCCATATGCCTACATAGCCTGCTAATGCTGAACTATGTAGTACACTATCTGACTATTTTGGTCCCTCTGATGATTGTTATATCACTTTTATTAGCACTCGTCAAGAGTGAGTGCTAATTTTTTATCATTTTCTTTTTGACATGTCCTGCAAGCATACAAAATACATAGATCACAACCGCTATCAGCACGATCTTACCAATTGGCCATACATAAAGTACACCACCGGATCTTGATGCCAGACCGCCATCCGCATTGATCTCTCAATCATTGTTATAACATATCATAACATATTGTCCTATTTTGTTTCAATGAATGTTGTTCTCTACAAGCACTCCCTTTCCCCATAACATGCAAGAACCGACATATATGTAGGAATTATTCAGAAATGCATTATACATTTTCATTATCCTACTACTTATGTCGGTTCCTTAATATAAAAGGTTATTTTGAAAGCATAATCTACGAAGTCTCCGTAATTACATACGAAAACTTTCTCTTGTTACCGATAACTTCTAAGCAAAAAGTTTACCAATCCGTTTTGCCATACTTTTGCTTCATGTGTACCGTTCGGATACATATACCAAATATGATCCACCTTGTTCTCTTCCAATGTTTTATGATAGTTATAAGGATTATCTCCTATTGTTGTGTCTGCTGTCCCGCTACAAAGGAGTACGGTTTCCGGCACATTTTTCCAGCCATTCGTATTTAATAAACTTTGATCCAATGTCGGTGCCGCTGAAAAAGATCCAATATAATTAAAATGATCTTTAATTGCAAATCCTAAATGTAATGCCTCCATGCCTCCCATAGACAGACCACATACTCCGGTATCTTTTCTGTCGGATGACACGGCAAAATTTTCAAGAATATATGGCTCCAGATCCTGTAAAAATTCCTGTTCAAACATAGTGAATGCGCCAATATTCTCTGGTCCCAGCGTATTTGACGACACTCCATCTTTTGGGACAACACTTGGTATAACAGCTATAAATGGTGCAACCTCACCTCTGCAAATCATATTGCTTAATATAGTTTTTAAGGACATGCCAACCCACTGTCCTCTCTCACAGCCAATTCCGTGAATCATGTATAATACCGGATATTTTTTGCTGCTATCATACTGTGGTGGCAAATACACATATGCTTCGCGTTCTGCTCCGACAACTTTGGATGGATACGTAATGCTTTCAATCGTTCCAAACACCGTTCCTTTCTGTTTCTTTGTATAGTCTTTCATATTTAATGCAAAATATTTATTATAATCTTCTTCTGATCCGCTGACCTTCCCGGTCTGCCACCCCTCATCCGGAACAGGTGTCGGCTTCACTGTCGGTAATGGTATCGGTGTTGGCGTTGGATTAACCGTTGCTGTTGGTGCAATCGTCGGCTTTTGAGACACTACCGGTACTTTTGATGCAATTGGACGCATTGTATAAGTCGGTTTCTTAGTACTCTTTATTTTTGCTCTCTTTTTGTTAGGCTTAACCGTTACTCTACAGGTATATTTTTTCTTTCCGATACGTGCAACAATCTTTGCTGATCCCTTTTTCTTCGCTGTAACAATCCCTTTTTTATTAACAATAGCAACTTTTTTATTTTTACTGATCCATTTCACTTTCTTTTTTGTATTTTTTACTTTTAGTGCTCGTTTTTGACCAATCGCGAGTGTCATTTTCTTATGATTGATCGTTATTTTTTTCGCTTTTGCAGCCACATGCCCAGAGGCTCCGACAAGCAATAATGTAACGGTTATAGCAATTGCTGTCACTTGTAAACTTCTTTTATTATTTTTCAGCATTTTCATTCCCTCCTTTAATCGTAATTGACTTATTGCTCTTCCTATGTTACCATTTTCGCAACTGGTATTCCATGATTTATAGCGACGCAAGCATATATAATAGCGACTTTTAAGGAGTAGTTTATGAAGCAAACATATTTTATAACCAATTTACAATCTCTTCCACACGTCACATTGTCCGGATCAGTTTCTGTTCCTGCTCCTAACAAGCATTTTCGCCGCACCCCCTCTGACTGGATTCTATATTTCATCACAAATGGCAGTATGCTTTTGCAGGAAGAAGATACTATTTACCACTTAAGTGCCGGACAGACCCTGCTATTATGTCCTGATAAATGCCACTTTGGTGTCCAAAGTAATTCTCCGGTAAGTTATTACTATATTCATTTTCAATGGAACCCACAAAAAGAACTGTTGCTGTCCGAAGAAGAAGTTTATCACCAATTTCTTTCAATGCATAGTGAACTTAATGCTTCCCCATTACAGTACAAACCATGCGAACAAATACTTATTCCAAAGAATGCAACACTTTCAGGAGCTTCTTATTATGAAGTTCTTAATGAAATTATATCTGCCACAAACAATGCAGTACCGGGTAGCCCTTATCATCAAAGCATGATAAATTGCAATTTTGCAATGCTGCTGTTAAAAATATGTCGTGCACATATTAATGCGTTATTTCCACCAAATAACATTGGCACATTTTCCGCGCTCCCATTACTTTCTTATCTGAAAAGTAATTACAAAACAAAAATCACAAGTGTCCTTTTAGAAAAACAATTTCATCATAATTTTGATTACATGAACCGTAAATTTAAGGAAGTAACTGGTGAGACTATTTTTGCTTTTCTTGAAAAATACCGCATTGAGCAGGCCAAAATCTTACTATCCAGCAAACAGTTTACTGTAACGCAGATTGCTGATCAATTGGGATTTTGTAATGGTTTTTATTTTAGTAAAGTGTTCAAAAAAAATGAGGGTATATCACCACGCGAATATCAAGCCAACCTAAATAATCTTCAACAATAAGAAAAAAGAGGTTCCGATACCTCGTTGTCTGCTTTCCTTAATATTGAAAACAGTTGCAGGAGTTCTCGGAACCTCTAATGTAAGGGCTTCCTTTATCTGTAACAATTATATCTTAATAATTATATCTTAATAATTGCACACAGTGCTCATTATTTTATCACGATATCTGTGATCGCTGGTACGTTGCTGCCTCCACCAACACCACAATTTAATGTGATTGTTTTACCATTTGCCCAATTGCCATCCCATCCAGGATTGCTTACGCGGTAACGGTTGTGGCCAAGGCTCTCACAAGTACCGCTCCACATAGAAGTAATCTCACGGTCCAAGGTAAACTCTACCGTCCAGCCATCTGTGTAGCTGATACCTGTATTATTGGTAAGAGTGATCTCTGCAATTCCGCCACTGCCCCAATTATTGGTAAGCTTTACGGCTCCTGTTACTTTGCTATCGCCGGAAGGCTCTGTGGTTGGTGCTACCGTTGGTGTAGCTGTCGGTGCCACAGTTGGTGCCACTGTTGGTGCCACTGTCGGTGTAGCTGTCGGTGCTACTGTCGGTGTAGCTGTTGGTGCTACTGTTGGTGCTACTGTTGGTGTAGCTGTCGGTGCCACCGTTGGTGTTACTGTTGGCTGTGGAGTCTCTCCACCTACTTTAGAAAGTGTAAGACTTACGATCTTGCCACCGTTCCAAGCAGACAAGCACAAATAGGTAACCTTTGATGTGCTCTTAATGTTCATGGTTGCCTTTAATTCTTTGACTGTATATGTCTTCGTTACTTTATCCGTTGCATTACTTGCCGCAGAATAATTATCACCACTCTGCCATACATTGTCTACAGATGCACCCCATCCTAAGATGCCCCAGTTACCATGGGAAGGATCTGTACAAGTATAAACTACGGTAACAATATCATCGTCAGAAGCATTTAACAACCACTGTGGATCGTTCGTTGCATATGTAGACTCTAAGTTAGATACAATCTCTGTCGTGTCTGAAATAACCGGTGACTGTGTCGGAGCTACGGTTGGTGCTACTGTCGGAGCCTTTGTTGGTGCTACCGTTGGTGCCTTCGTTGGCGCTACTGTTGGTGCCTTTGTTGGCGCTACTGTTGGTGCCTTTGTTGGCGCTACCGTTGGTGTTGCCGTTGGTGCCTTTGTTGGTGTTGCCGTTGGTGCCTTTGTTGGCGCTGCTGTTGGTGCCTTTGTTGGCGCTACCGTTGGTGCTGCTGTTGGCTGAACATCACTGCCACCATTAATACCGGACACCTCAAAGTTCATGGTTACTTTATTCGTCGTCTGGTAATTTACATTATTGAAATATGCCTTGTAATTTGCATTTTCCACCGTTACGTTGTTTACATGTGTATTCGCCCACACATTAATAAATGAGAAATTAAAGACTGGGCAGATCAATCCATCATCTGATGCTTTCTGTGAAACATCATACGTAAATTTTCCATTTTTCATGGTATATTTCTGTCCGTTAATTTCAAATGAGGTTACTTTCAAAGTTGCTTTGTCAAATACAGATGCCTCATCATCAGCAACATTGATATCTTTGATATACAAAGATCCAATATTCTGCAACTGACTCTTAGTCGCATCTAAGGACAAGGAGAATTTTCCTCCTTCTGAATAAATATCAACATATTCATCACTGATGACTGACTGCCAGCTTGCTGTCTCTAATAAATATAATTTCGCACGTACATAGTTGGCCTGTGGTACCGTCACCTTACAGGTTGCTTTGTATCCTAATGGAACAGATGCAGTAATCGTACAAGTTCCTGCTCCTACTGCACTTACCTGACCTTTGGAATTAACGGCAGCTACTGACTCATCACTGGAGCTCCAAAGAACTTTATCCTTGCTGTCCGATGGTGTTAATGCTGCTGTAAGCTGCTGTTTTTCATCACCAATGTGAATTGTCAACTCGCTCTTGTTTAACTGAATGCCTGTTGCTGTTGCGGACTCATTACCACCATACACTTCCATCATAGCGTCCATCAATTCCTGATGAACAACCTTGTTGGAATAACGGTCAATGATCGCAAAACCATAGTCTCCGTTGTATCCATTGTCCCAAGCTACCGGGATCAATCCATACTGCTTTGCATAATAGCAGACTTTCTGATAATACTCTGCACGGCAAACTTTATTCTGGCTGTCATAACTTGCTTTATTGATGGCACCAAATTCACCGATCACCACAGGATATCCCTGTGAAACGAATTTGCTGGACATCTTTTTGAACTGAGATGCCATATAGGACTCATCACCCCAGCTTGCTCTCTTCGAATAATCTGTAATACTGTCTCCCCACTGTGTGGTTGCACCGGACTCTGTTCCACAGAAATCCCATGGATCATAATAATGTACAGAGATCATAATTCTTTTTTCGCCTGATGCAATCTTAGAAGACAGATAATCATCGGTAGGAAGTGCAAATCCGTAATCCTCCGCCGTGTAATCAATATTGGTATTCCATCCCGGAATCAATAACCATCTCTGATCATTGTTTCCACCGGTTTTTCTTACGGTGTCCACAAAAATCTGATTGTAGGCATTTATATTTGCATAAGCCGTTCTGCTAGGTGTTCCATAAGTTCCATCAAATTCTTCATCCATGGACTCAAAGATCAGATGCTCATCATAGTTTTTGAAACGATCTGCAATCTGCTCCCAGCACGCTTTATATTTTGCTTTGATCTTGGTCTGATCAGAACTGCCGCATAATAACCAGCCACCTGTTACTGTCGTATAACCGTCTCCATGCATGTTGACAATTGCATACATATCATTGTCAACGCAATAATCAACAACCTGCTGTACACGATCTAACCAAGAAGAGTCGATCTTGTATCCATTGTTGTCGTCAATCATGCTAAGATAGGATACCGGAATACGGATAGATTTAAATCCTGCGTCTTTGGCTGCCAAAACTAAGTCTTCTGTTAATTTTGGATTGCCATATGCTGTTTCATTCGGTGTTCCGGAACTTGCAGCCTCCAATGAGTTACCAAGGTTGTAACCTACACCCATCGCCTCTGTAATCTGCGATTGATTAAGGTTGTTAAATGTTGTGCCGGCGGCTTCCGCCGTTTTGGCTGTCGTTGTTGGAATTGACAGCGAAGTTGCTACCATTGCCATACTCATGACAATAGCAAGTGCTTTTTTACGAAAAGCCATAATCCTTCTCCTTCCCGGCAGATTGAGAAACTTGTGCGTTTTTTGTGACAAAATAACACAAATCATCACCAAAAAATATGAATAGAAATCCATAAGAAATACCGATAATTTCCCAATATTTATACCGATAAATCCCAAAAAATCCACATATTTTTGATATTAATTCATGAAAAAAGAAGCAAACACATTAACGATATCCGTCACCATCACGTACAATAAAAAGACATCCTTTGTCCCCACAAAAAATGTCTTTCTACATCCCAATCACGCCCAATACATTATCGAAATAACTCCCCCATGAGTTATTTCTTTTGCTACGAAAACTATCTTAACATTTTCGTAGTCGTATTGCAACATGATTTTTAAAATTTCATGTACAATTTTTACAAAAATATATTTTAATTATATATTTTATTATGCATATTGCAAGATATTAAGATGCTTTTTG
>ERZ826613.1597-NODE-1597-length-25989-cov-7.780288_pt1 | contig 25989 bp, 17 predicted proteins | sample MGYA00519925_ERZ826613 | MGnify/ENA primary metagenome ERZ826613 (study PRJEB31778, sample SAMEA3449236) | human gut metagenome | biome: human gut; feature: human-associated habitat; material: faeces | place: United Kingdom | collected 2010/2012 ... | reverse complement strand
AGTAACAGTTCAGCCTTTCATTTCTTACATTCATAAACCTGCCAGCAAGCTGTCAGTTGCGGCTTCGCAGTTTATGTTTATTTGTACGAAAGTAAAGTGAGGATGGAACAAATAAATTTGTTCCATCTGAGCGTGCTCGCGAGGACTTTGCCCTCATTTTAGAAATGAAAGAAAAAAAGTGTTGTCAAATGACAACACATCTGATAAAATACATATTTTAACAAAAATTCAAAATAATTCTTGACAAGTCAGCCTTTTAATGCTAACATGAAAAATGCACTATTGTGGCTGACTATACTTTTATGCTTTTCTTAATTATTATATCACAGTTCGTTAAAAAAGAAAAGTCCTTAATGAAAAAAATAGTCAGACTGCAAAATACTCTAAAAAATTAAGGAGTGAACATCGATGGAGAAAAACAGGATACGCCCAGTAAAAGTAGGTAACGGTGTTAGAATGAGTTATGCCAAACAGCAGGAAGTGCTGGAGATGCCAAATCTCATTGAGCTGCAGACTAATTCTTATCAGTGGTTCTTGGACGAAGGACTAAAAGAAGTTTTCCGAGATATTTCGCCTATCTCTGATTTTGGTGGTCATCTCAGTCTCGAATTTGTAGATTTTGTTTTATGCAGGGATGAGACAAAGTATGACATCGATCAGTGTAAGGAAAGGGATGCAACATACGCAGCACCTTTAAAGGTGAAAGTAAGGTTACACAATAAGGAAACAGAAGAAATTAAAGAGCATGAGATCTTTATGGGAGATCTTCCTTTGATGACTGCGACAGGTACCTTTGTAATCAATGGTGCTGAACGAGTTATAGTTAGCCAGTTAGTTCGTTCACCTGGTATTTATTATGCAATCGGACATGATAAATTCGGTAAGGAACTTTATTCATCAACTGTAATCCCAAATCGTGGTGCATGGCTGGAATACGAGACTGACTCCAATGATGTATTTTATGTTCGTGTAGATAGAAACAGAAAGGTTCCTATTACTGTATTCCTTAGAGCTATGGGTCTTGGAAGCAATGAACAGATTAAGGACCTTTTCGGTGATGAGCCAAAGATTCTTGCAAGTATTGAGAAAGATACTACCGAGAATTATCAGGACGGTCTTCTTGAATTATACAAGAAACTTCGTCCGGGCGAGCCATTGTCAGTAGACAGTGCTGAAAACTTATTAAATGGTATGTTCTTTGATCCTAAGAGATATGATCTTGCAAAGGTCGGAAGATATAAGTTTAATAAGAAACTTCATTTCAAAAACCGTATTACAGGCTGCAAGCTTGCAGAGGATGCTGTGAGCCCTGCAACTGGTGAAGTATATGAAGCAGGAACAACTATTACTGAAGAACTTGCAACTGAGCTTCAGAACGCAGCAGTTCCTTATGTAATGGTTGAAAAAGAAGAAAAAGTTACAAAGGTACTTTCTAACCTTATGGTTGACCTTAAGGCATATCTGCCTGATGTTGACCCGGCTGAGGTTGAGGTACATGAGAGTGTTTATTATCCTCTCTTAAAGCAGATTCTTGATGAGAATGACGATATTGAAGAGATTAAGGAACTTATCAGATATAATATTTCTGAACTTGTTCCTAAGCATATCACGAAGGAAGATATTTTTGCATCTATCAACTACAATATGCATCTTGAATATGGTGTTGGAACGGATGATGATATTGACCACTTAGGAAATCGTCGTATCCGTGCGGTCGGAGAGCTTTTACAGAACCAGTATCGTATTGGACTTTCAAGAATGGAGAGAGTTGTGCGTGAGAGAATGTCTACACAGGACATCAACAGCATCACTGCACAGTCACTTATAAATATCAAACCTGTAACTGCGGCAGTTAAGGAGTTCTTCGGAAGTTCACAGTTGTCACAGTTCATGGATCAGAACAATCCTCTTAGTGAGCTTACTCACAAGAGAAGATTATCGGCATTAGGACCTGGTGGTCTTTCACGAGACAGAGCCGGATTCGAGGTTCGAGATGTTCATTATACACATTATGGCCGTATGTGTCCTGTAGAAACACCTGAAGGACCAAACATCGGTCTTATCAACTCGCTTGCATCTTATGCGAGAATAAATGAGTATGGATTTATCGAGGCACCTTATCGTAAACTAGATAAAACTGACCCGGCAAATCCTGTCGTTACTGACGAGGTTGTATATCTCTCAGCAGACGAAGAAGATAAATATATCGTTGCACAGGCTAACGAGGAGCTTGATACTGACGGACATTTCGTGAGAAACAATGTTTCAGGTCGTTTCCGTGAAGAGACATCAGAGTTTGCAAAGAGCAAGATAGACCTCATGGATGTATCTCCTAAGATGGTATTCTCAGTAGCTACGGCAATGATTCCGTTCCTCCAGAACGATGATGCCAACAGAGCATTGATGGGTTCAAACATGCAGCGTCAGGCAGTTCCGCTTCTTATTACTGAGGCACCTGCTGTTGGTACGGGTATGGAGATGAAAGCAGCAGTCGATTCAGGAAACTGTGTAGTTGCAGAGGAAGACGGTATTGTTGAGCGTTCAGCATCAAATGAGATTATCATCAAGCCTGCAACAGGAAATGTTCACAGATATAAGCTTTCTAAGTTCCAGCGAAGCAACCAGGGAACAAGTATGAACCAGAAGCCTATCGTAAGAAAAGGTGATGAAATTAAGAAAGGACAGGTTATCGCAGACGGACCTTCTACCTGCGGCGGTGAGATCGCACTTGGTAAGAACCCGCTTATCGGTTTCATGACATGGGAAGGTTACAACTACGAGGATGCCGTACTTCTTAGTGAAAGACTTGTAAAAGAAGATGTTTATACATCAGTTCATATAAATGAGTATGAGGCAGAGGCAAGAGATACAAAACTTGGTGCTGAGGAAATCACACGTGATGTACCGGGCGTAGGTGATGATGCCCTTAAGAATCTTGATGAGCGTGGAATCATCCGTATCGGTGCTGAGGTTCGTGCCGGAGATATCCTTGTAGGTAAAGTTACTCCTAAGGGAGAGACAGAGCTTACAGCCGAGGAAAGACTTCTTCGTGCAATCTTCGGAGAAAAAGCACGTGAGGTAAGAGATACATCTCTTAAAGTTCCTCATGGAGAGTTTGGTATTATCGTTGATGCCAAAGTATTTACAAGAGAAAACGGTGATGAGCTTCCACCGGGAGTAAATCAGTCAGTTCGTATATATATTGCACAGAAGCGTAAGATTCAGGTCGGAGATAAAATGGCCGGTCGTCATGGTAACAAGGGTGTCGTTTCAAGAGTTCTCCCTGTTGAAGATATGCCATTCCTTCCAAACGGTCGTCCGCTTGACATCGTGCTTAACCCGTTGGGTGTGCCTTCTCGAATGAACATCGGTCAGGTCCTTGAAATTCATTTAAGTCTTGCAGCGAAAGTTCTTGGCTTTAATGTATCAACTCCTGTATTTGACGGCGCGAACGAGAAAGATATTATGGATACTCTTGAACTTGCAAATGATTATGCAAATACACCGCTCAATCAGGAAGAACTCGCCGAGCAGCTTGCAAAGGCAGAGGAAGATGGTGACGAGCAGGAAATCGCACGCTTAAAGGAAGTTGTTCCTTTTGAAGATAAATATAAAGATATTCTTGCACCTGATGTTATGGAATATCTTGTTGAAAATGAAGCTTATCGTGCTCAGTGGAAAGGCGTTCCAATCAACAGAGACGGAAAAGTTCGTCTTCGTGATGGTCGTACGGGTGAGTATTTTGACGGTGCTGTTACAATCGGTTTCATGCACTACCTCAAACTCCATCATCTTGTTGATGATAAGATCCATGCACGTTCAACAGGTCCTTACTCATTAGTAACACAGCAGCCACTCGGTGGTAAGGCTCAGTTCGGTGGACAGCGTTTCGGTGAGATGGAGGTTTGGGCACTTGAGGCATATGGTGCTGCACACACACTTCAGGAAATTCTTACCGTTAAATCCGATGATGTTATCGGTCGTGTTAAGACTTACGAAGCTATTATCAAGGGTGACAATATTTCAGAGCCTGGTATTCCTGAGTCATTTAAGGTCCTTCTTAAAGAATTACAGGCACTTGCACTTGATGTTACTGTTCTTGATGAGAATGGCAATGAAGTAAAACTTGGTGAGGATGTTGACGAATCTGAAAACGATTCAATCAAATCACTTACTGATGATGATGAGACATATGACGCATTTGACAACGGTGAGTCATATGCATCAGCAGGCTATATCGAGGGAACACCTGATGAGCTTGAAGATGCATTTGGTGCAACTATGATTGATACAGAATCAGTATTTGATGACTAAGGAGGTTACTATGTCAGAGACTAATAAAGCGGAAAAGCACATCACTTATGATGCTATTAAGATTGGTCTTGCTTCGCCTGAAAAGATCAGAGAATGGTCTAGGGGCGAGGTTAAGAAGCCTGAGACAATAAATTATAGAACCTTAAAACCGGAAAAAGATGGTCTTTTCTGTGAAAAGATTTTCGGACCAAGCAAGGACTGGGAGTGTCATTGTGGTAAGTATAAGAAAATCCGTTATAAGGGTGTAGTTTGTGATAAGTGTGGTGTAGAAGTTACAAAGTCAAGCGTTCGTCGTGAGCGTATGGGACACATTGAACTTGCAGCACCGGTATCACATATTTGGTATTTCAAGGGTATTCCAAGCCGTATGGGACTCATCCTTGATGTATCACCTAAAAACCTTGAGAGAGTATTATACTTTGCTTCTTACATCGTATTAGAGACAGCACCTGATATAGGAATCCAGCAGAAACAGATTTTATCTGAAGCTGAGTATCAGGAAGCAAAGGCAAAATATGGCAATTCATTCCGTGCAGGAATGGGTGCTGAGTCTATCATGGAACTTCTTATGAACATCGATCTTGAGGAAGAATCCGTGACACTCAAAACTGAACTTGAAAATGCATCAGGTCAGAAGCGTGCACGAATTATTAAAAGACTCGAAGTTATAGAGTCATTTAGGGAGTCAGGAAATAAGCCTGAATGGATGATACTTACAGTTATCCCTGTAATCCCTCCTGATCTTCGTCCTATGGTGCAGCTTGACGGTGGACGTTTTGCAACATCAGATATGAACGACTTATATCGTCGTATTATAAATAGAAACAACCGTCTTAAGAGACTTCTTGAACTTGGAGCACCCGACATTATCGTCAGAAACGAAAAGAGAATGCTTCAGGAAGCAGTAGATGCTCTTATTGACAACGGTCGTCGTGGCCGTCCTGTTACAGGTCCGGGAAACAGACCTCTCAAATCACTTTCAGATATGCTTAAAGGTAAGCAGGGTCGTTTCCGTCAGAACCTTCTCGGTAAGCGTGTTGACTATTCAGGACGTTCAGTTATCGTAGTAGGACCGGAACTTAAGATTTACCAGTGTGGTCTTCCAAAAGAAATGGCTATTGAATTATTCAAGCCTTTCGTAATGAAAGAATTAGTAGCTAATGGTACAGCTCACAATATTAAGAGTGCAAAGAAGATGGTTGAAAGACTTCAGACAGAAGTTTGGGATGTACTTGAAGATGTAATCAAAGAACATCCTGTTATGTTAAACCGTGCCCCTACACTTCATAGACTTGGTATTCAGGCGTTTGAACCAATTCTTGTAGAAGGTAAGGCTATCAAACTTCACCCATTGGTATGTACAGCGTTCAACGCCGATTTCGACGGTGACCAGATGGCTGTTCATCTTCCACTTTCAGTAGAAGCACAGGCTGAATGTAGATTCCTTTTACTTTCACCTAATAACTTGTTAAAACCATCAGATGGTGCACCTGTAGCAGTTCCTTCACAGGATATGGTACTTGGTATTTACTATTTGACAATGGATAGAATGGTTGATCATTCTAAGGAAGAAGAAATTGCTTCTACAGTAGCTGAAGATGCTCCTATTTATGATACAGATGAAGAAATCAAGGAAGCTTTAGATAAAGGAATTATCGGAGCTCACGATATGATTAAGTATCATGCAGATGATAGAGTTGTAATTTGTGAACCTGTTGATGCATTAGGACATTCATTTAGTGATATTAATCAGGCTATTTTAGCTTATGAAAATAAAGAAATTTCACTTCACCAGAGAATTAAGGTTAAGAGAACTGTATTCAACGGAGAAGGAAAAGAAGTAACAGGTATTATTGACACTACACTTGGACGTTGTTTATTTAACGAAATTCTTCCACAGGATTTAGGATTCGTTAAGAGAGAAACTGATGAAGATTACCTTAAATTGGAAGTTGATTTCCACGTAGGTAAGAAACAGTTAAAGCAGATTCTTGAAAAGGTTATTAATAACCATGGAGCAACTAAGACTGCAGAAGTTCTTGATAACATTAAGGCTATGGGTTATAAGTTCTCAACAAGGGCAGCTATGACAGTTTCAATTTCAGATATGACAGTACCTGAATCAAAGAAACAGATTCTTGCAGATGCAGAACACACAGTTGATGAAATTACAAAGCATTATCGTCGTGGTTTCTTAACTGATGAAGAAAGATACAAAGAAGTTATCGAAACATGGCAGGCAGCCGATAATGAACTTACAACAGCCCTTCTTAGTGGTCTTGATAAGTACAACAACATCTTTATGATGGCCGATTCCGGTGCCCGTGGTTCTGATAAACAGATTAAACAGCTTGCCGGAATGCGTGGTTTGATGGCTGATACAACAGGTAAGACTATCGAACTTCCTATTAAGTCGAACTTCCGTGAGGGTCTTGACGTATTGGAATACTTTATTTCAGCCCATGGTGCTAGAAAGGGTATGTCAGATACTGCCCTTAGAACAGCCGATTCAGGTTACCTTACAAGAAGACTTGTAGACGTTTCACAGGATCTTATTATTAGAGATGTAGATTGTTGTGAAGGTAAGGCTATTCCATTTATGGAAATCGAAGACTTAGTTGATGGAAACGAAGTAATCGAAAGTCTTGAAGAAAGAATCACAGGTAGAACTGCTGCAGAAACAATGTATGATGCAGAAGGCAATATGATTGTTAAAGCTAACCATATGATTACACCAAAGCGTGCAGCAAGAATTGTTGCTACAGGTGTTAAATCAGTTAAGATTAGAACAATTCTTACATGTAAGTCACACGTAGGTGTATGTGCTAAATGTTATGGTGCAAATATGGCAACAGGACAGAGAGTACAGGTTGGTGAGGCAGTAGGTATCATAGCTGCTCAGTCAATCGGTGAACCTGGTACACAGCTTACTATGAGAACATTCCATACTGGTGGTGTAGCCGGTGACGATATTACACAGGGTCTTCCTAGAGTAGAAGAATTATTTGAAGCAAGAAAGCCAAAGGGACTTGCAATTATCGCAGAGTTCGGTGGTGTTGCTGAAATTAAGGAAACAAAGAAGAAACGTGAAATTATCGTAACTAACCCTGAAACTGGCGAATCAAAAGCTTATCTTATCCCTTATGGATCAAAGATTAAGATTCTTGATGGTGCTGTTCTTGAAGCTGGTGACGAACTTACAGAAGGTAGCATTAACCCACATGATTTATTAAAGATTAAGGGACTTCGTGCAGTTCAGGATTATATGATTCGTGAAGTACAGAGAGTTTACCGTCTACAGGGTGTAGAAATCAATGATAAGCACGTTGAAGTTATTGTTCGTCAGATGCTTAAGAAGATTAAGGTTGACACAGCCGGTGATTCAGAATTCTTACCAGGAACAACAGTTGAAGTTCTTGACTTTAACGAAGTTAATGAACAGCTTGAAGCAGAAGGCAAGGAACCTGCAACAGGTACACAGATTATGCTTGGTATCACAAAGGCTTCACTTGCAACAAGCTCATTTTTATCAGCTGCTTCATTCCAGGAAACAACAAGAGTTCTTACAGAAGCAGCTATCAATGGTAAGGTTGATCCACTTGTAGGTCTTAAGGAAAACGTAATTATTGGTAAGTTAATTCCTGCAGGTACAGGTATGAAGAGATACGGAGATGTAAAGTTAAGTACAGATGAACGTATCGCAAGAGAAAAGGAACAGGCAGCATTAGCAGTTTCAGCAGAAGATGTAGAAGATGAAGCAGAAAATGCTAAAGAGAACAATGATGTAATTGAAGTTTCAGAAGAAACAATTGAAATTACTGAAGAATAAAACATTTGATGGAAATTTATAATAAAGTTTCCATCAAATAATAACAGACAGTTCGTAACCATCCTGTCTATAAACAAAACTAAGGAAGAATCTGCTAGATATAGCAGTTTAAAAAGAGTGTCCTTAGTAGGCACTCTTTTTATTTTATAGGAGAAAAACAATGGTAGAAGGATTTAATCCAATAAGATATTCTGTCATAGAAGACAAGAACCCTAGAGAGATAGTAATGTTAGTTGGAGATGGATGTAAATGGAGAAAATGCAGATTTTGTGATTATCATTTAGATTCAAGCAAAGACATAGAAGCCAATTTTCAGTTGAATAAGCAGGTTTTAAGTAATGTAACAGGAAAATTTGGGGAACTTGAAGTTATAAACTCAGGAAGTTTTGTTGATTTAGATAAAAAAACTATAGAATTGATTAAGCAAATATGTTTGAAAAAAGGTATAAAAGAAATCCATTTTGAATGTCATTATATGCATAAAGATGATGTTCAAAACTTTAAAAATTCTTTTTTGAATATTGGAATTAAACCGATTATAAAGTTAGGTTTAGAAACTTTTGACTATGATTTAAGAGAGAAAGTTTTAGTTAAGGGAATTGAAGAAAAGAGTCCTGAAGTAATTGCAAATTATTTTGATGAAATTAATTTGTTACAGGGAATTTCAGGACAAACAAAGGAATCAATGATTAGTGATATTGAGACAGGTTTAAAATATTTTAGCAGAATATGTGTAAATATTATGGTTGAAAATCAGATGCCGATTAAACCGGATAAAAAGGTTATTGAACAGTTTGTGGAATATGTTTATCCTTTGTACAAAGATAATGATAGGGTAGATATATTATTAAATAATACAGATTTTGGTGTAGGATGATTAAAGGAGAAAATAAAAATGTCTAATGAAATATTACTGGTTTTATCAATATTTATAATTTACGGAAGCGTAATAGTAATGTATAAATTATTTGGAAAGCAGGGATTATTCTGCTTTACAAGTATAGCAACAATTGCAGCTAACATAGAAGTTTTAATAATGGTCAAAGCATTTGGAATGGTTATGACATTGGGAAACGTTTTATTTGCGTCAACATTCCTTATAACAGACATTGTAAGTGAAGTATATGGAAAGAAAGATGCAAAAAGAGCAGTACATATTGGAATTACAACATCAATTGTATTTATAATATTTTCACAGTGGTGGCTTTTATACACACCGGACAGCACAGATTTTGCAATGCCTGCAATGCAGACAATTTTTTCAAATACACCAAGACTTATGATTACAAGTATGGTTGTATACGCTATAGTTCAGGAATTTGATGTTTGGGCATACCATAAATGGTGGGATTTTACTAACAAATTAGTAGGAGACAGGGAAAGATTTCTTTGGCTTAGAAACAATGGTTCAACATTAATTTCACAGTTTTTGAATAATATTTTGTATACATTTGGTGCATTCTGGGGCATTCATGATTTTAAGACACATAAGTATTGCAATTTCAAGTTATGTAATATTTATAGTAACAAGCCTTGCAGATACACCATTTGTGTACTTGGCAAGAAGAATATCAAAGAAGATAAAAGAATAAGAAAAAGGGGCACACGATTGATTTGGTGTTGCCCCTTACTTATTTTATGCGTTGTATAGCTAGATAACTCCGCATAATAAGTAAGGGGCAACACCAAACAAAAGTATGTACACAACATGTTTTATGTATTAAATAAGTAATTAAAGAAAAAAATCACCAGATGCACAAATGTATCGAGTGATTTTTTAAAATAATTTTATTTATTAAATACAGATATTAAACCGTTTACAATTATGAACAGTGTTACAAGTGGAAGTATCCATTTGCAGTAGAAACGGATTTTTCCAGGAACTTTCAGGCCGTTTCCAGTGTTGACTTCTTTTAGGTAGTTGTCCCAGCCCCACCCGTATTTGCTTGTGCAGAAGAGTGTGTAAATTAGGGAACCAATTGGAAGTATTAGGTTACTTACAAGGAAGTCTTCTAAGTCCATTACATTAGTGCCTTTTCCTAAAGGATGGAAGCCGGATAGGATGTTGAAGCCAAGAACGCAAGGGATTGAGCCTATTATTATTAAAATTGTATTAATGAGGGCCGTCTTTTTTCGTCCCCAGCCCCATAAGTCCATACAAGATGACATTATGTTTTCAAAGACGGCTATTACTGTTGAGAAAGCTGCAAAAGCCATAAAGATGAAGAAGCAGCTTCCAATTATTCTGCCACCGGGCATTTTTATAAATATGTTTGGCAATGTTACAAAAATAAGACTTGGTCCCTGATCAGGATTTACTCCGAAAGCAAAACATGATGGGAATATTATAAGTCCTGAAACTATTGCAACAAAAGTGTCTAAGGCTACTATGTTGATTGATTCACCAAGTAGTGAATGGTCTTTACTTAAGTAGCTTCCGAAAATTGTCATGGAACCCATACCAATACTAAGTGTGAAAAATGCCTGATTCATTGCAGCAACAAGAACATTAATAAGTCCAATATTTTTTATTTGCTGAAAATCAGGTACTAAGTAGAAATACAAGCCCTTAGAAGCACCTTTTAAGAAAATGCTGTTCATTGCAAGTACAGCCATAATGACTAAAAGGGCAATCATCATACCTTTTGAAATTTTCTCAACACCATTCTGTAAGCCTAATGAGCAAACAAGAAATCCAATTATAATTACAACAACTGTCCAGAAAATCATTTCCGAAGGTACAGAATTCATATAAGTGAAATGATCCTTAACCTGAGAGGTTGTAGCACCAATAAAATCACCTTTGGCAGTGTCAAAGAAATATTTAAGCATCCATCCTGCAACTGTAGTATAAAACATCATTAATATATAATTGCCGGCCATTCCTATGTAACCATGTAAATGCCAAAACTGACCTTTCTTTTCTAAAGTTGTAAACGCTCTTGCAATACTTTGCTGACTAGCTCTACCAACAGAAAATTCCATTGTCAAAATAGGAAGACCTAGTATAACAAGAAATAAAACATAAAATAATACAAAACATCCGCCACCGTTATTTCCAACTACATAAGGAAAACGCCACACATTACCAATACCAATGGCGCAACCGGCAGAAATAAGTATAAATCCTAAACGGGATTTGAATTTTTCTCTTTCCATATAAATATAAAAACCTCAATTCTAAAATAGTCACTGAATCATATTAAATAATAAAAAACAATTTGTCAATTTAACGTATTAGAGCGATGAAATATGCAATAAATCGAATATGCTTGTAAATAATGATTAAATGTTGCAATTAATACTACATTTTATTATAATAAAAATATTGCTACTTTAGTACGCTAAAGACTGCATGGCTTATAAATACTCCTTTGGGAGTGAGAAAATATTAACAAAGAAGGATGGAAAAATGAAAGATACTCTTGAAATCAGATGGCACGGTAGAGGTGGACAGGGCGCTAAAACAGCAGCATTATTGTTAGCTGAAGTAGCGTTTAAGACTGGCAAGAATGCTCAGGGATTTCCTGAATATGGTCCGGAAAGAATGGGTGCCCCTATTACTGCATATGACAGAATCAGTGATCAGCCTATTAGAGTTCATTCTAATATTTATGATCCTCAGTATGTTGTGGTTGTTGATGAAACATTGATAGAGATAGTTGATGTAACAAAAGGCTTAAGAGAAGATGGAGCAATCCTTATTAATACAGCCAGACCAAAAGAAGAAATTATTCTACATTTAAAGGGATATAAAGGTAAAGTTTATACAGTAGATGCAAGAAAGATTGCAATGGAAACATTAGGAAAGAATTTCCCTAATACACCAATGCTTGCAGCCATTGTTAAAGTTACCGGAGTTATTGACGATGAAACTTTCCTTAATGAAATGGAAGGTTCTTTTAAGCACAAGTTTGCTAAGAAACCTGAAGTTATTAAAGGTAATATGGATGCGTTAAGAATAGCGTTAAGGGAGGTTAAGTAAATGGCAAAGACAGATATATCGAGATTAGGTCAGGATGTGGCATGGCAGGATGTTACATGTGGTAATACAATTGTAGGTTGTGGTACAACAAAACAGTTTATAACAGGAGACTGGACTAATGTTGCCCCTGTTATTGACGAAGAAAAGTGTAAACAGTGTCTTTTATGTGTGCCTGTTTGCCCGGACAGTGCAATTCCTGTAAAAGAATATAAAAGACAGACTATAGATTACGATCATTGTAAGGGATGTGGTATTTGCGTTAAGGCATGCCCATTTGGAGCAATTAAGATGGAGGTGAAAAAATAATGCCAAAGAGAGTTTTATTATCAGGAAATGAAGCTGTAGCCACAGCTTTAAGACAGATTAATCCGGATGTTTTCCCGGCATTTCCAATTACACCTTCAACAGAAATACCTCAGTATTTTTCTAATTATGTTTCAAACGGATTAGTAGATACTGAATTTATTACAGTAGAAAGTGAACATAGTTCTATGAGTGCGGCTATAGGAGCTTCAGCAGCAGGTGCAAGAGCCCTTACAGCAACATCATCTGCAGGTCTTGCATTTATGTGGGAAGTTTTAGGAGTTGCTGCTTCAAGTAGATTGCCTATTGCATTGACAGCAGTTTGTAGAGCACTTACAGGACCACTTAACATTAATTGTGACCATTCAGACACAATGGGAGCAAAAGACAGTGGTTGGATTCAAATTTATGCTGAAAATAATCAGGAAGCTTACGACAATATGGTTATGGCATATAATATTGCTGAAAACAAAGATGTTAGACTTCCTATTATGATTTGTCAGGATGGTTTTATTACAAGCCATGCTGTAAACGATATGGAAATTTTAGATGATATGACAGTTAAGGATTTTGTAGGCGAATATGAACCTGAAGATTATCTTCTTAATCCAAATGAAACATTTGCTGTTGGCCCTTATGCTGTATCAGATTATTATATGGAATCAAGAAAAGCTCAGGCTCATGCCATGGAAAATGCAAAGCAGGTTATTCTTGATGTGGCAAAGGATTTTGAAAAAATCTCAGGCCGTAAGTATGGTCTTATTGAAGAATATAAGATGGAAGATGCAGAATATGCAGTAGTTATAATCGGTTCTGCAGCAGGAACAACTAAGGATGCTATTGATCATATGAGAGAAAATGGTGAAAAAGTAGGTCTTGTAAAGATTAGATCATTTAGACCATTCCCAGGCAAAGAGATTGCAAAAGCATTAAAGAATTGTAAGGCAGTTGCAGTAATGGATCGTTCAGAGAGCTTTTCAACTAACGGAGGACCTGTTGGTGCTGAAACAATGCAGGCTATGTATATTGAAAAATGTCAGGCACTTGCTATCAACATTATGTATGGTATTGGTGGTAGAGATGTAAGAGTTGAAGATATGATTAATGTATATGAAACATTAAAAGAAATCGCAAGAACAGGTGAGACAGGTGATGTTTACCGTTATATGGGATTAAGAGACAAGGAGGCAAAATAATGGGCTATAATTTTAAAGAAGTAATGAATAAACCTGAAAGATTTGCTCCAGGTCATAGAATGTGTGCAGGTTGTGGAGCAACAATTTGTGCAAGAAACGTGCTTCGTGGACTTCGCGAAGGAGACAAGGCTGTTATTGGTTGCGCAACAGGATGTCTTAATGTTTCATCTTTCCAGTATCCATACGTTGCATGGGAAGACAGTTATATTCATAGTGCATTTGAAAATGCCAGCTCAACAATGGCAGGTGTTGAAGGGGCTTACAAGGCTATGAAGCGTAAAGGCAAGCTTAAAGAAGATTATAAATTTATTGTATTTGGCGGTGATGGTGGTACATATGATATTGGTATTCAGTCATTGTCAGGTGCAATGGAACGTGGAACAAATTATACATATGTGTGTTATGACAATGGTGCTTATATGAATACAGGAACACAGCGTTCTTCAGCTACACCTATGTATGCTGATACAACAACAACTCCTGTAGGTACACAGTGCAATGGTAAGGAACAGTACAGAAAAGATCTTGCAGCAATTCTTGCAGCACATGATATTCCTTATGTTGCTCAGACTACATATTTCAATGGAATGAAGGATTTGCATACGAAGGCTGAGAAGGCTATTTATACAGAAGGACCTGCATTTCTTAATGTTATGGCTCCATGTCCAACAGGTTGGAAGTATAAAACAGATGAAATTATGGATATTTGCAAATTAGCAGTAGAAACTAATTATTGGCCATTGTTTGAAGTAATTGATGGAAAGTGGATTTTAAACTATGAACCTAAGAACAGACTTCCAATCGAAGATTTCTTGAGAACACAGGGTAGATTTAAGCACTTATTTAAACCAGGTAATGAACATCTTATTGAAAAATTCCAGAAGGAAGTTGATAGAAGATGGGAAGATTTGTTATTTAAGTGTAGCAGATAATATTAATCACAAAAAACGTGACTGGAATGGTGAATTATGAAGAGTTTTAAGTTTAACAGAAAAAAAGAAGATTTGCTTCCTGTAATGAAGGCTAAAGCTGAAAAAGCAAACATTAAAATGACAAAAGAGAAGGACAAGATTTCTCTAATGTTAGAAACCGGAAAGTTTCAAAACGGTGAAGATGCAGTGCCTGTAATCTTTAAAGGGAAAATAACAAACACAGAAACAGGTTGTACATTTGATGGAAAATATACATACGGTTTTTATTTGTATACATTGGTTATAGTTGCAGCAATTCTTATAGTTGCAAGATTTTCCTGGTCGGCATATCAACATCAGATGGATAATATGATACTTTGTGGTATAGTAACAGTATTATTGATTGGATTGATTGTTGTTGTAACAAAAAAATCAAAAGGTGGAAAGAAAGTTATAGAGAATCTTCTAAATAATTTGGATTTAAAATAATAAAAACTTGACATAGTTATTGATGTAATTTAATATTAACATAATACCAACGGAGGTAACAGAAATGTTGCCTCCGTTTTTGCGTTGCAAGGCAGGATTGTAGGAGTGCGAAGCAGGTTAAAATCCGTAGAGTTAAGATTTGGGCTTTTGAAACTTAAATCATTATATGCAGAAAAAATGTTGCAGACGCGAATATAATAAAAAGGAAGAGAGGTAGGTTTATGAGTTTGGCAGAAATTGTATCAAAGATGGATGATTTTGTTTGGGGACCTGTAATGTTGATCCTTTTGGTGGGAACAGGTATTTTTCTCACTATAAGATTAAAGTTCAGACCTTGGAGAAACTTGGGATATGCACTAAAAAGTACATTAAGTAAAGAAGCAAGAACCAAAAGTCGTGGAGAGGGAGATGTGTCACCGTTCTCAGCTTTGACAACAGCTTTGGCAGCTACAATTGGTACCGGAAATATTGTAGGTGTTGCCACAGCCATGGTAGCAGGTGGACCAGGAGCTTTGGTTTGGATGTGGATTTCAGCCTGTTTTGGCTTAACTTCTAAGTTTAGTGAATGTATGTTGGCTATCAAGTACAGAGAAGTTAATGAAAAAGGTGAAATGTCAGGTGGCCCAATGTACACAATGAAAAAAGGTTTCAAAAACAAGAAAGTTGGAGCAGTACTTGGTATGCTTTTTGCAATTTTTGCAGTTATAGCTTCTTTTGGAATAGGAAATATGACACAGGCAAATTCAATTTCAGAAGCTTTAAATAATACATTTGGTGCACCGTCAGCAATTGTTGGAGTTGTGCTTACTCTTTTATCCTTAATTATTATTGTTGGTGGTATTAAGAGTATTTCAAAAGTTTCATCAATAGTAGTACCTGTAATGGCAATTTTTTATGTGATAGCAGGATTGATTGTTATTTTGATAAATATTAAAAATGTTCCATCAGGACTTGCAATGATTTTTAAAATGGCATTTAACTTTAATGCAGTAGGTGGCGGACTTTGTGGTGCAATAACAGCATCACTTATGAATGCTATGCGTTATGGTGTGGCAAGAGGTGTTTTTTCTAATGAAGCAGGAATGGGTTCAGCAGCAATTACGGCTGCAGCAGCTACTACAGATGATCCTGTAAGACAAGGGTATATTAATATGACAGGTACATTTTGGGATACAATTGTTGTTTGTACAATTACAGGACTTTGTATTGCATCATCAGGTGTTCTGGGAATAACAAGTGATAGCGTAACGGGAACATATAACAGAATAGGAGACAACGTGGCAATTGTAGCTCAGACAGTTTCAGATGGAAAGGTGGCAGATGAAGATTACCTGATTAAAAAAATAGATTGTAATTCATTAACACTGATAAGTAATAACTCAAAAAACGAAACAACAGAACTACAGTTAAGTTATAAAGGAGAAAACACAAACGATAAAATAATAGAAGGAACTTGGTGCGATTCTGCAGGAAATGAATATGTTTTCGACAAAAACGGAAAATATACATACAAAGAATTAGTTCAGGGGTCTGCATTAACAATAGAAGCTTTTTCATCGGCATTTAAGAAAATAAACAAGAACTTTGGTGGCTTTGGTGCATGGCTTGTTACAATAGGAATTACTTTATTTGCCTTTTCAACCATACTTGGCTGGGAATATCACGGTGAGAAAGCCTTCGAATACATATTTAAAACACACAAATACAATATGGTATACAGAGTCGTGTTTTCGCTGGTTGTTTATGTAGGAGCAACCCAGTCATTACAACTTGTTTGGAACTTCTCGGACATAGCAAATGCACTTATGGCAATACCAAATCTAATCTGCTTGCTTGCAATGAGTGGTGTAATAGCTAAGGAAGTAGAAAGATATCAAAAGGTAATTGAGAAAGAAAAGAACTAGAAAATGGCTGACAGGCGACAAGTTTTTTTACTTGAGCAGCTTGACTATATTTATATGAAAAAAAGAGGAATATGTTTTAGATAATAATTGATTCACAAAATCAATTATTAAGATGCACTGAACAGAAAATTTATCAAAAATTCTCTGTGAATTGCATCGGTTCTAAAATAAATAAACCTCTTTTTTTCATCAATAAATATTCAAGCTGTGAAGTAAAAGACTGTCGCCTGTCAGCCGTTTTCTGGTGAATTTTCGGCAACAGAAAAATTCTTTTTCCTTGATAATAATTAGAAAAATAGATATACTTAATAGCGTACTACTTTTACAAGGGATAAAGTTGGAGGCTATATAATGAATTTAATTGAGATTAAGGATTTGTATGAAAACAAAGAAAATTTTATAGATAAAGAAATCGAGGTTGGCGGCTGGGTTCGTAGCATTAGAGATTCAAAGACTTTTGGATTTATTGTCTTAAATGATGGAACTTGCTTTAAACCATTACAGGTTGTTTACAGCGATAAGCTTGATAACTTTGGCGAAGTTTCTAAGACAAATATTGGTGCTGCATTAATAGTAAAGGGTAAGCTTGTGGCAACTCCTAATGCTAAGCAGCCTTTTGAAATTCAGGCAGATGAAGTATATGTGGAAGGTGAAAGTACACCGGATTATCCATTACAGAAGAAGCGACACAGCTTTGAATACCTTAGAACTATTTCACATTTAAGACCTAGAACAAATACATTCCAGGCAGTTTTCAGAGTGCGCTCACTTTGTGCTTACGCAATTCACAAATTTTTCCAGGAGCAGGGATTTGTTTATGTGCACACACCACTTATAACAGGAAGCGACTGTGAAGGCGCAGGAGAAATGTTTCAGGTTACAACAATGGACTTAAATAATGTGCCAAAAACAGAAGAAGGAAAAGTAGATTATACAGAAGACTTCTTTGGAAAGCCAACTAACTTGACAGTTTCAGGTCAGTTAAATGGCGAAACTTATGCAATGGCATTTAAGAAGATTTATACATTTGGGCCAACATTCAGAGCCGAAAATTCTAACACAACAAGACACGCAGCAGAATTTTGGATGATTGAACCTGAAATAGCTTTTGCAGACCTTGCAGATGACATGGAACTTGCAGAAGCAATGATAAAATACGTAATAAAGTATGTTTTGGAAAACGCACCGGAAGAAATGAATTTCTTTAACAGCTTTGTTGACAAAGGATTATTAGATAGATTAAATCACGTAATAAATTCAGAATTTGGTCGTGTTACTTATACAGAGGCAATTAAATTATTGGAAGAACACAATGATAAGTTTGAATACAAAGTAAGCTGGGGTGTAGATCTTCAGACAGAACATGAACGTTACCTTACAGAGCAGATTTTTAAACGCCCTGTATTTGTAACAGATTATCCAAAGGAAATAAAAGCATTCTATATGAAGCTAAACAAAGATGGAAAAACAGTTGCTGCAATGGACTGTTTAGTTCCGGGAATCGGTGAAATCATAGGTGGAAGTCAGAGAGAAGAAAATTATGAAGTATTAACTAAGAGAATGGAAGAATTAGGACTTAACGAAAAAGACTACCAGTTCTATCTTGACCTTAGAAAATATGGAACAGCAAGACATGCCGGTTTTGGATTAGGATTTGAAAGAATGATAATGTATTTAACAGGTATGGGAAATATTCGTGACGTAATCCCATTCCCAAGAACTGTAAATAACTGCGAATTGTAAGAAAACGGCTGACAGGTGGCAAAGTTTTTTACTTGAGCAGCTTGATTCATTTGTATAGAAAAATAGACCTATTTTTTCTATAAACAAATGTTCAAGATGTGAAGTAAAAGACTGCCGCCTGTCAGCCGTTTTTGGGAAAAAGCAGTAATTTAAAGATCTTGGAGGGCACATTAAGAATTTCTTAAGAATTGTTGTAAGTTGTTTTTAAAATTTTAACATTAATATATAGGCATATGATGAAGATGTGTGAAAAATGCAGTGTCATATTTAGATGGAGGGTAATATGTACAATATTTTAGTTTGTGATGATGACAAAGATATAGTGGAGGCTATTGATATTTATTTGTCAAAGGAAGGTTATAACGTTATTAAGGCTTATGACGGAATGGAAGCAATGGAAATTTTGAAGAAGGAAGATATTCAGTTACTTCTTATTGATGTTATGATGCCAAGACTTGACGGTATAAGAGCTACTTTGAAAATAAGAGAAAAAAGCAGTATTCCAATTATTATTTTGTCAGCAAAATCAGAAGATTCAGACAAGATTATAGGACTTGATGTGGGAGCGGATGATTATATCACAAAGCCATTTAATCCATTGGAATTAATTGCAAGAGTTAAGTCTCAGATTAGACGTTACACAAGACTTGGAACAATTGCAGAGCCTAAAAGTAATGTTTATAGCGTAGGCGGTCTTGAAATCGACGACGAGTGTAAAGAAGTAAAAGTTGACGGAGAAATAGTGAAACTTACACCTTTTGAGTATAATATTTTACTTTTCTTAGTTAAGAACCCGGGAAGAGTTTTTACAATCGACCAGATTTATGAGGCCGTTTGGAATGAGGAAGCTGTTGCGGCAGACAATACAGTGGCTGTACATATTAGACATATCCGAGAAAAAATCGAAATTAATCCAAAAGAACCAAGATACTTAAAAGTAGTATGGGGAGTTGGATACAAAATCGAGAAGCAGTAGAAAGGAAATGAGATATGAAAAAGCAAAGAATATTTTTACATACTTTAATATTAGTGCTTGCAGCAGCCTGCTTTGGAACAGCAGCCTATGGTTGGACTAAATATGCTAATGTAAAAGCTAAAAATGAGTATAGGTGGGAATACCAGGACCAGTATGAGACACTTATAACTGATTCGTTGCAGGATATTGTAGCACAATATTTGTATATAAAGAATTTTTCTGATAATAAAAAAGTTCTTGTTGAAAGTAGTGAGTATGGAAATTTAACAGCAAAAGACATAAAAAAAATTTATAAAAATGAAGATAAAAAAAATGAGTTCTATAATAAGTTATATGATTTAGAAAGCACGAAAAATGATGATGAAATTTTTATGACAGATGAGCAGAATAATCAATATAAATATTATAAGAAAGCAGTGAAATATATAGCTGAATATGAAGATATACAAGATTTTGATGCTGTAAAAAGTATGATTTATGATAAATCTAATATTCCTGAAATTAATTCAGCAAGAGATGGACTGAATTATGAGATAATGTATACTGACGGTGAAAATTCACATAAAATCACTACAAGTAATAATTTGTCTGATAACAATAAATATAGAGATTATTGTATTATTGAAAATGGGGCAATAAATCCACTGGAAAATAAAGGCATAATGGAAAATTTTAATATGTATATTGAAGATATGTTTGAAAATGCCAGTGGCGAGGGAGGATATGAAACGTCAATATATTTAAGTGATAGAGCTGAAGAATTATGGGTAAATTATTATGATGATGTAAAAGATTTTCCAAAAGCTCTTATTGAATGTTCTTTTGCTGTAGATAAGACAGATAGTGGATATTTAAATAAATTGCATGCTAATTATGAAATGGCACCATCTAATCTTTCAGGTACTAAGAAAAGTTTATCAGTAATTGTATTAATGTGTGGCATATATGTTTTGGTGGCATTTGTATTATATTTGTTACTAATGGTTCAGGCGGGCCATAAGGAGAAAGGTGATAAGCCTTTATTAAACAAGTCAGATAAATTGTGGTGGGATGTAGAAGTGTTTGTGGCATTTATTGCTTGCTTCATTGCAATTATTCCGTTGTCACAGAATGTATATTACAATTGGAAGTATGAGGAGAAAACTTTGTTCAAGATTCTTCTGGTAGGCACAGGCATAGCATCACTTGTTGCTGTGGAATTAACAGTTTTGTTAAGCGAAAGTTTTGTCAGAAGAATAAAATGCAAAACATTTTGGAAGACAACTTTAATAGGAAAGATTTTTTATGGAATCAAAAAAATAATTAAATATTTACTGTTAAATGTAAAAACATCAATTCTTGTTATTACTTTTGGAATAGCCAGTTTTATCTGGTGCAGTATGGCAATATTGGGAGCTTATAATGAATATACATTGTTTGTTCCAACTTTAATGATAATAATTATAATAGTTGTAGTTTGTGCATTTGTACTTATTTTCTTTAAAGAATATGATTCAATTACAGAAGGAACAAAGAAAATATCAGAAGGTAATTTGGATTATAAGATTGAAGATGAGTATAAATTCAAATTAAACAGAAGTTTGAAAGAATCAATAAATAATATTGGCGACGGATTGAGCAAGGCTGTGGCAGAAAGTGTTAAAAATGAGAGAACTAAAACTGAACTTATTACTAATGTTTCCCACGACCTGAAAACACCACTTACTTCTATTATTAATTATGTAGGGTTGTTAAAAACAGAAGGACTTAAAAGTGATAATGCAGAAAAATATTTGGAGGTAATTGACAGAAAATCCATAAGGCTTAAAAATCTTACAGAAGATTTGGTGGAGGCATCTAAGTTAAATGCAGGGGCAATCAATTTTGAAATGCAGCAGATAGACATAGTTCAATTAGTGAACCAAAGTCTTGGAGAGTATGAAGAAAAATTCGAAGAAAAACATCTTACTGTAATGAAAACAATACAGGAAGAACCGTTATATGTAATGGCAGACGGAAGAAAAACATGGAGAGTGTTTGAAAATTTATACGGAAATATTTATAAATATGCAATGGATAACACAAGAGTTTATGTGGATATAACAAGACAAAATGACAAGGTTGTTATATTTATAAGAAACATTTCAGCATCTCCGTTAAACTTTAATGCCAAGGAATTAACGGAAAGATTTGTAAGAGGCGATAAGTCAAGAACTACTGAAGGCAGTGGTCTTGGATTATCAATTGCAAAATCCATCGTCGAAAAACAAAATGGTCAGATGAATATTTATTTAGATGGCGATTTGTTTAAGGTTGAGATAATGATGAACTTAAAACAGGCTTAAAATAAAATTAATATCAGAGTGTACAAAAAGTCTTCTCCACACCGTTATACAGGCGAAAGTGTGAAGAAGGCTTTTTTTAAAAGTAATCAAAAAAAGGTGTTGACTTTTGGAAAATGCTCTCATATAATGGAACAGTACGTTTATAGGTTGTAATATGCCTATGCGTAAAATAAATATGTGATTAACACATAATTCTAATAACAGGAGGTGAAAACGGAATGCCTACATTTAACCAGTTAGTAAGAAAAGGACGTCAGTCAGCAGTTAAGAAGTCTACTGCACCAGCATTGTTAAAGAGTTACAACTCACTTAACAAGAAGATGAATGATACAGCTTCTCCACAGAAGCGTGGTGTTTGTACAGCAGTTAAGACAGCTACACCTAAGAAGCCTAACTCAGCTCTTAGAAAGATTGCCAGAGTTCGTCTTTCTAATGGTATCGAAGTAACAAGCTACATCCCAGGTGAAGGACATAACCTTCAGGAACATAGCGTTGTTCTTATCCGTGGTGGTAGAGTAAAAGACTTACCAGGTACAAGATATCATATCATTAGAGGTACTCTTGATACTGCAGGTGTTGCAAATAGACGCCAGGCACGTTCTAAGTATGGTGCTAAGAGACCTAAAGCAGGTAAATAGTAGCAGGATGGCTTAATTAAGCCAATCACGGGTTGAATGAATTTGTGACGGTTATTAGAATTATGCTAGAGATATAGACAGTCTAAAGCCGTGAGCAAGGACACAACTTAAGTGAGTACCTAAGATCTAATCGCATGTATCCACTATATGCGGTTACATGCAAAACGGAATTTCTAAATAAAAGTATAAAAATGGAAATTCTGTCAAAATTGATTAAGGAGGGAAGTAACATGCCACGTAAAGGACATACTCAGAAAAGAGAAGTATTAGCTGATCCAATGTATAACAGCGTAGTAGTTACAAAGCTTATCAACAACATTATGTTAGATGGTAAGAAAGGTGTAGCTCAGAAGATTGTTTACGGAGCATTTGATAAGATTGCTAACCAGACAGGCAAGGATGCTATTGAAGTATTCGAAGAAGCTATGAATAACGTTATGCCAGCTCTTGAAGTTAAGGCTAGACGTATTGGTGGTGCAACATATCAGGTACCTATCGAAGTAAGACCTGAAAGAAGACAGGCTTTAGGACTTCGTTGGATCACATTGTATTCACGTCAGAGAAGTGAAAAGACAATGGAAGAAAGATTAGCTAACGAAATTATGGATGCAGCAAACAACACAGGCTCATCTGTTAAGAAACGTGAAGATATGCACAAGATGGCTGAAGCTAATAAGGCTTTTGCTCATTATCGTTTCTAATATAAAACTGCAATTGTCACAGAACAGGCTGTTATGCAGTTTGTAACTGTGGCCGTATGGCAGTGAAGAATTACAAGAAGTTAATTCTTTAATAAGATATTAAATTAAGGAGGAAAAAACCTTGGCTGGAAGAGAATATCCACTAGAGAGAACAAGAAACATTGGTATTATGGCTCATATCGATGCCGGTAAGACTACTTTAACAGAACGTATCTTATATTATACTGGTGTAAACTATAAAATTGGTGAAACTCATGATGGAGCTTCTACAATGGACTGGATGGAACAGGAACAGGAAAGAGGTATCACAATTACTTCTGCCGCTACAACTTGTCACTGGACATTAGAAGATCATCATAAGCCAAAGGCTGGTGCGTTAGAACATCGTATCAACATTATCGATACACCGGGACACGTTGACTTCACAGTAGAAGTAGAACGTTCACTTCGTGTATTAGATGGTGCTGTTGGTGTATTTGATGCTAAGGCTGGTGTTGAACCACAGTCAGAAAACGTATGGCGTCAGGCTGACACATACAATGTACCTCGTATGGCATTCATCAACAAGATGGATAAAATGGGTGCAGATTTCTTTTATTCAGTTCAGACAATTATTGATCGTTTAGGAAAGAATGCTATTCCTGTACAGATCCCAATTGGTAAGGAAGATGATTTCATCGGATTAATCGATTTGTTTGAAATGGAAGCATATTATTATAAAGATGATAAGGGTGAAGACATCGAAATCACAGCTATTCCTGATGACTTAAAGGATCTTGCTAATGAATGGCATGAAAACCTTGTTGAAAAGATTTGTGAATTAGATGATGACCTTATGATGCAGTACCTTGAAGGAGAAGAACCTTCTATCGATGATATGAAGGCTGCTCTTAGAAAAGGAACAATCGCTTGTGAAGCTGTTCCTGTATTCTGTGGTTCTGCTTATAAGAACAAAGGTGTTCAGAAGATGTTAGATGGTGTTATCGAATATATGCCAGCACCAACAGATATCCCTGACATTACAGGTACTGATGAAGATGGTAACGAAGTAGTTCGTCATTCTTCAGATGATGAACCTTTTGCAGCATTAGCTTTCAAGATTATGACTGACCCATTTGTAGGTAAGTTAGCATTCTTCAGAGTTTACTCTGGTACAATGAACTCAGGTTCATATGTTTTAAATGCTACAAAGAATAAGAAAGAACGTGTAGGCCGTATCGTACAGATGCATGCCAACAAGCGTACTGAAATTGATAAAGTATATTCAGGAGATATCGCTGCTGCTGTAGGTTTCAAAATTACTACAACAGGTGATACAATCTGTGATGAACAGCATCCTGTAATTCTTGAATCAATGGAATTCCCAGAACCAGTTATCGAGCTCGCTATTGAGCCTAAGACAAAGAATGACCAGGGTAAGATGGGTGAAGCTTTAGCTAAGTTAGCTGAAGAAGATCCTACATTCCGTGCTCATACAGACACAGAAACAGGTCAGACAATCATCGCTGGTATGGGTGAGCTTCACTTAGATGTAATCGTAGACAGACTTCTTCGTGAATTTAAGGTAGAAGCTAACGTTGGTGCACCTCAGGTTGCATACAAAGAAACATTTACTAAGGCTGTTGATGTTGATAGCAAATATGCTAAGCAGTCAGGTGGTCGTGGACAGTATGGTCACTGTAAAGTTAAATTTGAGCCTATGGATCCAAACGGTGAAGAACAGTTTAAGTTTGAATCTACAGTAGTTGGTGGTAACATTCCTAAGGAATATATCCCAGCTGTTGGTGAAGGTATCGAAGAAGCTGCACAGTCAGGTATTATTGCTGGATTCCCTGTACTTGGTGTACATGCTACAGTATATGATGGATCTTACCATGAAGTCGATTCATCAGAAATGGCTTTCCACATCGCTGGTTCTATGGCATTTAAGGATGCTATGGCTAAGGCAGATCCAGTATTACTTGAGCCTATTATGAAGGTTGAAGTAACAATGCCTGAGGAATACATGGGTGATGTTATCGGAAGCTTAAATTCAAAGCGTGGACAGATCGAAGGTATGGACGATATCGGTGGTGGAAAGATTGTTAAAGCATTCGTTCCATTGTCAGAAATGTTCGGTTACTCAACAGAACTTCGTTCAGCTACTCAGGGACGTGGTAACTATTCAATGTTCTTTGAAAAGTATCAGGCAGCTCCAAAGTCTGTTCAGGATAAGATTGCATCTGCAAGAGCAAAATAATATATGGATTTAACCATTAATTTAATATAAAGGCTTGAAAATCTTCCCATTATAAAATATAATGGGAGATAAGCCTATGTAAAAGACCACAAGGTCTGAAATTTTAATTTTATTATTTTTAGGAGGATTATCAAAATGGCAAAAGCTAAGTTTGAAAGAACAAAACCACATTGTAATATTGGTACAATCGGACATGTCGATCATGGTAAAACAACTTTAACAGCAGCTATTACTAAAGTACTTGCTGAAAGAGTTGAAGGTAATGAAGCTACAGATTTCGAAAATATCGACAAGGCTCCAGAAGAAAGAGAAAGAGGTATCACAATCTCTACAGCTCACGTTGAATATGAAACAAAGAAGAGACATTACGCTCACGTTGACTGCCCAGGCCATGCTGACTATGTAAAGAACATGATCACAGGTGCTGCTCAGATGGA
>ERZ826613.1592-NODE-1592-length-26082-cov-4.121105_pt1 | contig 26082 bp, 20 predicted proteins | sample MGYA00519925_ERZ826613 | MGnify/ENA primary metagenome ERZ826613 (study PRJEB31778, sample SAMEA3449236) | human gut metagenome | biome: human gut; feature: human-associated habitat; material: faeces | place: United Kingdom | collected 2010/2012 ... | reverse complement strand
GCGACGTGGCCGAGGAAGTCATCGACTACCTCAACGCCCACGGCGAGAAGGTCGGCCTCGTGAAGGTCCGCCTGTACCGTCCGTTCCGTGCCGACAAGCTCATTGCGGCCATCCCGGCGACCTGCAAGAAGATCGCCGTGCTCGACCGCACGAAGGAGCCCGGTGCACAGGGCGAGCCCCTGTACCTCGACGTCGTCACCGCGCTGGCCAACGCCGGCCGCAACGACATCGTCGTCACCGGCGGCCGCTACGGCCTCGGCTCCAAGGACACCCCGCCGTCCTCCGTGTTCGCGGTCTACGAAGAGCTCAAGCACGACACGCCGAAGCGTCAGTTCACCATCGGCATCGTCGATGACGTGACCAACCTCTCCCTGCCGGAGCATGACGCGCCCGACACCTCCCCTGAGGGCACCATCGCCTGCAAGTTCTGGGGTCTCGGCGGCGACGGCACCGTTGGCGCGAACAAGAACTCCATCAAGATCATCGGCGACCACACCGATAAATACGTGCAGGCCTACTTCCAGTACGACTCCAAGAAGACCGGCGGCGTGACCATCAGCCACCTGCGCTTCGGCGATCACGAGATCAAGAGCCCGTACTATATCAATAAGGCCGACTTCGTGGCCTGCCACAACCCGTCCTACATCACCAAGGGCTTCAAGATGGTCCAGGATGTCAAGCCCGGCGGCGTGTTCATGATCAACTGCGAGTGGACGCCCGAGGAGCTCAGCCACCATCTGGACGCCTCCGCCAAGCGCTACATTGCCCGCAACAACATCCAGCTCTACACGATCAACGCCATTGACCTGGCCATCAAGATCGGCATGGGCAAGCGCAACAACACCATCCTGCAGTCTGCGTTCTTCTCTCTGGCGAAGATCATGCCGGAAGAGGACGCCATCCGCTACATGAAGGAGAAGGCCAAGGCCTCCTACATGAAGAAGGGCGAGGACGTCGTCGAGATGAACTACAAGGCCATCGACCTCGGCGCGACCGCGTATGTGAAGATCGACGTTCCGGCCGACTGGGCCGACGCCGTGGACGAAGCGCCCGCCAAGGAGCTGGCCGGCCGTCCGGCCACCGTCAAGATGGTGCGCGACATCCTCACTCCGGTCGACAAGATGGACGGCGACAGCCTGCCGGTCTCCGCGTTCGTCGATCACGCCGACGGCACGTTCGAGCTCGGCGCCTCCGCGTATGAGAAGCGCGGTGTGGCCGTCTCCGTGCCCGAGTGGGACAGCGCCAAGTGCATCCAGTGCAACCAGTGCGCCTATGTCTGCCCGCACGCGACCATCCGCCCGTTCGCGCTCACTGCCGACGAGCTGGCCGCTGCGCCCGCGCAGACCAAGGCAGTCGACTTCAAGGTCGGCGCCGGCAAGGGCGTTTACAAGTTCTCCATGGCCATCTCTCCGCTCGACTGCATGGGCTGCGGCGTCTGCACGCACGTCTGCCCGGTCGGCGCGCTGACGATGCAGCCGCTCGAGAGCCAGGAAGATCAGCAGCCCGTGTTCGACTACATGGTCGCCAAGGTTGCCGAGAAGAAGGAACTTCAGGACTTCACCGTCAAGGGCAGCCAGTTCCGGCAGCCCATGCTCGAGTTCTCCGGCTCCTGCGCCGGCTGCGCCGAGACGAGCTATGCCCGCCTGATCACGCAGCTGTTCGGCGATCACATGATGATCTCCAACGCGACCGGCTGCTCGTCCATCTGGGGCGGCCCGGCTGCCACCAGCCCGTACACCGTCAACAAGGAAGGCAAGGGTCCCGCCTGGGCCAACTCCCTGTTCGAGGATAACGCGGAGCACGGCCTCGGCATGTACCTCGGCCAGAAGAAGATCCGCGACGATCTGGCGGAAGACATCCGTTACATCGCCGAAAACGGCAAGGATCCCGCCAAGGTCGCGGCTGCGAAGAAGTACCTCGAGACCTATAACGACGGCGAGGCCAACCAGACCGCCACGGCGGAGTTCCTCGCTGTGATGGAGGCCAAGCCCGCCTGTGACTGCGAGCGCTACCAGCGCGTCATGGCCAACAAGGACTTCCTCAATAAGAAGAGCTGCTGGATCTTCGGCGGCGACGGCTGGGCATACGACATCGGCTTCGGCGGTCTGGACCATGTCCTGGCGCAGGACGAGGACGTGAACGTGTTCGTCTTCAACACCGAGGTCTACTCCAACACCGGCGGACAGGCGTCCAAGGCCTCCAACATCGGCCAGGTCGCGCAGTTTGCGGCAGCCGGTAAGGAAGTCAAGAAGAAGAGCCTGGCGGAGATTGCCATGTCCTACGGTTATGTCTATGTGGCGCAGGTCGCCATGGGCGCCAACCCGGCCCAGACCATCAAGGCCATCAAGGAAGCGGAAGCTTACCACGGCCCGTCCCTGATCATCGGCTACGCCCCCTGCGAGATGCACAGCATCAAGAAGGGCGGCATGACCAACTGCCAGGGCGAGATGAAGCGTGCGGTCGACTGCGGCTACTGGAACCTGTTCCGTTACGATCCGTCCGCTGAAAAGCCCTTCGCGCTCGACAGTAAGGAGCCGGCCGGCGGCTACCGCGACTTCCTCATGAACGAGGCGCGCTACGCCCGCCTGACCAACGAGTTCCCGGATCGTGCCGAGGAGCTGTTCGCGAAGTCTGAGGACAACGCCAAGGCCCGCTACGAGCACCTGCTCAAGCTCAAGAAGCTCTACGACGAGGCATAAGTTTACCTACCTACGCAGGCGGGGCTGATCTCAGCCCCGCCTTTTTGCGCTGAAAAGTGCAAAAAGGCGCCACTCCATCCGCGGCGGGCCGGATAGAAAAGACGCGATCCTACTTGCGGCGGGCCTTGCGCTCTCGAGCGCCCCCTGCCGCTCAGAGAACGGAAGTTCCCACACTGCATTGAGATGCGGTGTTTTCGGACACCATGGCATGCATGCATCCTTCTCCAACACCCCGCCCGCCGGAACGTGTTGAAAACCGGCGAGGTATGGCGTATACTAAGCAGCAGATCACTACGAAAGGGGAGACCGCCATTTGAATACGGACACCTATCAGAACGCACTCGAATCCACGAAAGACAGCATCGAGGACGTGAATAACGCCATCGGCTTCAGCCTCGGCAGTCTCACGCTCGAAAAGCTCATCACCTCCGCCATCACGCTCGTGATCTGTGTGCTCGTTATCTGGCTCGTCATGCGCGTTGCGCGGCGCATCTCGGCGCACTCGCGCCTGTCGGAGAGCCTGAGCCGATTCATCCTCAAGGTGCTCAAGATCGCGCTGGAGTTCATGGCCATCCTCATCGTGGCCGACAGTCTCGGCTTTAACGTCACGGCGCTGCTGGCGGTGTTCAGCCTGCTCGGCCTGGCTTTGTCGCTCTCGGTGCAAAACTGCCTGTCCAACGCCATGAGCGGCATCACCATCCTGCTCACGCGGCCGTTCGAGGACGGCGATTTCATCGAGGCCGGCGACGTGAGCGGCACCGTCAAGGACATCGGCCTGATCTATACGCAGCTGCGCACGCTGGACAATAAGGACATTTATGTGCCCAACAGCGACCTCTCGGCGTCCAAGATCGTCAACTATAACCGCGAGCCGCAGCGGCGCGTGGACCTGACGTTCGGCGCGGACTATACCTGCCGTCCGGAGCAAGTGAAGGCGGCGCTGCACAACGCCGTGTCGCTCGTGTCCGGCATCCTGCCGGAGCCGGCGCCGTTCGTGCGCGTGTCGGGCTACGGGGAGAGCAATATCGAGTACACGGTGCGCGTCTGGTGCAAAACGGCCGACTACTGGACCGTATATTATGACCTCATGGAGGCCGTTGGCGCGGCGTTTGACGCCCACGGCGTGTCCATGTCCTACCCGCAGATGAATGTGCACGTGCTCGATACGCCGGAAAGTGCAAAAAAGGATTGACTTTCCCGGTTTTTCAGGTATAATAATATGGCCTGCGTATTGACGCGGGTGATCCTTGCTCTCATTTGAGATGAGGGCCACTAGACCAGAAGGAGGTGCAACTGAAATGGCAAAAACCACCGAAAAGTACGAACTGATGTATATCATCAACCCCAATCTGTCGGAGGAAGAGACTGCAGCAGTCGTCGAGAAGTTCAAGGCGCTTGTCGAGCAGAACGGCACGCTGGAGGAAATGGAGGAGATGGGTAAGCGCAAGCTCGCTTACGAGATCAACTACATTTCTGAGGGCTACTACGTGCTCGTCAAGTTCACCAGCGGTCCGGATTTCCCGGCCGAGCTGGATCGTGTGCTGGGCATCACGGACGGTATTCTCCGCTCCCTGATCACCCGTCGCCCGGAATAAGGAGGCACGGCAATGCTGAACCACATTGTGCTCATGGGCCGTCTGACCCGTGACCCCGAGCTTCGTTATACCCAGTCCCAGATCCCCGTGGCTTCGTTTACGCTGGCGGTCGACCGTGATTTCGGCGGTCGTGACGGCGGCGAGAAGCAGACGGACTTCATCGACATTGTCGCCTGGAGAAGCACGGCGGAGTTCGTCTCCAAGTACTTCACCAAGGGCAGCATGGCCGCCGTGAGCGGCCGCCTGCAGATCCGTGACTGGACCGACCGTGAAGGCGGCAAGCGCCGCAGCGCGGAGGTCGTAGCGGACAATGTCTACTTCGGCGAGAGCAAGCGCCGCGACGGCGGCGATGCGCCTCGTCCGGCAGCGCCGAGCACATCGGCACCGGCTCACCGCGGCAGCTATGGCGGATATGACAATGTCCCCCAGGGCGGCAGCGCTTTTTCCGAGCTGGACGACGATGACGGCGATCTGCCGTTCTGATTTTGATAAAGGAGGATTACAGTCTTGGCTTTTGACAGAGATAAGAGCAAGAACCGCAAACGCAGAAAAGTTTGCCAGTTCTGTGTGGACAAGTGCACTTATATCGACTACAAAGACACCGCGAAGCTTCGCCGCTTCCTGTCCGAGCGCAGCAAGATCCTGCCGCGCCGCACGACCGGTACCTGCGCGATGCATCAGCGCGAGCTCACCGAGGCCATCAAGAGAGCGCGTCAGATCGCCCTCCTGCCGTACGTGACCGACTGAGTTTCTGTTCACAGACAGCAAACAGCCCCCATCGTCCGATGGGGGCTGTTTTTTGTATGCATTTGTGCCGCGTCAGTCCTCGAGATGCAGCGGTATTTTTTCCACCTGCGCAATGCAGGAGACCATGGCGCGGATCTGCGGCGTGAGCACCTTGTCGCGGTGGTGCACCAGCTGGCTCCACTGCTCCATGTGGCAGTCCACGACCGGCAGAATGACGAGCCGGCCCTCTTCCGCGCGGCGGCGCGCCGTGTAGCGCGGCAGTACGGACAGATAGGGATTGTGCTCGAGCAGCTGCATGACCATGCTCGTACTCTCCAGCTCCAGAAACGGCCGGATCGACAGCTTCTGGTGCGCCAGCTCCATGTCGAACTGGTGGCGGTAGCTGTTGAACTGCGGCATGAGCACGAATGGCTCGTTGACGAGATCGGCCAGCTTGAGCTGCTTGGCGGCAGCAAACGGGTGCTTGGGGCTTGCGACGATGACGATCTCCTGCGGGCACTCGAAGAGCTTGACGCGCTGCGCGTCATAGCCCATGTCGTCGAGCGTGTAGATCAGGTCGACTTCATTGTGCATGAGCATATCTGAGAGCGTTTTGGTGTCGCCCTCGACCAACTGTGTGTTCACATGCGGACAGTGCTCATGATACAGCGGCAGGATCTCACCGAAGCTGGCCGTCATGATCGATTCGATTGTGCCGATGCGCAGCGTGCCGGTCAGATCGCGTTCCTGCACCGTGAACGACACGGCGCGCGCCGCGGCCGATACGACATCGCGTGCGTAGGGAATGAATTCCTGCCCGTAGTGGGTGATGGATACGGTTTTGCCAATGCGGTCAAACAGGCGCACGCCCAGCTCGTTTTCAAGCTGCTGGACCTGTACCGTAACGGCGGACTGGGAATAACCCAGGGATTCTGCGGCCTTGGAGAAGCTCTGCAGCTGCGCGACCTTTAAAAATGTGGTCAGCAAACGAAGTTCCATAGGCAATGCCTCCTTATCCCGATCTGGATCCGTTTTTTTCTCAAATTTATAATACGTCGCAAATCCAGCCTGCGTCAAGCTTTTTTTCGGCTATCCAACAGATCGCAGGGACAGATCGACAGAAAATTATCATTTTCGCGAAAGAATATCATCAGATTTTTGAATTGAATCGAAAACGCAAAACGTTCCTTTCAAAATTGTGAATTTTACAACAGGCGGACGTTGTGCTATTATGCAACTGTAAACAGAGGGATCGGAAAACGCCCTCGGAACCCCAAAAACAGGAGGTAGCTGCTATGAAAAACATCTGGCTGAACATTCTGGCATTCGCTGCGTTTCTCGCGATCGAGATCACCGCTGTCTCCTTTATGAGCATGTACTCCGCCCGCTCTGCCGCGATGGCGCTGCTGGGTGTGCTTGCGCTCGTGATCGGCGGCCTTTACACGGTCCTGCTTGGCAGAGACATTGTGAGTATCAAGCGCTGAGCCGATCCTTTCTTTGCTATTTTTCATCCATTTCTGTTTTTTCTCCATGGTTTCCGAGAGTAACCGCCTCCCGGTGACCGCCCCCCCAATGTGCGGTTTCCCCGCACGAAAAAATCTCCTCCCGTAACCGCCGGGAGGAGATTTTTTTATTTGCGCACATGCCGTGCCGGAGCATTTACAACCGCGCCGGGCTGTGGTACACTACGTTTAGAACTGCATACTGCGCAGTCTTCGCCGCTTCGGGCGGCAGGGGGAATGTGGGTGCAAAACCCCGCGAGTCGGTCACTGTGAAGCCGCCGAAAGGCGGATCAGTCAGAATACCCGAAGGCTGCAGGCATTTCTGCCGGAACCGGAAACTGCATGGCTGAACGAAGAGATTTCGTTTGGCCGGTTTTGCTGCAGCTGTCCGCCGGTCCCGGCGGGCAGAAATTTTTTGTTTCAGGAGGAAGCAACATGAAAAAACGGTTTTTGGCGCTGCTTCTGGCGCTGACGCTGGTCTTCAGCCTCATGCCGGCGGCGCTGGCTGTGGGACCGGACGTCCCGACGGCTCCGACGGCCCCGTCGAGCCCGTCGTCTCCATCGGCTCCGTCGAGCCCGACGGAACCCTCGAGCGTGTACACCGTCACCTTCCAGCTGCACACGGACACGGACGTCTGGATCCAGCCGGCTGTGGTCAGCGTTTCGACCGAGGGCACGACGGTGCTTGACGTGTTCCGGCAGGTGCTCGCGGCCAACGGCTACACGTATGATTATGATGCAAATTACAGCTATCTGCGGGCGGTCACCGCGCCGGACGGCACCAAGGTCGCCGAATTCAGCAAGGGGCAAAACTCCGGCTGGCTCTATCGCGTCAACGGCGATATTCCGGATGTGGCGATGAACGCCTTCCAGCTTGAGGACGGCGACGAGATTGAGGTCTTCTTCACGGCCGACTACATGCAGGTGCCCGGCATGGTCCTACCATTCACCGATGTGTCGTGGGATCACTGGGCGTACACTGCCATCAAGCGCATGTATACCCGTAACCTCATGGTCGGCGTGGACGACAAGACCTTCGCGCCCGACCTGACGCTCACCCGCGCCATGCTCGCGGTCATTCTCTATGCCAGAGCCGGTGAGCCGGCGGTCACGGCGGAAAACAAGTTCTCGGACGTTCCGACCGGCCAGTGGTATACGAACGCGGTCATCTGGGCGGCTGAAAATGGCATCGTTGCCGGCTGCGGTGACGGCACGTTCCGGCCCGACGCTGCGGTCACGCGCGCACAGGCGGCTGTCATGCTCTGCGGCTTTGCGGCTTTCTCCGGTGACGACGTGACGGCGCGCGCCGATCTCTCAGCGTTCGGCGACGCGGCGGACGTTCCGTCCTGGGCGCAGGCTGAGTTGCAGTGGACCGTTGCCAGACAGCTCATCGTCGGCCGCGACGGCAAGCTCCTCGCGCCGAACGACGCGGTGACCCGCGCCGAGATGGCCTCCATCCTCAGCGCTTACATTCGCAAATAAGCATTCCATCAGTGCACCCCCGGACTTCGGTCCGGGGGTGTTTTGCGTGTTCGGCGCCGGCGTGCGGCGCTTTGCGGGCCGTGCGCTTTGCCCGCGAATGCGGTCGGAAAAAGGATTTACAACCGCGCCGGGCTGTGATACACTACGACCGAAACTGTATATTGCGCAGTCTTCGCCGCTTCGGGCGGCAGGGGGAATGTGGGTGCAAAGCCCCGCGAGTCGGTCACTGTGAAGCCGCCGGAAGGCGGATAAGTCAGAATACCCGAAGGCTGCAGGCATTTCTGCCGGAACCGGAAGTTGCATGGCTGAACGAAGGAATTTCGTTCGGCTGGTTTTGCTACACCTGTCCGCCGATTCCGGCGGGCAGAATTTTTTTGTTTTGGGAGGAAAGCACATGAAAAAACGGTTTCTGGCCCTGCTGCTGGTGCTGACGCTGCTCGTCGGCCTCATGCCGGCGGCACTGGCCGCGGACACGGTGGACGTGTCCGCACTGCCGGAGTATACGGCGGGGGCGGATACGAGCGCCGGTGCCGCGTATAAGATCAGCACGGAGGAGAGTCTGCGGGCCTTCGCCGCCGCGGTCAAGGCAGACGGCGGAAACGGAACGTATAACCTTTCCGGTGTTTCGTTCTATCTTGCCGGTGACATCGCCCTTACCGGCACATGGACGCCAGTTGGCAGCACGGCAGCCTATGTCGGCGATTTCTTTGCCGGTACGTTCGATGGCTGCGGCCATACGATCAGCGGCCTAAACGTGCAGGGGCAGGGATTGTTTGCCGCGATCAATCAGGCGGCGATCCGCAATCTGAATGTGTCCGGTACGGTCAACAGCACCGTGAACTATGTCGGCGGCATCGTCGGCAAGGTGCAGGCCGGCACGATCGAAAACTGCAGCTTTTCCGGCAGCGTGACCGGCGGCGGCTACACCGGCGGCATTGCCGGCGGCCTGAACGGAAACGATGTCACGATCAGCGGCTGCGCGAATCTTGCAGCCGTGACCGGTACGACTGCCGGCGGCATCCTCGGCTACTGGAAGAAGACCGCTTCGATCCGCGATTGCTACAATACCGGCAGCGTGACCGGCTCCGCCAAGGCGGGCGGTATTGTCGGCCAGCTGAACAAGGGCACTATTGAAAATTGCTACAGCATCGGCGACATTGGCGGTAAGGCATCGCAGAAGGGCGGCATCTTCGCCTTCAGCAGTGCCACGGTCAAAAACTGCTACTATACGCTGCTGGAGACAGAAGTGCTTGGCGGCACGGCAGCGGCGGCCACGCAGATCACCTCCCCTGGCGGCCTTGCGGACAAGCTCGGCCATGCTTTCAAGGAGGACACGGCTGACGCCAACGGCGGCTACCCCATCCTCGTCTGGCAGGCGGGCGAAGTGGTGCAGCCTGATCCGCGCATCGAGCTGACCGGCCCGGACACGCTCTGGCGCACCACAAATGATGCGCAGCCGCAGACGACGATCACCGCCGCGTGCAAGGACATGGATGAGGACATGCACGTCGACTGGACGCTGACGGAGGGCGAGGGCATCGTCACGCTCGAGACGCCGGAGGGCGCGGGCGCGGCCAACCAGTCCGTGATCGTCAAGGCGACGGCCGACGGCGCCGGTAAGGCGGTCATCACGGCCAGCACGGCCAACGACATCACGGCGAGCCTCACGATCTACGTCATCCCCCAGATCACGACCGTGGAGCTCGAGGGCGTTGTTGCCGCGGGCGAGACGGTGCGCGCCAAGATCAATGTCCTCGGCGGCGGCGAGTACGACTACGAGAATTTCCCGAAACTGAAGATCGAGTGGCGCTATCTCACGGCCGCGGACTACAGCGCGGGCAACACCGGCACCAGCTCGTATAAGGAGATCACCGGCACGACCGGCCGGGAGTACACCATCCCGGAGGACATGGCGGGCAATTACCTGTCCTTCCTGCTCTATGACACCGTCTCCAGAGAATATAAAACGCTCAGCAGCCCCGTGCGCATCGCCACGGCGGAAGAGCGTCTGCTCAAGGCCGACGCCTCGGCCCTGACGCTCGATACCTCCGACATCCGCGCGGCCACGACGCTCACGCTGCCGGCGGCCGGGGCCGTGAACGGCTCTGCCATCACGTGGGCGAGCTCGGACAGCAGCATCATCGACCCGGCCACCGGCGTCGTGACGCTGCCGGCCAGCGGCATCCAGACCGTCACCCTCTCGGCGACGCTCACGCGCGGCGAGGCCACTGCCTACCGCAGCTTTGACATCCGCGTCTGGTCGCAGGCGGAGCTGGATAAAGAAGCCGCCAAGAGCGAGCTGCGCAAGCTCGTCGAGCCGCTCGACGGCACCATCACCCTGACGCCGGAATACGGCCGGGACACGAACGTGAACACGATGCTCAGCGCGAAGCTCGACGACAGCAGCATCGCGGTCGGTGTCTCCAAGGTCGAGGAAGTGTATGGCGGTGCGGGCGTCGCGGCCGACGGCACCATCACGTATTTCTTCGTCGACCCGAACACCACGCCGCTCGTGCACAACGGCAGCTACAACGTCACGTTTGCGCTCAGCAAGGCCGGCGCGACCGAGACACTGCAGGTCCCGGTCGTCATCGGCTGGGACGTGCAGCGCGTGCGCGATGCGATCTCTGTCGAGATCACGAGCCAGCTCACCACCGAGGGCCTGTGTGCCGCCGGGGAGGACCCGAACCTGCTCACGCAGGATCTGACGCTGCCGAAGGTCATCGACGGCAAGCGGTGGGCGCTCATCTCCTGGACGTCCAGCGACCCGACGGCGATCGCCGTCAGCGACAAAAACCAGCAGACGCCGGACACGCTCTTCGACCCCTATGTCGGCGTGGTCAAGACGCCCGCACAGGACAAGGCCGTCACCCTCACCGCGACCGTGACCTTCCAGTTCACGGACACGCAGGAGCAGGCCATTACTGTGAGCAAGGTCTTTTATGTCACCGTCAAGGGACAGGAGACGACCGTGCGCGAGGATCTGCTGGCAAAGCTCGACGCGGGCTTTGCTGCCTGCGGCGGCCTGCGCGATGCCGTGACGGGTCTGCCCCTTACGCAGCGCGACGGCAAGTATCTTGCAGCCAATGATATTCATTTCCCGACCACGCACGACTTCGGCGTGGACGGCAAGTACACCCCCGTGACCATCACGAGCAGCGATGAAGACACCATCGTGCCGCCGGATGTGAACAACGCCGCGCGTGCGGAGGTCTACCGCCCGCTGCCCGGCGAGGCGGCAAAGGACGTCACCGTCACGGTGACGCTCATGGATGCCGACAGCGGCGTCGCTGCTTCGCGTGATTTCGTGATCGAAGTCCAGCCGCTCACGCAGGCGGAGATCGACGCGGAGCTCGCGCTCATGGCCGAGGTCAAGGCGCACTACTTTGACGGCATCCGCAACGCCAACACGGACGCAAAGAACATTCTCACCGACCTGCACCCCTTCCAGGAGGCGTATCTGGATGCGGACGGCCAGCTCGTCTGGGTGTATGACCATGCAGACCTGACCGGCAGCGGCATCGTCCCCGTGGCGATGGACGGCTGGACGGAAAGCGAGCAGTGGCGGCTGTTCCGCTCGTCCAATTCCCGCGTGATCAGCCACGAGAACCTGCTCGTGACCCGTCCCGCGGAGGACAAGACCATCACGATCCGCAGTGAGCTCTCGAGCGAGACGCTCGGCAAGTACGCCGCACGTTATCCGGACAACGCGGACTTCCAGGCGCTGAGCCGTCAGGCAGTGTCCGCGAAGGTCACGGTCGTCGGCACGAACACGCCCATCCGCGCCCAGCTGCAGGCAAAGCTGGACGGTGGCTTTGCGGCGGCCGGCCTGCGTGATGCCTACACCGGCAGCGCGCTCACGCTCAGCGACGGCAAGTATCTGACCACGGAAGATATTCTCTTCCCGACCCTGCAGGACTTTGGCGTTGACGGCAGAAACTGCACCGTCACCGTTACCAGCAGCGACCCGGAGACGCTCACTGCCCCAGACCTGAACGACACCGTCTGCACGGCCGTCTGGCGTCCGCTGCCCGGCGCGGCGGCAAAGGACGTCACCGTGACGGTGACGCTCACGGATACGGCCACCGGCGTGGCGGCGGAGCGCAGCTTTGTTGTCACTGTTCAGCCGCTCACGCAGGCGGAGATCGACGCGGAGCTCGCGCTCATGGCGCAGGTCAAGGCGCACTACTTTGACGGCATCCGCAACCAGAACACCGACCCCGGGAACGTGATGACCGATCTGCACCCCTTCCAGGAGGCGTATCTGGACGCAGACGGCCAGCTCGTCTGGGTCTACGACAGCAAGGATGTCACCGGCAGCGGCGTCATCCCTGCGGAGATGGACAACTGGCAGTCGGTCAAGCAGTGGAGCCGCTTCCGCTCGTCCGACCCGGCTGTGATCAGCCATGAGAACCTGTCCGTGACCCGCGCGGCGGAGGACACGGTCGTTACCATTTTCAGCGAACTCACCAGTGAGCGGCTGGGCAAATACGCCGCGCACTATCCGGACAATGCCGAGCTCCAGAAGCTGAGCCGTCAGGCAGTGTCCGTGGAGCTGACGGTCACCGGCACGACGCCTGTAGAGCCAACGCCTGTAGAGCCGACGCCGGTAGAGCCGACGCCGGTAGAGCCGACGCCTGTGGAGCCGACGCCCGTAGAGCCGACGCCCGTGGAGCCGACACCTGTGGAGCCGACGCCCGTGGAGCCGACGCCTGTGGAGCCGACACCGGTGGAGCCGACACCTGTAGAGCCGACACCTGTGGAGCCGACGCCGGTGGACCCGGATCCCGAGACGATCACGGTCACGTTCCAGCTGCACACGGACACCGATGCCTGGATCCTGCCGACTGTGGTTCGTGATCTGCCCGAGGGCACGACGGCATTTGAAGTGTTCAAGCAGGTGCTTGCAGCCAACGGCTATACGTATGATGCCAAGGGCAGCTATGTCAGGGCGGTCATCGCACCGGACGGCACGAAGGTGGCCGAGCTGAGCAAGGGCCAGTATTCCGGATGGATGTACCGTGTCAACGGCGAGTTCCCGGACACCTACATGGGTGCGTATGAGCTCGAAGACGGCGATGTGATCGAGGTGCTCTTCACCGCGGATTACACGAAGGAGCCCGGCGCGTTTCTGCCGTTCGTGGATGTGACGAACCACTGGGCCTACACGGACATCAAGCGCGTGTACAACCGCGGTTGGATGGTCGGCGAGAGCGCGACGATCTTTGCGCCGGATCAGGACCTGACCCGCGCAATGCTCGCGGTCATCCTCTACGCGATGGCGGGCGAGCCGGAGGTCACGGCGGCCAATCCGTTCTCGGATGTGCCGGCCGGCGAGTGGTATACGGACGCTGTCATCTGGGCGGCGGCAAACGGCATCGTCGTCGGCTGCGGCGACGGGACATTCCGGCCCGAGATGGCTGTTACGCGCGCGCAGGCCGCGGTCATGCTCTGCGGCTATGCGGCCTTTGCCGGCCGGGACGTGACGGCGCGCGCCGACCTCTCCGCCTTTGGCGACGCGGCGGACATTCCGACCTGGGCGCAGGCCGAGATGCAGTGGGCCAACGCGGAGAAGCTCATCCTCGGCCGCGACGGCAAACTGCTCGCGCCGAATGCCGCAGCGACCCGCGCCGAGATGGCCTCCATCCTCAGCGGCTACGCGGCTGCATAAGCGCAAGCCGGAAAGACAGGAAAACACCATCATCATAAGGAATGCCCCCGGACATGTGTCCGGGGGCATTTTTGCTCGTAAAAGCGTCGCTGCGGGGCAATGCGGCAGAGCAGCGGGGGGAGCTCGAGGGGGCGAAGTGCCCGCCTCGAATGAAATGCGCATCAAAAGCCTGATCTATCAGGGTTTTGCAATGCCCCCGGACGGTTGTCCGGGGGCATTTTTGCGCTTTGGGAAAGAAGAGGGAAGGGATTCTTTTATTTTTTTGTGCCGCAGACCTGATACATCTGGTCGTCCGAGATGACGACGTCCACGTCGAAATACGGGGCCATGAGCGCGGCGAGCTCCGTCTCGCTCATCAGCGAGACGGAGACCGTGCTGGCCGAGCCCGCGTGGTGCCGGTCGAGCATGGCGCGGCTCATGCCGTGCGCGATGGACAGGCGTCCGCCGGTTTTGAGCAGTGTTGCCAGGTGCGCGATCAGGCGCGCCGGGTCGGGGAAGTGCGGGAAGGCGTTGTAGACCATGCAGCAGTCAAACGGCTGCGGGAGCGGCACGGTCTCAATGTCGCCGCAGAGCACGGTCACGCGCGCATCCGGGAACTTTTCGGCGGCGCGCCGGGCCATTTCCGGGGCAATGTCCACACCGGTGACGCTGTGCACATCCCGCGCCAGATAGTCCGGGAAGAGCACGCCCGTGCCGCAGGCTACGTCGAGCACGTCCACGCCCGCGCGGATGCCGGCGTTGTCGAGGATGGTGCGGATGACCGGCTCATTGCGGATCATTTCCGCGTCCCAGTTCGGGGCGCAGCGGTCAAAAAACGAAATGACGTCCTTCTGATCAATCATGCTCGGGTACCTCTTTCGGATAGCGCTCGGGAATGAGGCGCGCCTTCATGAGCGCGAACACGATGCTCGGGATGAACACAAGCTGGATGACGGTGCCCGGCCAGCTTTTGACGACGGAGCCCGCGACCCACGTGGCCATGGAGTAGCTGCCGCGCGCGAAGATGAGCGCATTGACCAGACCGTTGACGACGCGGCCGGCGACGATGGCGACGATGAGGCTGATATAGAGGTCGGCGTACACGTGGCGCGTGCGCACGCAGCGCATCATGAGGCCGGCAATCAGACCGTAGACGGCCAGCTCGATCATCATCGACGGCAGAATGCTCACCGGAGGCATGCCGCACAGCGCGCTCGAGAGTGCGGGACCGGCCAGACCGCACAGCAGGCCGAACTGCCAGCCGCACACGAGGCCGCACAGAAAGACGGGGATGTGCATCGGGCAGAAGATCTGGCCCGCACCCTGAATGCCGTGAAACAGCAGCGGCAGGACATAGCACAGGGCAATGCACACGGCGGTGATGATGGATTTTTTGACGGTAGACATGGTTCGCATTGGGCTTCGGTTCCTTTCTGATTTTGGATTTACAGGAGTATTTCCGCTGCACACACAAGGGCGCACAGCGCAAGCGCGCCCCAGCCGCTCAGGGGCAGGGGAACGGACTTTTTCCGGGTGCGGCCGCGCGCGCCGCGGTAGCCGCGGGCCTCCATGGCCATGGCGAGCTCATCGGCACGCTTGAAGGCGCTGAGGAAGATCGGCACGATCAGCGGCAGCATGGCCTGTGCGCGCTCGTGCAGGCGGCGGCTTTCAAAGCGTGCGCCGCGCGCGATCTGCGCCTTGCGGATGGTGTCGGTCTCCTCGAGCAGCGTCGGGATGAACTGCACGGCGACGGACAGGATCATCGCAATGTCCTCGACCGGCAGCCGCACGAGCCGCAGCGGGCTGAGCAGCGTCTGGATCGCGCCGGTGATCTCGAGCGGCGGCGTCGTGCACGTGAGCACATTGCTCATCACGAGGATGAGCGCGAGCCGCACCGTCACCTGCGCGCCCTGCACGATGCCGGGCACGGACAGCGTGAGGATCCACCAGTGCCAGATGGCGTCGTCGGTGGCAAAAAACAGGGCGTTCATCGCGAAGATGAGCAGGAAAAACCAGCCCATGCGGGCCACGGACGCGAGCGCGGTGCGCAGCGGCAGGCCGCAAATGGCCACGACGGCGGCCGTGACGACGAGCAGCAGTGCGTAGCCGAGCCAGGCGTCCGTGCACACGGTGGCGGCGATGAGGATGAGAAAGCCGAAAAATTTTGCCCGTGCGTCCAACCGGTGCAAAATTGAAGTGCCGGGAGTAAACTGCCCGGTCAGGTGTTCCCTCATGGGCGGCCACCGCCCTTCGCGCGCAGCACGGCCGCGAGCAGCGCGTCATAGCTTGCGATGTTCTGCGGAATGTCCAGCCCGCCCTGCTGGAGCAGGGCAGCGGCGGTGCGGCTCTGCGGCACGCCCAGCCGGTGCGCGCGCATCCAGTCGAGGTCGGCGTAGATTTCCTCCGGTGTGCCGTCGCGCACGAGCTGCCCGTCCTCCAGCACGAGCAGCCGCCGGGCATACGCGCCCAGACAGTCGGCGTTGTGCGAGACCATGAGGATGGTCATGCCGCCGCGGTTGAGCTCGGTGATGAGCTGCAGAAACGCCTCGCGTCCGAGCGGGTCGAGCCCCGCGATCGGCTCGTCGAGAATGAGATACTCCGGCTTCGTCGCCAGCACGCCCGCGATGGCCACGCGCCGCTTCTCCCCGCCGGAGAGGCCCATCGGCGGCTGGTCGTGGACTTTCTCGAACGAGAAACCAACGGTCTCGAGCGCCCAGCGCACGCGCGCCTGCTTTTCGGCGGCGCTCAGGCCGCTGTGCTTCAGGCCGAAGGCCACGTCCTTTTCCACGGTCGTCTCAAAGAGCTGACACTCCGGGTACTGGAACACGATGCCGACCTTGCGCCGCAGGATGCTGCGGTCATAGCGGCGGGCGTGGATGTCCTGCCCGTCGAGCATGACGGTGCCGGCCGTCGGCGTGAGCAGACCGGCCATGATCTGGATGAGCGTGGACTTGCCGCAGCCGGTGCGGCCGAGGATGCCGACGAAGCTGCCGTTTTCGACCGTGACGGACACATCGCGCAGCGCAGTAGTCTCAAAAGGTGTCCCCGCGCCGTAGACACACGTCAGATTCGTTACTGTGATCGGCATAGTTCCTCCGCAAGCTCCTCAAGCGTCAGCGGGCAGCGGGCGAGCGTGATCCCGGCCTGCTTCAGGTCATGGTACATCTGCACCGGCATCGGCGGCGTGAGCCCTGCCGCGGCCAGCAGCTCCGGCTGCGTGAGCATCTCGCGCGCCGTACCGTCGGCGATCATTTTGCCGTTGTGGATGAGATAGACGCGGCCGGCGCCGATGGCTTCTTCAATATAGTGCGTGATCATGACGACGGTCTTGTGCTGCTGCGTGTGCAGGCGGTGGATCGTGTGCAGCACCTCCTGCCGGCCGTCGGGGTCGAGCATGGCGGTGGCCTCGTCGAACACCAGAATGTCCGGCGACAGGGCCAGCACGCCGGCCAGCGCCACGCGCTGCTTCTGTCCGCCGGAGAGCGTGTGCGTCGCGCGGTTTTCATAGCCTGCCATGTCCACGGCGGCGAGCGCCGCGGCCACGCGCGCAGGGATCTCGTCTTCCGGCACGCCGTAGTTTTCCAGCCCGAAGGCCACGTCCTCGCCCACGATCGTGGACACGAACTGGTTGTCCGGATTCTGAAACACCATGCCGACTTTGCGCCGCAGCGCCCAGCGGTTGGCGGGGTCGGCGGCGTCCATGCCGTCGACGGTCAGCGTGCCGTGCTGCAGCGGCAGCAGGGCGTTGAAGTGCTTGACGAGCGTGGATTTGCCGCAGCCGTTGTGCCCGAGCACGGCCACAAACTCGCCGGGGGAAACGTGCAGCTGCGCGCCGTTGAGGGAGCGGCGGCCGCCCGGCCCGTCGTAGGAAAATCGAATGTCGTGTGCATCAATCATGATCGGATCGTCCATACTCTTTATCGTGTATTTGACACAAGTATAACAAAAAACAACGGCTGCGCAAGCCCGGTGGGGGGATATCTGCGCAAAAAACGCCGCGCTGCACAAATCTGTGTCCCCGGTTGACGCGCGCGCGCTTTGGCGGTAAAATAGCAGCACGAACCAGAAAGGACCGACTGCCATGTACCATGGATATTATTATGGCTTTGATACCACGTATCTGCTGCTGGTCGTGCCGGCGCTGCTTATCGCGCTCATCGCGCAGATCCAGGTCAAGAGCGCGTTTTCGCGCTACGCGCGCGTGCGCTGCACGAGCGGCCTGACCGGCGCGCAGGCGGCGCAGCGCATCCTGCAGGCCAACGGCATCACGGATGTGCGCATCGAGCACATCTCGGGCAAACTCACCGACCACTTTGACCCGCAGGCGAAGGTCATCCGCCTCTCGGACGAGGTCTACGGCGTCGCGTCGATCGCGGCCGTGGGCGTCGCGGCGCACGAGGCGGGCCACGCCGTGCAGTACGCCACGGACTATGCGCCCATCCGCATCCGCGCGGCCATCATCCCGGCCACGCGCATCGGCTCGAATCTGTCGTGGCCGCTGCTCATCGCGGGGCTGATCTTCAACTGGTCGGTGCTCGTCTGGGCGGGCATTCTGCTCTTCGGCCTCGTGACGGTGTTCCAGCTCGTGACGCTGCCGGTGGAGTTCAATGCTTCCCGTCGTGCGCTGGCCGCCATCGAGTCGCGCAACCTGCTCACGGACGACGAGCTGCGCGGCGCGCGCAGCGTGCTGCGGGCGGCCGCCATGACGTATGTCGCGGCGCTGCTGGTGTCGTTTGCGCAGCTGCTGCGGCTCATCCTACTCTACGGCAACCGCCGCCGGGATTGACACAGCCGTTGCAATCGGCGCCGAATTATCGTAAAATAGCGGGTGCAGGGGTCACTGCGCCTGCTATTTTTCTGCCCGGGAGGGGATCGCATGCACCGCATTTTTATCGTGGAGGACGACGCGGCCATCGCCGCCGCGCTGCAAAAGCACCTGACGACGTGGGGCTTTGACGTGCGCTGCGCGGAGGATTTCCGCAATGTGCTTGCCGAGTGCACGGCGTTTGACCCGCAGCTCGTGCTGCTCGACATCACGCTCCCGTTTTATAACGGCTACCACTGGTGCCAGGAGCTGCGGCGTGTGTCGAACGTGCCGGTCGTGTTCCTCTCCTCGGCGTCGGACAATATGAACATCGTCATGGCCATGAACATGGGCGGCGACGATTTCATCGCCAAGCCTTTTGACCTGAACGTGCTGCTGGCGAAGATCCAGGCCATTTTGCGCCGCACGTATGACTTTGCCGCGCCCGCGCCCACGCTCGAGCACCGCGGCGCCGTGCTCAACACGGCCGACGCGAGCCTGACGTATCAGGGACAGCGCATCGAGCTGACGAAAAACGACTACCGCATCCTGCAGACGTTGCTTGAGCGCAAGGGCAGCGTCGTCAGCCGCGAGACGCTCATGGAAAAGCTCTGGGAGACGGACAGCTTTGTCGACGAGAACACGCTCACGGTCAACATCGCCCGCCTGCGCCGCAAGCTCGAGGCCGCCGGTCTGCCGGATTATATCACGACGAAAAAGGGCCTCGGCTATCTCATCGAGTGAGGGGGGAAGCGGCCATGTTTGGCGCTTATGTGAAGGAAAACCGCAAGGCGCTCATCGCGCTCGCGGTCTACACGGCCGTGTTCGCGCTCGTGTTCTGGCTCTACCGGGTGCCGCTGGGCGCGGTGGGGTATGCGGCGCTTGTGTGCCTGTTTTTGCTGCTGGTCTGGTTCGCGGTCGATTACCGGCGGTTTGCCGCGCGCCTGCGCCTGCTGCAGCGGCTGGAGCAGGAGATCACGCTCAGCACCGAGCAGCTGCCCGAGCCGGACGGCGCGCTTGAGGCACAGTATCAGGCGCTCGTGCGCGCGCTCGATGCCGACCGCCGCGCGCAGATGACCCGCAGCCAGCGCAGCTATCAGGACTTAGTTGAGTACTACACCGTCTGGGCGCACCAGATCAAGACGCCCATCGCCGCCATGCGTCTGCTGCTGCAGGATGCGGACACGGACGAGCAGCGCGCGCTGCTCGAGCAGCTGCAGAGCGTGGAGCAATATGTGGAGATGGTGCTCGGCTACCTGCGGCTCGAGAGCCCGTCGTCGGACTATGTCATCCGCAACTACCTGCTCGACGATATCGTCCGGCAGGCGGTGCGCAAGTATGCCTCGCAGTTCATCCGGCGCAAGCTGCGTCTGGAGTATACGCCGCTGAACGTCAGCGTCATCACGGATGAGAAGTGGCTGCTGTTCGTCATCGAGCAGGTGCTCTCCAACGCGCTCAAGTATACGCGCAGCGGGTCGGTGTCCATCACGCTCGAGGCGCCGAAAACGCTGTGCATCCGCGACACGGGCATCGGCATCGCGCCCGAGGATCTGCCGCGCGTGTTTGAAAAGGGCTACACCGGCAGCAACGGCCGCACGGACAAGCGCGCGACCGGCATTGGCCTGTACCTCTGCCGCCGCATCCTTGCAAAGCTCGGTCACTCGATCACCATCGTCTCGACGCCCGGCGTGGGCACGACGGTGCGCATCGGACTCGAGCAGGACGCGCTCGAGGTCGAGTGAGCCTTACAGAATCGTAAGTTTCCGCCGGGAAAATGTAAGCCGGAAGTATGGCAGCCATTTTCCCGGCGGTTTATACTGAGCCTGTCATTACACAGGAGGTAACGGTTATGTCGTTTTTGGAAGTTCGTCACGTTCAGAAAATTTACACCACACGCTTCGGCGGCACGAAGGTGCAGGCGCTCAGCGATGTGAATTTCACGGTCGAGAAGGGCGAGTACGTCGCCATCATGGGCGAGAGCGGCAGCGGTAAGACCACGCTGCTCAACATTCTTGCCGCACTCGATAAGCCCACCGGCGGCGAGGTCGTGCTCGACGGCCGGGCGCTGGGCACGATCCCGGAGCGGGAGATCGCGGCGTTTCGCCGCTCGCAGCTCGGCTTCGTGTTCCAGGAGTTCAACCTGCTCGACACGTTTTCCGTGCAGGACAATATCTTCCTGCCGCTCGTGCTCGCAGGCAAGGCGTATCCGGAGATGGCCGCGCGCCTCGCGCCCATCGCCCGGCAGCTCGGCATCGCCGAGCTGCTGCAGAAGTTCCCGTATGAGCTCTCCGGCGGGCAGAAGCAGCGTGTAGCCGTCGCCCGTGCGCTCATCACGCAGCCGAAGCTCGTGCTGGCCGACGAGCCGACCGGCGCGCTCGATTCGCGCGCAACGGATGAGCTGCTGCGCCTGTTCGAGGAGATCAACCGCGGCGGCCAGACCATCCTCATGGTCACGCACTCGGTCAAGGCGGCCAGCCACGCCTCGCGCGTGCTGTTCATCAAGGACGGCGAGGTGTTCCACGAGATCTATCGCGGCGAGAGCTCGGATGAGCAGCTCTATCAGAAGATCTCTGACACGCTCACGATGCTGGCAACGGGCGGTGAGCGCCATGCGTAATCTCTATCCGCGTCTGGCGGCGACGAATCTGAAGAAAAACCGCCGGTTCTACCTGCCGTATCTGCTGGCCTGCATCGTGATCGTGGCGCTGTTTTGCATCATCCTCACGCTCGCGAGCGATCCCTATCTCGGTCAGATGCAGCACGGCGGCAGCGTCAGTCAGGTGCTCGGTTTCGGCGTGTCGATCATGGCGCTGTTTTCCGCCATCATCCTCTTTTATACGAACAGTACCTTCACCAAACAGCGCAAGCGTGAGTTTGCCATTTACAACATCCTCGGCATGGAAAAGCGCCACATTTCCTACGTGCTCTTCTGGGAGTCGCTGTATACGGCGGCCATGGCGCTGTTTTTCGGCCTCGTGGCGGCGGGTGTGTTCTCCAAGCTCCTGCAGCTCGTGCTCATGCGGCTCATCGGCGGGGAGGCCACGTTCGGGCTGAACATCAGACTGATGAGCATCGGCTATACGGTGGTGTTCTTCGGCGCGCTGTTTTTGCTGCTGCTGCTCAATACCATCCGCATCATCCATCTGTCGAACCCCGTGCAGCTGCTGCGCGCCGGCAGTGAGGGCGAGCGCGAGCCGCGCAGCAAGTGGATCCTCGCACTGCTCGGCGCGGTGTGCCTTGCCGCGGGCTATCTCATTTCCCTGCGCGCAAGCGCGGCCTTGTACGCTATTCAGTATTTCTTCCCGGCAGTCATCCTTGTCATCATCGGCACGTATCTCACGTTCATCGCGCTGAGCGTTGTCGTGCTCAAGGCGCTGCGCAAAAACCGGCGCTACTACTATAAAACCAGCCACTTTGCCACCGTCTCCGGTCTCATCTACCGCATGAGCCGCAACGCGGCCGGGCTTGCGAGCATCTGTATCCTCTCGACGATGGTGCTCGTGACGGTCTCGACCACGGTGAGCCTGTATAAGGGCGTGGATGCCTACGCCGCCGTGCAATGGCCGCAGGATGTGAAGATCACGCTCATGACCGACACCCGGACGAACACAGTGCCGGACGTCGCGCCGGTTTTGCGGGTGGTGGACGACACCATGATGCGCTCGGGGCTCACGCAGAGCAATGTGCACGGCTATCGCACCGTCATGTTTTCCACGCTGCGCAGCGGCGATGCGCTCGATCAGTTCACCGGCTCGGGCGTCTATGCATACACCGTCATGGTTCTGGACACGGAGGGCTATGCCGACCTGACCGGTGAGCAGGTGACGCTTGCGCCCGGCGAGGCGCTCGCATGGACGGACGGCAAGCCCTTCGGCGACACGCTTACGCTCGGCGGCCGCGCGTTCCGCCTGCGGCAGCTCGACAGCTTCCCGCTCGACAGCGGCAGCTCCATCATGGGTCAGCACACGCTGTATCTGGTCATGCCGGATCTCGACAGCGTGCTCGAGCTGCGCGCGCAGCAAAACGCCTATACTAACGAGCACGGCGGCACCCGCAGCATGCTCAACTACACATATCAGTTCGATCTCTCCGGCACGGACGACGAGCAGCTCGACGCGCTGCACGCGCTTCTCAGCGACCCCGCGTTTGAGTCCGCTGCCGAGGCGGCGAACGTGAATTACACGACCGATATGCGCGCCGACGGCTATCCCACGCTGCGCAGCACGTACGGCGGCTTTTTGTTCCTCGGCTTTTTCCTCGGGTTCGTGTTCCTGTTTGCGACGGTGCTCATCATCTACTACAAGCAGGTCTCCGAGGGCTATGACGACCGCGGGCGCTTCCGCATCATGCAGCAGGTCGGCATGACGCCGAAGGAGGTCAAGGCGACCATCCGCACGCAGGTGCTGCTCATGTTCTTCCTGCCGCTTGTGACGGCGGCGATCCACATCGCATTTGCCTTCCCACTCATCAAGCAGATCGTGTTCGCTTTCGGGCTGCAGAACGTGCATCTGTTTTTGCTGTGCACGCTTGGAACGTTCGGCGTCTTTGCGCTGCTGTACACCTTTGTGTACCTGCTCACGGCGCGCACGTATTACCGCATCGTCAGCGCGAAAGCGTGAAGAAGTCCCAAATAAAAATGTCCGCACAGGCACTGCCTGTGCGGACTCTTTTTGTATATGCGGCCTCAGCCCCAGAGGGCGGTCAGCATGGGGATGATCTGTTTCTTGCGGCTCATCACGCCGGGCAGGAACACGGCGCTGTCTTTCGGCTCGACCGAGAAGGCGGCGCGGATCGTGTCGTCATTGCCGATGTAGAGCAGGTTCGTGCCCTCCATGAGCACGTCCGTGACCATGAGCGCGATCATGTCATAGTGCTGCTGCTCGAGCTTCGTGGCCATAACGGCCAGCAGCTCGTCCTTGCGCTCGAGCACCTTGGCCGAGTCGAGCGACGTGACCTGACCGACGCCGAGATAGTGGTCGGCGATGTGGAATTCCTTGAAGTCGGCAAAGCACAGATCCTCGGCCGACTTGTCGCCGGCGCTCGAGGCGGCGAAGATCAGGTTGCCCAGCTCCTTGAGCGAGACGTTGGCGATGCGGGCCATGCGCTCGGCCATGGCGATGTCGCGTTTCGTGCACGTGGGGGATTTGAACATGACCGTGTCGGACAAGATCGCGCCCGCCATCAGACCCGCCATGTTCGGCGACGGCATGACGCCGTGCTCCTGATACATATTGGTGATGATGGTCGTCGTGCTGCCGACGGGCTCGTTGCGCACGCGGATGGGCTGTGTGGTCTGGATGTCGGCCAGACGGTGGTGGTCGATGATCTCGAGGATCTCGGCCTGCTCCAGGCCGGGCACGGCCTGCGCCAGCTCGTTGTGGTCGACGAGCACGACACGCTTGCGCCGCGGACGCAGCAGGTGATAGCGCGAGAGCGTGCCGACGACCTTTTCGTTCTCGTCGAGCACGGGGTAGCAGCGGTAGCGGCTCTCGAGCACGACCTCACGCACGTCGTCAATGTAATCGTCGAGGTGGAAGCTGACCAGATCCTCCGTGTTGCACGGGCGGGAGATCGGGATCGCCTGATACACCAGCCGCGCCACGCGGCTGGCATCGAGCGGGGTGGAGATGACGCAGGTCTTGCCGGCGTTTTCAAGCCACGCGGGGTCGACGTCGGTCTGGCAGAGGATGATGCACTGCACGCCGATGTCGAGCGCGCGGCGGATCATATCCGGCTGGTTGCCGCAGAGAATGATGCTGTCGGGGTCGGAGAAGAGCAGGTTGTCGCAGCTCTGCGGCAGGGCGATCGTCACCACGCCGGACACGCGGTCGACCTGCTCGGCGCCGTCGTTGAGGATGCGCCCCTCGATCACGCTCAGGAGGTTGAACAGCGGCAGCGCGTCCACGTGCCGGTCGCTGATCGTGCGCATGCTGTAGGCCGCGATGTCCCCGGCGGAGAGCATGCCGTAGAGCGTGCCGTCCTCGTTGATGATGGGCATGGCCGAGATGTTCTGGTCGCGCATGATGTGCCAGGCGCGGTCCATTGTGACGGTGGAGTTGAGCGCCGGCGGCGTGTCGTAATCCAGATCGCGCACCTGCGTGCGGACGTTGCTCAGCGTCCGCGGCGCACGAAAGCCGAATCGGTCGAGCAGACGCTGCGTCTCATCGCTGATGTGGCCGAGGTGTGCGGCTACATAGTCGCGGTTACCGAGGGCGTTGCGCAGCGCGGCATAGGAGATGGCGGCCACCACGGAGTCCGTGTCCGGGTTCCGGTGGCCGGTGACGTAAATTTCATTCATGAAGTGAGGCTCCTTTGATTTCATGATTGGACAGACAATACTATAATAAGCCGGCCTGTCTTGTCAATGATTGTTTGGAAAAGTACAAAATCTGTCCGGATTGTTGGCGATACAATGGCTGTGGTTAGACCAGTTCCATTGTGCGAAGCACTGAAAAACAGAAAATGGTGGGAAATCCATTGCACATTGTCAAAAAATATGCTATCTTTGGCTCATGAAGCCGCTGGTTGAACCAGATCGTGTTCCGACCAGCTGCCGCACCCGTAATGAAAAGTGAGAGGTGGAAGCAAACCATGAAAGACCTGAAGCATCTGATCTATTTTGAGAATCTGCTGCAGGAGGCCAACAACGAGCTGGTACAGCAGGCCAGGGCGGAGGGGGAACACGCCCTGGGTTACACCTGCTATTTCGTGCCGGAAACGCTGCTGAACCTGCCCGGCTGCTTCTCGAGCCGCCTGCGTGCGCCGAACACCGGCAGCATCGACGTGGGCACGTACTACATGTCGAGCAAGATCTGCTCATACACCCGCAGCATCCTCGAGCGCGGCATCGAGGGCGGCTATGACTATCTCGATGCGCTGCTCTCGTCCGAGACGTGCCAGATGATGCACCGCGGCCATGAGCATTTCGAGATCCTCGGCCTCGTGAAGGAGAAAAATCCGCAGTTTTTCATGAGCATGATGGACGTGCCGTTCTCGGACGAGGACTTCGCCGTCGATCACTATGAAGAGCAGCTGCGCGTGAAGGTGCTCGAGCCGCTGCACGCGACCTACGGCATCGACATCTCCGACAAGGCGATTCTCGAAGCGATCCGAGATCACAACGAAATTTCCCGCATCATCACCGAGATCGGCGACCTGCGCAAGGCGGCCAATCCCGTTATCACGGGTTATGAGTTTCATGTCATCCAGCTCGTGAGCCAGGTGTGCCCGCACAAGCGGATCCTGCCGTACCTCAAGCAGACGCTCACCGAGCTCAAGATTCACACGCAGTTCTCCGCGAACGGCGGCAGCATTGCCTATCTGCAGAACGCCTCCGGCGAAACCCAGCTGGAGCTGATCGGCATGCCGGAGGGCGAGACCGTCAAGGCGTCCGGTATGTTCCTCTGCTTCGGTACGGAGGATATCGCCTGCGCACATGAGCGTGCCGTCCTGCACGACATGAATCCGTCCGATATCCGTCAGCCGGAGCCGGACGCGCGCTATTTCTACGTTTACGATCCGGACGGTCTGTCCGTGCAGGTGCGTGAATATCGTTAAGGCAATACCGCATAATTGAACAAGAGCGATTTGCGAGCAAATTTTGCGTACTGACGAGGCGCAGTTT
>ERZ826613.1580-NODE-1580-length-26294-cov-4.039407_pt1 | contig 26294 bp, 20 predicted proteins | sample MGYA00519925_ERZ826613 | MGnify/ENA primary metagenome ERZ826613 (study PRJEB31778, sample SAMEA3449236) | human gut metagenome | biome: human gut; feature: human-associated habitat; material: faeces | place: United Kingdom | collected 2010/2012 ... | reverse complement strand
GACGGCTTTTTGCGTAATGTGATAGATCAAATATTATTTTTTCTGGTTTGTAGGCTCCGAAAAGCCTTGTATTTACAGTGTTCCTAATAGGAAGTAATCATATGATATTTACATACCAAAAAGCACAGAATACACCCTGTCCGAGGGAACTCCGATATGCTTCCTTGATGATTATAACGAGTGGGTAAGTGCCGGAAAGGATATGGACACACTTGGAAGTCTTTATGGCGATTCCATGCTGTTTGTTTCAGTAGAAACTGTTACAGATAAGTTTGTCGGCAAGGAAAGCGATAAGGGACTTCTGACGGGAAAAGACTGGTATTACGTTTCCGTTGAAGATGCTCAGCTTGAAGACATAATTAATGATGTCGATGTGTATGTTGAAGAGAGCATAAGGGCGGAAGACGTCCTTGATACAGAACAGATTGAAAAAGACATACTTGCAAGCGAAGGTATTGATCAGCTCGGCGATATTATTTCCTGTGCTGTAATGGATGATGAAAACTTCCAGAAACTTGAAGCAGGTGAATCAGTCAGCGATACGTCGCTGTTAACTCCGTTTTCTGCATCAGCGGCAGAAATGAGCGGTATTCCTTTCCGTGACGGTCTTTCAATGGGTAACGCCACAAAATTTCCTGTTGTAAAGAAAAACGGTGTAACAGTAAATATTGCATGGAACGGTAACGGTGCTTCAAACCCGAACTTTCCGGGTTGTGATGCCAGTGACATTGATAATAATAAGTGGTCTGCAATGCAGGTTGAAGTTCAATTCGATATGACAATCAATGGGATAGAGGTAAATGCAATAACTGATATTACCGAATACCTGAAACTTACTATGCAGGGCTGGAAGGAATGGCATGGTCTGAAGCTACAGTTCGATTATGCATTAAATGTTTATTCACAGGTGACATTTGATTTCAATGTAAAAATATGTGAAAAGAATGGTGAATGGCTGGATGTTTCTGAAAGCGTTACAAGTAAGATGACATCTGAAGAGATGCTCAAGAGATATAAGGACATAATAAACGCTGATACGGATTTCATTACTTTGTGTGATGAAACAATAGTAAAGGGCGGATTCAAGGTTATTCCTATAATCCCGATCTTTTCGATTGACCTTAGTCTGAACTATACTCTGAGACTGGATCTTGCAGCCGGCGTTTCAAGTAATTTTACTCATCTTGATGCAATTCAGGTGGGAATGACCGGTACGACCGCCGGAGGAATTAAAAGCTATAAACATGAGCTGTCAGGTTCAGACCGTTATGCATATAATTTTAATGCCTGCGGACGAATCGGCGTTGAAACAGGTCTTAAAGGCGAACTGACCCTTTCGTTCAACGGTCTTTCAGATTATGGTAAGGTTGGTATTTCTATAGAAGTGGGATTTTATGCCGACCTTTACGGATATGTAAATTTCAGTCTGAAAAAGATGCATCATAATTCCACAGTTGAAAAGAATTTCAATGGCGGCTATTATGTGGAAATGGGACTATATCTTGAGATACGTTCGGTTATAGCATCTGAGAAATTTGGACTTGACGCAGGTACGAGACTGTTCAAGGAGAAATGGCCGCTGTTTACTCTTGGAAACCGGTATGTTGTCTATGACATTGACAGCAGTCAGGTTACGAGCAATTCCAGCGGACCGGGTCTCAGCTACGATGAAAATGGAAATAAGAGATACTTTATGCACCAGAACAGTGCAAACATTATGGACATATGCGGAATTACGGCTGAGTATGTTGACCTCAAAACGGGTGAACTTACAAAGAATGTTGATGAAGAAAGTTATGCAATACTAAAGAAAGCTTTCCATCCGCGGTTTTCAAACAGTCGTCTGAGCTATAATTCTTCAAACCAGATGGTCACAGTAAACAATGGCGATACGGATCCAAAGGCATTTGTTTCAAATGTAACTATCTATCTTGATATACCGATGTTTACGCTGTCGTCAACCAATTCGAGATACGGTCTTGCAGCTGTCAAGACGAAAATATACTGGGCTGACCCGAGTGTTGATATCAATTCGATAGACGAATTTTCAAATACCTTTACTGCAACATTTGCATATAAATTTCCTGACGGTTCCACAGAATTTATCAGCAGCAGGGAAGTTACAGCTCTGGATTTTGTAGATACTGCACCATCAGACTGGCTTGTTGAAAATGTAACTTATAATGTTACAGGTTACAGCCGTGATGACGGCGTTGAATGCGGCGATCTTCACTCATATCTGGCAATGAGCGAGGTCTATATCTCAAAAGATACGACATTCTACATTGAGGCAGTTAAGAGGCAGTTCTATGTAGCATTTACTTACTTTGATATAAATGAGGGTAAATGGAAATGCGAATTGAGGGCTTCAAATACGGGTGAGGTTCCTATACCGCCTGAAGGAGCTCAGAACTCTCAGTTTACAGGCTGGATAGGTATAGATAATATCAACAAAGGAAAGCTTCTCTCAGAGCTTACAGAAGTTGAATCACATAATTACGACTACCATGACTTGGTCCGCGCAGGTGCTTATAAGGAAGGCATGAATCCGGGTGAAGTTATCAAAACATTCAATAACGGACGTGTGCTTCATAAATCGGGTGGATATGTATGGAATTATTACAACTTTTTGCAGAGTTATCCTTATTATATTCAGAATAAGGTGGTTGTTCAGTCATATTGTGCAACCTACCGTGACTGTGATGTTACATTCGTATATGGTAATGAGGACCAGTATGATGACACAGGCAACGAAGGAAGAGATGTAAAGAGCGAGGTACGCACATATGAGATCGGTGAGCAGATAACTGCACCGAGTGATTCGACAGCTATTGACGGTTACGGTATTGTAAGAGGCTGGGACAATGACGGTGACGGCATAAACGACTATGAGCTTGATGAATACGGTATGCCGATACTTCCAATCGCTACCGAAGATTCTATGATGCTCAGGGGTATTTATGAGATTCCTAATATAAATCTTCATATTCAGAAGTATGACGGTGACAATCAGGAGTATGTTGATTTTGCCGTGGTTTCTGTTCCGAATAATCTGGAACTTGTTTTTGAGGGGAAAGATGTAACGTTCGGCGGAGAAAAAGTTTATGTCAATGGAGAAACGACAGATTGCTTTACTCAGGCAATCGAAGCTTCATCAGATTTCAGTAAATTCTATACATGGCAGCTTCGTATGCCGGGCTGGGATAAAGACAGATGGCTGAAAACATGGAATGCTTATACGCTTAAGCTATCGTATTTTACACCGGATTTGTACATTCGTCCAACGTTTGAAAAGTATCTGACTGTTAATTTTGTTCCGGGTGAACTGGAGCAGTTCAATGTCAAGAACGAGGACGGAACAACGACTGCACAGGATAGTCTGACTCAGAGAGTACTGATGTATGATAATACAATTACTCCTCACGAACTGATTGCAAACATTTATCCTTCATCTGACGGCGAAACACGTAAGACTCTTAAAGGCTGGGATGCTGACGGTGACGGAGTGGCAGACTACAGTCATAACATTCCGTTCTATCCGGAGAAAAATATGACGCTGACAGCTGTCTATGAAACAGAACAGCTTGTATTCAGAACTGAGGTTCTTGTTCCTGATGGTTTTGAGCCGGAATTCCCTGAATCCGCAAATAAGTATATAACCGAAGAAACTGCGGAAGACGGTACGATTATCGGTTATCTGTACGAAGGTCCGTACACAGCTTACACTCCGCTTGAGGAATATCTTGACGGACTGTACAACACAACTCACTTTATTGACAGCAATACCGGATATGAAACTTATTACTATTTATCATCAGCTGAAGAACAGTATCATTACTATTATCCGGGCGGAACATTAACCGAAGTTAAAGTATATAAAAAGGTTGAGATAAAGGAAGGTCATGTTGGTCATACAGTTATATTTGACGCAGGCGAAGGCGGTTACTTCCTCAATCTCAGCGGTGGACACGACCAGACATTCAGTAAAAAAGTAGACAATGGCGTACACGATATATCAGATTATACCTGCTGGTCAAGTACAATTCCGAAGCGTGACCGTCCTGATGCAAGTACTCAGGGATTTTCTTCTGAATATTCAGTGGATTACTGGACAGACGAAGACGGAAATATACTCGAAGACGGAAAGTTTACAGTTGATAAGAAGGGTATGACACTTACAGCACACTGGAAGCTTAACAGGGTAGTTGACCTTGACACCACAGATGAAGGCAGCTATATGTCCAACGGAATCAATTCTGATTCGGGATATCATCTGTCGAGTATGTGGATGAGCGAAGGACCACATAAGTTCTCCGAACTTAACAAGCCGACTCAAACCTACTATCCGGATCTGTATTTCTATGAGGTAGTAGGCTGGAAGGACAGCCGTGATGAGAGTGATATCATTCACGGGCTTGATGAAGAGTTTACCCTGACAGAAGATGACGGTAAAGTTACATTTACAGCTGTCTGGAAACAGACGGGAAGTTATATAGAATTTAAGTCTGACAATAATTTTAAGCAGGGTACAGGTAATCCGATTGCACCTAATCATGATTTTAACTGGAAGCGTAGTATAACTCTTAAATATGGAACATACAAGGTAAGTGATCTCCCTGTTCCATATGATGAGCCTGACGGTATCTTCTCAAGAACATTTGCAGGCTGGGAAGACGAAAACGGAAAAGTTTACAGAATTGATGACCCGGATGCTGTAATTGAATTTACAAGCGGAAGCGGTATGACACTGACAGCACTTATGGAAGTTTCCGGGGTTACATTTACATTAGAGTCTAACGGCGGAACATTTAGCAGTCATAAGTTCCCGTCATATGAATGTAAATATTCTGTCGGTGAATTGAAAGTTAATGATCTGGAAGTTCCGGTACGGGAAAATACCGAATATGAAGAGTATACTTTCAAGGGCTGGAATATCTATGAAAATGATACCTATAATGCGACAGAATGCAATGTGGGCGATACATTTAATGTTGACGGAAGTCACTGCTATACTGCGGTTGCACTTTGGGATACAAAGGAACTGAAGCATCATTACAGCTATGGATATGATGCTGACAGCCACTGGCTGATGTGTCTGAATGAGAGCTGTTCAGGTATCGAGGATTCTAAGGAAAAACATACTCCTGACGATGATATGATATGTAAGGTATGCGGATACGGATGCGTTACACCTGAAACAGACGAAGACGGAAATTATGTTATATCGAATGCCGCAGAGCTTTACGGTTTTGCAAAGCTTGTAAATGACGGCAAGACAGATGCAAACGCCGTTCTCAGCTGTGATGTTACAGTCAACAGCAATGTGCTTGGTGCAAACGGAAGTCTTGCAGGAGGCAAGTATATAACATGGACACCTATAGGAAATGACAGTACTAAATATTCAGGAACATTTGACGGAAGAGGATACTCTGTAAGAGGACTTTACTATATTCAGAGTGACTCAGAGATTATTAGCAATCAGCTGTATATCGGTTTCTTTGGATATACTGACGGTGCCGTTATTAAAAACCTTGAAATTGCAGATTCATACTTTGATGCAGGTAAAGCATCTTCATATGCAGGCGGTATAATTGCAAAGGCAGAAAAAAGCACCATATCATGCTGTGAAAACAGGGCATCTGTAAACGCAATGGTTGCCGGAGGAATTGCCGGAACAGCTGTGGAAACAGAAATCGTTAACTGTTCAAATACCGGAAATATTGATGCATTGATTTTGACGGCAGGTATAGTCCCGCTTGAAAGAGACGGCAGCATTAAGAATTGCTTTAATGCCGGAAATGTTGCAAAAGATTCAAACGGAAGAGCAGAACCTATATCCGATTCATTGGAATTGTCAAACTGTTATTATAACAGCGATATAATTGATGGTGATGTTGATGAGAGAACAGGGATCAGGGAAATGACAGTCGAAGAATTTGCATCGGGTTCAGTTGCATATCTGCTGCAACAGGGTCAGACAGCTGATGAAGATGGCAATATTCCTGAAATCTGGGGACAGGAAATAGGGGTTGATAAATATCCTGTAATAGGCGGAATGAAAGTTGCCAAAACAGAAAACGGTTATTCAAATCCTGATAAGCCGGTAACAACTTCTGCAACAACTGTTACAACTACAACAACTACGAAAACTACAACTGTTTCCGTATCAGAAGTTACAAGCGGTACTTCAAAAACAACAGGCAGTTCTTCTGCTTCAGTAGTAAGCACATCAGTAGAAATTACAAAGCTGACAACTATTACAACTAAAGCTGCTATTCAGGCAAGTGCAACAAAAGTGACTACAAATGCAATGTCAGTTTCAACAGCAAAGACGACAGTTACAAGTACAGCTAAGACAACGGTTTCGACTGCAAAGACAACTGTTACAAGTACAGCTAAGACAATGACAGTTTCGACTGCGAAGACAACTGTCACAAGTACGGCTAAGGCCACGACAGTTTCAACTGCGAAGACAACTGTTACAAGTACGGCTAAAGCAACGACAGTTTCGACTACAAAATTAACTGTTACAAGTACAGCTAAGACAACAACAGTTTCTACGACAGTTACAACTACACCAGCATCATCATCAACAATTGCTACAACAGTTACAACTACAACAACGTCATCAACAACGATTTCTACAACAGTTACAACGATAACATCAACATCATTAACAACGGTTTCTACGACTATTGCAACTACAACAACACCTTCTGTTACAACACCACAGGTGACAGAAATACTTGGTGATGCAAATGGTGACGGTAAACTTGATGTTCGTGATGCTGCACATATTGCAAGACTTCTGGCACAGAGGAAAGCAGATAAGCTTCCGAAGAATGCAGACTTCAATGGTGACGGAAAAGTTGATGTAAGAGATGCGGCGGCAATTGCAAAATTCCTCGCAAAGAGTCATAAGAAAAATTAAATATGGTTCATTTAAGGCAGGCGGGCAAAAGGCTCGTCTGCTTTTATTTTTGGAAGCAATAGACAAAATGAAGAAAAAGAGATATAATAAAAGAAAACGTTAATCAGAGGTAAAGTATATGGAGATATTTTCACTGGAAGAAAAAATAAATGATATAGAGATTTCGGATTTTCAGGAGCATCCGTCACCGGCAATTATTCTGGCAGATTCTTCACACGCAGACAGTGCAATGAAACTTGCCGGAATTGAATATGACGGGGAGCTCAGTATAACATCAGTCAACTTTTCAAAGATTGAAACACATCAGGAATGCATAGCAGGCTCTTTTTGCATTCCAAAACTTCTTGACATTCTCGGAAGCAGATATAAGGTATTGTTCTTTGTAAATCAGAGCCATATAGTTATTATAGATGACAGTAATTTTTCACAGCGTATAATAATGAAGATAAGGAAAAGCATAAATCATCAGGGAGGTTCAAAGGAACGGTTTCTTTATAACTACATGACGCAGTTTATGAATCGTGACCTTGAAATACTCGGACAGCATGAGAAAAAAATAATGGAACTCGAAGAATTTATTACGACAGGACGTGCTGATGACAGCTTTCAGAATGAGATAACTCCGGTCAGACGAGAACTTCTGATTCTGAGGAGTTATTATGACGAACTTATGGATATGGGTACGGAGCTTGAACAGAACGAAAACCAGATATTTGAAGAAAAACAGCTGAAATATTTCGGGATAATAACAGACCGTGCAGACAGACTTATGAGCCGTACTGCACAGCTTCTGGAATATGCCCAGCAGGTGCGAGAAGCATATCAGTCACAGGTGGATTCGATGCAGAACAAGAATATGCAGTTTCTGACAGTCATATCCACTTTGTTTTTCCCCCTTACACTTATAACAGGCTGGTATGGAATGAATTTTAACAATATGCCTGAACTTGAACATGGTTATCCAGGAATTATTGTGCTGAGCATATTGATAGTAATTATCTGCATTATTATATTCAAAAAGAAAAAAATGTTTTAAACCTTAAAAACTTTTCAAGGAATTTTCAAGGTTTTTGTGATATACTACGAAAATGAAAGGGAAACTTATGCTTTTCCTTTATGAAAACTGAGAAATTTTATGATCAGTATTTATTTTCTTGTAAATATTTTCAGTAAACTTGCTCTTGCTGAAAATGCGTTGGAATTTAAGCACGGGGACGAAAATATACCGGAAGGTATATTCCGTGTATGAATTCCGGTGTTGCATTATTTACTGGTCGAAGACAAATTTTACAAGGGGGAAATTGTTAATGTATCTGAATCGTAAATTTGCAGGATTCATTGCCGGAATAATGTCAATAGCTTGTCTTGTTCAGTCAGTTCCTGCAGTTGCGGAAACTTCCGGCGGAAGCTATAATATGAATATTTCTGTTAACCTTTCAGGTGAAAAAAAGGAAATAAGCCCATATATTTACGGTATGAACCAGTATGGAAATATTAATAACTACAAGAATGTAACTGTTAATGCAGTAAGACAGGGCGGTAATCGTTATACAGGTTATAACTGGGAAACAAACTGGTCAAATGCCGGTGAGGACTGGATGAACAGTTCTGATACAAATATAGGTGATATTACAAACGGTGCCGGATATGCGGCAAGACAGCTTTCAAAGGAATGTGCACAATATAATGTTCCTTACAAGATAACTACACTGCAAATGGCAGGCTATGTAGCAGCTGACAAGCTCGGAGCAGTAACAACAGCAGCACCGTCAGACAGATGGCTCAAGGTTCTGACAAGAAAAAATTCAGAACTGCTTCTTGAACCTGATACAACAGATGATGCAGTTTATATGGACGAATATGTAAATTATCTTGTAAAAACTCTTGGTGATTCCACAACCTCCACAGGTATTCAGGGTTACAGCCTTGACAACGAACCTTTCCTCTGGAATGATACTCATCCTCTGAATCATCCGGAAGAATGTACAGCTGATGAACTTATTGAAAAATCTATCGAACTTGCATCAGTTGTAAAGGAGATTGACCCTAACGCTGAAGTGTATGGCCCGGCTTTGTGGGGTATGCTTCCTTGTATCATGGCAGGAACTAACGGAAATTATACAGATGCAAAATGGGAAAGTATAAAGGGCAATTATAACTGGTATCTTGATTATTATCTCGAAAGCATGGCAAATGCTGAAAAGGAAGCCGGCAAAAGACTTCTTGATGTAGTTGATGTTCATTACTATTCTCAGGACTGCTCAACAGATGACGGCAAGCTTCAGGCGGCAAGAAGCCTTTATGATGAAAGCTATGTGGAAAACAGCTGGCTCCAGCCTTATTACGGAAAGTATTTTCCGCTTCTTCCGAATATTAAAAAGTCAATAGACAAATATTATCCGGGAACAAAAATGGCTATATCCGAATATAATCTGGCTGATATTTCAAATGAAGCAACAACAGGTAAAAACGTTATATCTGCTATTGCAGAGGTTGAGGCACTCGGTGCTTTTGCAGAAAATGAAGTTTATTTCGCAACATACTGGGGAACACTTCCTGAATGCCCTTATGTTGAATCAGCAATAAATCTTTATACAAATTATGACGGAGAAGGTTCAGCTTTTGGTGATACACTTGTTGAAACCAAATCCGATGACCTTTCAGAATCTGCTGCATTTTCAGCTATCGACGGCAATGACGATTCAAACGTTGATGTTGTTCTCTCAAACAAAAATAAAACAGAATCAGAAAATGCAGGTATAACTCTTGATGGTTCTTCTTCAGATTATAAGAGCGCTGTTGTTTATGCAGTATCTCAGGACCACAGCGATATCCGTATTATTGATGTACAGAATGATATAAGCGGAAACAAGGTAGAGGTAACACTTCCTCCGCTTTCAGCTGCACACGTTGTAATTTCTGACAAGGTGACTGACAAGAAAGTTTATGAAGCTCCAGACATTACAGAAAAAACAACAGTATATAATGTAAGTGAACTTGCAACAGCAGAAGATGGTTCATATCTTATACCGCTCGGAGATAAGGAACATCTGAAGAAAATAGTTTTTGGTGTTAACAGCTATTCGACAGAAGGTTCTTCATATTACAGCGGCGGCGGTGGTCTTTGCTTTTCACTTCTTTCACCTAAGGCAGGCGGTGACAATTTCTGGGGATTCAAAACAGTGAATTTTGCCAATGGAAAAACTGAGATATCAGTTCCGTTTGATGGTGAATTCACAAATGCAGACAAGGAAACAGTTGTGGCAGATGTTCTTGATGAAAATGCACAGTGGCAGCCGAACTGGTGGAAGTATTCTGAGAAACAGGGTGATAAAGGTACTGATATTGTTGTAAACTATTCAACAGTTATGCTTTATTATGAATATGACAATACATCTGCAACAGACCCGACAAAACCGACAGAAGATACAGTTCTTAAAGGCGATGTAAATGCTGACAAGAGTGTTGATGTAAGTGATGCTGTTGCACTTTCAAAATGGCTTTGCAAAAAGGAATCATCAATCAATGAGAAAAATTCAGATGTTAATTCTGATGACAAAATAAATGTTTTTGATTTGATTGAATTGAAACGTGCAATAACCGGTAAGTAATTCAAAATACATTTATAAATATAAAACAAGACCCATGATTTTTTCATGGGCCTTTTATTTGGTTGAATCTCTTATGTGTATAAAAATATCGTTTTTGATTTGAATCTTGACATTTTTTCGCAGACATATTATAATAATAAAAGAGTTTATTGAATGCGAGGTGAGAAGATTGGCAAACGGAGATAGTCACGGGTCGAACGGGCGAGGGCAATATTTATATGATATCGGTGGCACAAACTTCGTCGTTTGCTGTCTTCTTTGATTTGTATTGCCATTTTCCCGTCTGATTCGTCAGCCGGGAATTTTTATGTCCATTTGACTTTACTATCATTTTAAAATAAATATAGTAAGGGATGGTAAAAATGGAAAAAGATATTAAAGTTACTGGTTCAGCAGCTGTAAAGCCGGACTACGAAAGTGAAATCATAAGCATTATAAGAGGAAACATTTCCCCGAAGGCCATGCTTGATAAACTGGATGATTATCATGGCAGTGACCTTGCAGATGTAATTGAAAAGCTCGGTGAACAGGAGAGAAAGAAGATTTTCAGAATATGTCCGGGAGCAATGCTTGCGGAAGCATTTGAACATCTTGATGAAGAAAAAGCTGGTGAATATCTGAATGAAATAGGCGGAAGGAAAGCTTCGAAAATTATTTCTGAGCTTGAAACAGATTCAGCCGTTGCTATTCTGCATACAATCGGGAAAGAAAAGCGTGAGCTTATTATTGACCTGCTGGACAGTGACATAAGAAAAGAAATCAGACTTATTTCATCATTTGATGATGACGAAATAGGCAGCAGAATGACAACAAACTGCATAACCATTCATGAAAAGCTTACTGTTAAAGAGGCAATGAAAGAGCTTATAAAACAGGCAGAGGAAAATGATAATATCTCCACACTTTTTGTTGTTGATGACTCTGACTGCTTTTACGGTGCGATTGATCTGAAAGACCTGATTACAGCGAGAAGTCAGGTTCCGCTTGAAAATCTTATAGCAACTTCATTTCCATATGTTTATGCAAATGAATCTATTGACAGCTGTATTGAAAGGCTGAAGGATTATTCGGAAGATTCCATACCAGTACTTGATAATAACAATAAGTTCCTTGGTGTTATTACTGCACAGAACCTTATTGATGTTGTTGATGATGAAATGGGTGAGGATTATGCGAAACTTGCAGGCCTTACTGCCGAAGAGGATCTTAATGAGCCGTTAAAGCAGAGTATGATCAAGCGTCTGCCATGGCTTCTTGCACTTCTTGTTTTAGGACTTCTGGTATCTGTAGTTGTCGGTACGTTTGAAAAAGTTGTTTCACAGCTTACGCTTATCATGGCATTTCAGTCGCTCATTCTTGATATGTCAGGTAATGTGGGAACTCAGTCGCTTGCTGTTACAATTCGTGTGCTGATGGACGAAAATCTGACATTCAGGCACAAGTTGAAACTTATTGCAAAGGAAATGAAGATAGGATTCTGTAACGGACTTATTCTTGGGGTTTTGTCATTTGTAATGGTCGGATTGTATATTGCCTTATTCAAGCACAAAACCATGCTGTTTTCTTTTGCCGTTTCTGGTTGTATCGGCATTTCACTTATACTTGCCATGCTTATATCAAGTGCGGTCGGAACACTGATTCCACTGTTTTTCAAAAAAATCAAAGTCGATCCGGCTGTTGCATCAGGTCCGCTGATTACAACAGTAAACGATCTTGTAGCTGTTGTCACATACTATGGAATGAGCTGGATTCTGCTTCTTAATGTGCTGAAACTGGCATAAGTTAATTTCATAACAAAAACCTCCGGAGCTTGCCGGAGTTTTTTTATTATTTATTCTGATTTTCAATATCGCTCTTATTTATGGATGCTACGCAGAAGTCAAGTCTTTCATCTTCGCTGTCATCATCGCCGTTTGTTCCTGTAAGCCCGATTTCCTTTGTAGGGTCGATACCGTCTACTGCTGTAACTGTTCCTGTTCCCGCACCTGCTGATGCTCCCGGAACTCTGAAAGTTGCAATATCGAGCGGTTCTATGGAAGTTTCCAACGGCTTTTCAAGCTGTGGTACCCATTCATATGGTACTCTGTAAGCACGGTAAATCATGTTGCTTTTGAAATTGCCGCCAAATGATTTGAAATACGGATTAACAAATTCCCATACAATTTCGTGTTCAGGAGTAACCTCGATAAGGTGACCATCAGAACCTTCTGTGATAAGGGTATTTCCGTTAGGCAGACGCTGTGCAGAACTGATATATGAACTGTAAAAACGTGAAGCATCTGTAAAGAGCAGATTTCCTGCTTCAAGCGGGGTGTATTGCCATGTGATTTCAAGTGTTACCGGATTGAACTGCAAAACTCTTGAATAATCTCTGTGTGCATTATTTACACCTGTAAGTGATGCAGGGTTTGGAATACCATATCCGCCTTCACCGCCATTGTCGAATACGAGCAGATCGCCTTCTCCAGGAAGTCCTTTCGGAATCATGTGAAGATGATGCTGACCGATTATCCAGCCGAGTTTCTTTGTTGCTTCATTTTCGTTGAAGTCAGGGCCGACACGCCATACAATTTTTCCAGTGGATCTTTCAATAATTCCTAGAATATTTGAGTTTCTTGCATCAAAGATAATGTTGTCAGGGTTGAAACGTTCATCACCTGCATCATACCATTTGTTTTCGCCGAGTGTAGAGAAGTTGTTTATATGCATCCAGTCACCGCCGGCTTCACCATGAATGCCAGGATTTCTGAACAGCGCATTTTTTGCAGCTTCGTCAAATCCAAGTTCGTCGAAATGGTCGCTTGCACGCCAGCTCCAGAGAATATTTCCTTCCCAGTCTACCTCAATGATTTTATCATCTATAAGACGTTTGTCAGAGATATCGTGATTATAGAGGTTTTCATGGGTAAGAATCAGTGTATTGCCGCTTGTCGTTTTGGGTTCTCCGCCCGGATAGTAGTAACCAACGGTACTGCCTTCACGCTGAAAATCGTGATGCTGTCTTGCCATGTAAACTGGTTCTTTTCCCGGATCAGCAACCAGTTCTGTTTTATCAAACTTCCATACGATGTGACCGTCCCAGTCAACCTGAACCAGGTCAAGCTGATCCTGATATGCATATTTTCCGCCTCTTGCACCTGTTGTGCCCATTACATATCCGCCCGGAAGAATCTTGTTCGGGAATCCTCCCAGTCCAGCCCAGAGCTTTACTTCATTTCCGTTCATGTCTATAAGAAGTGCACCTTTTGCGGACGGAAAAATCGTGTAGCCGCTGTATGCCTTGTCCTTATTGTAAATTGTTACTCCTGTCGGATAAATACTTGGATAACCCATTTTAAAATTCCTCCTTATTTATTTTCTGATAATTTAACGTCTGTGTTGTCAGGAAAAGCTTTTTTTGCTGCATCAGCAGAATAAAACTTTCTGACATCGTATTCTGTAGGATACTTTCCGTTGTCATATGCCCAGCTGTTAAGGCTGTCAAGATGCTCTGCGGCAGATTCTGAAAGTCCGAGCTTTACATCATACTGTTCCCAGTTGGTTTTGAAGTCGTCCGGTTCAATACCGAATTTTTCGGAAATCTTGCTTGCAGATTCGTCAAGATTTTCTGTTATATACTTTGAACTTTCATCAAGAGCCTTAATGTAGTTTGCAAGCAGTTCCGAATTGTTTTTTGCAAAATCATTTGTTGTGATAAGGTATGATGAAACTGCGATTCCGATATCCTTTGCAGAAGCAACCTGAACCCAGCCTTCCTCTTCATACTTTTTGATAGCTGAACCTGTAACTATTGCCGCAGATGCTTCGCCGTTATGTGCAACAGCAATCTGTGTTGTAATTGAGTCAGTGTTTACACTTTTCTGCTTTGCAGGATCAAGCTTGAGATATGTCTGTGCCTGCCAGTTAAAGTAGTCATAAACAGTTCCCACCGTTGTTATCCAGCCTTCGCTTCCGTCAAGTGCATCAAGATTGTCCTTGTATTTCGGTGCAACATAAAGTCCGCCATTATATGATACTGATGAACTGAGGTCTGAATAAATAACAAGATTTGTATTGTCCAGTGTATTTCCGAATCTGTTTACCAGAGCAAAGTCTGCCAGAAGTCCGGTGTCAGCTGTTCCTGTTGCAATTGCATCAACTGTATTGATTCCGGCTGCATATTCAGATGTTTCAAGTGCAATACCGTATTTTTCAAAAATGCCCTGTTCTGTACCGATATAGTCCGCATACTGGTCAGGCTGACCTGTCATGTTTGCAACTCTGATTACCTGAAGCTTTTCGCCGTTTGAACCTGAAACAGTTTTTGTACTGTTTCCTGAATTTCCGCATGCTGTAAAGAGTGATACTCCGATAACTGATACTGTTAAGGCTTTAATAATATTTTTTACTTTCATAATAATTCTCCTGTTCACAATTTATTTTACGCCAAAATGTTTTAAGAATTTCTTTCCTGCAAACTGAAGCAGACGGTCTGCAATAAAACCGATAACAGCAAGTGTTACGATACCTGCAAATGCCCAGCTTGTTTTATAATACAGTTTGGAACTGTTGATAAGATAACCAAGACCGTCGCTTCCGACCAGCATTTCTGCGGCAATAACGCAGATGAAAGCTGAACTCAGACCAAGTCTTACACCTGTATAGATATTTGAAACAGCTGAAGGAACAACAACCGTAAAGAATGTCCTTGCCTTTTTAGCTCCCATACATGATGCCGCTTCCACCAGTGAAGGGTCTGTTGTCGCTACACCGGCAATTGTGTTTACCAGCACCGGGAAGAAAGATGCATAGAAAATAAGCGCAACTTTTGATTCCTCACCAACACCGAACCACATAAGGAACAATGTTGTAAGTGCGATAGCCGGAACAAATCTGAAGAAACTCAGTATAGGTTCAACAAGCCATCTTACCGGTTTGAAGTTTCCTATAAGAAGTCCGAGGGGAATGGCAAAAATTATGGCTAATGCCCAGCCTTTGGCAACTCGGCTTACACTGGCTGCAATGTCTGTCCAGAGTGTACCGTTTTGTATGAGTGTAACAAGGCTATCTATTGTTTCCTTTGGACTTGGCAGGAAGTATTCATCATATGCAAGAGAACCGAGTCCCCATATAGCAATTATGATTATCCATGAAATAATTCCGCAGCGTAATATTTTCTGCCATAGTTCAGAGGGCTTTTTATCAGATGTTTTCATTGTCAGTCCTCCTTAAATATAGTATACATCGGAAACATCAAGAGTTTTATTTACGATTATTTCCGTTTTGTCATTATTTATTGTATATAATTTTTTGATGAAGATTTTTACGTTGTCACCCTTGTGAAGTCTTGGAAGATTAAGCGGATATTTTCCTATAACCTCAGTATCTCCGATAGCTGCTCTTACTTCAAAAGCATTTCCACGGAATGAAACTTCTTTTACAACAGCGTCCTCCATTGCGGATTCAAACTGATGATAACCGTTATCTTCAAACTTATGTATCTCAATAAATTCAGGTCTGATAAGAGCACTGAGGTTTTTGCCTTCCGGAAATCCTTTCAGCTTTCCGTAGTCGTCTATCATTACAGACTGTCCGATAAACTGTGCTACAAAAGCAGTCTTAGGTTCAAGATATATTTCAGAAGGATTACCAATCTGTTCAACTTTGCCTTTATTTGTAACAACTATTTCATCAGCAACTTCAATAGCTTCGTCCTGATCGTGAGTAACAAATATGCTTGTGATTCCTATTTTGTCAATTGTTTCACGAAGCCATGTACGAAGTTCCTTGCGGACTTTAGCATCAATTGCGGCAAATGGCTCGTCCAGCAAAAGCAGTTCAGGCTGAGGAGCAAGTGCTCTTGCAAGTGCTATTCTCTGACGCTGACCGCCGCTTAACTGGTCAGGATAACGTTTTCCCACGTCCGGAAGTCCTACAAGTTCAAGAAGCTCGTTTACACGTTCCTTTATGAATTTCTTGTCTTTCTTCTGAACTTTAAGTCCGTATGCGATATTGGAACTGACCGTCATAAAAGGGAAGAGAGCGTAATTCTGAAATACGAATCCGATTCCTCTTTCACTTGCCGGAACGTTGTTCACATTTTTCCCATTTATAAAAATATCTCCGCTGTCCTGCTTTTCAAGTCCTGCAAGCATTCGCAGTATTGTTGTTTTACCGCTTCCGCTCGGACCTAAAAGACCGATAAGCTTTCCTTTTTCAAGACCAAAGCTTATGTTGTCTGATGCTTTGAAATTGCCAAAAGTTTTGTTGATGTTTTTCAGTTCAATGTACATTCAGTCACATCTCCTTATAGTAGTATTTTTGCTGTGATTCAGCCCCGACATCGTGAAGATTTAAAAATGCTGTATATAAGGTTTATAAAAGGGGATTTCATGTTCCTTACCTCGCTTATATTGTTTTTCTGGTAATCATATTAAATCTATCGAATTAGTATGTTTTCTGTTCACAATGAACATTATAGCCTTATTAGTTCCATTTGTCAACATATTTTTTTGCATTTTGTAGCAAAATACACAAAATAGTATAAATTGGATTGCGTTTTTAGCAATATTATACATATACAAGTCATTTTTTATTAAATACTTGACAATCATAAAGAAAAATGATACAATTACAAAAAGCCTACTTAGAATATAGGAAAAGTATGCTTTAACTATTTTTTAATCTCAGGAGGACTTAAAAATGATTATTGAACTGACAAATCAGAATTATAATGAAGTATTTTCTTCAGAAAAACCGCTCGTAGTTGAGTTTTACTCACCGACCTGCGTACACTGCAAAAGAACAGAAGCAGGACTTACAGAGATTGATAATGAAAACGGAGATAATTTTACTGCCGCAAAATGCGACATAACAGCAAATCCCGCTCTTGCAATGCAGTATGATGTAACAACACTTCCGACACTTTTATTTATAAAAGACGGAGATATAAAGGAACGCCTGACGGGTTTCACTCACAAACTTATTATTACTGAAAATATCAAGAAACTTGGCTGATAACAAATTACACGAAAAAGCCGCCGGAATCTGAACCGGCGGTTTCATTTTTTCTGTGTTTATGATATTTGTGAAATATACTTCTCAGCTGAATTTACTGCATTTGCACCGTCAGCCGCAGCAGTTATGACCTGACGCAGGGGAGTGGTTCTCACATCACCGGCGGCAAATATTCCGGGTTCGGAAGTCACGCAGTCTTCATCGGCACAGATATATCCCGTATTGTCGAGCTTGCATATTCCTTTTAAAGGCTCTGTGTTAGGAACACTTCCTATGGCAACAAATATTCCGTCAAGAGAAAGCTTTTTTGTTTCGCCATTCTGCACATATATAATACCATCTGCGTTTGCTTCGCCTGTAACTTCAGATAAAACTGCATTCATTACAGGAATGATATTTTCAGTTTCAGATACTTGCTTCTGCAATGATTTATTAGCACGGAACTCATCTCGCCTGTGAATGAGATAAACGGTTTTTGCAAGCTTTGAGAGATAAAGTGCATCTCCCAGAGCTGTATCACCGCCTCCGACAACAGCAACAGTCTTATCTTTATAGAAGAAACCATCGCATACAGCACAGTATGAGATTCTCTGTTTGCCGTCACCCGGGACTCCAAGATGTCTGTATGATGCTCCTGCTGCGTAAATTATTGCTTTTGCACTTGCTGAGTTTCCGTCAGTAAAATTTACTGTCCAGCTGTTTCCGTCTTTTCTGATTTCCTTTACTTCTGCATTTAAAAATTCGGCACCGAGTGTTTCAGCGTGGTTTCTGAACTTTTCGCCGAGGTCATATCCGTTGATTCCATAAAGTCCCGGATAATTTTCAACACGTTCAGTAACAGCAATCTGTCCTGTTCCCATAAAATCCTTTTCTATAACTGCAAGGCTCATTAAAGCACGTTTACCGTATATTGCCGCAGAAAGTCCCGCAGGACCGCTTCCTATTATAAGTATATCATACATATTATAAAACCTCCCTTATTATTCTGACATTTTTCAATCAATATATACCATTTATATCGGTTAAGCATATTTTACCCAATTTTATGCTGAATGTCAATAGATAAATTTTTTTTATGACACGCTATAAAAAAAATGGATATCCATAATTCGACTAAACCTATTGACTATGTATGCTTTGCGGTGTATAATGATAACCGTAACGTAAACAAAACATTATTTCGGAGGTGTGAAGATTGAACTTCAATACAAAATTGCTGCACAGCGGTTTTAAAACAGAAAAGGCAACAGGTTCTACAATTACTCCTATATATCAGGTGAGTGCATTTGCCCAGGAATCTGCCGAAAAACTTGAATCAGTATTCAATAACAAAGCACCGGGATTTGCTTATACAAGAATCAGCAATCCTACAATAGCTTCACTTGAAATGCGAATGAATGAATTGGAAAAGGGAATCGGTGCGGTTGCCTGTTCATCCGGAATGGCGGCAGTAACAATGTCACTGCTCAATATTCTTGAATCCGGAGATGAAATTATAGCAAGTGCAGGACTTTTCGGCGGAACAATTGATCTTTTTGGTGATCTGAAAGCCTTCGGGATAACAACACGTTTTGTTAATCATGTCACAGCAGAGGAAATAAAACCTCTTATAAATGACAAAACGAAAGCTGTTTTTGCTGAACTGATTGGAAATCCGGGACTTGAAATTGTTGATATCAGTGAGATTTCAGCTCTTTGCCATGAAAATAATGTACCGTTTATTCTGGACAGCACAACAGCTACTCCTTATCTTGTAAATCCTTTTGAATATGGTGCAGATATTGTTGTACATTCCACTTCAAAGTATATTAACGGCGGCGGAAATTCAATAAGCGGTATTATAATAGACAGCGGAAGTTTTCAATGGGACTATGAAAAATACAGAGGACTTGCAGAATACAGAAAGTTTGGAAAGTTTTCCTATCTTGCAAGACTGAGAAACGGAATATGGAGAAATATTGGTGCCTGTCTTGCACCGGTAAATGCTTTTATGAATTCTGTCGGACTTGAAACTCTGGGACTCCGTATGGAACGATGTTGTCAGAATTCACTGGCTCTTGCACGTTTTCTTAAAGAATGTGATGGAATTGAACCGAATTATCCGGCACTTGAGGATAATCCGTATTATGACCTTTGTCAGAAACAGCTTGGAGGCAAAGGCGGAGCAATACTTACAGTTCGTGTCGGCAGCAAGGAACGTGCGTTCAAACTCATAAACGGACTTAAACTTGCGACAAATGCAACTAATATAGGGGATGTCAGAACACTTGTGATACATCCGGCAAGTACTATATATGCACACAGCAATGAAGAACAGAAACACAGTGCAGGTGTTTTTGATGACACGATAAGAATAAGCGTTGGAATTGAAGATCCTGAAGACCTTATTGAGGACTTCAGACAGGCAATAGACAAGCTTTAAGGGAGGAAATGAAAATGGCAGTAGACTACGCAACATTAAAAAAAGGCGGATTTATGCGTCAGAAGCAGAAAAACAATTTTTCATTAAGACTGAGAGTTGTGGGAGGTAATCTTACAGCAAAACAGCTTTCATCTATTGCAGAAGTTTCAGATAAATTTGGTGACGGTTATGTTCATCTTACTTCCAGACAGAGTGTAGAGATACCTTTTATAAAGATAGACAATATAGATGAAGTAAAGGAAACGCTTGCAAAGGGCGATGTTGAACCGGGCGTTTGTGGGCCGAGAGTAAGAACTATAACAGCCTGTCAGGGTGAGGAAATATGTCCGAGCGGCTGTATTGACACTTACGCACTTGCAAAGGAACTGGACGACAGATATTTTGCCCGTGAACTTCCTCATAAATTCAAGTTTGGAATCACTGGCTGTCAGAACAACTGTCTTAAATCCGAGGAAAACGATGTCGGTATAAAAGGTGGAATTCAGGTAAAATGGAAAGAAGATGCCTGCATACACTGCGGAGTCTGTGAAAAGGCTTGCCGCAGAAAAGCAATTATTATTGAAAATGGTGAAGTTAAGGTAAATAATGATCAGTGCAACTTCTGCGGACGCTGCTTCAAAGCCTGTCCTACGGAAGCATGGGAAACTGTTCATGGATATATAGTTTCTTTCGGGGGACTTTTCGGTAATACTATTAATAAAGGTGAAACAATAATTCCGTTTATTGAAAGCAAGGAAAAGCTTCTGAAGGTATGCGATTCGGCGATAGTTTTCTTTGAAGAAAATGCAAAGCCGGGTGAACGTTTTAAGTTTACCATTGACAGAGTGGGAAGAGAAAAATTTGCAGAAGTTATAAAGGAGGCATATAATAATGGCTGAGTATAAAATTGATGATACAGTGGATATAACAGATGTGGTTTGCCCGACAACGTTTGTTAAGGCAAAAGTTGCTCTTGAGGAACTTGATGAAGGACAGATACTTTCAATTAAAATGAATGACGGCGAACCTGTTCAGAATGTTCCGAGAAGTATTAAGGAAGAAGGACATAAGATACTCAAACTTATCAATAATGATGACGGTACTTACAACCTTATCGTTGAAAAGGTGGGTGACTGAATTGTCAGTTAGAGCAACAGGAGAAACCTTCAAAACAGAAATATCGGAAAGCGAAAAGCTGGTTCTGGCAGATTTTTATTCTGATTCATGTATACCGTGCAAGAGAATGTCGCCATTGCTTGCAGAACTTGAGGAGAATAATGATGTATTGAAGGTAGTCAAACTCAACATAAATTTTGATGCTGAAACAGCAGAGGAATATAACGTTACTTCCGTTCCTACAATAGTATTTTTCAGAAACGGAAAAGAAGAAAAGCGTATATCAGGTGCGGTTAAAAAAGCACAGATTGAAGAAATTATAAATTCATTGAAATAAAGGAGATTTTTAAAATGACAATTACAGTAGCAGGAGTAAAGAAAAATGTAGCAGACGGTCTGACACTGGCACAGCTGGTTATAGATGAAAAGGTTGAAACTCCGGAATATGTTACAGCAAGTGTAAATGAGGAGTTCATTTCCAGCAGTAAGTTTGAAGAAAGCGTTTTAAAGGACGGCGATAATGTAGAGTTCATCTATTTCATGGGAGGCGGTCAGTAATGGCATTTACAAATGAACAGCTTGAGCGTTACTCAAGACATATAATTCTTAAAGAAGTCGGGGCAAAGGGACAGAAAAAACTCCTTAATGCCAAGGTTCTTATAATCGGTGCCGGCGGACTGGGTGCTCCGGCAGCAATGTATCTTGCAGCAGCAGGTGTCGGTACAATCGGAATTGCTGATGCAGATGAGGTTGATCTTTCAAATCTTCAGCGTCAGGTTATCCATACAACTCCTGATGTGGGCAAGGCAAAGGTACAGTCTGCAAAGGAAACTATGGAAGCAATCAATCCTGATGTTACAGTAAATACATATCGTACATTTGTGGACAGCGAAAATATAATGGAGCTGATCAAGGATTATGATTTTATAATTGACGGAACAGATAATTTTCCTGCAAAGTTTCTTATAAATGATGCCTGCGTAATGGCAAAAAAACCTTTTTCACACGCTGGAATAATCCGCTTTAAGGGACAGCTTATGACATACGTTCCGGGACAGGGACCATGCTATCGCTGTGTATTTAAAAATCCTCCTCCGAAGGATGCAGTTCCGACCTGTAAACAGGCTGGCGTTATCGGTGCAATGGGCGGTGTTATCGGAAGCTTGCAGGCAATGGAAGCTGTAAAGTATATTTTAGGTGTAGGCGAACTGCTTACAGGCTATCTTCTTACTTATGATGCACTTAACATGGAATTCAGAAAAATAAAACTTCCTTCAGAAACAAAGGACTGTGCCGTATGTGGTGAACATCCGACAATTACTGAACTTATTGATTACGAACAGGCTGAATGTGATGGGGTGTTGTAATGATAAAATTATCAAAATCAGACTATGAAAAAATTCTGAAGTATGCTGAAAGTGAACTTCCTGATGAAGCCTGCGGTCTTATCGGCGGAGAAATTACAGAAAGCGGAGATAAGATAATAAAGAAAGTTTATCTGCTTACAAATACAGACCATTCCAATGAACATTTTTCAATGGATCCGAAAGAACAGTTTGAATCCATAAAAGATATGCGTGTAAATGAATTTGTTCCGCTTGGCAACTGGCATTCACATCCGGAATCTCCTTCAAGACCTTCGGAAGAAGATAAAAGACTGGCATATGACAGCAAAGCAAGTTACATGATACTTTCTTTGGTGGACAGGGAAAATCCTGTTTTGAATTCATTTAAAATCAAAGGCAGCGATGCCGAAAAGGAAGAACTTGTTATTGAATAAACTGAAGTTTGTTCTCATAGGAATATTTCTGTGAGAACAATTTTTCGTATAAACAGGAGTAACCATGGATTACATATATCACTATACATCACCGATAGGCGGAATAACCCTTGGCAGTAATGGAAATGCACTGACGGGTTTATGGTTTGACGGTCAGAAATATTTTGCATCTTCACTGTCAGATAAATATGAAGAAAAGCTTCTGCCTGTTTTCAGTCAGACTATCAAATGGCTGGACATTTATTTTAGCGGTGGCAAACCTGATTTTACACCGCAATTGTTTATGAATGGGACACCGTTTCGCCGGACTGTCTGGAATATCCTGCTTGGAATTCCTTATGGAAAAACAATGACCTACGGAGAAATCGCTGATATAATAGCCGGGGGAAAAGGCTTGGCGGGAATGTCAGCTCAGGCTGTCGGCGGAGCTGTAGGACATAATCCTATTTCCATTATAGTTCCGTGCCATAGGGTAGTCGGAGCTGACGGCAGTCTTACAGGATATGCAGGAGGAATTGAAAGAAAAATAAAACTGCTTGAAACAGAAAAAGCAGATTTTTCAAAACTGAAAATTTAAGTTAAAATCACCATGGACAGACTTTATTTTTAAGCAAAATGAATAAATTTAATTAAATTTGTTGCTGAATCTTTACTTTATTGATAAAATATGGTATGATTAAAAAATAAAGGAGGCTGGTATGATGAAGCTTGTAAAACGTATATTGTCTGCTTTGACCTGTACAGCGGTTTCGTTGTCGTCAGTGGTTTTTCCAGTCAATGCCTATTATATTGATGAAAACAATCCGAATAATTATGATAACTTTGCCGAGGCATTGCAGCTTGCACTTTGCTTTTACGATGCAAATAAATGCGGTGATGAGGTGGCAGACGACGGTTATTACTCATGGCGTGGCAATTGCCATGTGAAAGACGCAAAAATTCCGCTCGTAAAAATGGCTACGGGCGACACTAAAAATGATGATTTGCAAGACAGCGGAAAGGGTGACGGAGGAGCAAGTGCCGCCGATGGCCTTTATGTAGGAACTAATATGAGCGATGAGTTTATCGCAAAGAATAAAAAATATCTTGATCCGGACGGAGACGGGTGTGTAAATCTTACGGGAGGCTGGCATGATGCAGGCGATCATGTAAAGTTCGGACTTCCGGGGACTTACTCCGCTTCAACCATTGGCTGGGGATATTATGAATTCAGGGATTCCTACATAGAAACCGGATTGCAAAAGCACGTTGAAGATGAACTGAGATGGATAAATGATTATCTTCTGAAAGCAACTTTTCTTGATGAAAATGGAGAAGTGGTTGCCTACTGCTATCAGGTCGGAGAGGGAAAAAATGACCATAACTACTGGTGTGCACCGGAACTTCAGGTAGATGATACATACGTTGCGTCATCATCATGTGCCGTAAAAAGACCGGCTTATTTTGCAACAACTGAAACTCCTGCTTCCGATCAGTGTGCGGGAGCATCTGCTTCACTGGCTATAAATTATCTGAATTTTAAGGATACTGATCCGGAATATGCACAGAAGTGTCTTAAATATGCAGTTGCACTTTATGACTTTGCAGTCAGGACACATTCTGACCTTGGCGATGATTCACTTACAGTTACAAGCCTTGGGTATGACGGTGGTTTTTACACATCAAGCTATGACTATGATGAACTTGCATGGGCGGCAGTCTGGCTTTATTACTGCACAGAAAATTATGATTACATAGATGATATAATTTCAGTTGATGAAACAGTTACGGGTGAAATGGGTGCACATCCGTATACAGGATATATGAAAAGAATTATATCTGATACCGGCAACTGCTGGCAGAATATATGGACTCATTGCTGGGATACCGTATGGGGAGGAGTATTTGCAAAGCTTGCCCCAGTGACAAATATTTCAAGAGACTGGTATATCTTCCGCTGGAATCTTGAGTTCTGGGCAGGAATGGACGCAGAAGATGCATCTGATGCTGAATTTGATGTTCCTGTCACATCACATAAATATTTTGGGCCGGATGATAAACTCTGGAATACAACTATAACAGCCGATCAGATATCACAGCTTCCGGTAACAGACGGAGCTTTTCTGAAAAAAACGCCTGCCGGATTTGCAATGCTCAATGACTATGGCTCAGCAAGATATAATACTGCTGCACAGATGTGTGCTATGGTATACGCAAAGGAAACAGGGGATATGACCTTTGCAGACTGGTCAAAAGGTCAGATGGAATACATTCTCGGAAATAATCCTATGGGATATGCATATGAAGTCGGTTATGAAAACAGTTATGCAACTTTCCCTCACCACAGAGCCGCTCATTGTTCTCCTACACAAAGTATGGAAAATCCTGAAACATATCAGACACACACGCTTTATGGTGCACTTGTCGGCGGACCTGATGCCAAAGACTATCATCATGACCAGACAAAGGATTACATATACAACGAAGTAACCGATGACTACAATGCAGGTTTTACCGGAGCTCTTGCAGGGCTTTATGCATTTTACGGTGCGGACGGCAAAGAAAATGCTGATGATAATCATGTTATAGAAAATTTTGATATGTCTGTGAATAAACCGGGGGCAAAGGACGATTCGCTCGGTGTTTATGTAACCGCAGGTAAGGCACAGGAAACTGATGCCGGATTGCAGATAAAACTGGTAGTACATAACGAAACAACTAATCCGCCTAAATTTATAAGTGACCTTCGTGTAAGATATTTCTTTAATATATCTGAGCAGATAGCAAAGGGTGAAGATATAAGCTTTATTGAAACACGAATAGATTATGATCAGGAAAACAGTTTTACGGATGGCAAAAGCCATGCGACCATATCGGATCCTGTAAAATTTGATAACAACGGAACTTACTACATTGAAGTGGCATGGAAAAACTGTAATTTTTATGGAAACCGTGTATATCAGTTCGGACTTCTGAACAAAATGAATCCTGATACATATGATACTGTATGGGATTCCTCCAACGATTACAGTTACTCTGATCTTATAAGTTTTGAAGATGATAATGATGCAGCGGCAGTAACAAAGAAGGTTACGGCATATGTAGATGGCGAACTTGTCTGGGGTGATGAACCTGAAAATGGTGTTTATCCTCTCGGCGATGTAAATCTTGATTGTCGTGTTGATGCTGATGATGCAGTTCTTCTGCAAAAATATCTTGCTGGTAAAAAGGAACTTGGAGAGAAAAATCTGACTCAGGCTGATATGAATTCTGACGGGAAAGCAGATGTAATTGACCTTGTTTCTTTAAAGCGTACTTTAAACAAATAAAAAATAAACTTCCGATGACCACAGATAATGGTTACCGGAAGTTTTTGGCATCCCAAAATATTTTGTGTAAAAGTAAAATCATTCAATCAAACAAAGGCTTGTAAGGCAAGCGTACTTTGAGATTTCCTCTTAATTGCAAAGTTCCTAAAAG
>ERZ826613.1579-NODE-1579-length-26298-cov-8.430058_pt1 | contig 26298 bp, 20 predicted proteins | sample MGYA00519925_ERZ826613 | MGnify/ENA primary metagenome ERZ826613 (study PRJEB31778, sample SAMEA3449236) | human gut metagenome | biome: human gut; feature: human-associated habitat; material: faeces | place: United Kingdom | collected 2010/2012 ... | reverse complement strand
ATCGTAGAACGCCATAACCATGCAGCGCGTATTGACTATGTGGATGACGGACTGGATGCAGCAGTTGTTTACGGAAGCCAGGATTTCCGCTTCCAGAACAATACCTCTTATCCCATTAAGATCTCTGCCGTTTATGACGAGGCGGAAGAGTCCGTAACCGTATCCCTCTACGGGACAAAGGAGAACAACAATACCGTAGAAATCACCACCGAACATTCCGATCCCAACACCTGCAAAACCTACCGCAGCGTGTATGATGAGGCGGGAAACCTGCTCCGCACAGAAGAGGTTGGGTATAGTCAGTATAAACAGTAAAGCGATGTTGCGTATTTCCCGCACAATAATTTAAAATATATGTTAAATTGTAGTTACTGGGCACGGAGTGAACAGTAACAAATTGTAGGCTGTCAGGTAGAAAGTGCCTTGGCAGCCTATTGATTTCAGTATAATAGTCTGCTATAATGAAATGAATTGAATAAATCCGTTTTCAGTGCCTTTGCAGAAAAAAGAATCTGCTGGTTAAGAGGGAATCAGGTGCAAATCCTGAGCGATCCGGTCACTGTAAACAGGGAATGAAATCCGAAGATGCCATTGGCAATGCGTTGCTGAGAAGGCTGGATTTCGTATTGATCTGTAAGTCAGGAAACCTGCTGAATTCGTTAATGAAAGCTTCCGAGGAAAGCACTTCATTCTCATGTAGCATATATTTCGACTATGGGATATATTGATTTCTGGTGCCTGTTCCCTTATGGGAGCGGGCATTTTTTTGCATTAGAAGAGTTTTCTGGAATTTTCCGAATACTCTGAGGCAGTCTTTGATTTATTCAGGCAACAATACCAGAAGATAACCATAAAAGAATCGAGGGAGAAAAATGAAAAGAAATTCAAAACGCTTTCTGGCACTGTTTCTTTCTGTGGCAATGACCGTCACTCCGGCTGCCCTTACACAGGCAGAAAGTGAGAGTACAGGCGTACAGGTTACGGTAACTCCGGCGGAAGAAGCTGTTGTGACAGAAGCTCCGAAAGAGGAGACTGCTCCTGCACAGGAAGAGAAGGCAGAAACAACTGCTCCGGAAGAGACCACGGCACCTACAGAGACTCCGGAGCAGACAGAAACTGCTGAGGTTTCTGTTACAGAAGCGCCAGCACAGACAGAGGATGCCAAAGAAGAGACTGCTGCTCAGCCAGCAGAAGACGCAGCTGTAACAGAAGCTCCGGCTGCAGAAGAAGCTTCTGGCAATGGGATTGCCACTTATACCATGCCAGAGGATTTAAAAGAAGACGGCTCAAACATGACCATTGATAAAGCAGATGATACTGCTTACAAAATGTTCAAAATTGCAAGCTCCTCTGCAGAATTAAAGGGTGATAAAATTAAAATAACCCTGACTTCTAACGGAAAGAACTACAATAAGATTTACCTTGGACATAAAGAAGATGCTGCATCTGTGATGGATGCCAATGCAATCGCAGGAACAGAGACAGAAACCGGATATACCTTCGTTTTCGAAATTGATGCAAAGGCAGAAGCTCAGACCATTTATCTGGTTCCCCATTCTGTAAAAAATAATGCATGGTATACGACCCAGGATCTGAAGCTGAACGTTCCAGGAATGAAAGCCCCGGAACCAACTGCCACACCAGAACCAACCGCAACTCCGGAGCCAACCGCAACTCCAGAGCCTACCGCCACACCAATTCCAACCGAGACTCCGGCAGCCTCTGACAACGAGATCAAGGACGCTGGCATCAAGCTGGTAAAAGAAGACGGCAACGAATTTGCCATGTTCGTGATCACTGGTTCTACTGTAAAATTAGAGGGCGACAAATACATCGTAACCCTTTCCACAGAGAAGCAGAACTATGACATGATTTACTTCGGAAGTTCCAGCGATGCAGATAAAGAGACAAAAGCTGTCCACGGCGTAGAGAATGCAGCAGGCGGCTATACATACACTTTCGAAGTTCCTGCAAGCAAGGAGACACAGACTGTTTCTGTAGTACCTCATTCCAAGAAGAGCCAGCACTGGTATGAAAAAGGAATCCTTACCATTACAATTCCGGCAGTTCCAGGATACGGTGAGCAGCCAGAGGTAACTCCGGTGCCAACACAGACCCCGCAGCCAAGTGAAGCTCCGAGTCCAAGCGAGGCTCCGCAGCCAAGTGAGACCCCGGCTCCAAGCGAAACTCCGGCTCCAACATCTACACCGGAGCCAACTAAGGTTCCATCCGGTGCATGTGAGAACGGAATCTACAATGTGGATGTAACTTCCAGCTCCTCCATGTTCCGAGTAGTAGGCTGTACCCTTACCTCCAAAAACGGAAAGATGACAGCAGTTCTTACCTTAAGCGGCACAGGCTATGATTACCTCTTTGCAGGAACCGGTGAGCAGGCAGCAAAAGCAGATTCCTCCAAATGGATTCCATACACTGTAAATGCTGATGGTAAATATACCTATGAGATTCCGGTGGAATCTCTTGATCAGGGACTTTCAGTTGCTGCATTTTCTCACAAAAGACAGACCTGGTATGACAGAACCCTGACCTTTGAGTCAGCTACCTTAAATAAGATCGGTGATATCAAGGATGACACTCAAAAACCAGACACAACTCCGGCACCGACTGCGACACCATCCGTTGAACTGACAGGTACTCCTACACCAACTCCAACAGCAGCTGTTACCGCTACACCAACACCAAATCCGGAACCGGATAAGGAGTCCAAATATGACTCTGATCTCAGTGGAGGAACCTCCTCAGTAAACAGCTCTACCACATTGGCAGACGGTACTTATATACCAGATAGCTTTTCCTGGTCCGGCGGTACCGGTAAGGTAAGTATTTCCTGTAATAAGATTACTGTAACCGGCGGAAAAGCCTATGCAACAATTGTATTCAGCAGTGAATATTACGGATATGTAAAGGCAAACGGCAACACCTATTACGGATCCTGCGGAGGCGGTACCTCCACCTTCACCATTCCGATTGCATTAAACCAGAACAATACCATCATCGGTATGACCACCAGAATGTCTCAGGCTCATGAGATTACTTACACCATTTATGCTGCATTAAAGGGTGCAAGCGATCCGAAAAAAACAGACAAGGAAAATCCGGCAGATGAGAACAGTATGCTTTCCACAGGAAACAAGAAGCTGGATGAAAGTGCACCGGAGATCACAGGTCTTGAGTACAAGGATGAAACCAAGCTTGAGCATGCAAAATACTTTAAACTGTATAACTATGCAAAAGGCATCACCCTGTTTGAGGTTGACATGACCGCAGACACTGCAAGAAAACCGGAAACTGCAGATTCTAAGGAAGCCACAGCGGCAGAAGATAAAGATGCATCCGCTTCTGAGAAGCTTTACACAGGCAATGTTATCAAATACCTGATCGTGCCAGAAGGTGCAGTGATCCCTGCAGGTCTTGATAAAGACGTAATCCTGATCCAAAAACCGGTTGAAAGCGTTTACGTTGCATCTGAGGGTGCCCTTAACCTCCTGGATGAGCTTGGTCTTACTGACAAGATCACCAGCCTTGGCCTGGAAAAAGACGAGGTAACCTCTGACAGTCTCACTGCAGCATTAGAGAATGGCTCTGTATCCTTCGCAGGCAAATACGATGACACCGACTATAAAGAGCTTGTTAAGAGCCAGTGCAATCTTGCCATCCTTCCATCCGATATTCTTCCGGCAGAGGAAACAGAAACAGAAGAAAAGCTGGAAGCACTGAAGGATATGGCAGCGAAGTATGCAACCCTGAAGATTCCGTTTATTATTGACCGTTCTGCAGACGAAAAGGATGAGGATGCAAAAGCAGAATGGACAAAAGCATTCCAGGCAATTTTCACTGAAACAGATGAAGAGGCATAAGCCACAGGAGAAAACTATGTACGATAAAAAGCTGAAATACCGGATTCTTGGCATTTTTGCAGCAGCTGTGATGACTTTTACAGCAGTAACTCCTGTATGGGCAGAAGAAAATACGGAAGTATCTGAAACAGATGCTTCCGTGGACACTTCCTCTGACCATACAGCACCAGACCTTCCGGGACTTACTTACCAGTCCACCATGGAGCTGTCCTTTGCAGAATGCTTTGATGTGTATTACTATAATGATGGCTATAAGCTTCTGGATGTCCATGATGATGCACAGTACCTTGTAGTACCGGAAGGAATGGATGCACCGGATGGTCTGGATGACAGTATTCAGGTACTTTATCAGCCACTGGATACGATCTACATGGCAGCTACTTCCCCAATGGCATTGTTTGATGCCATCGGCGCGGTAGGTTCCATCAAATTATCCGGACTGGATGCTTCTGGCTGGTATATCCAGTCAGCTGCAGATGCCATTAATTCCGGTGACATGACCTTCGCAGGCAAATATGATGAACCGGATTATGAGCTTCTGGTAGGAGAGGACTGTGATCTTGCAATTGAATCTACCATGATCCTCCATGCACCAAAGGTGCAGGAAATGATCGAAACTCTTGGGATTCCTGTATTGATTGACCGCTCCAGCTATGAGAGCCAGCCTCTTGGACGTACTGAGTGGATTAAGCTTTATGGTGCATTGATGAATAAGGAAGAGGAAGCAGATGCCTTCTTTGAAAGTCAGGCTCAGATCATTGAGAAATTAAAGGATTTCAAAAACACAGAGAAAACCGTTGCATTTTTCTATATCAACACCAGTGGTGCACCAGTTGTACGTAATCCGAAAGATTACATTTCCAGTATGATCGATATTGCAGGCGGTCGAAATGTGTTTTCTGACCTTCAGGACGACAGCGGAAAAACCTCCGTATCCATTACAATGGAAGAGTTTTACAACACTGCCGTTGATGCAGATTATCTCATTTACAATTCCAGCATTGATGCCTCTGTGAAAAGCCTTGATGATCTTCTTGCCAAGGACAGTCTTCTGGCAGATTTCAAGGCAGTAAAAGATGGCAATGTATGGATTACAGATAATTCCATGTATCAGCACACGGATACTATCGGCGAGCTGATCAATGATTTCAATCTGATGTTCACAGGTGGCAGCGAGGAGGATATGACCTTCCTGCATAGATTAAACTGATTTTTAAGCGGACTTCTTTAAAGTAGTCCGCTTTCCCTTAATAAAACACAAATGGAGTAAACCTAAAATGAGTAAACAACCTGATGGAACCAGCTTCCATATGGAAAATTTCAAAAGAAGATCCCGCTACGCCCTGGTGTTTATTCTTTTGATCCTGGCATTTTGCGTGATCACCGTGCTGAATATCAATACCGGTAATGTCCATATTTCCCTGTCAGAAATCGCAGACATTCTTTTAAAAAAAGTGACAGATACAAAAGAGTACAGCATTATCTGGAAAATCCGTCTGCCCAGAATCCTGATGGCAGCTATTTTGGGCGGCGCTTTATCCTTATCCGGTTTTTTGCTGCAGACCTTTTTCGAAAACCCAATTGCCGGACCATTTGTACTTGGCATTTCCTCCGGTGCAAAAATGGTAGTAGCTCTTACCATGATTTATTATCTTGGAAGAGCAGCAAATGTTACTTCTTATACCCTGATCATTGCAGCCTTTATCGGTTCTTTAATTTCAATTGGATTTATCCTTTTGATTTCAAAAAGGATCAAGCATATGGCTACCCTTCTGGTTGCCGGAATTATGATCGGCTATATTTGCTCTGCAGTGACAGACTTTGTAGTTACCTTTGCAGATGATTCCGATATTGTTAATCTCCACGGCTGGTCTCAGGGAAGCTTTTCCGGTATGAGCTGGAGCAACGTATATATTTCCTTTGTGGTAATCGGAATTACCTTGATTCTGACCTTCCTTCTGTCAAAGCCCATAGGTGCTTATCAGCTTGGAGAGGCATACGCCCAAAGCATGGGAGTAAATATCCGCTTCTTCCGTGTTGCCCTGATCCTGCTTTCCAGCATTTTGTCTGCAACCGTAACTGCTTTTGCCGGACCGATTTCCTTTGTTGGAATCGCAGTTCCCTTCCTGATGAAAAGAAGCTTTAACACATCAAGACCACTTATTATTATCCCGGGAACCTTTCTTGGAGGAGCTGTTTTCTGTATGATGTGTGACCTGATTGCCAGAATGGCATTTGCACCACTGGAGCTGAATATCAGTACTGTCACCTCCATATTTGGTGCACCGGTAGTTATTTTTATGATGCTGCGTAAAAAGAGAGGAAACTAAAGATGGAAAATTACTATTTTAAAATGGACCATCTGTCCGTAGGTTACAACAAAAAAGCATTGATCCACGATATCTGTATTGGCATCAAAAAAGGAGAAATTGTGACTTTGATCGGACCAAATGGCTCCGGTAAATCTACAATTTTGAAAAGTATCACCCGTCAGCTGCAGATTATTGGCGGAAAGGTTTACTTTGACGACCAGAATCTCACCTCTTTTTCTTTTAGGAATCTTTCCACCCGTATGGCGGTGGTTCTCACAGAGCGTATGAAACCGGAACTGATGACCTGCCATGATATTGTGGCAACAGGACGCTATCCTTATACAGGACGGCTTGGTCTTCTTACAAGAGAGGATGAGGAAAAGGTAGAAGAGGCCATGCGTGCAGTACATGCCCAGGAGCTTGGAAGCCGTGATTTTAACAATATCAGTGACGGACAGCGGCAGCGTGTTCTCCTTGCCCGTGCCATCTGCCAGGAGCCGGATATTATTATCCTGGATGAGCCAACCTCCTTCCTTGATATCAAGCATAAACTGGATCTGCTTTCCATTCTCCGTAATATGGCAAAAGAAAAGCAGATCACAGTTATCATGTCTCTTCACGAAATCGATCTGGCACAGAAAATTGCAGATAAGATCATCTGCGTAAAGGGAGATACTATTTCTCATTTTGGAAAGCCGGAAGATATTTTTGAAGAGAACATGATCAAGGAGCTGTATGAGATCAACAATGGATTTTTTGATCCCCTGTTTGGAAGTATTGAGCTTCCGAAACCAGACGGAGAAGCGAAAACTTTCGTAATCTGTGGAAACGGCACTGGTATTCCCATATTCCGTCAGCTGCAGAAAGAGCATACACCTTTTATTGCAGGTATTCTTTACACCAATGACGTGGATTACCGCCTGGCAAGACTATTGGCTTCAAAGGTGATCACGGAAGAACCCTTCATGGAAATCAGTGAAGAAGCCTTCCAGAAGGCGCAAAAAGCCATGGAAAGCTGTGAGAGGATGATCTGCACTTCTGTGCCGGTTGGAAGCTGCAATAAGCGCTTAGGAGAGCTTATAGATACAGCGAAGAAGAGCGGGAAAGCAGAATTTGTATAATTCTGCCTTGCGGGATTCTTTGAATCCGTTTCTTTACAGGACTCATTTTTTACGTTATACTGAGTTCACTGAAAGAAGGAGAGGACTCGTTTTATGAAAAAGAATATATTTACAAAAGACAACCTGATGTTCTTTATCATTCTGAATCTGGGATTGATTTTTACAGCGGTTGGAATTTCCATTTTTAAAACCCCCAACCATTTCGCATTTGGTGGTACATCTGGTCTGTCTATTATCCTTTCTACCTTATTTCCGAAATGGAATGTAGGTGCATTTATGTGGATCGTCAATGCAGCACTTGTTGTACTTGGATTTTTCTTCCTTGGAATCCGCTCCATGGGCTGGACTGTCTATTCCTCTTTTGCCCTGTCTTTCTATGTAAGTGCCTGTGAAGCTATTTATCCCCTTAGTTCGCCACTTACACATGACGTGTTTCTGGAGCTGTGTTTTGCAGTGATCCTTCCTGCAGTGGGAGCTGCCATGGTATTTAATGTCGGTGCCTCCACTGGTGGTACTGATATTGTGGCAATGATTTTGCACAAATATACCAGCCTTGAGATCGGGCGTGCCCTTTTGGTCAGCGACCTGGGAATCGTACTGATCGCTGCTTACCTTTACGGTGCCCAGACCGGACTTTACTGTATTCTTGGAATGATCCTGAAATGCACTGTAGTAGACAGTGCTATTGAGAGTCTGAATCTGAGAAAGGTATGTACGATCATTAGCAAATATCCGGAGCAGGTAGAAGAGTTCATCATTAATGACCTGCATCGTTCTGCCACAGAGCAGAAGGCCTTTGGCATCTATACCAAGAAGGAGCAGAAGGTAATGATGACTGTGCTTACCCGAAGCGAGACCAACCGTCTTCGTATTCATTTAAGACAGATTGATCCCCATGCATTTATTACCATTGTAAACAGCAGCGAAATCATTGGAAAAGGCTTCCGTTCTATCTAATGCAGAAGACTGATTTTTCCATAACAGAACAGTCTGATGAAGCTTGATTTTAAAACCAGAAAGGAATACAGGCCATGATTTCCAAAACCATGCGAGCAATTCTCCACACCCTTTCCTACGGCAATATCGAAGTGGAATCCTCCCGCAGACTGGTGGACATTAAGAAACTGGATGCCATGAATATTTTTCTGAAAAAAATGGATATCCAGATTTTCAACGAGGACTACGAAATCCCTCTGCGGATTTATTTTCCTACTGAAGAAGCCATGACAAACGGGGTGGAAAAAGGCCATACTTTTCCAGTTCTTCTATTTTTTCATGGCGGAGGATGGGTGACAGAAAGTGTGGATACCTATAACCGTGTATGTGCCAGAATGTCTCAGTCTACCGGTCATATTGTAGTATCCGTGGAATACAGGCTTGCTCCTGAATACCGTTTTCCAACGGCTCTGATGGACTGTTATGCAGCAGCGAAAGCGCTTTACACCAATAAGCTGATCCTGAATACTGATCCCCGGAAAATCACTATCATGGGTGACAGTGCCGGAGGAAATCTTGCAGCCGCAGTTGCTCTTATGGCAAGGGACAATGGAGAATTTCAGGTATACCGGCAGATTCTTATTTATCCGGCCTTATATAATACGTATACAGCCGCTTCGCCCTATGCCTCGGTGCAGAAGAACGGTACGGACTATCTGCTTACTGCAGTGAAAATGCAGGATTATCTGAATCTGTATGAAAGCTGCCCCGAGGATCGGGTCAACCCTTATTTTGCACCTCTTCTGGCAAGAGATTTTTCTAATATGCCAGAAACCCTGATTCTCACAGCAGAGTTTGATCCTCTTCGTGATGAAGGCGAAGATTATGGAAAAAAACTGGCAGAGGCTGGTAATTATGTGGAAGTACACCGGATCAAAGATGCACTTCACGGCTTCTTTGCTCTTGGAATCCGCTTTTTCCATGTGCAGGAAAGTTTTTCTTATATGAACGAATTCTTAAAAAGGGAAGTGTGAAAATTGAAAGAAGGATATTCGAACTGGAGAAAACTGGATAACGCGGCCCTTGCTTTTCCTCTGGTAACTGGCAAAAATGATACCAGAGTATTTCGTTTTTACTGTGAACTAAAGGAAAATGTAAAACCGGAGCTTCTCCAGGCCGCTCTTGAAAAAACCATGGAAAAATATCCTCTGTTTCAGATGGTTCTCCGAAAAGGATTATTCTGGTTCTACCTGGAACACAGGGATATTCGTCCAATTGTAAAGGAAGAGAAGAAGCCTCCATGCAGCAGGCTGTATGTTCCAGACAAAAAGAATCTTCTTTTTCAGGTCAGCTATTATGAAAAAAGAATCAATTTTGAAGTTTTCCATGCACTGACAGATGGTACCGGGGCAATGCATTTTCTTCAGGAACTGGTAATCAATTATCTGAAGAAGGCTCACCCGGAACAAAATCTGCCATCTCTGCCAGTCAAGGATACAAGCACCCCCGGTGATCAAGAGGAGGATAGCTTTTCCCAGTATTATTCCTCGGATATTCCCGGAAATTCTGAGAAAAAACCTCGCGCTGTCAGACTTCCGGGAGAACGGCTGCTTCATGAGGATATGCATATTACAGAGATTGTACTTCCGGTAAAAGAGCTTCATGCAAAAGCAAAAGAATACGGTGTCTCCATAACCATTCTGATCACAGCCATGTTTCTTTGTTCCATCCATGAGGAAATTCCCAAGAGCAGGCAAAATCGCCCCATTGCCCTTATGGTTCCTGTAAATCTGCGGAATTATTTTCCCTCACAGTCTATGGCAAATTTTTTTGGCTGGATAGAAGTGGGACATGATTTTTCCCAAACTTCTGATTTTACAGAAATTCTGGCTCACGTGAAAGAGCAGTTTGCCGCAGAACTGGTAGAAGAGAAAATTGCCAGACATATGAATAGCTATGTCCGTCTGGAGAAAAATCCGGTCATCCGTGCAGTTCCCCTGGAAATAAAGAAATATTTCCTTATGCTGGGAGCAAACCTAAGCTCTAGAAGCATTACGGCTGTTTATTCCAATATTGGAATTCTTCGTTTTCCAAAGGAGTATAACCAGTACATTGACCGTTTCGGAATTTTCGCAAGTACCAACTCCATGCAGCTTTGTTCCTGTTCTTACGAAAACGAAATGGTTCTTGGATTTACCTCCAAGCTTCCCAAGGATAATATTCAGCGAAATTTTCTGAACATGCTGAAAAAAGAAGAAATTCCTTATACAGAAAAAACCAATAATTTCCCCGGCTGTTCCCTGAAAGAGAAAAAGGAGGCGCAGAGAATCGTGCAGGTTTTCAATTTTGTCTGCATTGCAGCTGCAATTCTCTGCGGCATGATCAATTACCTTACACGGGAAAAACTGGACTGGTTCTGGTTCGCCGCAGCTGGCTGTCTTTGCGGATGGCTAATCGTAGCGGTTGCTTATGCCAAACGGAGGAATATCTTAAAAAACGAGATCATACAGTTGATCCTGGTAACTATTATCGCGGTTCTGTGGGACAAATATACCGGATGGCATGGATGGTCTCTGGATTTTGTCCTTCCATTTGGCGCTCTTGCAGTGCTTGGCTCTATACCTGTGATCGTAAAAGTACAAAAGCTGGAAAAAGAAGAGTATCTGTTTTACCTTGTTCAGGCTACTTTTGCTGGTCTGGTACCGCTGATCCTTATGTTTTTTCACCAGATCCGTTTCCCATACCCATCTGTGGTATGCACAGGAATCAGTCTGCTGGTATTTGCAGGAATGTTTATTTTTAACAGCAATGATACTATCCGGGAGTTTCATAAAAAACTTAGAATGTAATAAAATGGACACAGATTGCAAGGACTTCTTTGCTGAAATTTCGCTAAAGCAGTCCTTGCAATCTGTGTCCGTCTGTTATGTCTGATAACCTAAAGCGTATTCGCTAAATCATTCCCGCAATCTGCACGCCCCACTTTGCGGGAGCTTTTGCAGAAAGCCCTTTTCAAACACGCTCTGGCAGTTAATATAATTAAATTTCTACAAGAATTCCCTTCTCTTTATCATACTTACAATATTTGCCATTTCCGGAAATAAATGGCTGATAAGTATTCGTACGTGTATCTTTTACATATACAATTCCTGTGGCGATCATTTCTACCAATGAGAAACGTTTACTCAGGCTGGAGATCCAGGAATAGGTCTTATTACTGTCAGAATCAGCAGCAACCAGACTGTATCCCTCTTCACACGGTTTCAGAGAAAAGTAAATTTTCTCCGGCTTAGAAGTCTCTTTAAATACCTGGCTTGCTATATAAGTAGAAAAATTCTTCTCCACAAACTGCTGGAAAGAGTATAAGGTATAAACCTCTCCGCTGACTTCGTCTGTAATCCGGTCTCCGCGCTGCAGACGCGCCTTGATCAGAGACAAAGTCTCAATGGTCCAGTTGATAAAGGAAATGCTGCTGTAGGTCATGCTCTCCAGAAGCTGGTCGATCAGTTTCTTAGTGAGAACATTCGATTTCGTTGCTTCATTAAACAATTCTTCATTCATAATCTGCACCCTCCATAACATATATATGTTAATTGATAATCTTAATTATAAGATCTTATTTTATTAAAATCAATAATTTCTCCCTCGTTTTTGTATTATTTGTTATTTGTTATTGCTGTTATTTTATATATATTGTTTGCCTTTAACACAAAACCATGTTATCATCATAAGAGTTGGAGTTTATAAAAAGCAAAAACAAATTTTACGAATTTGGAAGGAAAAATTTATGGAAAAACATCATCATGAACGAAGTACTTTTTCCGGTAAACTGGGATTTGTACTGTCTGCTGCCGGAGCTTCCGTCGGACTGGGAAATATATGGCGATTTCCTTACCTTGCGGCAAAGTACGGCGGTGGAATATTTTTACTGATTTACATTATTCTGGCACTTACTTTTGGCTACTCTATGATTGTCGCCGAAACCGCCCTTGGCCGAATGACAAGAAAAAGCCCGGTAGGCGCTTTTGGAAAATTTGGCAAGTCTAAATGGCTGTCCTTTGGTGGCTGGATCAATGCCATCATTCCAGTCCTGATCGTGCCATACTATTCCGTTATCGGCGGATGGGTTATCAAATATCTGATCGAATATATAAAAGGTAACAGCCAGAAGCTGGCAGAAGACGGATATTTTTCTGAGTTTATTTCGAATGGTACCTCCACAGAGGTCTGTTTCCTTATTTTTGCATTTTTAACAGTTGCAATCATATATGCAGGAGTCCGAAACGGAGTAGAGCGCGTTTCCAAATTTATGATGCCGGTTCTGGTATTTTTATCTGTGCTTATTACTGTTTACTCTGTTACAAGACCAGGTGCCCTTGCAGGAGTGAAATATTTCCTGGTACCAAATATTGAGAATTTCTCCTGGATGACAGTGGTAGCCGCCATGGGTCAGATGTTTTATTCCCTGTCTATTGCCATGGGAATTCTGGTAACCTTTGGCTCTTATATGAAAAAGGACGTATCTATCGAAGGTTCCACCAAGAATGTAGAAGTGTTTGACACTGCAATTGCCATTATGGCAGGTCTGATGATCATTCCGGCTGTGTTTGCATTCTCCGGTGGAGATCCGGATACTTTACAGGCAGGACCGGCGCTTATGTTCATCACCATTCCCAAGGTATTTGCCAGTATGGGGTTTGGAACTCCCATTGGGATTCTGTTCTTTGTACTGGTGCTGTGCGCAGCTCTTACCAGCTCTATTGCCCTGACGGAGAGCGCTGTATCTACCTTCCAGGACGAACTGAGATGGCACAGAAAGAAAGCAACCGTTATTGTTGGTGTGATCATGATTCTTCTTGGAACTCTTTCTTCCCTTGGATATGGACCGCTTGGCTTTGTAAAAATCATTGGAATGCAGTTTCTGGATTTCTTTGATTTCCTCACCAATTCTGTAATGATGCCAATTGCCGCACTTGCAACCTGTCTTTTAATTTCCAGAAAAGTGGGAGTGGAAAAGATTGAGGAGGAAGTAGTAGCTGAAGGCGGAACTTTCCGCAGGAAAAAGATTTTTAACTTCATGATCAAATATCTTTGCCCGATATTTGCAGCAATTATCCTGCTTAGCTCTGTAGCAAATGCATTTGGACTGATTTCCATGTAAATAATTTGTAACTGTTCTGTACTTCTCAGTTACCACTTCGCGAAATAATACCTGCTGAATAAATACTATAATTTTTTAATCGCCCCACCCATCTCAGGTGGGGCGATTGTATAAGGACTGCCTCCATATCTACAAAGCTTTAAAGTCTGCCACATTTCCATCAATAACGCACACAACTTTTCCCTATATCTGCTTTTTACAATATGGTTACATTTATCACTACCAAAACATGTATAATAGAACCAGTACATCAAATAAGGATTATTTTTCAGAGTATACAAGAAAGGACCCGAAATGAAAGCCAGAATACTTGTAATAGAAGATGAACCAGCAATCAATAACTTACTTTGCATGAACCTGGAAGTCACCGGCTACCAGACCGTAAGCTACCTGGACGGCAATGACGCCAGCGAAGGAATTGCCTGGGATCATGAGTTCCAGTGCGCCCTTGTAGATATTATGCTCCCTGGAAAAGATGGATATACCCTTTTACCAGAACTGAATCACTACGGCATTCCCGTCATTTTTCTCACCGCCAGAGCCGACATCGCAAGCAAAGTAAAAGGCCTTAAAGAAGGTGCCGAAGACTATATTGTAAAGCCCTTCGAGATGCTGGAAGTGATGGTCCGCCTGGAGAAAGTACTGGAACGTCATGGAAATTTACAGGAGCAGATACAGATTAACAATATTACCATAGACACCATAAGCCATACCGTTACCAGAAATGGAGAGGAAATTTACCTGAAACCAATGGAATACAACTGCCTTATGATGTTCGTCCGCAATCCCAATAAAGCTCTTACAAGAGAGCAGCTTCTGGCCGGTCTCTGGGGCGTAGAATTCGAAGGAGAAACAAGAACAGTAGATGCACATGTGGGACGTATCCGCAAGAAGCTGGGCTGGCAGAACAGGATCAAAACCATTCCCCGCATTGGATACCGACTGGAGGTGGAATTTTGAAGCTTTTTACAAAAATCTTTTTACAGGTGGTCTGCGTGATCCTGATTTTATCCTCCGCTGTTTTTTTCTATACTTCATATCGCTGGAAGAATCAGAGTATTCAGTATATCAATAACTATGAATATACCAAATTTCAGAATAATCTTTTACAATTTGAGGAGAAATTAAGACTTACAAGCAGTCAGTCCGCTAATTCCGATGAGAAAGTCCGAAACCGAATTCTTATCTACGCTTTCCGACAGATTTTCCATGACAGTGCTGTTCTATATCAGAATGATGAAGAACTTTACAACGGTACCGCCTATGACTTCGATGTTCAGGGAATCCAGGAACAACTGGGAGAAGTGGAATTACACGGAAAATGGTATGACGCGGATACTTATATCTGTGATCCCCTTATCAGCAAAGCCGACGGTAAAACACTGTTGCTTTTTTTTATTCCTCCACAGAGTCAACTACAAATCTGAATTATCAGATTGTCACTTATAAAGACGTTTCTGATGTTCTGGAGAGTAACAGGATCCTTTTTTATCAGGCGGGTATGTTGACGCTGGTTCTTCTTCTGTTAACCGGAACAATTCTTTTTTTCAGCCTGCTGAAAATTATGGCACCCCTTACAAAATTAAGGGAAGCTGCGGTTTCTGTATCTGAAGGCAACTATGATATACAAGTTCCTGCGGAAGGAGATACGGAACTGGCGCAGGTTGGCAAAAGCTTTAATCAGATGTCCTCCAAGGTTAAAGAACAGATTGAATGCCTTTCCACTGTAAACCATACACAACGACAGTTAATGGGAAGTCTTGCCCATGAGCTGAAAACACCTATGACCTCTATCCTGGGATATGCAGATACCCTTCTCACAGTGCGCCTGCAAAGACAGCAGCAGGAGAGAGCTCTCTCCTATATTTCCAGTGAATGCCGCAGACTGTCCCGACTTTCGGTAAAAATGCTGGAACTTACCGGATTATATGAAACTGGAGAATCACGTTTTGCCCCAACAGAAAATTCAGTGAAAGCTTTTCTGGAGGATTCCAGACAGCTAAACCTCTGCCGTCTGAAGGAGAAGAATATCTGTCTGGAACTTCAGTGTGAACCTGCTGATCTGAAGAAAAACTTTGACAAAGATCTTATGTTAAGTCTGGTAAACAATTTTATTGACAACGCAGTAAAAGCCTCCGCGGACAATTCCAAACTCATACTGGCAGCAACGGCTGGGAAACTGATGGTCCAGGATTTTGGCAAAGGAATCCCAGCTGAAGATCTTGATAAAGTGACAGAGGCATTTTATATGGTTGACAAATCCCGTTCCCGGGCAAATGGAAGTGTGGGACTTGGACTTGCACTTTGTAAAAAAATCGCGGATATACATGGATTTCAAATGAAAATTGAAAGTGAAATAGGAAAGGGAACCTGTGTATTCATTGAATGGTAAAGAAATTCTTGCCAGATTACAATTCAGTTACAATTTACGGAAGATTTGGTGTAATTCCAAGTACTATAATCTATATCAGAACATGACCGGTGATTACTATGAGCAATATCAAACACCCGTTCCCCTAAATCTCCGGTTATGTTCAAACATCGAAAGGGAGACTTCAAACAAATGAGAAAGAATATAGAAAGAATGATTGGACTTACTCTCTGCATGGGAATGTTAGCGGGATGTGCACAGACACCAGAATCTTCCCTTGTAAGGCAGAAGGGAAATAAAGCACTGGATTCTTACAAAGAAGCGGATGACAAGGATGTCAATATGGCAGGAAATGCCTCCTCCGCTGATCAGACAACTGCTTCTGAAAGTACTGCTACAAGTGATACTGCTGCCTCCACTGACGTTCATACAGATCATACCTCGGCTGCCAGAACCACTATCCGCGACCTGATCAATGCGCCTGAGACTTACAAAAGTCAGGTAACAGACGACACATCCAAGCTTGTGGTAAATACGGATGCAGCTGTGGAAATACCAGATGTGGAAAAGATATCTGCAATTTCTGTTACACCAGCTGCGGTCACACAGGATCTTCTTGATGGTATCACAGATGCCTTTTTCTCAAATGCGAAGATTTACACTGCAGACAGCTATTATGTACAGACAAAGGATGAGATCAAGAAAAAAATCGATGAATTAAAAGAAGATGTTGCCAACGGTAATCTGGATCCCAATAATTGGGGAACCGATGATAATGGCAATCTCGTATATGATATTTACGATGACATTGATTATTGGGAAAGCCAGTATGAATCTGCACCTGAAACGAGAAATCTGGTAGAAGGAAGACCTGCCGTGGGAGTGCAGACATACAGCAGTACTGGTGAAGTTATGGAGGACAATGCTTTTACCGGTATCGCCCAGTTAGATGACGGCTCCCAATATTCTTATCGTACCTCTTCCTGGGGAGCCTATTCTTTGGAAGTAAGAATCCAGAAGATAGCCCAAAAAGACGGTAAAGAAATCCCTTCTGACGCTGTCTGGTCCGATTATTCCAGCAGCAGTCCATATGAAAAACCTACCGAAAAATCTATTGGAATTTCGTTGGATGACGCGAAGAAATTAGCCCAGGAAAAAGCAGATGCCATGGGCCTTGACGATTTAAACCAATGCGGATGGGATTATGCGATTCAGACGTCCATTGGAACAGATGATAACTCCAGTTATCTCGGAAGTGGTTATGTTATCTACTACAGCCGTACCATAAATGGAACTCCGCTTACCTATACCATGGATGCAGGTGGAGCGCTTGAAGACATGGACAGTACTATGGAAACCTGGGCTTACGAAAACCTTTATTTTTATGTAAATGCAGACGGAATCGACAGCATGACTTATTGCAATCCATACACCATCGGAGAAACTAAGACTGAGAATTTAAGCCTGCTTCCATTCAGCGAGATCATGAATATCTACGAAAAAATGATGATCGTCACCAACGCGGACAACCTTACCTATGAAAATTCCAGGGTATTCAATATTGACCGTATCGTTCTTGGCTATGCCAGAATTTATGAGCCATCCACAGATGCCCATACCGGTCTTCTGGTTCCTGTCTGGGATTTCTTCGGATCCCGCAAGATTGACTCCGAATATGATGGCGAAACCTACTCAGATACGACAGATTGGCCTACCTGGAGCTTTCTTACCATCAATGCAGTAGACGGAAGTATTATAGACCGTAGTCTGGGATACTGATATGAAGCAGACACTTGGAATTGTACGCTACAATTTCTTCGGCTTTTTCCGTAATCCCAAAGTGATTTTTACCCTCTTTCTGGAATTTGTGCTCAGTTTTCTGCTTACAGGAAGAATCATGGTTGTTATGGATAACTACAATACGCCTGTACAGGCAATTGAACCTTTCCTGTGGACCTTCGGGGATGGAACAGCAGTGCTTCTAAGTTCCATGCTTTTGCTTTTGCTGTTCTCCGACCTGCCGAAAATGACACCAGTCACTCCTTATCAGCTGATCCGTACCACCAAGAAGAAATGGCTCTTAGGCCAGTTTGTCTATATTACATTCGTAACGATTTTATATACATGTTTTATGCTTTTGTTTACTTCTGTGCTGTGCATGAAGGACAGCTATCCAGGCAATCTGTGGAGTGACACAGCAGCAATGCTTGGATACTCTGATCTTGGAAAGAATCTGCAGGTGCCATCTACAGTACGTGTTATGGAAAGCATTTCACCTTATGGCTGTATGCTGCAGGTATTCCTTTTGCTTTTTTGCTATTCCCTGACTTTAAGCTTTGTAATTCTGGTGGGGAATCTCTCCAAAGGAAAAACAAAAGGCATGATAGCTGGTCTGTTTTACAGTATCTATGGATTTCTTCTGGATCCCAATGTACTGGCAGCTGTTTTACATAAAGAAAAGTATGAGATGTATCAGATAAACGTACTGATCTGCTGGATCAGTCCCTTAAACCAGGCCGTCTATGGGAAACATAATCTGGGCTATGATCCATTACTCCCAAAGCTCTGGCAATCCTGTGTATTTTTTCTTATTCTGGTAGTAATACTGGTTATTCTGGCGCTTCGCAGAATGAAGAAATATCCGTTTGAATTTCTGGGAGAAAAATCATGAGTGGTGAGATGAAACGTATGCTTACATCCAAAAATTTTCTGGCAGCCTGGCTGATTGCTTGTGCAGCTCTTCTCTTTGGACAAACCTACCCCAGTCTGAAGAAACCTTTGACTTGTGGTGCTTTTATAAACCTTCTGGATAGCGCTATAAAAGGTCAGATTGTATCTTTCATTTTACCCATAGCAGCAGTGCTTACCTGGAGTGATTCTTTCCTGCAAGAGTATAGAAGCGGATTCCTAAAAACTGCTCTACCCAGAACCAGCCGCAATCAATATGTGGAAGGAAAGATTTTTTCTATTCTGATGTCTGGTTTTCTGGTCTGGTTACTGGCAGTCATAACAGTGCTTTTAGTTAATTTTGTTATATTTTATCCTATGGAAGTAAAAGGAAATATTCCAAAAGATCTGCTGACAGAGTTTCTAATGAAAGCTCTCCGCATGAGCATCCTTGGAGGAATCATAAGTACCCTTGGAGGTATCTGCGGAACTCTGTGTCAATCTGCTTATATGGCTTACGGAATTCCTTTTATAAGTTATTACTTCGGAATTATTTTACACCAACGATATTTTAAAGAACAACTCTGGTTTTACCCGCCAGAATGGATTACCCCTTCTGGAAACTGGGGACCATACCAGACTGGTTTATGGTTATTTTTGTTATTATTTCTACTTGTACTGATCCCGGTTCTGGGAAGTGTACTATATGATAAAATTGAAGAAATTTGAGATATCAGACCTCATTTCTGAAAATAAAAATGTAGTCCTGCCTTTGGGAAATTGAAAGGATCTAAAATCAAAAGGATTTAAATGGGAAAGAAAACGATTATATGAACAGTGTAAATCACAATAAATTATTAAAGCCAATTCCATGTGTACAAATAAGTCATGTTACTAAACGTTTCGGTGAAGACCTTGTTCTAAAAGAAGTAAATCTTGATCTGAATTACGGACAGGTATATGGCATTGTTGGAAATAATGGTTCTGGAAAGACAGTTCTTATGAAATGTATCTGTGGTTTTCTGCCGGCTACAACCGGAACCATCCATGTATCAGGAAAACAGATCGGAAAAGACACCGATTTTCCGGAAAGCCTTGGCGTTATCATTGAGACGCCAGGTTTTCTTACACAGTATACAGGAATGAAGAATCTGGAAATTCTGGCGAATATGCGAAGACTGATCTCCAAGGCAGATATCCGCCTTATTCTTCGAAAAGTCGGCCTGGATCCCGATATGAAAAAACCGGTTGGAAAGTATTCGCTTGGAATGCGCCAGCGTCTTGGAATCGCCCAGGCCATTATGGAGGATCCCCGTCTTCTCATTTTGGATGAACCCTTCAACGGACTGGATAAACATGGCGTAGCAGAGATCCGAGAGCTTCTTCTGGAACTGAAAGCTGCCGGTAAAACCATCCTTCTCGCCAGTCATAACGAAGAAGATATCCGTATTCTCTGTGACCATGTATATGAAATGGACGGAGGAATCCTGAAGGAAAGGACAGGCTGAGCATGAAAGAAGAACAATTACAAAAAAATTCTGTATTTGCCGTTAAAACAGACGGTATCGTATTGATTACTGCATTAATTGCCAGTATCCTGTTTCTTATATCCCCATTTGCAGTTTCTGCTCAGGAAGCTGATGTTGAAAATACAGAAACAGTTTTTGAAGATGAAGCGGAAACTGTACCAGATATGAATCAGGATCCAGATTTCGATTCTGATCCGGCTTCTAATCTGGATTCCACTCCGGACCCGGATCTGGGCGGATTCATATCCGGTGACGATTCTTCCCCCCAAAATAATCCCATTCATGTTATTATTGAAAATGGATCTGGCAATACAGACAGCAGTAATGCAGAGCCTGCCGGTGATGATGCTATGGGTGTTGGAGATACTTCTTATGGAGAGGTCTATGCCGGCAGTACAGACGGAGGTAATTCCTCCGGAGAAAAGGTTCTCCACAAGCCTCAGCTGCTATTGGAAGACAGTAATCTTTCCAGCCAGACACTAAAAGCTGGCAGCACACGGGAAATGTCCGTAACCTTTCGAAATAAGAGCCGCAGTCAGAACGTATATGGACTGAAAATTTCTCTTTCCACAGAAACAAAAGGAATTGAATTTGATAAAAATTCTTTTTATGTACAGAGGCTGACACCTGGCGAAGCCATTACTTTAACGCAGAATTTATCTATCGCAGAAGATACTGAGCCAGGTCAGGTAACAATCCTATTTTCTCTGGAATATGAAGATTCCAAAGCCTCCAGTGCCAATAGTACAGAAACTCTGACTTTTAAAGTGTCACAGCCTGTACATGCAGAATTAGAAGTGTCTGACATTCCTTCGGTATTTTATACAATGGATACTGTAGAAATTCCTGTGAAAGCATTGAATCTTGGAAGGGATAAAATCTATAATGCCAAAGTGAAATTAGAAGCAGATGGATTATCTCCAAAAGAGACTGCATTTCTGGGAAATGTAGATGAGGGAACTGCATCTGATGGTACAATAAGAGTATATGTAAAAGGAAGCACCGGAAATAAAAGTTCTAAATCGCAGTCTGTTGCAGAAGCAGGAAGTTTATCTGACAATGTATCAGATATATCAGATGAAAATGATGCTACTTCTCAGAATACATCTATTTCACCAGATCAAATTACAGGAAAACTGATTCTCATCTACGAAGATTCCACAGGTAACTCCTACCAGACAGCTGTCGATTTTTCCTCCGAAATCAAGGAATCCCAGATTCAGTCTCTAAAAGTTGAGGATTCTCAGGAAGAGACTAACAGCTGGTGGTACTCCATTTTTGCACTTCTGGCGGTTCTGTTTATCATCATCGTTCTGTTTCTCATGTCCAGATTACATAAAAAATCTGTCCTTCTGGAAGAAGCAAGAAAGGCGGCATCCCGTTGAGAAAGAAAAAAATAAACGGTTTCACCTGCTTTCTGATGATTCTCATTTCACTGACTCTTTTCTTTTTTCTCAGGCTTACCTATGAAATACAGAAAGAGAAGCAGCAGTATACAATCTTAATTTCCCTTGGAAATCTCAGTTACGACCAGGATTTCCTGAAAAAAGCTTCGAAAATAAATGGGCTTCAGGAAATCTGGCCAGTTGTGGAAATTCCAGTAACCATAAAAATAGAAGACTATACAAAAACTACCGTATTTTGTGGAATTGATCTGAATGCTTTTACGGAAATTTCCGGGCAAGACAATTTAGGAAACACTCCACGCTTACTGCTGGGGAGCAATTCTCTGGAAAATATGAAAGACTCCAATGGACATACCATTTCAAAGAAACAGCAGAATAAATATCTGAAGATGGGAGAACAGCTTGCCATTACATATACATTAGACAGTATCGATTCAAATAAAAGTTCTACTGAATACAGCAGTTCCATTTCCGACAGTAGTTTCACGACTATGGACAGTCCCGGAAATAATATTTCACCAATGTCCAGTCTTCCTTGTAAAGTTGTTGCAATACTCCCCGGAGAAGATGATCAGATCTATATCCCTCTCTCCCAGGTAAGAATTCTGTGCAGCGAATCTGGCATTGCGCTGACTGTAACAAAGGTGTTGCTAAAGATAAAGGGAAAGACCAATCTTGAAAACGCTAAACAGCTTTTTGAATAACAAAGATACTTCCTTTTCAGGTGTAAATAAATATCTGCTTATGTTATACTATTCTACAAGACCACTAAAAAGGAGCACTCTATAATGAACAGACAGGAACTACTTAACCAAATTGAGCATTATACCCCCTTCAATGAACAAGAAGAGACGGATAAGCAGCTTATTCTGAACTGGATCAGAAATAATACCAATGCTTTTTCCAGAGAAAACACGGTGGCACATATGACCGCTTCTGCCTGGGTGGTAAATCCGGATAAAAGCAAAGTTCTCATGGTTTATCACAATATTTATAATTCCTGGTCCTGGCTGGGAGGACATGCGGACGGGGAGACGGATTTACTTGCAGTTGCCCTTCGGGAAGTGAAAGAGGAAGCGGGGATTTCCCATGTCAGTCCTGTATCTGAGGAGATTTTTTCTTTGGAATCCCTTACAGTAGATGGACATGTGAAAAAGGGAAAATATGTGTCCAGCCATTTACATTTGAATGTAACATATCTGCTGGAAGCAGATTCTGAGGAAGCTGTCTCCATAAAAGCCGACGAGAACAGCGGTGTCGCCTGGTTTTCCCCTGAAGAAGCGCTGAAGAAATCTACAGAACCATGGTTTGTAGAACATGTGTACTCCAAGCTAATTGAGAAAATGTAATGAAAGAAGCCAACAATTATAATACTTATATGATACAAAGAAAGAGAAGAGAACATGAGTGAAAAAATTGTAGTTTGCCTTGAAAAAGGTGGCGCAAGAGATATGGCTGAAGCTTTTTCCAGGCGCACAAATACCCCAATCGCTGAAAAGCCGGGAGAACACCTGACGGTGCTTTTTAATTCCAAAGGTGTTTCTTTAACCGGATATGGTCTGACTTATCAGGGAGATTTCGAGAATATGCTTCACCGGGTGACCAACGGAAGATTACAGCATGAAATGCTGGTACGGGCTTCCAAATCAGAAAAGCCAGGGCGCAAGGCGATAGATGCCACAGCAGGTATGGGAGAGGATGGATTTCTTCTGGCAGCCCAGGGGTATGAGGTAACTCTGTATGAGCAGAATCCAGTGATCGCTGTTCTTTTGAAGGATGCCCTGCTCCGGGCAAAGAAGCATCCCGTATTGAAAGAGATCGCTGCCCGTATGAAGCTGGCAGAAGGCAACAGTGTGGAATTAATGCCTGCACACCTGGATCCTGTAGACGTCATCTACCTGGATCCCATGTTCCCCGCAAGACAGAAGTCCAGCCTGATCAACAAAAAACTGCAGCTCATCCAGAAGCTGGAGCCCCCATGCTCCCAAGAGACCGACCTTTTCGACGCCGCTATCAGCGCAGACCCGGATAAGATCATTGTAAAACGACCGCTGAAAAGTGAATTTCTGGCAGGAAGGAAGCCTTCTTATACGTTAAGCGGAAAAGCGATTCGATATGATTGTTATACGTTGTAGAGGAAATAAATTGGCAGAACAGGCGGATGAATAAATGATATATGCGTAGCAGCATTTTTATAATCCTTTTCGATTACTGTCAGAAGTGCTAGTGCAAATCAGAAACAACTATGTATAATAAGAATAAAAAGGACAGTATTGTTTATAAGGAAGGAGAAAATGCTTATGAGAAATGGTAAAAAGTCATTAAAAAAAGCCAGCGTACTGCTTACTACATTCTTACTTGTAGTAATGTGTCTGGCAGTGGATACCACATCTGTAAGTGCCGCGAAGATCAAACTGAACAAAACAAAGCTTACCTTGACCCAAGGCAAGAAATACCGGTTAAAGATAAAAGGCACAAAAAAGAAAGTGAAATGGTCCTCCACAAAGAAATCAGTGGCAACTGTTAATAAAAAGGGTGTCGTTACAGCAAAGAAAAAAGGAACTGCATATATTAAAGCTAAGGTTGGCAAAAAAACATATAAGTGCAAGGTTACTGTTAAGAGTAAAAAAGCACCTGCAAAGCCAGCACCTACAACACCTTCTGCTCCGGTAAATCCGCCAGCAGAGCCTACAGCAACACCTACCGCAGCTCCAGCAAAAACACCAGTACTAAGTGCAACATCTTTAAATATGCGTAAAGGTGAATATTATCAGCTTAGCGTACAAGATCCTAAGCATCTGCCTGTATGGACCAGTTCAAACAAGAATATTGCAGAGGTAGACAGTCAGGGAAAGGTACATGCAATTAATGTTGGAACAACAGAAATCAAAGTAGATGCAGGGATTGTTCTTACATGCACAGTTACAGTTACCATGGAAACAAAGCCTCAGACTGAACCAGTTCTTTCGAAAGGAGTTATAAAAGGGAAGCGGTCAGTCAAGAATGAAGCTGGCGAATCTGTAGTGATCGAGATTCCTCTGAATACTTATACCTATACTTTCAGCACAATTCCAACAAACGTGGAAGAATTGAAGCAGTATAACATCAGCGGTGATGATGGAAGATATAAGGTGCTCGCTCTTTATATCATGTCACTTCGAACCTGGAAACCGGAAAATCAGACAGATTGCGAAGAAATGATCGGATATTTATGCAACAAGCAGTTATCTGTTTATGAGAAGCAGAGATTAGCAGAGCAAATGAAGAAGAGTAAACAGTATCTCTATCTTGGAAATGCATTCTTAAATGGTGCAACTCCGGCGAATGACTACACACCTTCACAGCCTTATTCAATTACATTAACTCAGGATTCTGTAGTAGATGAAGATCAGATATACATTCCAGCAAATCCTTCCATACCATCTCCTGATCAGTATAGAGCCTTTATCTATTGCAAGGCTTCTGACAGTGGTAAATGGATCGATGTTTATAAATCATCTAAGGACGGAAACTGGTATATGTATAAATGGATGGATCTGATCACTTCAATAAAAGCCCCGGCTTCAAGTAATCCATTCTAAATATGTCTTCGGGTGATTCATTCTATTACAAGAGGGCAGACATCAAAGACCTCGGTTTTGGGTGTCTGCCCTTAATGTATTTTATAAAAATTATATCTGTAACCGCTGGGGGATGACAGTATACTAAGAGAAATCTTTTTGGACACTTTGACAGCAGCTTCCCAAACTACTGCCACGGACTCCCCAAAAACAACTTGTGACGATCATCAGCAGTTACTTATAGAACTGAAACATAATGAACTAAATAAATAACACTGAAAATCATGCAACACGCAGGTGCAGGTGATCAATAAGGGATCTATACGGGAGTATTGCAAACGTGTGCTTGCCATCTGCAAGAAGCTTGGCCTGGAGCCTATGATTTGGAGCGACATGTACATCACAGCCAATACAAACGGCCGATATTACGAAGTACCTGCTGATGCAGATTGCTCTTCCTGGGAAAAACCGGAAAAGGGGCTTGGTCTGGTATACTGGGATTATTATTATGATGATGAGAAATTCTATGAAAAGATGCTGAATATTCACAAGCAGTTATCCGATGATGTGATCTTTGCAGGAGGATCCTGGATCTGGAATGGAATCGCACCAAATTATTCCAAGACATCTGCCTGCACAAAGGCTGCCCTTCAGACCTGCAAAAAATATCTGATGAAAGAGGTGCTTTGTACCGCATGGATGGATAATGGCGCAGAAACTCCGGTAGATGCGGTATGGCCAGGCGTGGCACTGTTTGCACATCTTGGCTTCCATTTGGAATACAATGAAAAAGTATTAGAAGAAGAGTTTAAGGAGTGTGTGGGTGGAAATCTGCCAGGAGAATTCCCCGGAATATGCTGTTCTATTTGCCTATTATGAAAAGCTGGCAGCAGTGCTGGCAGATAAGGCAGACCTTGGTGTCCGTATGAAAGCAGCTTATGATAAAAAACAGTTGCTGGCTTTAAAAGAAATCTGCGAAAAAGAAATTCCGGAGACCATTCAGAATTTAGAAGAAATGAAGGTCTTAAGAGAAGACCTGTGGATGTCAGAGGCAAAGCCCTTTGGCTACGAACTAATGGATGTGAAACTTGGAGCTGTGATTACCAGACTTAACAGCACCATCCGGAGAACAAAAAAGTATCTGGATGGAGGCATCCCATGCCTGGAGGAATTGGAAGAAACGCGACTTTCATACTTTGAGAAAAATGCGGACAAACGTGAAAACCGCTGGAGCCAGATCATTAGTGGAAGTGATCTGATTGATACCATCTAAAAAGCAGACAGCCCGATATTTTCGGGCTGTCTCAGACTGTAGACAAAGCCCTGCTTTTGCAGGGTTTTGCTATTGTTGGAACCGCTT